>Ga0326728_10015246_pt1 | contig 16042 bp, 14 predicted proteins | sample MB3enrmetagenome_FD_207602 | JGI IMG/M metagenome (GOLD analysis project Ga0326728, IMG submission 207602) | Lab enriched peat soil microbial communities from McLean, Ithaca, NY, United States - MB31MN | ecosystem: Environmental > Terrestrial > Soil > Wetlands > Peat | place: USA: New York...
GCCAGCAGTATAGGACCCCCCTGCGCCCCCGTTCCAGCTACCACCACTATAAATGAATGCAGTAGCGCCGCCGGCTCCCGTCCAAGTGTTAATCAAGGCGTTTTCACCGGTACTGATGCCAACGGCGAGTCCCCAAGGGGGAGCGAATCCTGTATATCCAGTGGGTGCGCCAACCTGCTGAATTTCGATCGCATAATTTATGTAGGCATCCATCGGCTGTGTCGAATTGATGGTGAAATCGATATCACCACTCGCATCGTTGCCGACAACAACGCTGCTAATGCCGGCGCCATCACCCAAGCCGCCGTTGGCGTCGCCGGTGCCAGTATATGTCTGGGTATATATGTCTTGGGCTACCACGGGCAACGTGGCCAGCGCCAACACAGTCAGTACAGGAATAATGTGGGTTTTCATAATTTTTATGGATGACAGTTCATGGTTGTTTATTTGCTTAATTCTTGCCCGATCATGGCATAAAAGCAGGGATTTGACCAGCCTCACAAGTGTATGGTTTTTGGCCGGCCATGCCGGCGAACTGGCGCGCAGGCAGGGGCAGGCCGGGATGCCTTTTCCCCGCCTCTTAATTTTCTTCAATCACTCCCCCTTCGAGGAAAACTGGCCTTCTTTGTCTTTGAAAAGGAGGTTGAATGTCGTTAGCGAGCCGTAACAGCGGGTCACGTACTGCTGCATTTCAACCTTTTCTCCGTCGCTGAGCGTCGGATGGCTGTTGACTTTCTGCTCCAGGACACGCAACTGATTGCGAACGCCAACGAGCTTGTGGAAAAAAACCTCCAGCGGAACCTCTTTTGTCTGCAAAGCCGGGTCCGCCGGATGCAAGACCATTTTGCCTTTCTGCCAGCGCAGCCCAAGCTCGCCCACAACCGCGTTGGGAGGCTCAAACCCCAAACGATTCAGCGTGGATTCAACGGCTGCATCAATAAATTGTTTCAGGGGAACAGTCAGCCCTTCCACCTTTGCGGTTGCCTCCGCGGGCGCCACCTCGGCAAGCTGCGGATCAACCGTCCGCAAAACGTTGTCAAATCGAATGGCGGCGTCAACATTGGAAATCTTTTCAACCACGCCCTCCCCGTATTGAGGATGCACCACCTTCATTCCGACGATCAAATCTTGCAGTTTCATAATCGCACAGCATTGTTTCCTTTCTGTCTATTGAGCAAGATTAAGATTGGGATTTAAATGACATTTATGAACGCCTCTTTCCTAAAGGCCAGGCCCGACGGAGTCCATCTGGCGGTAAAACTCCAGCCGCGCGCGGCGAAAAACGAAATCAGCGGCCCGTTGGGAGGGGAGCTGAAGATCAAAGTGACCGCGCCGCCGGTGGATGCCGCCGCCAATCAGGCTTTGATTGATCTGCTGGCCGGAAAACTCGGTTGCGCGCGCGGCGCGGTCCAAATCATCCGCGGCCAAACCTCGCGCCACAAGACGATCTGGATTGGCGGCCTCACCGCCGGCGAAGTGCTCCAAAAACTGTTAATAGAATGAAAATAACGGGGGATATTCCTGAAAAAGATCTGAAGGACATCATGCGGTTTTCCCGTAAAAAAAGGAAAGGCCCGGCCATCGTCAAGTTTATCGCCACGGGACTCATGCTGCGCCGCCGCCGCGAGCTTTCGGATGAAGTCATGGCCGGAAAATTCCGCGTCGAACTTCCAGCCTGGGAAGAATCCCGCAAACGGGAGCGGGAGGAAAATCCATAGACAGCCATTTTCCGCTTCTTGCGGACGTGATTGGGTTTGAGACAGAGTTGCCGCAACGGCCCGCGTGATGGAGAAAATGTCCAATGACGAAATTGGGGCATTCGTGCTTCGTCATTGATTGGTCATTGGGATTTCGTCATTCGTCATTCTTTTTGTCCCACCATCCCGCTTGACGCGCCGGGCGGTTTCTCCCCATTATTCAACCGGGCATATGCCCGCATTATATGAACTTGGATCATCTCTATTCGCATCTGACCATCAAAACAAACGCCAAACTGGCTTTGCTCGTCCTGGATGGATTGGGCGACATCGCCACCAAGGAACAAAATTATCTCACCCCGCTCGAAGCCGCCGCCACTCCCAATCTCGACCGCCTGGCCAGGGACGGCGCGCAGGGACGCATGATCCCGGTCGCGCCCGGCATTACTCCAGGCAGCGGCCCCGGCCATCTCGGATTGTTTGGTTACGATCCGCTGGAATTTCAAGTGGGCCGCGGCGTGATCGAGGCCCTCGGTTTGGGCATGGAACTCAAGGCAGGCGACATCGCCGCACGGGCCAATTTTTGCACGCTCAACGAACAAGGCATCGTCACCGACCGCCGCGCGGGCCGGATCGAAACGAAAATCACGGAACAACTGTGCGCGTTGCTCTCGCGCAAAATCAAAAAGGCGGGCGACGCGCAAGTCATCATCAAACCGGGCAAGGGCCACCGCTTTGTCGTCCTTTTTCGCGGCCAGGGATTGGAAGGCCCGTTGACCGACGCCGATCCCAATCGGGAGGGATTGCCCGTGCCCACGGTCGAGCCAACGGACCCAAAATCAGCCGCACAAAAGAAAACCGCCGCCGTGATCGCCGATTTTTTCAGCCAGGCCCGGGCCGTCCTGGCCGGCAAAAAGCCCGCCAACGGTTTTCTCTTGCGCGGCATCGCCCATCAGCCGGAGATACCGAACTTCGAGCAGCGCTACGGCCTCAAGCCCGCCTGCCTGGCCGTTTATCCGATGTACAAGGGGCTGGCCCAACTCGTGGGCATGACCAAAATCGAGGGGCCGCAAACCATTGCCGAACAATTCCAGCGCTACCTCGCCGAATACGACAAGTATAATTATTTCTTCATCCACTACAAATACACCGACATGTACGGCGAGGACGGCAACTTTGCCGCGAAGAAAAAAGCGATTGAAGAGTTCGACGCCGCGCTGCCCATCCTGCTGCAAAAGCGCCCCGACGTGCTGGCCATCACCGGGGACCATTCCACGCCGTGCGCCCTCAAGGGCCATTCGTGGCATCCGCAGCCGGTGCTGCTTTGCTCCCCCTGCAGCGGCTCGGACAAATTGGAGCGCTTCACCGAAACCGGGGCGAATATTGGCTCGCTCGGTGTTTTTGAATCCAAGTATTTGATCCGCCTCATGCAGGCCAACGCGCGGATGTTTGACAAATTCGGCGCGTGAAAAAAATGCCAAAGGCTAAAGGTCAAATGCTGAAAAAAATCAAAGGCTGGTTTCTCTCTTCACTTTAGCATTTGGCATTCAGCATTTAGCATTCTCTTCAGTCCAGTCCGCAGGCCCGGCGCGCGCGGGTGAGGACCTTTTGGGCCAGCGTCCTGGCCTTGGCCGCGCTGTCCTTTAGCACTTGTTCGACGTAATCCATGTTGGCCTCCAACTCCGCCCGTTTGGCGCGGGCCGCCGCGAAATAATTCCAATACTGCTCGAAGAGCGCCTTTTTCAAATCGCCATAGCCCAGGCCGCCCGCCCGCAAGCGGTCCTCGTAATCCTTGGCCGTCCCGGCGTCCGCCACCAGCTTGAGCAATTGGATGGCCAGATTTTTCTCCGCATCCGGTTTCGGTTCCTGCGGCGTCCGGCTGTCCATGACCAGGCCCATGATTTTTTTGCGCAAGGGCTTTTCTTCGCCGAATATTTCAATCGTATTCCCGTAGCTCTTGCTCATCTTCTGGCCGTCCAGGCCCGGCACCACCGCCGTCTCCTCGCGAATCCTCGGTTCGGGCAAAACAAAGGTCGGCCCGTAGGCTTCGTTGAACTTGATGGCAATGTCGCGCGTGACCTCCACATGCTGCTTCTGGTCGCGTCCGACCGGCACGAGATTCGAATCGTAAATCAAAATATCGGCCGCCATCAGTACCGGATATGCCAGCAAGCCGTGATAAGGCGAAAGGCCGCGCGCGATTTTGTCCTTGTAGCTGTGGCACCGTTCCAGCAAGCCCACCGGCGTGACGGTGGTGAGAATCCAGGAAAGCTCCGTCACCTCCGGTACATCGGATTGCCGGAACAACAGCGTCCTTTTCGGGTCCAAACCGCAGGCCAGAAAATCCAGCGCCACGTCCCGGGTATTGCGCCGCCGCTGCTCCGCGTCGAAGAGCGACGTCATCGAATGATAATTGGCGATGAAATAAAGGGCCTCGCCCTGCTCCTGCAATTCGATGGCCGGCTTCATCATGCCGAAATAGTTTCCCAGGTGCAGCGCCCCTGAAGGTTGAATGCCGGATAAAATTCGCATCGGCCCAGTTAAACAAACCCCCCCGCCCTTCGCAAGTTTAAGCCATCCCTGTTTTCCATTCCGGGCGCATCCCAAGGCGGAGTGCCCGCCCTACCCGGAGCCGTCCCGGCAAAGGCTTTCCGGCAAGGCGGTCAATTCGTTCTCCGCGCCGTCCGGTTTCCAGACCACGCGGCCGTCCTTCCGGATGCGGACAATCACTCCGCGCAGTGAACCCCGCAAAGTTTTCACACGGTCGCCGGTCTTCCAATCAGCCGCCTCGGAAAGCGAGTCAACAATGCTGACCATTGCCTCCCACGGCAGAACGCCCGCGATGTAATGGGCGACAGAGGACATGACTTCGCGGCGGCGGCCCGTGGACAAATCGGCGAAGACGAAGTCAACGATGGTTCGGCCAACATCGGCAAAAGTGTTGCCGTTGAAGAAAAGAAACGGGGCGCGGCGATGGCATTGCCGCAGGAACTCTATGGTTTCGGCGAGGGATCGGACTTCGGGCTGGATTTTGCGCCACTCTGTTTCAAGCGTTGCATAGCTCTCTGAATTCTGGCCGTGCTGCGCGCCTCCTCTTGCGCACGCTCCTTGGTTGAGGCCGACGACAAGCTCCCAACTCCGGTTTTTGAGAAAAGCGGCTCTGGTTTGTAACGGTGATTGTTCGCCAGGACTTCCTCGAGGATGTCCTCGTCGGTCAGGTGCTCCAGCAGGTCCAATCGCAATTTCATCGCTCATACGCTACCACAGTTGTCATTGGTGGGCAACTTTGACTTCATCCAATGGGACACCCTTGACCTGGCCTGACCGCAACTCTTGGAGTCGTCGCTCAATCTCGCTGTCCCAGGCATTCTGCGCGTCGGCCAGAGGCTCTGAGTCCGGCTCCGAAAGCTCCAGCAGAATGCGCGCGAGCTTGAGGCGTTCAGGCCCCGGCAACTGTGCCGCCTCGTGTGTCACTTCAGTCAGCGTCTTTGGCATATCTGTAATTGTCCGCAAAGCGCAAGGCATGTCAATTCCACACAGCGCGATTAGGCGGTCAAGCAATTATCGAAGCCTTAAGAAAAGGCAATTCAGAACCGATACCTTTGGGACATCATGAAAACAAAGTTGCTTTTGCCCCTCATCGCGATTCTCGTTGCCGCGTTGTTCGTCAACAGCGCGCCCGTTTCTTCAGCGCCTCGCGTGCTGTTCATCGGCAACAGCTATACCAGCGTCAACAATCTTCCGCGGATTTTCCACGATGTCGCCGCCAGCGCGGGCCGCGAGCCGTCCGAAATCAAAGCCGTTACCCCCGGCGGAATGACCTTGTATCAACACCTCACTTCTCCCGGCACGCTGCAGCTCATTGACGCGGGCAATTGGGACATTGTCATCGTGCAGGCACAAAGTCAGGAAGCCGCCATGTCCGGGGAGCTCCAGAACTGGCGTTACTACTTTCTCAAGGGCGCAGCCGGCCTTTACGACCGCATTAAGGCCGGCAGCCCGCGCGCCCAAATCATCCTCTACCAGACTTGGGCGCGTCACGCCGATTACTGGCGCGACCCCAAAGCCGATAGAAGCATCGGCAACGATCCCGCCGACATGCAGGCGCGCATCCGCAAATGGAATTACAAAGCCGCCGCGCTGAAAAACGACTTCCTCATCGCGCCCGTTGGCGATGCGTGGGAATTGAATTACGAGAACCCGAACGCCATCCGCCTGCACGCGAGCGACAATTCGCACCCCGCCTTCAACGGTTCCTATCTCGCTGCACTCGTGATTTACGGTACCATCTATCATCCGACAAACCTGAACGTCGTTTACCACGGCAACCTCGGCCACGCTGAGGCGCTCTATCTTCAGACCATCGCCACCCAGGCCACACAAATGAGTTTTGACCCTGACCCTGAAGGGGTTCCCTAACAGCCCGTTTATCAAGTAGGAGACGACGTAAGGAGTCTCTGATTGCTGCTTTGTTGTCGGGGAAATTTGAGACTCCTCACGTCGTCTCCTACGGGAATGAGTTGTTTTTTAACGGCCCGTTACCAAAAGCCGTCCCGGCAAAGGCTTTCCGGCAAGGCGGTCAATTGAAGAAGAAAAAAACGGGGCGCGGCGATGCTGTTGTTTCAGGTAGTCGGGCGTTTCGAGAAGGGGCAACGCGAGCGTTCTTTGAGTTTCCCAGCTTTCCGCGCACGCCTGATGAGTTTCCCAGTTAAGTCCATGCTGTGCTCGACCTCTTTCGCGCGCTCCTCGGTTGATGCTGACGACAGACTGCCAACTCCAGTTTTTGATAAAAGCGGCTCTGACTTGAAGCGATGAGCCGATTCCGCCGCTGCCTGGCGGATGTCCTCCGCCGTCAGGTGCTCCAGCAGGTGGCCAAAATGAACAAAAGCCTTCCGCTTTGCTGTTGCCTCAATGGTCCGGGCATGGCAAATTAAACGTGGCAAACTGTTTTTAACCTGATAAATCCTTGAAAAAATCTGTGCTGCAATGTGTTCGAGGCCTTGTATCGCTCGTTCTGCCGGCCCTATGCGCTGTGTCGGGCCAGGCCCAATCTCTAATAATCACGAATTATACTTTTGATACGCGCGCTTCCGCCAGTCCTCCGGCTTGGGGAGTGTGGCCTAATGGGGTTGGAAATTATGTCACAAATGGGTGGAGTTCCAGCGATGTGAGCAACAGTCCAAGTTCGGGTTCCTTGTTAATTACCAGCGCTTTTACCGGTGCAAACCAGCAAAGTGTGGTATGGAGCGGCCAGGCCGGCGATTACAATCCACCGTTGAATGGCGCACTAATAACCAATTTTTCCTGCTTCATACGCTTCGACCCAGGATCACCGACAAATGCCACGACCGGCTCGTATGGGTCCATCGCTTTCTATTTGAACACGATACCCGACGGCGCTTATCCGCCCACCCAGATTGGCACATACTACTATGTGCCGGCCGGCGACACGAACTGGGTGTTTTTTTCGGTCCCCGTCAGTACGGCTGACAGCGTTTACGGGATAACGATTCAACTGGAAACGTATGGCAACGCGCTCAATGGAACTTCAAAAATGTATGTGGATGATATAGAGCTTGCCGGTGGAACCAATCCGCCTATCAATGGCTTGTCGGCCGTGAATTGGAACAACGTGCATCAGCGGATTGATGGTTTTGGCGCCTCGTCCGCCTGGAATGGCAGTTGGACGACAGCCGAAGCTGACCTGCTCTTTTCCACCAATAATAATGTCGTTTACAATTCCGCGACGAATAATGGCGTTGGCCTTTCCTTGCTGCGCAACCATATAACTTATGCCAGCACGACTTCCGCGAGCGCCATTCCCAGCACGGCAGAGACAACGATTATGCAATGGGCTCAGGCCCGTGGAGCACGAGTTTGGAGCACGCCCTGGACGCCGGCGGCGGGGTTTAAAAGCATTAATGACATCTATGATACGAACCAGGCCACTGACGGTGGAATAGACGGCGGCAGTTATCTCGGCAGCGGGAACAACATCACCAATCTGAACTATGCCAGCCAACTTGCCAATTACGTCGCCAGCATGAGCAATGCCTATGGTGTGAATCTGTATGCGATCTCCGTTCAAAACGAACCGGACGCGAATGTGACCAATTACGAAGCATGCCAGTGGACAGGAACTCAGATTCATGATTTTGTCACCAACCTTCACAACGCGCTGGCTGCCCAAGGCTTGAGTTCCACAAAAATTATTGTTCCCGAGAGCCAGATTTGGTCAGGGGACACCGCGCTTTATATTCCTACATTGAACGATCCCGTGGCGGCAGCCGATGTGAGCATCATCGCCAACCACGATTACGCTGAGGACAATTCAGTCGGAGATCAAACCACGCCGGCGGCTCTGTCCACTTCCGGCAAAGCGTTATGGGAAACCGAAGTCGCGCTTCTTTCCGGCAGCGACAGCAGCATCGCGAATGGCGTCTATTACGCGCAACGGATTTATCTTTTTTTGACCCAAGCCCAGGCCAACGCTTATCATTACTGGTGGCTCGTTGCCTACGGATCCGATAACGAAGGGTTGTTGGACACCAGTGCTGACGTCACCAAACGCCTGTTCACTTTTGGTCAATACAGCCGCTTTGTGCGTCCCAACTTTTACCGCATTGACGCAACCTCATCCCTATCGTCAGCCTTGATCAGTGCTTACAAGGATTCGGCATCGACCTCATTTGCGATTGTGGTGGTCAACACTAATACAGCAACCGATGTGATTCAAACCTTCAATCTGACCAATTTCACCGCGGCTTCCGTGACGCCATGGATTACCTCGGGCGCGCTTTCACTTGCCCGGCAACCACAAACAGGTGTCACCAATTCCTCCTTCACTTACGACGTGCCCGCCATGAGCGTTGTGACGTTTGTTGGACAAGGCAACACGCCGCCGGTGATCGGAGCGGTGCCCAAACAAACAGTCAACGTGGGTGTGACGTTGTTGGTGACCAATACAGCCAGTGATTCCGATTTGCCGCCGCAGACGTTGACATTTAGTCCGGCAAATGCATTCCCTGCCAACGCGACGCTGAATTCCTCCAACGGAATTTTCAGTTGGCGGCCGCTCGTTGCCCAGGCCAATACGACCAACGTGATCCATATTCAGGTTACTGATAATGGCTCGCCGAATTTAAGCGCAACCAACTGCTTCCAAGTGGTCGTCAACGCGATTACGAATCCCGTGCTAAGTTCATTAAGTCTTTCCCAGGGACAAGCCAGCATGACAGCCAGCGGCCCCGAGGGTCCCGATTACACCTTGTGGACTTCGACCAATTTGATTAATTGGCAGAAGTTATTCACGACGTATTCTCCCGTAACGCCGTTCACTTTAATTGACACGAATTCCACCAGCCCGGCCAGATTTTATCGGATCCAAATAGGACCGTGAAGTTTGCCGTTGGCAGGATTTTACCCGGCGTCAAGCGGTCAGTGCGTAACTATGGGACATTTCTGTTCATTCACGTGCGTTTCTCCAGAAAGGGTTCCTCACATATCCACATTTTGTCTGCCGCGCCCCGCCTGCTTTGTCCACCAACAAATACGGCACGGCCAAAAACCATCCAGCCAGTCCAGTCAAGATTATCGTTAACGTGACGGGGCGGTGATCCACCGTCGCCTGGCTATGGTGGAGAAAAGCAGCTACATGTTGCTGCTCTGTTGCCCTTTGTGTTGCCAGCTAAGTCGTTGACTATGAAGGATGTAGCCGATGTTTCGGGTTTTCCAGACCGATCATCCATATCTTGCGTGTCTTGCGCCTCCTCGCGGCAATTTTATGTTTTTGCTTCCATGTTTTTGCCTTTCCTTTTTCAGATGGCTATATTTATGCAGCTTCTGAGGCGGCGAATGACGAAAAGAAGCAACATGTTGCCACCTGTTGCCGCTGTGTTGCCGGTCGAAAAGCTCAATGAAACCCTTGTAAAATAAGGCTTGTTGCCGTGTTGCCGATTTTCCGGACCTCTATCTATCAATCTTGCCTTTCTTGCCATTCTTCGCGCACGATGGGTCTGGCCTTTTGGCCGGTTTCAACTTCAGCCTTTGCTTTATTCTCCTTCTTTCATTCCAAAATCCTGTTCATCCTGTTAAAGTCTTCGCGGTTCACAAGGATTTTGCGCCGGGACAAATCCTTGCCGTGCGCGGGGCCAGGACGTAAAGTCTTGCGTAATGTGTCTGGCCATTCCAGGAAAAATCATCAGTGTCACCGGCGATGACCCGCTGTCGCGCATGGGCGCTGTGGATTTCGGCGGCATCCAGAAGGACGTCAACCTCGCTTATGTGCCCGAGGCGAACGTCGGCGATTACGTCATCGTGCATGTCGGCTTCGCCATCAGCCGGGTGGATGAGAGCGAGGCGAACGAGGTCTTCGAGTATCTGCGCCAGATGGGTGAATTGCCGGAACTCAAGGAAGGCAGCCCGTGAAATACCTGGACGAATACCGCGACGGAGCCAACGCCCGCGAATACGCGCGGCAGATTGCCCGTGTCACCACGCGGCCGTGGGCGATCATGGAAGTTTGCGGCGGCCAGACTCATGCCATCGTCAAGTTCGGGATTGATGAACTGCTGCCCAAATCCATCACGCTCATCCACGGCCCCGGCTGCCCCGTTTGCGTCACCCCGCTGGAGTTCATTGACAAAGCCATCGAGATTGCCTCGCGGCCGGGCGCGATTTTTTGCTCGTTCGGGGACATGCTGCGCGTGCCGGGAAGCAAGACGGATTTGCTCTCGGTCAAGGCCGGCGGCGGCGACGTGCGGATTGTCTATTCGCCGTTGGACGCGGTGAAGATCGCCGCGCAGAACCCGACGAGGGAAGTGGTGTTTTTCGCGGTGGGCTTTGAGACGACGGCGCCCGCGACGGCGATGGCGGCGCATCAGGCGGCGGAGCAAGGCGTCAAGAATTTTTCAATGCTGGTCGCGCACGTGCTTGTGCCGCCGGCGATGGAGGCTTTGCTGTCCTCGCCCGAGTGCCGGGTGCGGGGCTTCCTGGCGGCGGGCCACGTCTGCGCCGTGATGGGCTGCGCGGAATACGGGCCGATTGCGGCGAAATACCGGGTGCCGATTGTGGTGACGGGTTTTGAGCCGCTCGACATTTTGCAAGGGGTCTTGATGTGCGTGCGGCAACTGGAGGAAGGGCGGGCTGAAGTGGAGAACCAGTATGCCCGCGTCGTGCGCCGGGACGGCAACGAGCACGCCCGCCAGCTTATCCGGCGGGTGTTTGAAGTGGCGCCGCGCAAATGGCGCGGCATCGGCGAAATCCCCTCAAGCGGGCTGCGCCTGAGGAGTCAATATGAAGCATTGGACGCCGAAAAAAGGTTTGGGCTTGCGGATCGCGACACCGCTGAGAGCGCCGAATGCCTGAGCGGGCTGGTGTTGCAGGGGCGGATCAAACCCGCCGAGTGTCCGGCCTTCGGCAAGGGCTGCACGCCCGAACGTCCGCTGGGCGCGCCGATGGTTTCCTCCGAGGGCGCGTGCGCGGCTTATTACCGTTATCGCAGCCACGAAATGGCCGCCGACTCAACACCCTGAACCATGAACCACGGAGTGGAATTCACTTCTGCCTGCCCGATCCCGATCCGGCAGTATCCGCGCATTCTGCTGGCCCACGGCGGCGGCGGCAAATTGATGCATGAGCTGCTGGAGAAGATGTTCTTTGCCGCATTCGGCGAGGCGCCTGCCAACGGCCGCCACGACGCCGCGGTGCTGAACTTCCCGGCCGGGCGGCTTGCCTTCACCACCGATTCCTACGTGGTCCGGCCGATTGTTTTTCCGGGCGGCGACATCGGATCGATGGCGGTCCACGGCACCGTCAACGACCTGGCGATGAGTGGCGCGCGGCCGCTGTGGTTGAGCGCGGCTTTCATCCTCGAAGAAGGCCTGTCCATGGAAACGCTTTGGGGCGTCGTTTGTTCCATGCGCGACGCGGCGGCGCGCAGCGAGGTGCGGATCGTCACAGGCGACACCAAAGTGGTGGACAAAGGCAAGGGCGACGGTCTGTTCATCAACACGGCGGGCATTGGCGTCATTGAACATTCCCTGGTGATCGCGCCGGGAAGCGTGAAGACGGGCGACGCGGTGCTAATCAGCGGAGATGTGGCCCGTCATGGCATGGCGATCATGAGCGTGCGCGAAGGGTTGGAGTTTCAGAGCAGGATCCAGAGCGATTCCGCGCCGGTGTCCGGGTTGGTGCGGAAACTCCTGGCCGCCGGCCTGGAACTGCATTGCCTGCGGGACTTGACGCGGGGCGGCCTGGCGAGCGCGTTGAACGAAATCGCGGAAACAGCGAAGCAGAGAATCGTGATTGAGGAAAACTCCGTGCCGGTGCGGGAGGACGTTCATGCCGCGTGCGAACTGCTCGGGCTGGACCCGTTGCAGGTGGCGTGCGAGGGGCGGTTCGTGGCGTTCGTTCCAGCCAAAGACGCGGACCAGGCTCTGAGCATCATGCGGCGGGACGAATCCGGAGCCGGCGCCGGACGGATCGGCGCGGTTGAAAACGGCGACCCGCCGCTGGTGGTGTTGAAAAGCGCCATCGGCGCAAGCCGGATTCTTGACATGCCAAGCGGCGAGCAGTTGCCGAGGATTTGCTGAACATGTTTTCAGAAAGCTTTGGAAAGCGTTTGACGCGGGATGGAGGCGATTGTAGAATATCTTTCTGTTGGAATCCAAAGTAGCTCAATGGTAGAGCGCGCGGCTGTTAACCGTGATGTTGTAGGTTCGAGTCCTACCTTTGGAGCCAATTTTACGATGGAATCCGCCGAAACGACCGTTTCCCGCACAGATTCCGGGGGGCTTGGTTGAAACCGCCTCCGGCTCTGGAAAAATGAAGTTCCCGGTCAAAGTCACGTACCGCAAGGCCGAAGTGAAAATCTACGGCAAGAGCGCGGCTTACCCGTTTTATCGGCTCTGCTTCTACGCCGCCGGGAAGCGTCGCATTCAGTCGTTCTCCACTTACACAGAGGCAAAAACCAAGGCCGACGCCAAGGTTAGGGAACTTGCAAGCGGCAGTCAGTCCATCGCCTTGACCGCCAGGGAAGCGACCGCTGCCCTGTCCATCCGTGACACCCTGGACGCATTCCGGCGTGACACCGGGCGAAGTTTCACGGCCTTGGAAGCGGTCACGGGCTTTCTGGACGCCATGAAGCAACTGCCCCCCGGCTGCGGTCTGACTGAATCCGTGAAAGCGTTTGCCCGCACTCTCGCCACGATCAAGCCAAAGCTGATTTCTGACGCTGTGGAGGAATTTATCACAGTCAGGAAACCAAAGGCGAAAGCGGCAGACGGCAAGCGGGCGCAACTCTCGCCCGTCTATGCCGCGCACATTGAAACCTGGCTGCGGGAATTCGCCAAGACGTTTCCGGGGCATCGCCTTGGCGACTTGAATCGCGAATTCCTCACCCAATACATGGCCAAATATGCGGACCTCTCGCCAAAGTCACGCAATGACCGCCGCGCCGCTGTGACGATGTTTATGCGCTGGTGTGCCCGGCAAGACTATCTGCCCCAAACGCACCGCTTGTTTGAAGCGGACGCCATGCAGAGGGAACAACTCGACACCGCCGCGACTGACTTTTACCGCCCCGGCGAATTCCGCGCCTTGCTCCAAGCAGCAGAAGGGCCGATGCAAGCTGTAATCGCCTTGCAAGGGCTGGCCGGGCTGCGGTTGGAAGAAGCGTTGCGGCTGACATGGGAAAACGTGTTCAGCATCCCCGATCACATTGAAATCACCGCGCAAAACGCCAAGACACGCCGCCGCCTCGTTGAAATTTGCCCGGCGCTGGCCGCATGGCTGGAACCGTTTCGAGAAAAGGAAGGCCGCGTATGGAGCCAAACCGCAACACTGAATGGCTACGTGAGCGCATTCTCCCGATTGCGCGGGCCGCTCAAAATCCCATCCCGCCGCAACGGGTTGCGCCACGCGTTTTGCACGTATCATTACGCATTGCACAGGAATGAAAATCTGACCGCCGCCCAAGCGGGCAATTCCCCCGCCATGATTCATCAGCATTACAAAGGGCTGGCGACCAGGGCCGAGGCGGAAAAGTGGTTCAATGTCGTTCCGCCGGACGCGGCAAAGAACGTCATTCCACCTGGCAAGGCCGCAGTGAAGTGAAAGCACGAGACATCAAGAACGAGCGGAGAAGTGACCGTGGGCCAGAGATCGAAATATTAGAGCATTTCAACAAAAGCCGTGGCCGCATGAGGTAAACCAACCCGGGGCGTCCTGGGGTGTTACTCTTGCCAGAGCCTGGCCGATGGCGGTGAGTCAAAAAGTCATTGCGCGCCACCGGAGACGATTGCACCTTATGTCCATGACTCAATGGCGCTTCGCTGCTCGTGGAATTGTCCTGCTGGCACCGGCAATCGCAATGTGGCTGGCCACAGGTCTTGCATCCGGCGCGGTGGTTGAGTCCAGCTTACCACCTTATATCAGTCGCACTTGGCGGACAGACGACGGCTTGCCGCAAAATGCCGTCACCTCTGTCCTACAAACAAAAGACGGCTATATCTGGGTCGGCACTTACAGCGGTCTGGCACGATTTGACGGGTTTCATTTTCAAGTGTTCAACAGCGGCAATACGCCCGCGTTGCGCAGCGGCCGGGTCACCAGCCTTTTTGAAGACCCGGCAGGCACGCTCTGGATCGGAAGCGAAATCGGCGAACTGACAGCGTGCGATCCCGGTCGCCATTTCCGCGCCATCAATGTTGATCCTGCATTCGGACGGCGCAAGATCATTGCCGTTGCGCTTGATGAGACGCACAACATGTGGCTGGCGGACGCGGAAGGAATGCTGATGCGGTTAAAAGACGGACTGCGGCTGGCACCGAAGCCGGGCGGAGCGTCCAATATGACTATCGTTGCCACTTGCCCGCCAGGGAACATCTGGGTGTTGCATCATGGCGGAGCCTCGACACTGGAACAAGGACGCCTTGTTCCACAATTTGGCAATGAGGCCGGCGACACATACGTGCAGGGAATCTGTTCCTGCCGGCAGGGTGGCATCTGGGTGGCCAGGAGTGGATTGCTTCAGCGTGAGAATCCGAACCAGACAACCAATGATTATGGCTTAATGCCGTGGGGGGCTGTCAGGCCATTGATGGCATTGCTCGAAACCTCTGCCAGCATGTTGGCGGCTGGCACGGAAGACCAGGGCCTTTTCATCGTTCAGCCCGGCGGTGCGGTTTTGAATTTATGCCGCAGCAATGGACTGTCCACCGATTGGATTTCCTGCCTGTGTGAGGATCGGGAGGGAAACTTGTGGCTCGGGACTGGAGGCAACGGGCTCGTCATGGTGCGTCGTGGCAACGTGACGACGCTGGATGCCCCGGATCAGTGGCAAGGGCGTCCGGTTTTATCATTGACCTCAGGACGGAACGGAACGCTTTGGGTGGGTACGGAAGGCGCCGGCCTTTACCGCTGGCAGGAAGGACAATGGTCGCGCTTCGGGTGGAACGAAGGCGTGCGCAGTCCGTTCGTTTGGTCGATCTGCGAGGATGCCGGCGGACGGCTGTGGGTCGGAACATGGGGTGGCGACTGCCTGTTGACCCGCCATGGCGAACGATTTGACGCCGTGCCCGCTGCGATGGAAGTGATGCCCCCGGTGACCGCCCTTTTTTCCAGCGGGCCTGACGAACTCTGGGCGGGCACCGGAGCGGGGCTATTGCATTACCAGGCGGGCCAAGCGGCCTGGCTGACACAGTCCGGGGCAACGCCGCTGCTCGATGTGCGGTGTGTGGCGAAAGACAACCAGGGCACTGTGTGGTTTGGGATGCTGGGCGGCGGCTTGGGCCGGCTGGACAAGGAGGGCCTGCGCCTTCTGCACACATCGGACGGGTTGAGCAGCGATTTTATCCAATTCCTGCGCCCGGACAACGATGGGAGCCTGTGGATTGGAACTTCCGGCGGCGGCTTGAACCGGCTCAAAGAAGGCCACTTCAGCGCCATCGGCACCGTCCAAGGTTTATCGGACGACACCATTTGCTGGATGGAAGATGACGGTTTCGGTTATTTCTGGGTCAGTTCCCACGCAGGCATAATGCGCTTGAGCAAACGGGAACTGAACCAGTGTGCCGACGGGAAACTGAGTTCGGTCAAGTGCCTTTCCCTTGGCAAAGGGGACGGACTCTCCACGCTGGAATTCTCCGGCGGATTGCAACCGGCGGGATGCAAGACGGCGGACGGACGCTTATGGTTTGCCTCCAACAAAGGGGTGGTGGTGGTGGATCCGAGGGAGGTGCCAATGAACACTCTGGCCCCGCCTGTGGTCATCGAGGCGCTGAAAGTCGATGGAAACGCCATGGCCGGTCTGGCCGGGCAGGCAGAGAATCGGCCTTTGCGAATAC
>Ga0326728_10015247_pt1 | contig 16042 bp, 14 predicted proteins | sample MB3enrmetagenome_FD_207602 | JGI IMG/M metagenome (GOLD analysis project Ga0326728, IMG submission 207602) | Lab enriched peat soil microbial communities from McLean, Ithaca, NY, United States - MB31MN | ecosystem: Environmental > Terrestrial > Soil > Wetlands > Peat | place: USA: New York...
GCGAAATGGAATTGAGCAGCGCTTTGCTCAGCTTTTCGGATTCGGCGACGAGCCGGGCCTGCTGCCCCTCGGCGTCCAGCCGGAGCCTGTCCAGCACCAGAGCGGATTGGCGGGCGAAGGCTTGGAGGAGGTCCCGTTGTTCGAGGGTGGGTTGCCGGTCGCCGGGCCATTCCACGCCGAGGACGCCGACCGCGCCGCGGTTGGTCTGCATGGGAACGTAGATCGCGCCGGCGGAAGGCAGATTATCGGTGAAGCGGCCGGCGGCTTTGCCGAAGCGAAAGGCCCAAGCCGCAACGCTCTGTTCCTTTTCGGACACCGGGAATGTGCTGGCGGGATGGGCTGTGGCCGCCAATCCGCCGCCGGACTCGCGCAATAAAATGGCGATCCTGGCTTTGAAGGCTTGCGCGGCCTGGCGCGCCAATCTTTGCGCCATTTCATCCACGTTGGCCGCATCGGCCAGGTCGCGCGTCAGGAGGTAAAGCGCGGTGGAACGCTCTTCACGGCGGCGTTCGGCCCGTTCCTGCCAGCGAATGCGCGAGACCAACTGCCCCAGCACCAGGGCCACCACGAAGTACATGACGAACATCATGACATCCGCGAAATTCGTTATGCGCAAGCTGCCCCGCGGCGGCACGAAAAAATAATCCCAGAGCAGCGCGCTGGCCGTTGCGGTCAGAAACGTCGGCCCGCGTCCGACAAAGAAGGCCAGCAAAACGACTCCGAACAGATAAACCAGAGCCAGCGCATGCGGCTCCACCGTCATCCGGTCGAGGTAAGCGTTGAGCGCCGTGCAAAACGCGACCACGCCAAGGGCCACGCCGTACTGCCAGGGCGGGGACTGGAACGAATAGGTCCTGGAGCGGGGCGGAGCATCCTTCTCGGCGTGTTCCGGCCGGACGATGTGCAGTTCAATGTGGCCGCTGTCACGCACCAGGCGCCGCAGCAATTTTCCGCCCCAAAACCATTCCACCGCCCGGTCACCGCCCGGTTTGCCAACAACAATTTGCGTCACGTTTTGCTGCCGCGCCACCCGCAGTAATCCGGTGGCCACGTCGGAATCGGCCGTGGTGATGACTTCCGCGCCCAGTTGGCGGGCCAGCGCCAGGTGCCGGGTCAATCGTTCCTGATCCGCCTCGGCCAGCGGCCTGGGCTGCTCCACATAAATGGCGATCCAGGGGCAATCGAAATTATCGGCCAACCGCCGCGTCCAGCGAATCATTTGCGCAGAAAAAGGGCTGGCGCTGACCGCGACCATGAGGCGATGGCCGGATTGCCACGGGCCGGTGATTTGCATCGCCTGCAAGTATTCATGCACGTCCTGGCCGACATGATCGGCGGCCAGGCGGAGGGCCATTTCCCGCAAGGCGGTCAAATTGCCTTCGCGGAAAAAGTTCATCATGGCCAGTTCGGCGCGCTCCGGCATATAAACTTTTCCCTCATCCAGCCGCTTCAGAAGTTCTTCGGGCGGCAGGTCGATCAACTCCATTTCGGCCCCGTCCAGCACACTGTCGGGAACCGTCTCCTGCACCGTCGAGCCGGTGATTTGCCGGACCGTGTCCACCCGGCTTTCAGCGTGCTGCACATTCATCGTCGTATAGACGTCAATGCCCGCATCGAGCAACTCGATCACGTCCTGGTAACGTTTGGCATGGCGCAAACCGGGGACATTGGTGTGGGCCAATTCATCGACCAGCGCCAACTGCGGATGACGCGCCAGCAACGCGTCCAAATCCATTTCCTCCAGCGTGACCCCGCGATAATCAACTTTGCGCCGCGGAATAGCGGGCAATCCGACGAGCAGGGCGTCCGTTTCCTTGCGGCCATGCGTTTCAACGTAGCCGACGACGACGTCAACGCCCTCGCGTTGGGCGCGCTGGGCGGCGCGCAGCATCGCGTAAGTTTTGCCGACGCCGGCGGCCATGCCAAGAAACACCTTGAGTTTGCCGCGTTTCTTTTCCGCCTCATCCTTCTGGATGGCGGCCAGCAAGGCATCGGGATCTGGACGAATGTCCTCAGCCATAAATGGAGTGTATAAAAAGAATGACCAATGTCCAAGCTCTAATGACCAATTGGCTTATTTTGACCATGCATAACTAAGTTAAACACAGTTTGACCGGACGAGAGCTGTTTATTCTGCAAGCTGTTCATTGTCATGGATTTACATGCGATTCCGACCGCCAGCTTGACCCAGAGAATTGGTTTGACCCACTTTGACTGAGTTTGACTGACACGGACTTTCACAAACGCGCATGGGAAGGATGGCAGAAAAATAAGCGGGGCAAAAAGATGGACTTTTCCTGGTTTTTCCGCCCTTCCATATTTCCGCCTGCGATTCACTTCTTAATTCATCCTTCATAATTCTGCCTTTCGATCATGGCCTTAATGGGTCATTCATTAGACGAACATTACATTTAAAACATCATCTCGTCAACAGATTTCTGAAAGAATTTTAAAAAAGTGTGAATTTGTTTGAAAACAGGTTTAAGGCCTTGCGCGGCAAAGACTTGGCCTGTCCGGGCCGCAAGATCAGCGGAGGAACTGTCAGGATTCCGTCAACCCGCCGCCTCTCAAGTCAGAGAAGTTTGACGCCTGACTTTTTGGCGGCGGCTTTCAATGGTTCATCGCGAGAACCCAGTGGAATCGATTTGCGGCGGGCTAGTTCGAGGTAGGCGGCATCGTAGGCCGACAAGGAGTGCTTGAGCGCCAAATCAGATATTGTGGAAAACGCCACGTTGCTGGTTTCATGATCAACGACGAGCTTGAGCTGGCCGAGCAGCGCCAACCCCGCCTGTCGATGAGATTCAGCCATCAATTTTCGGCGAACGGCGACCAACAGAGCGTTGGCGATCTCCAAGTGCCAAATCGATGGGACATGCACCGTCGCTCCGCCTTTGGCATCCTCCAACAAGCGCCGGGTCAACTCCGTGGCCTGGCTTGGGTGAACCCAGCCAATCCCGACCGAACAATCCGCAACAAATGCGCCGTTCATTGGCGGCCTTCTTCAACGAAGGACTTAAATTCCTTCCACGACACCGCAGGCTTGCCTGCGCAGAAGGCGGCGATTTCCTGCTGAAGAGATTCCAAACCTTCCGCAGCCCGACGGACTTCCTCAAGGCTGTGTCCGCCTTCGGGAATAAGCCGGGCAACGGGTTTCTCATGCCGGGTGATGATGATTTCTTCGCCGCCAACCACCCGGTCGAGCAGTTCGCCAAACTTGGTCTTTGCTTCAAATGCTGGAATGGTCGCCATAAAAAAAATCCTCAAATCAATCGGTCACTGGTTAATTTAGCATACCAACGAGCGTTTGGGAAGCAGTATTGTTTGGCCGCGATTATTTGGTTGGCGGCGCTGAACCCTTGGAACAATGATACAACAGCACGTTGACCGTCTTGCCGAGCGGCCAAAAGCGACGAAAAATTCTCTCAGTATGAAAAATGGTGAAAACCACGCTCCACAGCGTCTTTCTAAACGGGTTGAGCTTGGCCAATACATCGTGGCTGATCCGGAAATCTGCCACGGAAAACCCGCGTTCAAGGGCACCCGCATCATGGTCTGGCAGGTGCTGGATGACGTGGCGGAGGGCCGATCTTGGGAGTTTATTTGCAGTACGCGCCGGGGCGGGCGGATTTCACTTGCGGCCGTGGGCGAAGCGGTCAAACTTTCGCGGCAATCCTGGCTGGACAAGCGCGGCAGATTGTCGCGTCCTCCATTTTCCAAAACGCCCGCACTCACTCCCGCTTGAATCTGTTTTCTCTTATTTGAACGTCCAGGGGGAAGTGTCCACGCCGAGTTCCTCAAAAAGAAAGGCGTAGATGTCGGTCTGCTCCGCGACGCGGTCTTTGAGCGAGGAGCCCATGCCGTGGCCGGCGGTGGCCGTCATGCGCAATAGTATCGGCTGGCCGGAACTCGTCGCCGCTTGCAGCCGGGCGGTCATCTTGCGCGAATGGGCCGGGTTCACCCGCCCGTCGTTTTCGCCGCACGGAAATAGCACGGCGGGATAGGCGGCGCCGTCTTTGACATGATGATACGGCGAATAAGCGTGGAGCGCCTTGAATTGATCCTCGTCCTTGACCGAGCCGAACTCGGTCGTGTTGAAGACGCCGTTGGGGTCAAGCTCCACCCGCAGCGTGTCGTAGATGCCGACGCGGGAAACGACGGCGCGGGCCAGGTCCGGCCGTTGCGTCAGGAACGCGCCCATGAGCAGGCCGCCGTTGCTGCTTCCCATCACCGCCAGTTTGTCCGGGCTGGTGTATTTGCGCTGGATGAGATGTTCGGCGCAGGCGATGAAATCGTCGAAGACATGCTGTTTGTGGGTCAGGTTGCCGGCCAGATGCCATTTCTCGCCGAACTCGCCGCCGCCGCGCAGATTGGCCACTGCATAAACGCCGCCGGCATCGAACCAGATGCGGCGCGTGGGAGTGAACGAGGGGGCAAGATTGATGCCGTAACCACCATAACCGGTGAGCAGCGTCGGATTCCGTCCATCGAGATGAATGCCTTTCTTGCGCAGGATGTTGATCGGAATCAGCGTCCCGTCTTTGGAAGTGGCAAATTCACGCACCACCTCGATGTCGTCAAAGTTCGCCGGGGAAGTGCTGAGCAACGCCGTCGGGCGCGGCCTGGCCAGTCCCGGCTGCCATTCATACCATCCGGACGGAACAAGGAAACTTTCGTTTTCAAACAACAACTCGTCGCCATGCCAGCAATGAAGCCCGACCGCCCTGGAAACTGGCAGGATGGGCACTTCGACGCGTGAACCGTGGTTCCCTGGATAAAACCAAAGACGCGACGGCCCGCCATCCATCACCGCGACGTAAAGTCCGTCGGCGGACGGCTCATAATCGTCCACCACGCCCCGGCCTTCCGACACGACCACGGCAGCCTTGGCCAAATCCGGATCGGCCAGCGGCAGGCGCAGGATTTTTCCGCGCGGCGCATTTTTTTTGGAAAGCAGATACAACGCCGCATCCTTGCCGAACTTGATCACCTTGATTGCGTCCTCAAAGTGCGTGAGTTGACGCCACGAGCCGGAGGCGTCGCGCAGGTAATGGGCGAAGTCGCCGCCGTCGCCGTTGGCGACCGTGGCCAGCAGCCATTGGCCGTTCTCGCTCGCGGCGAGTCCAATCTCCGCGATGCGCGGAAAGTCGCGGCCCAGTTCATAGGTGTCGGCGCTGACGGGGGCGCCGAGTTTGTGGAACCAGATTTGCTGGTAAAAATGCAGATCGGCGTCCGGCCGCTCACCGGCTCGCGGATAACGGGTGTAAAAGATTCCCGTGCTGTCGGCATTCCACGTGGCGCTGCCGCCGCCGGTCGGATATTGAACGCCGGGAATGATGTCCGGCAATGGGCGGCCCGTGTCCGTCTTGAAGAAATGCAGCACGCCGTTTTCACTGCCGTTCTCGGAGAGGCAGATGGCCATGAGCCGGCCGTCCGTGGAGGGCGCCGACCAGTCCATCGCGGTCGTGCCGTTGGTGTTCCAGAGGTTGGGATCGAAGACGACCTTTCGGAGCGCGGGCGGGAAAACCGATTTCAACCGGACGAGCACCGGCTGCTGCGCCGGCGGCTTGAAGCGCGTGGCAAAGATGATTCCGCCCCGGCAATCATTCAGGCTGTAGATGGCTGATGCATCCGCGATCAACTCCGAAAGCTCCTGCTCCAATCCATCATGGAACGCCAGCTTGTCGAAGTAAGCGCGGGTGCGCTCGTTCTGCTGGCGGGTCCAGTCGCGCACGGCGGGGTTGACGGCGTCTTCGAGCCATTGGTAATCGTCCGCGACCGCCACCCCATGATAGATATTGGTGACCGGCTCGCGCGCGGTGGGAATGGCCGGCAATTGCGCATAGCCGGCGGATGCAGCCGCCCAGCCAAGCGCCAATGCCACCGGAAAAACAGCGCCTATATGATTGGAAGAGCACATGCGGGCAAAGAGTAAACACCGCAGGTTTGCGGGCAAGCTTTTTTGGAGGCCGCGTGAGGGAAATGCCTAATGACGAAATCCCAATGACCAATCAATGCTCAAATGGCCAATGACGAAAACGGCCCATCCTTTACGCGGCACGGCTCAACCCAGCCGACGGATTAAAACTGACCAAATTCCTCGCGAGAACCCGGGTCGGAACGGACTGGAGACGCTTTCCTCACGATATGAAACCCCGTCTCATCCTCGTAACCCACGGGCACATGATTTGCGAATGCATTATGCAGTTTGGCTTTAAGCTCATTCGGTCGAATCCAAGCCATGATATTTCCCAGCAGGAAGGTCTGCTTTTCCTGTGCGTGATGACTCTCAGTAATCATGGGCTTAAGTAGAACATGAGAACGGGGTGACCCGCTAGCCATTATTTGGCGATTATTTGACAGAAATTGCGGCGCACCGGGCCAATTAACGGACCCATGCCACCGGGCAGTCAGGGAACCGCCAGCCGGAAGAACTGACGGCAAGAATTGTGCCGGCCGCAATTCCTTATCAAAACTCTTATTTCGGCGGGGCGTTGGTGGTTTGGAGCTTGTTGAACCGGTCCACCAGTTCGTTGTATTTGGCGGTCAGATCGTTTTGGGCCTTGATGTGCTCGTTGAGTTTTTTCACGAAGTCGTCCCGTTGCGCGACCAGTTTCTTCTCGCCGTCGTAGGCTTCCTTCAGCTTGCTGGTCAGGGTATCGACCGCCGCTTTGTACTCGACAATCTCGTTGCTCATGATGTCGCCCGCGGATTGGAGCCTCGCCACCTCGCGTTTCTCGGTGATGGCCCATTGGTCGTTGCTCGCGGCGGCTTGCTTGAGCTGGGTGATGCGGTCGTGCAGTTGGCTGATTTCCGCATCCATGCTTCTGATCGAATTAGTGAAGCCCTGGATGTCGGCGGATTTTTGATAAATGACCTGGTCCAGCCTCTCGATGGTGTTGATCTGCACGGACTGCAAGTACCATTGCCAGACGCAGGCACCGCACAGGCCGATGGCCAGAACGATGAACAGATTGCGTTGAAAGTTTTTCATGATTATTCCGCCGGGCGGGACGGATCGGCCCTGACGGCCACGGCCACTTGCTGGATGCCGGCGCGTTTGACGAAGTCCAGCACATACATCATCGAACCGTGCGTGGCGTCACGGCTGCCGCTTAAATAGACGGGGACATTGGTGTTGAGCTGATGGCGCTTGGACAAGACCGCGAGCAATTCCGGGAAGGAGAGCGGTTTCTTGTCCAATTCAACCCGGCCCTCGCGATCGACTTTGAGATTGATGATGTCGGGTTTCCTGGCGGGGGTGGCCAGGGTGGCGGTGGGCAGGCTGGCTTTGAGCGTGCGGACTTTTTGCATTTGCAGGCTGACCATCATGAAGGAGGCCAGCAGAAAAAACATGATGTCGATCAGCGGGATGATCTCCAGGCGCGTCCGTTTGCGGACAATGGGCGAACGGATTTTCATTGGCTGGCCTGGTTGGTTCCGCCCGCGGTCATGAAGGCCACCTTTTGCACGCCGGCGCGGCGCACCGCCTCCAACACATCCACCATCGAGCCGTGCAAGGTGGCGGCATCGCCGCTGATATAGACCGGGAGGTTGGTGTCCGCCCGGAAGCGGTTGCTGAGGACCCGGTCCAATTCCGGCAGCGTGATTTCCTTCCTTTCCAGCCAGACAGCCCCGGCTTTGTCCACCGCAAGGTTGATCATGTCCGGCTTGTAATCGGCGCGGGCCATGCTGGCGGAGGGCAGATTGACCTTGATGTTTTGGGTGCGGTCCATTTGCAGGCTGACCATCATGAAGGAGGCCAGCAGAAAAAACATGATGTCAATCAGTGGAATGATCTCGATCCGGGTGTGCCGGCCTTTGACTGGAGAGGAGAACTTCATTTGCTCAGACCGGGTTCAACGGGCGATCCGGCGCGGTGCTTGGCCTCCAATCTGACAGTGTCTCCACCCGGCTGCTTTGGGGCGACCATCACTTCCACGTTGGTCGCCGCGGCTTCCAATTCGAACTGAAGGCGGGCGAGCCGGCCGGTGAAGTAGTTGAACGGGATGAGCGAAATGATGGCGATGCCCAATCCGCAGGCCGTCGCGATCAACGCTTCGCCGATGCCGCCCGTGACCGCCACGACCGACAATTCGGCGCTGCCCACGCTGAGAAAGGCGCGCATCAAACCGGTGACGGTTCCGAGCAGACCCAGCAGCGGCGCCAGTGTGACCAGGGTGTCCATCACGGTCAGGAATCGCCCGGCCCGTTCCAACTCGATGCCCGCGGCCAATTGCAGCGCGCCTTGCAGGGAGGTGTGAACATGGTTCAATCCGCGGTAAATCATGCGGATGATCGGGTCGGGCGAATCTTTGGCGATTTGAATCGCGGCGGTGACGTCGCCGTTTTCGAGCGCGGCCAGGATTTGCTCCAGTTTTTTGGGATCGCGCCGGCGGCTTTCCCGCAGCCACCAAAACGAGCGTTCACCCACGACCGCGACGGCGACCAGGGCGCAAATGAGAATCGGCGCCATGACCGGGCCGCCCTTGATGAGGAAGTTGAAAACAATATTGGCAATCATAATTCAGTCGGGATTCAGGCTAATCGATTTTGATCTGATAAGAAATGGTGGCTTGAAAGACACGTCCGCCCTTGCCCGGAGGAACGATCCAATGCCGTTTGACGAAGTCCAGGGCGCTTCGGTCCAAAATGGCGGAGCCGGAAGATTCCTTGATGGTGATTGACTCAACCAAGCCGCTGTCATCCACGGTCAACAATAGCACGACGGTGCCTTGCTCGCCCAATTTGAGGGCCATATCCGGGTAAGGGGGCTGGGGGCGGTCTCCTCCTTCGCCCGTGCTGCCAATGGTTTTCGGCTCATGGTGAACCACCGCGGGGGCTTTGGGCGGCGCGGCCGGGGGGGCTTGGGCAATGGCATTGGGCACAAGAACGTTGCCAATGGTCGGCACCGAGAAACTGATGGCCGGGGAATCCGGGGTCACTACCACAACGCGGGGCGCCCGCGCTTTGTCGTCGTCGGATTCTTCCTTGTTCGGCTGCTCCGCTTGGGGCGGTGGCGTCTGCGGCCGGGGTTGGATGATGATTGGCACCGGCTCCTCAAGGGGCGGGACCGGCTTGGGTGAGGGCAGTCTTGGCCTCGCGCCGGACAGGGCGACGAACAGGAAAAGAAAGCAGATGGAATTGACCCAAGCCAGTGTGCGCTGCGGATGCCCTTGCGGGTGAGGCAGACAAACCCGGGCCAGGTCCGATTTGAGCTGATAGCTTTCCACTAACATGTCAAAGGTTAAAAACGGTAACTCAACGAGCCGAAGATGCCGCGGCGCATTCCAAATTGAGCGGCGTTGACGCCGACGCCTGTTCCGCTGCGCAACTCATAAGTGTTATCGGTCACGTTCACGACATCAAGGCGGGCTTTTAAAAATTGCTTGTGGGCCACTTGGAAAGTTTGTTCCAGGCCGATGTTGATCTCGTAATAGTCCGGAACGGACGCGCCGTTGGGAATGGGATTGCTGCCGGGGCCGTCCTCCAAGCCGCCTCCGGACTGCCGCAATCCGCTGCCGGCAACAATGTCCATATACCCCATCGTGCTGGCGTCGTGCGCCTCCTTGAAACGATAAGACACGCCGGTCGTGGCGCTGTACCTCTGGTCGTGATCCAGATAAATCCAATGATTTTGGACATAAGCCAAGTCAGCCGGAGCGAACAGGAACTGCGCTGAGTCCCAATTTTCACCCTGGGCGACGGAATAGGCGGCGTTGCCATAGACGTTGAAGCCGTTTGTCTCGAAAGAGGTGGTGAATTCCAGGCCATAGACCCGGCCTTTTTCGTAGTTGAACGCGGAGAGAATGAGCGTCTGTCCAAACAATCCGTCATCGAGTTGCTGCTGCGCGGTCTTGTAGTAACCGTCCAGGCCCATATTCCATCCGGGAAGAATCGTTTGGGTGATGCCCGCGTCGTAATAATTGGCGCGCTCGGCTTTGACGGAATCGTCCTGATCCGTGCCGGAGCCGTTGGAGGTGCCGTCGAATTTCATAACACTGCCTCCACTCACGGCCTCCACGGGCGGCGGGGTGAAGTAACGCGCGTAACCGGCGTGCAGCGTGGTCGAGCGGGTCGGTTTATAGATGAGGTTGACGCGCGGGCTGAGTTGATTTTCGTCGTCAAATGATGAAGAGAATACGTCGAAACGCGCGCCGAAATTAAGGGTGAGTTGGGAGGTGAGTTTCCATTCGTCCTGCAAATACAGGCCCGTAAACAAACCGTAGAGGGGATGGTTGTCCGGGATGTTTGTCAAGGTCGTTGGATCTCCAGTCGTGAGGTCAAGGATGAAAGCTGTGGTTGACGTATTGTTTTGATCGCCCGTGGCCAGAAAAGACCCGCCGGCCCGGATTGTATGCGAGTCGCCCAGTTGATAACTGCCGTCGGCTTGCAAGCCGGCGGAATAGAGTGTTCGATGCACTTCGCTGGCCACACCATTGAGATAGAGGTCTCCAATTGGGTCGGGGGTGAAATGCTGTTCGCTCTCGCGGCCAAAGGCGGAGATTTGAAAATCCAAATCACCGGCGGATTTTTGATAGGTAAGGACGCTGTAATAATTCTGCTCATTTTGATTTTCATTCAGGCTGGCTGAATTGAAAATGCCCGAGGGGAGAATGCCATCCGCTTGCATGGCGGAAGCGTAAGTGGCATTCGTCGGGGACGGACTTCCCGGCCCGACGCCGGGCGTGTTGGGCACTTGGAAGTCGCTGTAGGACGCGCTGGCCATCATGGTGAGCCGGCTGGACGGGTCTATGATGTAAGACCCGTACATAAACGTCTTGAACTGTTCCGTCTCATCATGGATCGCCGTGGAACTGCCGGTGGGATTTTCGATGCCAAGTTCATTGTGGTCGTAGCTGCCGTCAATGAAATAGCTGAACTTCCCCTCCGAGCCGCCATACTCAAAACTGGGGCGGAAGGTGTCGTAACTGCCGCCATAGAAGCCCACTTCGCCTCCCGGCTCGATGAGGCCGCTTTTGGTTTGAATATCGACAATGCCCGCCGTGCGGAAGCCGTACTGCGCGGGCAGCGACCCGGTGATGAGTTGCATGCTTTTGACAAAGCGGGGATCCAGCTCCAGCCCAAACCCGGCAATGCCTTCGGGCAATAAAACGTCGTTGATGCGGTATTGCAAATTGGCGTGCTCGCCGCGAACGTGCAAATCGCCGTTCTCCGCCGAATCCTCCGCCACGCCCGGCGCGCGCAGGATCAATTGGTTGAACGGCGCGTTGGCCCCTTGCGGTTCCGCGGCGATCTGGCTTTCGCTGATGGTGAAAGCAGTCGCGCCGAGGTTGGGCACAATCTGGCTGCGCGCCTCGTTGAGATGGCCCACGACCGTGACCGTGTCCAATTTTGTCACGTTGGTGGTGGTTGGGGAAGAAGCCGGTGGATTATTAGTTTGACCCAGCGCCGGCGAATCGCAAGCCAGCGATCCGAGCGCAATGCCCATGCAACAGACTGACTGACAGGAAAGGAACATTGATTTCATAATTGCGGTCCTAAATTTTAAATTTGTTCAAAGTTAAAAAATTCTGCTGTTTCTGGAATTTGGATTCCGGCCCGTTCGGCCTGCGAAGAATCAGGGACGCAAACGCCTCGCGGGAAACGGCCGGAATGACTAGACGAGGGCAGGGGAAGCCGGCGGACCGCGGCCGGGAAGCAATCGAATATCAGCGGAGACAAAAATGATGCGGGGCAGGGATTGGCTGAAGATCAGGCGCGCCGGGGCGCAGAACACGGGCGCGGCGGTGCTCGAGACATCGATCTGCCCGTGGCAAAACAGAGTGACCGCGCATTCATGGTCGGGATCGCCAGCATCAGGGTGAACCAGGGCGTGCAAGGCGGGAAAAGCCGCCATGGCCTGAAGCGAAAGAAAAAGGCCGAGCAAAAACGCGGAAGCGCCCTGCCGTTTCCTTCTAAAAACTTTCGTGAAGAACTTTGACACCACGATGGATGAAATTTATTTGACGGTTGCGGCTAATGCAAGCAATTTTTTTGAAATTAAAAAAATTCTTGCGCCCGGGGTCTTGTTTTGTTTATATTCCATTTCAGCCACCTGTGGCAGCGATGGCGGGTCGAAAGCCCGTAGCTGCGAAAACAGGTGGTTTCTTTTTGGGCCGCCTGTTCATGAAAAACTCGTCGTCCGTCCGAAGCAATGACTGGACTCGCAAGTTATGAAAAAACAGGTTATAGATCGTTCTCTCGTTCTCGTAGGTGTGTTTTATATCACTGCCGCCCTCCATTGTCCGCCGGCCTCCGCGCAGGATTCGACCAACAGCCCGCCGACCATGACCAATGCCATCCGCCTTCCGACAGTGGTGGTCGAAGGCCGGCAGGATAGCATGATCGGCATTGCGTCGTCGGCCACGCAGGGGACCGTGGGCGCGACGGAGATTCAGGAACGTCCGATTCTTCGTTCAGGAGAAATTTTGGAGACGGTTCCTGGTGTCATCATCACCCAGCACGCCGGCGGCGGAAAGGCCAACCAATATTTTTTGCGCGGCTTCAACCTCGACCACGGCACGGATTTCGCAACCTACCTGGATGGCATGCCGTTGGACCTTCCCTCGCACGCGCATGGCGAGGGTTACTCGGACATGAACACCATCATCCCGGAGTTTGTGGAGCGGTTGGACTACGAGAAAGGCCCTTATTACGCGGACGTCGGCAACTATGGCTCAGCCGGGGCGGCCCATCTGGAGTTTTACAAGACGCTCCCGCAAGACTTCGTCACGGTGGAAGGCGGCATGTTTGGTTATGAGCGCGGCGTGTTCGGCGCGTCGCAAAAACTCGGCCCGGGCAATTTGCTTTACGGAGGCGAAGCGTATCACGACGACGGCCCCTGGGTGCATCCGGATGACTATTCCAAATTCAACGGCCTTCTGACCTACAGCCAGGGCGATGATGCCAACGGCTTCAGCGTCACGGGGCGGGCTTATCATGGCAAATGGAATTCGAGTGATCAACTCGCCGAAAACGCCATGCCCCTGGTTGGTTACTTCGGCACGCTCAACCCGACGGACGGCGGCAATTCGGAGCGTTACAGCTTGCAGGCCGAATGGCATCGTCAGGACGGGAATTCCGAGACCAAAATCATTGCCTATGGATTTTATTACGATCTCGATTTGTTTTCCGATTTCACTTACTACCTCACGGACACCAATCAAGGCGATCAGTTCGAGCAGCAGGACAGACGCTGGGTGGGCGGATTGGACGCGCGGCACACGATTTTCAGCCAGTGGTTTGGCAGCGACGTGGAAAATTCATTCGGCCTGCAAGTCCGCAACGACTGGATCAACAACGGCCTTTACCAGACAGAAGATCGCGTGCGCGTGGACAAAGTGGATTCCGCCACCGGCACCATTTTGCCCGCCACCACGGAAGCGGATTCTTTTACAGACACGGAAGTCGGCATTTATGCGGAAAACAAAGTCCAATGGACGGACAAATTCCGCTCGGTCCTGGCCCTGCGCGGCGACCTGGATTACTTTGACGTCAACAGTCCGGTGACTTCGGCCAATTCCGGCACGTCCGCCACGTTGCTGCCCAGCCCGAAGTTGAGTTTGATTTTCGGCCCGTGGGAAAAGACGGAATTCTATGTGCAGGGTGGATTCAGTTTTCACAGCAACGACGGGCGCGGCGCAACGCAAACGGTGGAGCCGGTCTCGGCGGACAATCCCTATCCCGGAACGTCCGTTGCGAGAATTCGCGGCCTGGTCCAAACCAAAGGCGCGGAAATCGGCGTGCGCACCCTGGCCCTGCCGCATTTGCAAAGCACCCTTTCGCTTTGGTATCTCTACAGCGATTCCGAACTGCAGCAGGATGGCGACACCGGCGACACTGTTGCTTCAAAAGAGCCGAGCAACCGCTACGGCGTCGAATGGGCCAACTACTACACGCTAGTAAAACATCTGGCTTTCGACCTTGACCTTGCGGAGTCCACCGCCCGTTTTACTTCAGTGGACGCGGCCGATGCCGCGCCGGGCAGTCCGGGCGGCACGCGCGTGCCGGAAGCGGTCGGGATGGTGATTTCGTCCGGCATCACGCTTTTTGATGAGAGGGGGTTCTCGGCGAGCCTCCGGCTGCGCTACTTCGGTCCGCGTGATTTGACCTCGGATGGAGTTTATCGCTCGGATTCAACAATGTTGCTCAATGCGGAAGCAGGCTACCAAATCAACAAGACGTGGCGGATTTTTGCCGAATTCTTGAACTTGCTCGATAGCCGCGACCACGACATTGACTACGCCTATACATCGCAAATAACACCAACGGCCACGCCGTTGTTCACGGATGTTTTCCACCCCGTCGAACCGTTTCAGGTGCGGGCGGGGATGACGGCGCGGTTCTAGGCGATGGATCAGGTTGACAATCCACTGCCAGCTTGGTATTCAAGCCGGCTGTGCTGTCTAAAGTATCCAATTGGTTGGTGGTCGTCATGCTGTGCGTGACGCTCGGCTTCCATTGGAGCTTGCTGCAATCGGCCGCCTGGGTGGGCATGATGGTCAATTACTCCTGCCAGGGTTCGATCAAGGACGCCGTGACCAAAACATTCGACGGCCAGCATCCATGTCCGCTCTGCAAATTGGTCCGCGAGGGCAAAAAGAGCGAAAAGAAACCCGAGGCGCAACAAAACGTCAAGAAGATTGATCTGTTCGCCGGACAGGCCGCGGCCTTTCATTTTCCGCCATTGCCGGTCCCGGCTCTTCCTTTTTCACCGTTGACTGTCACTCGAACCGACCCCCCGCTTCTGCCGCCTCCCCGGCCATTCTTCGGATAGTTCAAGCACGTTGTTAATGGCGCCGGATGTGTGTCCGGTTGCCGAAATTCCCAGTGTTTTCAAATGAATTGAAAGGCCCGTGGCCTTTCTCAAATCCGAAGAAAGTTAACTTATGAAAAAATGTGCAATGTTTGTTTTTATCGGGGGTGTGGCGGTTCTGGCGCCCGGCGTTGCCCGGGCCTGCGCCTGTGGATGCGGGGTTTTCGACGTGGGCACAAGTTCAATGTTTCCGCACGACGCGGGCGGAATGGTCTTTGTCAACTATGACTTCCAGGATCAAGACCGGAACTGGTCCAACACCGGGCCGGCGCCCACTGAAAATAATGGGGACAAGGATATCCGGACGGACTTCATCACTTATGGCCTTCAATACATGTTCAATCGCAGTTGGGGTGTTCAGGTGGAAGTGCCTTATGACTTCCGGGATATCAAAACGCTGGGCGGACCCACCGGCAATCAAGTCGTCTCCCTGAAATGGAGCAGTCTGGGCGACATCCGGCTCGAAGGCATCTTCACCGGGTTTTCCGAGGATATGTCCAGCGGTCTGACTTTTGGTGTCAAGCTGCCGACGGGCGATTATGCGCATAACGATGCTTATGGCGACATTGATCGGGACAGTGAAATCGGGACGGGAAGCACGGATGTCCTCTTGGGCGCCTTTCACCGCCACCGCCTGACCCATGACGGCAGCCTGACTTGGTTTGCGCAAGGGCTGTTGGACGTGCCGGTGTTGACCCAGGACGAATACCGTCCAGGCGTCGAACTGGATACGGCTGCCGGAATCTACTACAGAGGATGGTTGTTGCATCACCTGACGATCACGCCGGTGGCGCAGGTCCTCGCTTCCGTACGGACCAGTGACAGCGGCAACTACGCCTCGGGCGGGATCTACGACATCAACGACAACCCGCCCAACAACCCGGTCGGCGGGAGATCTTCCGGCTACCAGCGCATTCTTCTGTCCCCGGGGATCGAATTCCATATACATCCGGTGAGCGTGTATGCGGACGTTGAGGTGCCTGTTTTCCAGGATTTCGTGGGCAACCAGTTGGTGGCGCCGTTTCTGTTCAAGATGTATGTGAGCTATATGTTTTAGGGGATGGTCAAAAAACAACGGCGGGGACTTGAGCCACAGATGAACAGGTATGTGGTTTGTCAAAGGGTAAATCTTTAAATTCTTCATTTTTGTTTTAAGCTGATTTTGCGGTTGGGAGGATAGGGCTCTGCAGGAGTGCAACCTGAGCGCCCAATCGCCCGTGGATTGCG
>Ga0326728_10015248_pt1 | contig 16042 bp, 14 predicted proteins | sample MB3enrmetagenome_FD_207602 | JGI IMG/M metagenome (GOLD analysis project Ga0326728, IMG submission 207602) | Lab enriched peat soil microbial communities from McLean, Ithaca, NY, United States - MB31MN | ecosystem: Environmental > Terrestrial > Soil > Wetlands > Peat | place: USA: New York...
TAACTCCAGCTGAAATATACCTAAAAGAAAAAGTGTAAGGCTATTTCTAGATAGGACGCTTTTCAGGCTTCATACTGTCAGCAGGTTAGAATGCGATTTCTAAATTGTCTTCCGTAGAACCCTGACAAGTTGCTCAGAGTTAACACGATGTTGGTTTAGTGTACGTTGGCAAGTGGACATGAACAGCTACCGGAGTTGATATGTTTTCTGATTCCTTTGGTTCTTGGTGAAGCCCAGATTTTCTTGAAACGTAACCATTTTCTCTTAGGTTACCCATCCACTGGCCGTAACATAAAACGCAGGGCCAAATGTCTCCGAAGGGTTAATTTGTTGCAGGAAGGGTTCGTTACAGCTCATTATGCCCAGAACGTCGGCACTTTGATGCTTTCAAACGTCTTTTTGAATTCCCATAGTTCAAGTTGTTTTTTTCAGCTTTGACTTTTCACGATAGAGTTTCTACAGCATGTAGGTTCTGCATTGCTGTTGTAGAGGATGATGACACTGACGGTCAGGTTCATAGGCAGCGTTCACGGATTACTTGCCCGCCCTGCTAATTGATAACCTATAAGTTTAGGTGCAAAACTGAACCCTTAACTGATTAAGTTACTGGGCATGTTTCTCAAAGACTCTTTGTGCTTTTTGAGACTTCCCAGACAGTGTGTCGGTCCTTCTTCACGTAGTAGTCGAAGTAACCAAGTAGCCGACTGAAAGCTTCCAAGACAAGGGCACTAGCGAAGAACACGAATTCTTTAGGTTTCTTTTTGGGAAGGACTTCCAAGATTGCAGGAAGAACCGTGAAAAGAGTCGAAGAAGAAACGTTGAAACGTGTGCGTCTCTTTAAGTCTAAATGGCCACAAGCGATTCTTCTTCTCTGCTTCACAAAGTCGCTGATAGTTTCCGGACCCCTGTTGTAGACGATTGCCTCCGGAGCGTACAGTATTTGATAGTTTCTGCTTGAGATTGCATATTCTATCCATGCTTCATCGACGGCTGTGTTTGGTATTTTTCTGAAAACATTCCTAAAAGCCACCAATTCACCGCATTTGGGGCTTCTCATTGCAATTCGATGATGAAGAGCCCATTCTAGATGTGAGACATAACCCATAAAACTATTTTCGTTATTGGTAGGAATTGGATGAGCGCCAACCATTCCAATTCTCGGGTTCTTTAATGGCAAACACAACTGTTCTATTGTGTGCTTGCCAGGAATCGTATCAGCGCTTTCTAATATGATAATATCACTAGACGCTACTCGTAAAAACTCGTTAATTGCTGAAACTTTGCCCTCTCTTTTGTCTTGCTTGATAACGCAAATTCGACTATCCTTGCGTGATAAATCATCGCTGATATCAGCCGTTCTATCCGTGGAGCCCGATGAAACCACAACAATTTGATTGATTTTGAAATTCCCGCCGATTTGGTTTGTAAGCGAAAATAAGAGATTCGCTATGTTATCTTCTTCGTTGTAGGCAGGAACGCAAACGCTGACGGAAATGGTCATTGCTTATATCACGATGGGTGTATTCTTGAATCATAAAATAATCTATAAAGGAGAATTAAATAATTTTGTATTTCTCTATGGTTCATATTGCTTTTTCCATTAATTCTATTCGTAAAGGTGTAGGGAATTTTGAAAGAATTTCAAGCAGGATCTTAAAGCCAAGAGGATTAAGCTTCGCATCGCTCAATATATCTTTTCTCAACATAAAGCAACCCGACATAACATCTGCTATCTTTCGAGAGCGAGGCAAAAGCATATGAGCAAGCATGATCGCTCCTCTAGAAAACAACTTTCTGCTGAACTTCCAGTTTTCTATTCCGCCCCCCTTAACATACCTTGAAGCTACAACGAGATCATTACCTTTGAACATTTCCGAAAACATTTCGGACAAAATCTCAGGTGGATGCTGCAAATCGGCGTCAATTACAGCCAAAATATTTCCATTTGCATGATCAAACCCATGCAAGACAGCTGAACTCAAGCCAAGCTTGCATGGTCTTTTACAAACCTTTACATTACCATATTCAATGTTAAGGGCTTCAGCAACCTCAGCTGTTCCATCCGGACTGTTATCATCAACAACAATAAGCTCAAAACTAAAATTAAACGATTTCTTGATCCGATCATAAAGTTCACGGATATTGTTACGTTCGTTGTACGTAGGCACAATTAAAGATAAATCAGGTTTTTCAATGGATTCCGCAAAACTGGATTCTTGAAAGATGTGTTGATGAGTTAGCACCAAGATTATTTGTTCCCCGCGTGTACTTTACAATGTAACCATATTTATGACTTATGCATTTAGCGTTCGTTTAGAATTATCTTGAGGCGCAATCAAGACCGAATCAAACTGCACATTGGGATTAAATTTAGCAAAAAAAGATGGATCATTAGCCCTTTTTAAGCGTAAACCAATTAAAAAATCAACCGTTAACTTCCCGATTTATTTCTTGGAAAAGGCATTTCCAATTGAATCGGAAAGGACAGCATGGCTTTGGTGATAAATTAGATTTTCACGATGTTGAGCAAACTGCACTTAGAATGGAACTTTCCAAGATTCCTGTTCTTGAGTTGGACGACAACCACAATCTGATTACCAAGAAAAGCTGGGGAAAGAAGAAGGATTTGAAAAATTAACTTTAGTTAATCTCTTTCAGCATTGACTCGAACAAACTCTATAAAGAATCAATTGTTCGGATTACTCTGGATATAATTGAGGGCTGCATCTAGAATCAGGCTATTGGTGTCGCTGCCAGGGTTCCCGGCGTCTAAAGTTCCGCTTGTATCCATACCATCATAGTAGCCGTTTTTTGGAGTAGGGAGGGCTTGCTCAAGAGAAATAACAATTTGAAGAGCATACGTAGTATTATAGAGAGCCAAGAAACCAAATGCCGCTTTGTAGAATATTACGGGGCTCATTCCGTCAAAGTAAAATTGCGAAGCATTAGTTATTTGCCACATGTCTCCGTTCGGCGCAACTATCCACTCGTATACGTAACCGTTGCCTGGGCTGCTTCCTTCGCTCCAAGCCGCATAAACCCCTGTCTGTTCATAGTAAGCTTCCTGAGCTTGGTATGTCTCGTTCATTAAAGTTATCAGCCTCGAGTCATTATTTTGAAGTTCAAAAATGGATAAAAGGAGCGGTTCGCTAGTGATTTCCACGTCGGGTAATGTGACACCAAATGTCGAAACCGTTGAAGAATTAGCAATGTTTGTCATTATCTGGCTTGGGACATTTCCAAGTTGCTTAGGCCAAAAGTCAGCAAAACCACTAACAGCATAATAAGCATAAGGATCATTTGCACTCGCCCAGCCTTCGATTATTGGTAACAATGCAGTGTAGTTTGATCGCCCGCTAAGGACCATGCTGTCTATGGGCTGTATCAAACTGGAATTATAGACCGTTAGATTATGAAGGGCAACAAACAACTTTCCCGTGTCAACAATGTCAACACTGTTTGAGGCGTAAGTTGAATTTTCCAGAAATCCTTGTCCATCGGTTGCGTTGTAGAACCAGAAAGGCCAGTTGGTGGTTGCGTTGAGGGGTCGATTTTCCAGGAACGTTAAAACCATATTTATTCTGTTGCAGGACCCCCAGGTTCCATTAACGGTGACTACGCCAATTTCCTGAGCGTCGATGATTGCCTGTATGTACGCGCCTAAATCCCAGTCTGTGAAAGCTCGAAAACCCACTCCCCCAGCGAAAGGTAGCCCAGTTTTAGTGTCGACGCCTACGCCAGGTTGAAAAAACGCCCAGGCAGTTTGGGCAACTTCCTTCCAAACGGTGGTGTTCATGCCTCCGCTGGTTTCGATTAAGCCTGGCTGCTTAAACGGGGTTAGATCTTGCGTTATTTTTTTGTTTATGCTACCTATTCCCCCATTTGAACTGGGTGATGGAGAGACCTTGATTTTTGGTGCTGGAGTCGCTGTTGGTTTTGGAGTGGGGGTTGAGCTCGGGCTGATAGTAACATTGGCTCTCAGATTGCTTTCCCAAGATAGAAACGCAAAACTGGAAACTACGATCACTGCTATGATTCCAAGAGCTAGGATGTACTTGCTTTTTCGGCCGATTTTCCAACTGGTCGGTTTGGTAAAACTTTTCGTTGGCTCAGCTTCTATGGACCCCTTAAAAGAAACGCTTGTAAATCGAATAATAGAGTTATTTCTTATGGTTTTGGTCAATTTTATTTCATCACATCAAGGATTCTGCTGTTTAAGGCAGGTGGCGATCCCCTTCTTGAGCAAACCACACTGGTTGTAACAACCGACAGGCATTGTAGGTTTTGGTTCGATTTAAAATTATAGGTAAGAAATTGATCGATTTTCTGCATTGTTTTATAGTATCTCGGCGTATCTTGATTCATCTTGAGCGCGGCTACCGACTAAGATTGGGGTTATGAATCCTTTTTTGACTGTTTTGTCCCAAACTCTTTTGCGTCTGAAAAGCAATTTCAGGAAAGCCAAGCCAGCAATACACATCTGTACTAGCCAATAAACGTAAATTGAGGGCACCCAAAGCAGGTTTCGAATCTTAAATGGCCTTTCAATGGCCAGTAAGGCTACTCCGGCGGTAAGCAACAAAATGGCGGTTAATAGAATCACTATTCCTGTAATGGAAATCGCTATGTTGCTTTGTGAAAAGAATAGGGCTGCAACGCACCAATTTACGTAGCTAAGTAGCGAAATAACCATCATGAACGGTCCCGCCATGGAGATTTCTGCATCAATTGTTTTTCTGTTGAGTGCGTCAAGAAGTCGCCCATACTTTAGGGAGGTCTCCATGTATCCGCGGTACCAGCGAACCCGTTGCTTGACGAGGTCGCGAAAGCCATTGGGTGTTTCTTGGCCGCAGCAAACGTCTTCGGCATATATGATTTCGTGTTTCTTTTCGACAAGCCGTAAAGCTAATTCGACGTCTTCGGTGAGGGAATTTTCATCCCATCCGCCGATTTCCTCCAGCACGCTGCGTTTTATAAACTGGCAGCTTCCGTTTAAGGGAACAAAAAGTTTTAGTTTTTCTCTGCCGCTGAGCAATGCTTGGTACCAGGCGCGTTCTTCCATTGAGGCAACTCTTGTTAGAAGGTTCTTTTTTTCATTCAGCGAGATTGTTCGTCCCTGAACAGCGCTTATTTTTTGGTCAATGAAATAGGAAGTTACTTTTTTTAGAACATCTTTTTCCGGAACGCTGTCGGCGTCGAATACTCCAACAATTTCGCCTGTTACGTAGGCCATTGCAAGGTTTAGGGCTGCAGGTTTGCCTCTTGAACCATCTTCCCTAATGAGTTTCAATCTGCCCGGATACTTCGCGGAGAAATCCGAACATACTTGGCAGGTGCTGTCTGAAGAATTTCCGTCTACGACAAAGATTTCTATCTTTTCCTTGGGATAATCTAATTCGAGAAGGCTGCTAAGGCAGCGACCTATGACGGTTTCTTCATTTTTGGTCGGCACTATAATGGAAAACTTTGGGGTTTCTTTGCAGTTGCCGCGGTTACTCGGAGCGTTTTTGCGTCTGTTTTTTATGCCGGCGTATATGATTGAGCCGTTGTAGAGTGTCCAGAAGAGCAAGAATGCGAGAAGGATGATAGAGATGATGTCGACTATTACCATTGTGTAGCCGACCCCACTAAGGCTTCAGGACATATTAAAACTGTAGCTTCAACCCTCACACAGTCTCCATTCCTTAGGCTCGGAAGCGGCTTTGAGAAGCAAGCTCCAAACTTTGGCATCATGTTTATTGCGAGACCATGTTTCATCTTACTACAATCCATTATTGATTTGAAACTTTTTAAGTCTTGTTTAAGAATTCCAGCTTGCCAAGCTATAAACCCATAGTTTAGAACAACAAAAAACCTCGTGAAATCCGACCGCGAAAAAACACTGCCGCCTCAAAAAGGCAAATTTCGAATGGAAAAACACTCGATGATAAGATGCAATCAACGTTGACTGCGATATGCGCATTGTTGAGTTGAATTGTGCTGCCTTCCGCTTGCTGTAGATGAAAGATACTGTGTATTTTGGTTGTTGACGAGCTCATCGATTCGAAAAAGAGCTTATCTGTTGCTATGGGAGTTTGGCATCTTTCTAGATGGGACAGTGTTCTTCTTTATGGAAACTGTTATAAGCGCTGACTTAGAAAACAAAGGCTAAATCTGAAGTAAGGGGAAAGAACGCTTTGAGTGAAGAAATAGAAAATAAACTAAACGAAGTTCCGTCGCCGCCTCCGGCTGTACCTCAAATTAGTCCGATAAAGAAATACACTGCTGAATTGATTGGAACCATGGTACTTGTGCTGATTGGCTGCGGCAGCGCAGTTATCGCAAGTGTTTTCGTCGGATTAAATTATGGTTACTTGGGCGTGGCATTTGCTTTTGGCTTGGCAGTATTAGCTATGGTTTACGCGATAGGAGGTATCTCCGGTTGCCACATTAACCCAGCCATTTCAATTTCAATGCTTGTCGCAGGAAAACTAAGCGTGAAAGACACTGTATTCTATGTTGTATTCCAATGTATAGGCGCAATCATCGGCGCAGGCATACTTTATGCAATAATGAGCGGAAACCCAAGTTACCATATAGCAACAAACGGCCTAGGCCAAAACGGATATGGCAGCGCATCCCTGCTCGGATTCCCATTGTCATCAGTCGTAATCACAGAGATCGTTCTGACATTCATCTTCGTGCTTGTAGTTCACGGCTCAACCCATGAACGGGTACCTAAAGGATTCGCGGGAATAGCTATCGGCTTAACCTTAACATTTATCCACATCGTTGCAATACCTATCGACGGCACTTCAGTTAACCCTGCAAGAAGTCTAGGCCCAGCGCTTTTCGTCGGCGGAACCGCGCTCAATCAAGTGTGGGTCTTTTGGGTTGCACCAATAATCGGCGGAATCATTGCTGCAATTGTCTGGAAATTCTTCAAGTGAACCTAAAAAAAAATTAATCCCTTTCTTTTTATTTTCAAAAACCAGAGAAATTACTTGACGAATTTTGTGGCATGTCTCTTAAATTTTTTCTTGCAGGTTAGGCTGCAGAAATAGAAGGTTTCGCCTTCATAAGTAATCTTGAATTTAGCTGTGTTATCATCCAGAACCATGCCGCAAACAGGGTCTCTAAACATTACTTCTTTTTAAGCCTCAATCAAGATTCTACTTTCTACTTATTATGGTTAGTGGTCTTGTTTACTCGAAAAAAACTATCGCGGATTTAAGGGTTTGCAACTCGCATTTTTTAACCATTGACTCAAAATGAAAGCTACGTAAACGCCACGAAAAAAGATCTTTATGGAAATAGCAAGCGTTTGGCTGGTTAGTCTTCTTCTGAGTCCTCTTTGGCTAATTCAACCGAAACAGTGTCGTCATGGCTGATTGCTTTTTTGCGTGTTTGTTTTTTTGATGGTGGTTCCTGTTCATGTCCCTCCATGAAGCCTGCTTCGGCAGCAGTGATATCATCTTCTTCCAGCATTGTTTCCCTCTCTTCAGTGTCATAGACGTCTTCGGTTTCCTCTTCCTTCTCTTGTTTACTTTCTGGGGGTCCATCGTAAAAGTATGGTGGCGGTTTTTTCGCTTTTTGTTTACTCATTTTTTCGCCTCTAAATCGATTTTAATTAAGAATCGGTTGATTAAAACAGAAGTTTCATACTACTTTTATGTTTGTGATTGAATCTTGACAGTCACATACTTTAAAGTTTAAAAAATGGGGTTGCAGATGTAACAGTTTGCGTTTTATTTTGCTAAACATTTTTATACGCGAAACTTAACCTTTTATTCATCACATTAACTCATGTATCACAAAGCTCCAAGGCTTTTAAAGACATCATGAAACATTTGTGATAGGAAAGAAATAAATGCAAATTCAATCATTCAGGGATTTACCTTTATCAGAGGAACTCCTTAAAAGTGTAAAAGAACTCGGGTTTGAGAGTCTTTTTCCAATTCAAGCCCAAGCAATAATCCCCTTGCTCGAAGGCAAAGATGTCATCGGGCAAGCACAAACAGGGACAGGAAAAACCGCCGCTTTCGGCCTTCCGATGATTCAACGGTTGGACCGCGACGTCCGCGGTGTTCAAGGTTTAGTTTTGACACCAACCCGCGAGTTAGCTGTCCAAGTAGCTCAGAGCCTCGCATGTTTCGGCAAATATTCAAGGACTAAGGTTTTAGCTGTTTACGGTGGAGAATCGATTAACAAGCAAATTCATGCTCTGTCAAACGGCGTCCACATCGTTGTCGGTACGCCCGGCAGATTAATCGATCTTATGGAAAGGCGCGTGCTCAACCTCTCATCCGTAAAGATAGTTGTTCTTGACGAAGCTGACCGAATGCTAGACATGGGCTTCATAGAAGACATCAAATTCATCCTTTCAAAGACACCACACGACAGACAAACAAGCCTTTTCTCAGCGACAATCGATGAGTCAGTTATGAGAGTCTGTGACCGCTACATGAAGAACCCCCAGAAAATCCTTGTAAGCAAAGACGAAATTGCCTTAACCCAGATGAAACAATACTACACAGTTGTGGCGCAGCATGACAAGTTCGATGCTCTCCTAAAGATTATGCATGAAGACCAAGTCGACAAAGCCATAATTTTCTGTCGAACACGAAGGGACACAAGCAGGCTAGCCGATCAACTTTACAGGAAAGGCTATCGCGTACAAGCATTACACGCTGGCTTCACACAAGCGCAGAGGGACCGGGCAATAAGCGACTTCAAGGCGGGAAGACTAAACCTGCTCGTAGCAACAGACGTAGCCGCAAGAGGCTTAGACATCCAAGGCATAACACACATAATCAACTATGACGTCCCAATGGACGCACCCGTCTACTTCCACCGCATAGGCAGAACAGCACGCAAAGGCGAAGACGGCACAGCCATAACCCTAGTAAGCTACGGCGAAATGTCAGACTTCAACAACATCAAAGCATTGACAAAAACAAAAATCGAGAAAATCGGAACAGCAGAACCCGCAAACAACGACTCCCCGATCCAAAGCTTCTTCTGAACAAAATAAACCGCTTTGAAACATCAAACTTAAGGGTCTTTTGACTCTTCATTTTTCTTTTTTCATAAGTCCCAACAAAGTTCGGGTTTGCTAACGAAAGGCATTTTGACCTTGTTACTGGTGAAATTCAATGTTTCTGAAAATGAAAATCAGCCCAGCTTTTTCGACCATTCGCGTTGTCCTGCTCTTGCCAATTGGAAAAGCTTTTCGCCTACTCGGCAATCAGCTGGCTTAAAAAGCACAAGTGAAAGATATTTCTATCCCAAAATGCATTATTTAATTGTAAGGCGTTTTTCCGCTTGAAGTTTCAGAGCTGTCATTTTTGAAGCGACTTTTGGTTGTCGCATTTGCGGTTATGCTAATTACGATTTTCGTTTTTGCTTCTTTAGAATTCTTTATACCGTCTCTAGAAGTCTCCAACCCGGATCAAAAGGCGAAGCTGCAAGGATTTCATTTTGGGGTTTCTTTCTGCGGCAACACCACAGCGCAAGCTAAACTTCTGATTAACAAGGTAAAGGCTTGCACCAACCTTTTTGTTGTGCAGTCTGGTCCATTCAGCGATAATGAAACGGACATGAACGACATAGTCAATTACGCCGTCGCTTCCGGATTGGACGTAATCGTTTACTTTGGCTACTTTAACCCTAATGAAGCTTGGCAGATTCCTTGGATTGATTCTGCTAAACAGCAATGGGGCAGCCATTTCTTAGGTGTTTACCTAAACGATGAGCCTGGGGGGCAGGTGATTGATGCGAACTGGACCGAATTCGTGGGATATGCTGATCAACTTAGCATCCGAAGTGCCCAAGTTCCTTACGAACACGTTCAATCGATAAATCTTGCCATGAACGGCAGCCTTCCTTTTAATAGCTACGCGGCCTCCGAGTCAGCCTACCATTTCGTCACTGAGTGGCAAGCTGACTTGAATCTGACTCAGCTACAGTCACTTTCAATAAACTCTTTCACGTCGGACTACGCGCTCTACTGGTTCGACTACGAAATCGGGTACAACACCATCTTAGCCGAGCTTGGCTCAAACCAAAGCGCTATTCAAGCAATAGACATGGTAAGGGGCGCTGCAGATGCCCAGAACAAAACTTGGGGGACCATAATCACTTGGAACTACGATCAACCGCCTTACATTGAAAACAGCTCAGCTCTGTACAGCCAACTCGTTGAGTCCTACACGGCAGGAGCAAACTACGAGGTAATTTTCGATTACCCTCAAATTCCAGGTGATGCCTACGGTATCCTGACACAGCAAGATTTCGCAGCCATGCAGAATTTCTGGGACGAAATCCCAACACTGAAAGTTAATGATGCACCTAAAACCGCGTTAGTCTTACCGAAAGATTATGGTTGGGGAATGCGAAGTCAAAGCGACCTGATATGGGGATTATGGAAACCAGATAACACTTCTGCACAAATTTGGTCTATATCTCAGAAGCTGCTTTCAGAGTACGGCTTAAACTTAGACATAGTTTACCAAGACCCTCAATACCCTATGCAAGGAAGATACCAGCAAATCTACTACTGGAACCAAACAGTCTAACGGTAACTGTCGACAGGAGCGTACTTTAGGGCTCAAGCACCAGAGCAATGTGTTCTAAGTTTTAGTCGTTCAGCGTTAAGCTTGATTCAAAATTAAGAAAAACGTTGCTTTAAGAAATTTAAGAAAAAACACAAAAGCGGCAACTTGATACTATCAGACTGATTCTTCTTTTCTTAGCTTGGCAACGATGTTTTTTCTAGTTTGGTTATTTTTCCGTTTTTTCCAAGACGCAGTTGCCTTTCACCTTTAAAGCTAGCTACATGTGCATTCGCGACTTCTATAAACTCACCCGTCGAAACAGCGTTTACCTGTTGATCCCAGAGGCAAAGCAGGATTTTTCCTGTTTCGTCACCGATGGTGGCGTTTGAAACAAGGGCGTTATCTCTGAACTGGGTGTGAACTTTAGAGGGTTTCGCGGTCTCCAACACTTCTGCAACGACGTTTACTTTTTTCATGCCTACCCGCAAATTTTCAATTTTAACGTGAGACGGCGTTGGAGTCTGTCTGGCAATCTCTTTTCGAACTCTGCTTGTATCCATAGAATTATCAAATGAAACATCTGCTTTCGAAAGCGTTTCTTCCGGAACACGGAATTGGGCAACAACGTTGCCTTCTTTTTTAATGAGGAAGATGGCTTGGTCGTTAACGCTTCCTCGGTATTCAATAGTTAAATCTTCAGCCGATGATTTTCCCTGCTCTTTCGCCGCAATTAGGGCTTTGAACAGCTCAGTAGGGTAAACGTTATGCTGAGCCGAGATGAAGGCAAGCTGGTCTTCCAGCGTGGGCTTTCTAGATTTCAAACTTTTGTTTTCCTTCTTTGTTTATTTGGCGAATTAACTCCAAAAAAGCAAACGTTTAGCTTTAAAATTTACTTTTTCTCGATTAATTCAGACATTTATATTTAGTATATGGCTGAGTATATAGGTATAACTATAAAAAAACCAAACTTTCAGGGACCAACAGCGCGAAATGCAACATTTGCCTACACTTCATTATCCAAAAAGGAAAAAAACCAGACCCGCGTTACTTTAATTGGAAGCTACGGCTCTTTCAAGCTTGATTGCTTTTGGTGCAAACTTATGAAAGACGACCTTAAACAACTAACCAAAGTAGACCTTAAAAACTTGGATAAAATCCTCTACCCCGAGGCTAAGGTTAGCAAGGGACAATTTATTGAATATTACATTCGAATGGCGCCGAAAATGCTTCCAATCATGAAGGATAGACCCCTAGTCTTAACAAGATACCCTGACGGCATAAAGGGAGAAAAATACGGTTTCTTCGAAAAAAACGCGCCTTTGGGAACACCGAACTGGGTAAAAACAAAAACCATTTACTCTTCAGCATCCAAACGGGATGTCCACTACATCGTATGCAACGATTTAGACACCCTTATTTGGCTTGCAAACCTTGCAACTCTTGAAATCCACATGCCCTTCTCAACAATCAAAGATTTGGACAAGCCTGACTTGCTGTTTTTTGATATTGACCCCGAGCCTCCCGCGACTCTCAGCGACGCAGCTGAGGTTTCGTTGCTACTTAAAGACAAGCTTGTCGGCTTAGGGCTCACGCCATTCGTCAAAACTTCAGGCAAAAAAGGCCTCCACGTAGTCGTCCCCATCGTCCCCGACCAAGACTTTAAGGAAACAAGGGCTTTTGTTCATGAAATCGGCATTGAATTAGCAAAGGAAAACGAAATCGTCGTTTCTGAATTTAAAGATACCAAAAAACCAGGCAAAGTTTTCGCCGATTACCTGCAGAACTCACCCATGCGCACAATGGTTGTTCCTTATAGTTTGCGTCCGACGCCTGAAGCAACTGTTTCGACGCCTCTGGAGTGGAGCGAGGTTAAGAAAGGCATAAAACCTTCGGACTTCAATATTTTTAATGTAGCTAATCGGAAAGATGATCCGTGGAAAAACATTTTTGAGAAAAGATGTAAACTGGAGATTTGATTATGGCTCAAGAAAACTTGGAAAATGAAGAAGCAGAGAAAACTGAAGCCCAAAGTGGGAAAGTTAGTGCTGCCGTTCCCCGTAGATCGATCTGGTCAGGAAGCATTACCATTGGCTTGGTCAATGTCCCTGTTAGCCTGTATTCGATGATTTATGATAAGGGCATAACGTTTCATTTTCTGCATCGGGTTGACGGTCAACCGTTAAAGTATGTGAAAATGTGCACCAAAGACGACAAGATAGTGCCATGGAACGAGGTTGTCCGAGGCTACGAAGTCTCAAAGAACGAGTATGTAACGGTGGAAAAAAGCGAGCTTGACGCTGTAAAACCTGAATCAGACAACAGGATCCGAATCAGCAAATTCGTCGATTACTTCGCAGTTGACCCGATATACTTTGACAAAACCTATGCTTTGATGCCGAAGAAAAGTAAGGAAGCTTACACTTTGCTTTTGCGGGCGCTGGAAAAGAAGAACAAGGCTGGCGCTGGAAGAATAACCCTGCGAACCAAAGAGTACCCCGCCTTGCTGCACGCGTACAAGGGTGCGCTGGTCCTAACAACTCTCCGTTACGCCTACGACGTCGTAAACCCTCAGAGTTTTGAGGACATACAAAAACTTAAGGAGCCCGAAAAAGCCGAGTTAGACATGGCAATCAAAATCATAAGCGACCTTGCAGGAGACTTCGACATAACAGAATTCGATGACACCTACATGAAAAGAGTTGAAGAACTCATATCGCAAAAACTCAAAGGCGAAAAAATCCACGTTGAAAAACCTCCAGAGGTTGAAGCTAAAGGACTCATGGTTGCCCTACGCGAAACCCTCAAGCAGCTGGAGCAGAAATGAGCCGCCGCTTCTACAAGCCTATGCTTGCGAAGGTTGCCGACAAAGCATTCACGGATAAAGACTGGATTTTCGAGATCAAATGGGACGGATTCCGAGCAATCAGCTACATAGGGGAAACGCTAAGCGTAAGAAGCCGCAACGACAAAGAATTGAAATTCAACTTCCCCGAACTCGAAGAACTTACCCACCTAACTAAGAACTTGGTGGTTGACGGCGAAATCGTGGTAATGAACGAAGGCAAACCTGACTTTCAAGCCTTGCTGGAACGCGGCAAAGCCGTTTCCCCGCGGGAGATAGAAAGGCGAGCCGAGCAGGCACAGGCTACCTACATTGTCTTTGACGTTTTAGAGAAGGACGAAGAACCGCTTACAAAGCTACCGTTGATGGAACGCAAAAAAATCTTGAAAGATTCATTAACCGAAGGAAAAAATGTTTTGCTCTCTGACTTCATCGAGGAAAAAGGTGAAGCTTACTACAGATTAGTTGTGGACAAAGGCTTGGAAGGTGTTATGGCGAAGAGAAAAAACAGTCAGTATGAGGAAGGCTTACGGACAGGAAGCTGGCTAAAAATTAAAGAATTAAAAACTTGTGACTGCGTGGTTTTCGGTTACCGAAGAGGCGAAAAATCCAGAGGGAAAACCTTCGGCTCGTTGGTTCTGGGTCTTTATGGCATGAATGGAAAACCAGTTTACATTGGCAACGTGGGAACAGGCTTTACTGAAGAGATGCTTAGCATGCTGATGGACAAGTTTGAAAAGCTCAAAACGGCATCTAGCGCTCCTTTCGAAGTAGAGGAAGAAGATAGGGTGACTTGGCTTGAGCCTAAATTGGTCTGCGAAGTCGCTTATCAAGTGGTTACCCGGGAGACGCGGTTAAGAATGCCTCGTTTTAAACGTTTAAGAGATGACAAACCGCCGTTGGAATGCACCCTTGAGCAAATAGCCGAAAACCAAAAAAAGGATCCAGTTGTCGACAAGAAGCTTTCAGAGTACGCTTCTAAACGTAATTTTGGAGAGACACCTGAACCGACCGGCGGCGAAAAAAAAGGCGAAAAACTAATTTTCGTAGTACAGGAACATAACGCAAGAAGGCTTCACTATGACCTGCGGCTGGAAAACGGTGGGGTTCTAAAAAGCTGGGCCGTCCCCAAAGGCATACCTCAAACAAGCGGCGAACGACGATTAGCAGTGCAGACCGAAGACCACCCGTACCAATACGGCAGCTTCGAAGGCACCATTCCGAAGGGACAGTACGGCGCTGGAACAGTCAAGATCTGGGATAAAGGCTACTATGAACCCAAACTTTGGGAAAAAGACAAAATCGAATTCACGCTTAACGGTCAAAGGCTGAAGGGACATTACGTATTGGTGAGGCTAAAAAAAGCCAAAGAAGACAACGCATGGCTCCTCCTAAAAGGAAAAGACTAGCATGCAAAACATCCATTTAGGCACCATCGGCTGGAGCTACACCTTCTGGAAAGGCAGTTTCTATCCAAACAAAACCCCGTCGAAAGATTTTCTGGCTTACTATTCAACCCGATTTGACACCGTGGAAGTTGACAGCACTTTTTACCGAACTCCCACCCAACGAGCAATCGACAACTGGAAGAACCAAACGCCCCCAAACTTCAAGTTCTCACCGAAATTCCCAAGAGTCATCACACACATCAAAATGCTCAACAACTGCGAACGCGAAACCAGCTTTTTCCTTGAAAGAACAAAAATTCTAAGCGAGAAGCTCGGGCCAATACTTCTGCAGTTTCCGCCAAACTTCGGAGTCGACCGCCTACCCGACTTAGCCGCGTATCTGAAGAAACTTCCAAAAACGAACCGTTATGTAGTCGAGGTAAGAAACAAAGCCTGGCTAAACCCTGATTTCTATTCCCTTCTGAAAGCTAACAAAGCCGCTTTAGCATGGGTTGACAGCCCCAACATGCCCCTGAACGCCGAAGTAACCTCAGATTTCTTGTACGTGCGGTTGGAAGGTGACAGAAAAAAAGTCAAAGGAACTTTAGGCAAGATAGAAGCCGACACGCAGCCAAGCTTAAGGGTTTGGGCTGACAGATTAAAGCCATATTTAAACGGGGAAAAGGAGGTTTACGGTTACTTCGGAAAATATTATTCGGGTTACCCGCCCTCAGACGTGGATTACCTCAAAAACCTGCTAACGCAGGCCCCTTGACCGCAGAGGCGAAAAGAACAAAAGCTTGTTGCTCGATAAGCTTTTTGGGTTGCAGAAATGTTTTTCAAGCAAATTCAGCAGCACAGCGACAACTTCTCCTATATCGTGGCGGATGAAGACGTGAAGGAAGCGGCTGTTGTGGATTCAAGCTTTAACGCCGGCGAAATTATCAAGATCCTAAAAGCAAAACAATTCACCTTAAAATACATCATCAACACTCATGGGCACTCCGACCACACTGCAGGAAACGCGGAGTTAACCTCTGAGTTCAACGCGAAAATCGCCGCGTACAAGTTATCCAAGGTTAACTTTGACGTCGGGGTTGATGACGGCGAAGTTTTAGCTGTCGGCAAAATCCCAATAAAAGTGATCTACACTCCAGGACACACCGCAGACAGTATTTGTCTGCTGGTAGACAACCGAAAGCTACTGACGGGCGACACTTTGTTTGTCGGGGAATGCGGAAGAACCGACTTTCCGGGCGGCAGCTCTAAAAGCATGT
>Ga0326728_10015249_pt1 | contig 16041 bp, 15 predicted proteins | sample MB3enrmetagenome_FD_207602 | JGI IMG/M metagenome (GOLD analysis project Ga0326728, IMG submission 207602) | Lab enriched peat soil microbial communities from McLean, Ithaca, NY, United States - MB31MN | ecosystem: Environmental > Terrestrial > Soil > Wetlands > Peat | place: USA: New York...
CGGAAGGAATTCACCGACCTCCCGAGCGCTGCTCATGGTGAGGGCGATGGCGGGAGGGTGGAGAACATGGAAGGGGTTCCCGACAATGACATTATGTCATATACCTCGCAGGGTGTGGAAGCGGGGGAAAACTCAAAAATGACGGAACGAAGCGGGAATGTCCTTGAAAACAAAGGGTCGGGGATAAATGCGGAATTATGAATTGTGAATTATGAATTGCAGACGGTAGGCGGTATGTCGTAGGTGGTAGGTGGGGAAGAGCAGGATGCAGCATTCAGGAGTCAGGATTCAGGAGTCAGGAGTCAGAAGTCGGGAGTCAGAATGAAGACCATTTGCTTGCCGCCTTCTGCTTTCTACCTTCTGCTTTCTGCCTTCTCCCTTCTCCCTTCTGCCTACTGCCTAGTTGGACTTTCACCTTTCTTCACGCCCTGGCCTTGTAGTATAGTTTCGGCCCGGAACGCACGGGGCGGCAGTTTGCGTCGCTGCCCTATGCGATGCCGTTCGGTGTTCTGGCCTTCGCCGCTGATTGGTGCAAGCCCGCGTGTGGCAGCCCTTTGCGGAGAGCGCCAGCACAGAGGCGACCATTATCAGGGAGGTATTATGGAAAGACAAAAGATTTCCCGCAGAGATTTTAATAAGACTGCGGCGATGGCCGCCGCCAGCCTGGCGCTGTCGGCGGGGCCTGCGGTACGCAATGTTCTGGGAGCCAACGACCGTGTAGGCATTGGCCTGATCGGGGCCGGCGGCATGGGCCAGGCGGACCTGCGCGATTTCCTGCGCACGGGCCAAGTTGACTGCGTGGCGATTGCCGATCCCTATGAGCCTCACCTCGAGGACGCGGCTTCGATGACATTTGGCAAGGCAAAAACCTACAAGGATTTCCGCCGTGTGCTCGAGCACAAAGACATCGACGCAGTCATCGTGGCCACGCCCGATCATTGGCACGCCATTCCCATGATCGCCGCCTGTGAAGCCGGGAAAGATGTGTATCAGGAAAAGCCCCTCTCGCACACGTTATTCGAAGGGCGCAAGATGGTGGAAGCTGCGACCAAGCACAATCGAATTGTACAGGTTGGGACGCAGCAGCGTTCGGGCGAGCACTTTCAGAAGGCGGTGGAACTGGTGCGCAGCGGCAAGATCGGAAAGGTGACGCTCGCGGAGACTTGGATTCACGGCAACAATTACCCGGAAGGAATAGGCAATCCCCCGGACAGCGATCCTCCACCCTGGTTCGACTGGGATTGGTGGCTGGGCCCGGCGCCCAAGCGTCCTTTCAACCGTAATCGCGGGATTTACAACTTCCGCTGGTTCTGGGATTACGCGGGCGGAATCTTGACGGATTGGGGCACTCACCTCATGGACGTCGTTCACTGGGCGATGGGAGTCGATGCTCCGAAAACCATCGTGGCCACGGGAGGGAGGTACGTTCTCGATGATAATCGCGAGACACCTGATACGTTGGAAGTTCTGTACGAGTATCCCGCCTCGCCAGTGAGCGGGAAGGAATTCGTCGCCAGGTTTTCCAATCGCGTCGGCAACGAGCACGGCCCGGACGGTCACTCCTACGGCATCGAGTTTTACGGGACTGATGGCACGCTGTTTGTTGACCGAGGCGGCTACACGCTATGGCCGGAGCCTTCGCGCTTTGGTCCGGAACGATTCACGTCTGCCAACGTCATCAGCGGCGGAGGCTCGGCCCAGCACTATCCTCACGTGCTGAACTTCCTGGATTGCCTGAAGTCCCGCCAGAAGCCCAATTCGGATGTGGAAACCATGCACCGCTCCACAAGCGCGGGCTTGCTGGGCGTGATCGCCTTCAAGCTGGGCCGCAAACTCACTTGGGATGCGCAGCAGGAACAGTTTCCGGGCGATGCGGAAGCAAACAAATTGCTGACCAAGGAATATCGCAAGCCTTGGATAGTTGCATGATTTGTGGTATCGTACAGAACTCAAGTGCGGATGCCCGGAGCGTTTGGGTGGAGCGACGAAGAGAGCAGGGCAAAGAATAAAAGCCGAAAAAAAACCTTGACAACGTTTGTCTGGTCGGTGTAACTTAGTTCGCGAAATCGATAGCGCTTTGAAAACCACGTTGGGTTATGGGAGGCGGCAAGCTACCCGGCCCAAAAAGGAGAACCATAATGTTGAGCAAGCATCTCGTCGTGCGCCTTTCCCTGTGCCTGGTCCTTCTGGGATTGGTCGCTGCGGTACCCGTATTTGCCGGTTCGGCGGTTGTCGGATCGGTGGCGGGCAGCATGAACGCAACTGTGGGTGGACAGACGCTTTTTCCCAACACGACACTCTTTAGCGGTGACAGCCTCCAGGTAAAGGACGGTGTGGCTGTGGTAGCGCTCGGGAGCACAAGCCGTATGGTATTTGGGCGCAATACCGTGGCTTCCTTCCTTCGAGATTCCAACGAGGTAACAGTTCTTCTTGGCCAAGGTGGCGTTTCCGTATTTCACGATGGAAATGGCGTGCCCGTTCGCCTGAAAATCGGCAACGTATCCGTGGTACCGGTTTCTGGCTTCAAGACCCTCGGTGAAGTGGCTACGCTGAATGGCGCTCTGGTGGTGACGGCAAAGGATGGCATGTTTCGCGTCGAAGGCAACGGCCCAGCGATTAACGTAGCCAAAGGGAAGACTATTACGGTGGTCCCAGAGGCCAATGCTCCTCAGGCCAGCGGCGGAAAAGCTCCCGGAGCCGGGCGTTGCTGCGGATCGAACATCTGGGGTATAACGGCCACTGCCGCGGGCGCCACGGCTGCGATCTTGGCGGGGGTGGCACTGTCCCGCGCCGGCACCGCATCGACCAACGCGGCCGACGCGGCTTCTGCGGCGGCAGCGGCAGCGGCAGCAGCTTCAGCGGCAGCCTCGGCCGCCAACGCGGCAGCCTCCGCGGCAATCAACGCTGCTAATTGCGCGGCGGATGCACTTGAGTATCAAATAAGCCCTTCAGCGCCGCCGCCGTATCCGTGCACTACCTAGGCAAGTAAGTTCACAATTCCTAACTAAAGGGCGGAGTTGATCTGAATGGTCAGCGCCGCCCTTTTGTTTCTGGGTAGTTCTCCTCCTTGTGACGAAGCCGTAACTTCCTGCTATCAGCTTGATATGGGCGATTTCGTGTACAGGCATGTGTGGGCCAAGTTGTTATGCCGAGTACTGCCTGGTAATGCCTCGTGGGTGTGGAGCGAGCCCTCGTCAGTAAGCTCTCCGATTGATTCCGTAGCCGGGCCTGCCCAAATTACCGCAAGACTTTCATTCTCTCTTGAATCCTGACTCCTGACTCCTGAATCCTGCTTTTCGGTCTCGCAAACCGATTGACGACGCGACGGTCTTGCCTGTATCTTTCCCAGGTGATGGCAGACTACCACTCTCCGGCAGGCCCAACCGGCTGCCCCGGTGCAAATTTCCGCTGGCTCTGCGCGGCACTTTTGGTGTGCTGGATGGTGCTACCCCTTCCAGGTGTCGCTGCGGACCTTTATGGGCGGCAAGGTGTGAAGCCCCAGGCGGTTCGGCAGGGGAAGCTGGGGAGTTGTTATTTCCACGCGGTGATCGCGGCCCTGGCGGAGTCCCAGCCGGGGGGGCTTCAGAGAATGATTCAAGCCAATGGTGACGGGACTTACACGGTTCGTTTTGCGGACGCGGTCAAGGAGAATGCTTATCCGGAGGATGTTCAATATACCCGGGAGAGTGGGTATGATCTCTCGGAGGGCTTGTGGGTGGCGGTTCTGTTTCGCGCCTATGCGCAACGTGTGTTGCGCCAGTCGTTGATTTCGGGGATCGAGAGGAGTGAGCTCTTTCCCTTTGTAAAATCGTATCTGAAGGACTTCGTGGCCACGAATGACCCGCTGCTGTTGGCCTACGACCGGGCCATCAGGTCGCAGGTGGACCAGAATGGCAACATTGACAGGAGCAAGCTAGAGTTGCAATTGAGGGAGGAGATGAAGCCCCTCAGCGTTCCGGAGGAAATGAAGGGGTCGGTGATCAAACTGCTCGAGTCAGGAGGGTTTTTCGACTCCATTGCCGAGCTTATCAAGCAAAACGGAGAGATCTTCGGAGCCTATCGGGCCGTGGGGCAGGGAGGAATTGCTGAACGCGTTATGGAGACGATGACCGGGACTGTCCTATTTGTGCAGAATGGCTCTGAAGACCAAGCGAGATCAGCATTGGATCAAGCCTTCAAAGAGCGGCGTCCTGTCGTGGCGTGCTCCGGCGGAAGCTTATTCTACCGCCAACTGGCTGAGGGGAGACCCCTGCCTGCCGATACCAAGAGCTGGTATGTCAATGCCCATTGTTACACGGCGCTGGCCTACGACGGGAACGGTCAAACGGTCACGCTGCGCAATCCTTGGGCGAGGTTTCCCGAGCCGGATGGCGTTTTCACCCTCCCCCTTAGTACCTTTGTGCTCGCGTTTCGGGGGATTATTACGACGCAGTAGTGAGAAGGGCAGAAGAAGAGTTACCTCTTCCGGATGGCTTCGAGTTGCGCCGCAGGAACAGAAACCCGTTCAATGTGTTGCTGGTCGTCAACCCAAAGATCAACGTGCGTGACGTCGGTGGTTATTAGGAGGTGTCGGAGATTGGCTGTGACTCCGTCTGTCGTGCTCGCGGCGTTTCCCATGTCTTCCACGGTTAGGAAGCTTGGCAAGGCCTCCTGCGGAACAAAGACGTGAAAGGTTTGTTTCCCCCCTCCCATCGCCTGGTAGCGAGCCGTAATCAACTGGTAATGGTGGACCACATTGTCGTCCAGAACCACGACATCGGGGGGAAGTTCAAAGTCCCTGTCATCCTCATTGCCGCTGATCGTCTTGTAGCGGGCCCTGGCAAATTTCCCGCGGAAATCCACCTCCAGCCGCGAGGCTTGTTGTCCCTTTTGATTCCACGTGTAGGTAACAGGATGGAGTTGAGGGTCCAAGACCAAGTCGGGGAAGCTCTGCACACCTACCGTCTTCCCATTCTGTTCAATGTGGAGACGGATTTCCCCTTGGGCTTCAACCTTGCCAAATGATGATTGAATCTTGAAGCTTTCGCTGCCTACGGGGCGTCCGGCCAGAGAGATAACGAAAACGCCTCCATCGTCCACATTCACCAGGCGTGGATTTCCCGGCGTCTCTTGACCCAGGCTTGTCAGGTTGCAGGCGAGGATCCCGGCCAAGAGCGGCGCGAGCAGGATTATCAAAGGGTACAGGGCGAGTTCTTTTCGGCTCAAAAGACCCTCAGGCGTAGGATTTGTTCGGTTACTTCCCTGGGGTCCCGGCCTTCCGTGGAAACCCTGAACTCCGCCAGACGATAGTAGGGAAGCCGAAGATCGAGCAAATGCTCGAAGGATTCGGGATCACGAAAGAGCGGGCGATTCTGCATGGTGGCGCACCGCTGTCGCAAGGTTTCGACGGGGCAATCCAGCCAGATCGTGGCCCCGCCTGTCTCACGTATCAACTCCAGGTTGGGCTCGGACGCGAAAGTCCCGCCTCCCAGGGCAATCACCGCGGGCTCCGTTTTCAAGACCTCGGTCAACGCGGCGCGTTCGAGTTGGCGAAAGAATGCCTCGCCCGATCTCTCAAATATCTCGCGTATGCTCACGCCCTGTCCGGCTTCGATAATGGTATCGAGGTCGATGAAAGGCCATCGCAATTCCCGGGAAAGAACTTCGCCGACAGTGGATTTGCCACTGCCCATGAACCCGAGGAGATAAACCTGTTTGCGTCGGTGCCGGCTCATTCGCTCGAAGTGGGAGGAGTCGAGAAGTTGAGGAGTCGAGAAGTTGAAGTCAACTCCTCGACTCTCACCCTCTTCCGCTCTTCGACTCTTTGAACTTCCACAACGAATTATAGTGTTGTGGCTGAGAGGAAAACAAGTCGAGGAGTCAAGGAGTCGAGAAGTTGAGGAATCGAAAAGTCGACCTGCCGAAGAGCCGCGTTCAACTTCTTAACTCCTCGACTTCTCGACTCCTTGACTTGTTCTCACTAACGCTGTCGAATCCGGATTGTCCCGCTGAAGGACCTCAGATTCACCGTGGCTTTGCCGGTTAGGTGAGTACCGAAGAGGCTGTTGGCCGAGGACACAGGGGTGGCGGAGCGGTGGCGAATGGTCATGGGCATTTCGTTTTCCAGCTTGCCCCGATCTGTCTTGGCGAAAAGTTCGAAAGAAGCTGAGGGCGGGCAGAGTATCTCCATATCGCCGCTATATTCGGAAAGTGAGTAGTCACCACCATCCGGAAAATCGCCCTCGAATAGAATTCGCCCGGAGGTCGTCATTCCGCGGAGCTTGGAGGTTGTGGGAGAGACGATGTGGAGGTCTCCCGTGATGGAATACGCTTCCACGCGCCCGGAGGCGCGAATCACGTCGATATTTCCACCTACCGAGCGCACAAAAAGGTGGCCGGTGAAATCCGAGACGAGAATGGCTCCTCCGACTGATTCCACTGTGGTGTCGTCGCCCTGGAACTTTTCAATCCGCACGCTTCCTTGCGTGTTGCGGATTTCAAGATTGGCTCCCAGGGGAACGTCCAAGCTGTAATCGACCGTCTGATCCATTCCGGAAACCAGGGGGTCCAAGAGGTGTGTGGCGAAGTGAATCTTGTCGGCGGGCTGGTTGGGCGGGATAACCTCGGTATCTACCTCCACATGAGGCGAGATGACGGTATATACGACGCGCACTTGCGCCTTGTCCCATCCTCTGACCAGGATTTGACCCCGCATGTTCGTCACTGTAATGCGGGGATTAGGCCCCGCTTCGAAGGTCTTCTCGGAGCGGTTGCCTTCGGCAGCAACCAATGTTCCTGAGAGCACCAGTAAACACAGGACTAGCCCTTGGCCATAAGGGACGAGCCCTCGCTTTTTCGTTTCTTGCTCACGACAATCAGCCACTGTTGAGTCCCCCCTGGGCTGGCCTAACGGCCTTCGTCGAATTCCAATGCAGAAGACAAAACCTGAGCTTTTTGGGAATACGCGGCAAGCAAATATTCGTGAGCTAGTGAGTTGTCGGGCTCACGCTGCAATGAGTCGCTGCACTCCCGGATCGAAGCGTCAAGCGAAGTCAAGCTGTTTTCGTAGGTTGCCTTGAGGTCAGGCGCGAGAGACCCCTCACGCGCTCTGAATGTTTCCTCCAACTCGCGGACCACCTGTTCCAGGGCGTCACTGTCTCCTCCGAAGGCCATGGATCGGATGGCGGTTCTGCCGGGCAGGGCGGTGAGCGCGGAGTTAGTATCCCGTTCAGGATAGTTCCGGGGAGCCGTCACCAGGCAGCCGAGAATGACCAAGCAGGCAAAGGCCGCAACAGGAATGGGGCGACGAAGGAAATCCAGTTGCCCGAACCAATTCCAAAGACTTGCCTTTTCGGCAAATGCTCCCTCGGCCACCAGTTGAGCGCGGATATTTGACCAAACCGCGGGAGAGGGTTCTTCAAGCGGAAGATCGAGAGCCGCCGACCGGAGGGCCTCAAGGTCCTCGAGGATAACGCTGCAAAACGTGCACTCACGAGTGTGAGCCGGTGCGAAGGGCCTGTTTTCGCCCTCCATGTAGGCCTGGAGTTCCAGCTCAAATTGATAACACGCTACCGCCTTGTCGTGCCGAGTCTCTTGCATAGCCCCTTCACCTTTCGGTCGGGGCTTGATCGGAGACCACCGGCTCACCCGGAGTCATGAGCCCCTCTTTCTGGCGCAGCCAGTCGCGCAGTTTCAAGCGCGCCTTGTGAAGTTGCGATTTGGAGTTACCGACGGAACAATTCATGATTTCCGCAATCTCGTTATGTTCGTAGCCTTCGACGTCGTGCAGAACAAACACCGTTCTGTAGCCGGGCGGAAGATCGGCGATGGCTTGTGAAAGGCTGATCCGGTCGATCGAACCCATCAACCTCCGATCATTGTCGCCGTAATCGCGCTTGACTGGCTCATCCTGGGAGGAGTCAACCTCGTCCAGCGAAATCTGTTGCAGCCCCTTCTTTCTCAGGTGCATCAGCACAACATTAACAGCGAGCCGATGCAGCCATGTGGAGAAAGCGGATTCACCGCGAAAGGTGGAGATCTTGCGGAAAAGCTGAAGGAATGCTTCTTGCGTCAAATCCTCCGCTTCCGCGGTGTTGCCGGTCATCCTCAGACAGAGCGAGTAAACACGCCGCTTGTGCATTTCAAAGAGCGCGGCAAATGCTTCCTCATCTCCGTGCTGTGCGCGCGCAATCAGTTGAGTCTCGGAAGCGGCCTTGGGAGCCGCCGTCTTCTGTTGGCTCAAGGAGTCTCACTTCCAGCCGCATCCAGACTCGAATTGTGTGATGCGGTGGCCCATACGAGAGTTGTCTTCAACCCTGCCTGTTTAACCTCGATCTCTGGCGCCCAAAAGGCCAGCAGTCGAGCGCCAGTCTTCGGTTCAGCGGCTGGCCCCCTCCGGTGGGGCGATGTGCAGGACGGCCTTTCCGACGCCGACATTTCCTGCTGTGTCATAGGCCCGCACCGACACGACGTGCTCGCCGGCACCCAGTTTGGAAAGCCTTACCGTAAAGGTCTCTTTTCGAGAATCCACAATCCCGTCGTCGGAAAGCAAATCCTTCCATTCCTTCCCGTCGATTGAAGTTTCGGCGCTGCGCAGCGGCGAAGTGCTATCCTCCACCTCGAACAGGACTTCCGCTGCTCCTGCCTTGACGGTCTGTCGTAGCACTCGAACCTGAGGTGGGGTATTGTCCACCCAAAATGGCGCACTCAGTAACTCCGACTTTCGAGCCAATTCAGGAGGGTTGGAGACTTCGTCAGAGGCGACCAGCTTGGCCACATACTTCCCATCCGGCAGGGTACCGGGCTCAATCGTATAGCTCGTTTGGCTCAGCTTGTCTTTCAAGAGGTGCCATTCCTGCTCGTCCGTCGCTTTCACGTAGAGCGAATACAGCAGTTGGTCATTATTTGGGTCATCGGCCTGCCAGCTCAGCGTCACCGGAATCTTGCCCGCGAAAGTTCCCGCGGGCGCCATAGGCCCGAAAGCCGCAGAAGGCGGAGCGCCGACGGAAATCATCGTTCCGGCGGCCAGACCGGATGAACTGCTTCCTGAAGGGCTGGTTCGTTCTCCTGCCGTGCTCACGTTTAGCGACCGGATTTGCGGGGGCAGGTTCTGGTTCAAATAGGATACTGTGACATCATCCAAAATGGGGCTGTTGGCTTCGTGAGCGTGCAAGACAGCTTTCCATTGAATGTAACGGGCAGGAGGACTGGTGACTGGACTGCCGTTGGAGCCGCGATAGGGGCCTGCCCAGTCGCTCCATGTCGGGTCCGGACGCTCAGAATTGCCAGAGCGTGTGAAAAACTCGAGCGAGGTCCCGGCGGGCACCTCGCCCCGCCAGGCAAGCACTCCCCACCGGGAGATGAACTTCGTATCCTTGACGGCGGACTCGTAGCTGCCTTCCACAGCAACCTCCGACTCCACCCGGAGCAGCTTGGCGACGTTGCTGGTGGCCACATAAAGGTTAGATCCTTCCAGCATCAGCCGCGTGGCAAGCGACTCGTGTGTTTCAGTGATAAGAGTCACCCTCTGTGCGTCCCGCGCGGGAACGATGTCGAAGATGCGCCCGTTGGAATCCGTGGAAAACAGCACATGATCGCCGCGCACTGCCAAGCCGAAAATGCTTTCGCTGTTTGAGCTCCAGATCGTCTCGGTAGTGGAGTCAGGAAGTATTTCAATGAGCGATCCGCGACCTTGCGGGATCTGAAAGTTGGGGATTGCAGCAGCCACGGGAGCCGGACGGTTAAAGCTAGGCGCATTCGGACCCTCGCTGGGTGGGTTTTGCGCTTCAGATGCGGTAGCGGCATTAATTTCATCGGAAGCCGTGACCGTAACCGTAGTGACCCCGCCGGGGACCGCGCCGGGAGGGGAAGGAATCAGGAGTTCCGGGGAGCCCTTGCCGCTCGCGCCGCCCAGAGCTGCGGCATAGATGCGCCCGCTGGAGTCTGTCACCAAGTCGTGGATTTCCGGCAGGTTGGCTTCATACAGAACGAAGGCTTTTCCTTGCGGAGTAATGCGATAGATAAGCCCCTTGGGGACGCTTCCCGCAAGCAGATTTCCGTCCTTTTCGAAAGTTAGACACATGACGTGAGTCTGTTTGCTGTCGAAGAAAAGCTCGGCCTTGCCCGCCGGGTCAACTCGGAAGATCTGACCCTTGTCTCCTGTGGCTACATACAGCCGACCCTGCGCGTCCAGGGTCAACGCCCAGATATACTTGGCGCGCGGGTCGTAGAACACTTTGGATTGCCCGTCGGGTGTAACCCGGTAGACTTTGCCTTCCGGCGAGCTTCCCACGTACAGCGATCCGTCGGACCCCACGGCCAGGGCGAAAATATCCGGCTCCCGGGCTGTAAACAGGAGGGTTGATTTCTGCTGTGGATCTACTCGAAAGACCTTTCCCTGATGGCCTGTGCCGATATAGAGGTTGGCCTTCTGGTCGCGGGCTAGCGAGAGGCCCAGTGCTTCCTCAGGGTTGAAGACCACGCGCGACCCGGGCGCGAGATGCAGGTCCCCTTCTGTATCCAGAGAGACGTTTGAAAGTGTTCCCTGTAAGAACTCCTCGAATGAGCCAACCTGCCAGAACGCGGTTTCCGTTCCGCTTGTGAGCGAGGAGAAAAGCAAAGTGAGTATCAGAAGCTGGAATATCTTGTGTGGTCTCATGCCCTAACCTTTCCGGTCACTCCTCTCGCGGGGATTGCCTGCAAACGGTGGCGGTCTTAGAGCTAGAGGCCCGGCCCGACCACCTTGAGGAAGAGCGTCTTTTGGCCGCGGATCATGAGCGAAGACGCTGCCGCCTCATAATCTCCGACTACCGAAGTGCCGCTGAGGTTGACGCTGGACGCAGCCGCGGGGTCCGCCATGAAGGTCTGTACCAGGGAGGGTGGAGGAGAGGGGTATTCATCCCCTTGCATAATGAACGTGCGCTGGGGGGCCATGAGCAGCGCGTACAGCCGATTATTCCATCGTATGCGGTTCAGGGCCTTGACGAGTTGATGGATGTCCAGCGCAGCGCTCCCGGGCGGCGTGAGTCGGAATTGCAAAGCGTTGATGTTCGACCCGCCTCCCACCGCAAGCATCAAGGTCTTGTCGTTCACGCTTTCAGGGATATCAACCGGGATCCTCTGGGTCACCGCTTGCCCGCCGGGGAGCCGCAAAAGAGCGATAACCTCGATGTGGTCACCGGGTTTCACCTCTGACTTTGTACTCCAAACCTGCTCCAACGTGGCCAGACTCCTCTCGTTCCTCGATTTTACCGAAAGCTCGATGCCCTCAATGCGCATATCGGGAAAACCGCTGCCCAGGAGATAGGTGAGGGGAGTAGCCACCACTGCGCCCGCCAGCGCGGCGGTCCCCATCTCGCCGGACAAGACGTCTTGGAAGTCCACCGCTTCTGCGCCCGCCAGCCGGATCTTCCCGTTAACTTCCAACGTGGATGCACCGAGGGTTCGTTCCGTGTTGCTGAGGGTTGAGACGAAAGCAAGATTCACCAGCAGTGGCGAGAGGAACGGTTCCTGAATAACCTCGAACTTGTAGTCCTCATGGGTATTCAGTGTGCTTTGGATCTGGACGGTCACAGGGATCATGGGGGGGTTCTTTTCTCCCACCACACCGTAGATGGCATCAAAGCGGTCCTGACGGATCGTCCCCACCACTTCCCCCGGAGTATCCAGCTTGAAAGATGAGGCGAGGCTCGGTACGACGACCAGGACGTGGGAAGGCGCAAAGGGGAATTGAGCAGGGCCCACCGAAAGCACCTGATGGCCGCACGCATAGAGATTGTTCCCTTGATGGTAGGTGACCGTGCAGTCCACGCTCAGATTGAGATCCCCTCGCACCAGCAGCAGACTGATCATCGAACCGGGCTCTAAATCTGCCTTCGCCGGTGTCGCGCTCTCTCCGCCGGAAAGTGCGCCGCCCATCATGGGTTCAAAACCCATTTGACGAAACAGCGGCAAGTAGGGTTCCAAGGCCTCGGCGGCGAATCCTCCAAACCGCAATGGCAACTGAAGGGTGGGGAGTGAAAGCTCCGCTTGGCGCGCCGGAAAGAATCGGCGCAAGCTCTCCGGGCCAAAATCTTGCTGGGGAATCAAGCGCGCGCTCTCGCGAGGGCCGGTCGCGGTTCTAGCCATGCGAAAGTCCGGGAGTATCTCCGCCTGAGCTGGCGTTTGGCCTTTCTCCTCGGGGACCACTTGCAGCATTTCCTTGATGGGCGTAATTCCGGCCAGGGGTTCTTTCGAAAATGGAAATGAAACAGCCACGGCGCCCACAAGTTTGCCGTCAATGTAGACCGGGCTCCCACTCATCCCGGCGATGACCCCCGTCTTCTCCAGCGGGCCTCCCGATAGTCGCGCCAGGATGAGGTCGTGTTTCGGCGCCAGTACGTTCTTCAAGATGCCGATAATTTCGACCTGAAATTCTTCAATCTGATCGCCCTGAAAGATTGTACGGCCCACGCCCTTCAGGCCAGGCTTGACGTCCGCAATAGGAAAGAGTTGGATGTCGCTCTGGCACCAGGCAAACGGAGTCACTGCCAGAGCGAGCGAAAATGCAACCAGAATCCTTCGGAATGGCATAGTTTTCGAAGCCGGCTCCCATTGTGCGGGCAAGTTTGTAGTCTACGGGTAAAGCGAAGACTCGTCAAGCAAAGCAGGGCCTAAAGGCAGGGCTCTGGGGTGCGCGAGGTTAAAGTGAAGCCATGTAAACCTTCCCACGCCTGGCTCGTCTTGATTGTATGAGGAATGGGCATGGTGCAGAATGAGCAAGCCGCTGTTTTGAATCCCGTTCAGCAGAAAGCGGGCCTCGGGATGACTGCACGCGATGATTTTACGCCCCTTGTACAGTCGCACCAGCAACGTATCTATCGAGTTCTCCTGGGCATGGTTCGCGACCCTGATGCCGCGCAGACTTTGACCCAGGAGTGTTTCCTGAAAGCGTACCAGAAGCGTGCTTCCTTCAGGGGCGAGGCGACTGTGGGCGTTTGGCTGCTCAAAATCGCCGTGAACTTGGCTCGCGATCATCGGCGCAGCCGCCTGAGAGAATTTTGGCACAGACTGTCCTCATCATCCGAGGAGGTTGCAGACCTCGGGCAGAGGCTGCCGGACCCTCATGCCTCCCCGGAGCGGGTGCTCCTTGGATGCGAGGAAGTGGCCGGTGTCTGGTCGGCCGTCGAAAAGCTCTCTCCACAGCAGCGTGCGGTCTTCATCCTGCGCTTCGTTGAGGAAATGAGCCTGGAAGAAATCGCGGAAGCGACTTCTCTGAAGGTAGGAACAGTCAAGACCCACTTGTTCCGTGCTGTCCACGCGGTCCGGCAGCGGCTCAAGGGAGGTAGGGCAGGTGAATAACCATCTGAGCGATGATCAAATCACGGAGTGGGTGCTCGGCACAAGGGACGAATTCGTGCGTCGTCATCTTGAGACCTGCGACGCTTGCTCTCGCGAGGCGGAGGGATTGCGTAGGACTATCTCCAGCTTTCGCGATTCGATTCATGCCACTGCCCAGCGCGATCAGAGTTTCTGGAGAAACCAGCAACTCGCCATTCGTGAACAGGTCCCCGGGAGAGATTGGTATCCATTGCATTGGGCTTGGGCTGTTGCCATGGTAATGGTTTTGATTGCGGCTGTATTCCTGACGCGCCCTCCGAACTCTCCTCGAAATAACGCCACCGAGGATGCGGACAAGGTTTTGTTACAGGAGGTTCAAAGAGACCTTGGACGAGAGGTTCCCCAAGCCCTGGCCCCTGCTGTCCTGATCGCCGAGGAGCGAGATGAAATCCTGACGAATAAAGTCATTCGGCAAACTGAGACTACATTGAAGAAAAGGAGATGAAAGAAATGAAAGCAGCCGTCGCAAGTTTGGCATTTGTAATCGTGTTCTGCGGGCTGGCCATCGCCCAGGAACTCCCTCCACCAGCCGAGGGGCCAAGCACCCAAATGGCCCCTCCAATGGGGGGCCGAATGGTTGTTCACGGGCCCGGCCCGGTTATCCGGGTTCCTGGCGCTGGAAAATGGTGGAAAGACTCAGACCTGATGCAGAAGATCGGGGTCAACGATGACCAGGTCCAGAGGATCGAGAAGATCTTCCAGGATCACCGCCTGCAGCTCATTGATCTGCACGCTTCCTTGGAGAAGCAGGAAGCGATCCTGGAGCCACTGATTGAGGCCGATCAACCCGACGAAACGCAGGTGATCGCCCAGATCGATAAAGTTGCCCAGGCAAGAGCCAACCTGGAAAAGTCGAATGCACAGATGCTTCTCGCGATTCGCCGGGTCCTCACCGTGGCTCAGTGGAAGAAGCTCCGGGACCTGCCGGGCGTCGTCCCGTTCCACGCCGGCCCCCAATTCAGGCCTCCTGCTCCAGGGCTGTCTACTGCGCCGCCTCCTGGTGAGTAGGCCCCCCAAGAGTGGTGGAAGAACCGGCGCAGGGTTGCCAGGCGAACCCTGCGCCAGTGGGGATCGCCGTTTCCTGTGGCACTAGCCCCAGAGCGAAGACTTCTCCTCCTGCCAGCCGTGCCTCTGTGGCCTCCGTGTCGAGAAGAGACTCAACACGGAGGCCACTGAGATACTCCGCGTGCTCCGTGTTAAAGCCTGAGAGGCACGGAGGACACGGAGCTTGTCATTTTCGTTGCGGCCACAGTGGCAGAAGCAATGGTTGAATACCTGGAATAGAGAGCAAGGGACAACGCGCAGTCTCACCATCCGCAGAGGGCGCAATTCGGCGGTCTACCTTTCGAAAATACTGTTTGCAGAAATCAGTGACCTTGTGGTATCAGATGATGCGCCTGTGTGTCGAAAGAGGTCCAGGTTGGGTAGTGTCCTAATTTGACTCGTAGAGCTGGCCTTTAGGCCAGCATTTGCCGAATCGTAGCTCAAAATGGGACACTGGCCCAGGTTACAATCAGCGGTTGAGCTGATCCCTTGAAAAGGCGGAACAAACGATGGGTTATCTACTTGTAATGACCGCCGGCATTCTGCAAGGCGCCTTCTTCCTGCCGATGAAGTCTACCAAGAAGTGGGTTTGGGAGAACACATGGTTCGTCTATGCCTCAACAGGCTTTCTGATCTGGCCCTGGCTATTCCTGCTCTTGACAATTCCTCATCCCGTCACAGTCTTGACAACCACCAGCATGCGCTCTCTGGTCGTGGTTGAAGTGTTTGGGCTTGGATGGGGGATAGGGGCTGCGACCTTTGGATTAGGTGTGAAGAGGTTGGGGATGGCCCTCGGATATACGATCATCATCGGCCTGGCGGCAACTGCCGGGGCGCTCATTCCCATGGTTGTGATGGCTCCGGAGAAGTTGGGCCAGCCACAAGGCTTATTGACGCTCGTCTCCCTCGCCCTGGTTCTGATTGGTCTTGCCCTCGGCGCCTGGGGCGGAAAGCTCCGGGAACCCGCCCAGAACTCCGCAGGCAATGACCCACGGAGTTCCTTCGCCGTCGGGCTTGCGATCTGCGTCGCCTCCGGACTTCTCTCTTCCTGCGCGAACCTGGGCTTCACCTTCGGCGGAGAATATGTACGAAGGGCCATGGAGCTGGGCGCACCAGAGTCAATGGCGGGCAACTCGATCTGGGCGCCACTCACCCTGCCGCTCTTTATTTGCAGTGCTGGTTATTGCATATGGCTTATGAGAAAGAACAAGACCGGCGGGTTACTCCTTTTGAAGGGAACAGGCCACTACTGGGCTCTGGCGGCTTTGATGGGCTTCATGTGGATCGGCGGATTCTTCCTCTACGCGCCAGGCACGCGGCGGTTGGGTTCTTTGGGGACCTCGGTGGGGTGGGCCGTCATGATGACCACTATGATCATTACCGCAAACGTCCTGGGGTTCATAACGGGAGAGTGGAAGGGCGCGAGCCGCAAGGCATACCGCTTGGCCGTGGCGGGCGTAGCGTTTCTGATCCTGGCCATCTGTGTTGTGGGCTACGCAAATCAGTTGTGATTAATCGTAGCGCTGAGCTTTAGCTCAGCACCTTAGCTCAGCACATGATGACCCCGCAAGGCGGGGTCAGCATGTGCCGACCCCGCGCGGGGTCGGCGCTACCTTAGCACGTGCCGACCTAAAGGTCGGC
>Ga0326728_10015250_pt1 | contig 16041 bp, 15 predicted proteins | sample MB3enrmetagenome_FD_207602 | JGI IMG/M metagenome (GOLD analysis project Ga0326728, IMG submission 207602) | Lab enriched peat soil microbial communities from McLean, Ithaca, NY, United States - MB31MN | ecosystem: Environmental > Terrestrial > Soil > Wetlands > Peat | place: USA: New York...
ATTTCTTGAGCAAGTCGGCAATGGGCGTAGCTGCAGCGTGGTTGGGGTCAAAAACATGGGCCGCCGCGATGCCGCCCCTCACGGGGAAGTTCAGCGCTGCGGATATTGTCGCCCTGGGCCAAACCGGCATCAAGACCTCGCGGCTGGCGTGTGGGACGGGGACAATCGGGTACGATCATCATTCCAATCAGTCGGCTTTGGGCATTCAGGGCCTCGCCGACCTGCTTCTGCAAGGGTACGACCAGGGCTTGCGTTTCTTTGACACGGCTGATTCCTACGGAACACATCCCCATGTGGCGGCGGCCCTGAAGAGACTGCCGAGAGAAAAAATCACCGTCATGTCCAAGTCATGGTCACGCGATGCGGCAGGAATGCGCGCCGACATTGACCGCTTCCGTAAAGAACTGGGGACGGACTACATCGACATCCTCATGATGCACTGCCTGACTGACGACGACTGGACCGAAAAGTGCCGGCCGGCCATGGACGTGATCTCGGAGGCGCAAGAAAAGGGAATCGTCCGGGCTCATGGTTGCTCCTGCCACACGATCGGCGCGCTCCGCACCGCGGCGAAATCTCCCTGGGTCCAAATCATGCTTTCGCGGGTGAACCCCATCGGGTCGTATATGGACGCAGACCCCGCCACCGTCGTCGCCACCCTCCGAGCGGGGCGCGAGGCGGGCAAGGCCATCGTCGGCATGAAGATCCTCGGTCAGGGTGACATGAGATCTCGTGCGGATGAGGCGCTGAAATACGCGCTGTCGCTCGGCGTGCTGGACGCGTTTACTATCGGCGCCGAGAACCGCAACGAGCAACTCGACTTGATTAAGCGTATTGCTGCTGCCCATGCTTAATCGATCCATGAGAAACTCTTGCTTTGCTCTGAGCGGACCGGCTGTACCAGGGGCGGTTGCAAGAGGCAATGAACCAACTTCTACAAGCTCGCGGCGCCCGCTTCGCTGCCGCGGTGGTTTCCGGCGTACTGTTTTACTTCACGCTTGGACTCACGCCTTGGTGGCTGGCCGCCTGGCTGGCGCCCATTCCCTTACTGCTTGCGGCCTTTCATGCCAGCCGGCGGGAGGCACGCCTGCTTGCTTGGCTGGCGGCGACCATCGGCCTCAGCTCGAATTTCACCTACTACCTGAAGACCACGGGAACGGTGGCGACGGTGGTGCTGCTGCTCCTGCAGGTTCTTGTCTGGGGCTTTTTCGTGACCCGAACGCGCGCAGCAGTGGTGGCCTCGCGAAACTGGCTGGTTGTTTTCGTGTATCCCGTGCTGCTGGCCGCAATCGACACGCTGGTCTCGTTCTTCTCGCCGCATGGCACCTGGGGCAGCTTCGCCTACACGCAGATGGACGCACTACCCGTCATCCAGATCGCTTCCGTGCTGGGGGCGCCCGCCGTCGTCTTCCTCGTCGGATTGTTTGCCTCCACCGTTGCCGTGGCGCTTTATCGCGGACTGCGGATCGAGCGCCCCTGGCTTGCCTACGGAGTTCCCCTGGTGTTGATCGCCGCTGGGCTCGGCTACGGAGCGGTTCGCCTTCGCTAGGTCAAAACGGCGCCCACGGTGAGAATCGGAATCGTGGCGATTGACGACTTCATCGGCCGGAACACGCCGCCCGAACGCGCCGAGGCCGTGTGGCGCGGATATGAGGACACAGTAGCCAGACTCGCCAGTGAGGGCGGCCGCATCGTCGTGCTGCCGGAGAAGATTACCGCACTCGCGCCCGAGGAGGCCGCGAAGCGTCAACACGAACTGGCATCGCTGGCACAGCGAACTGGGGTGTATTTGCTGGCGGGCGTGCAATTGAACCGCGCCGAGCGCAAGGACAATGCGTCGTGGCTGTTTAGTCCCAGGGGAGAACTGCTTGCCGAGTACCACAAGCAGCATCTTGTCCCTCACCTGGAGAGCGATCTTGCGCCGGGGAAAGAAGAGATTGTGCGTACCATCAGCGGCGCGCCTTTTGGGCTGGCGATCTGCCGCGACCTGATCTTTACCGATTTCGGGCGGCGCTACGGGCGGCTCGGCGTCTCCGCTATGCTCGTTCCGGCCTGGGACTTCTACCGTGACGCCTGGATGGCCTCGGGTGTGGCCGCTCTGCGCGGAGTTGAAAGCGGGTACTCGGTCGTTCGGGCGGGCCGCGAGAGCTATCTGAACGTCAGCGACCGCTACGGCCACACCATTGCTCGCCAGCGAAGCGATTATCTGCCCGGCAGCAGCCTGCTTGCCGACTTGCCTCTCGGTCCGGCCACTCCGACCCTCTACGCGCGCTACGGCAATGCCTTTGGCTGGCTCGCGGTGGCGGCATCAGCAATGATGATCGTTCTTGCGGGGCGGGCCGGAAACCAGCCCAAGCCCGCGACGGCAAACGCCTGACCTGAATTTTTTACCACGGAGGGGAAGCGCGGGGCGAAAACACCCCCCTTCTGACTGCCGCTGAAGTTTGGACTTTCGAGCCCTGAAGGGGCGCGCTCACGCTGAAGATACACGCAATCGCCGCGTCTGACCAAATTATCTTGAAGTCCATGCGGTTGCCCAGGACTCAAGCAAACGTCCTGCTTCCTCGTGGGTCTTGGTGCGGCCTGCGGCAATGTCTGCCCGCCCCCGCCGGATGGACGCCATGATGCGCAACTCCTCGGTGATTTCCTCGAGCGAAGCATCCTCCGGGAGCCGCTGGAGAGCGTCCATTACAGCCTGTTTATCCGTCATGAGCTAGATGATACCGCTTCATAACGCCCGCTGCAAGGGGCTCGTTCACCCGCGCCCGCTCCTGACTTGTCCCGGTGCTTAATATCGGGTTGCTCTCTGTCGGGCTGATAGCCGACAGGTGACAGCCGGCATGACTTTCAACTTTCGACTTTCGACTGTCGACTTCTCTGTGAGGGACCGTATCCGAAGACATTCCCGCTTTCCGGTCGGCCCGCCAAGGGCGAAAGCGTGTGAGCCCAGGGTGGCTAGGAGGGTGACCGGCGACGTCGCGCATCGCAGAGCTACGCTCTGCGCCAGCCCGCGAGAAAGGCTTGCTGTTGCTGCATCATCAAGACTCGAATTCACTTCGAGGTACGCCTGACTGTCGAATAACGGATTGCAGTGTCCCAATGCGGAGTTCCTTATGATCCGCGACGGGGAGGGTTAGCGTGCCCCCAGGCACACTTTTCTGCATTACGATGTGGCTTCCGCGTCTTCGAACTTCCACAAAGCCGTGCCGAGCCACAATCGCACAAACCTCCTTGCCTGAGAGGACGCGCAGCTTACCCAGTGGCAACCTCCACCTGCGTGACGTACACGTCGCCATGGAGGCGTTGCTTTACCTCTTCGGGGGACGCGCATTCGAAAAACAGCTCCAGTGCCTCCCGAAGATTGTCGCGGGCCTGTTCAATACTGTCCCCTTGGCTGGCAATATCCAACTCCGGACACAGCGACACATAGCCATCGCCTTCAGCTTCGATAATTGCCGTCAGCTTCATCAAACGACCTCCTCGAAGAACCCGTGCAACAAGGCTATCTCGTTTAAGCCCCGCATGGATGAAACAGGTCCCAGCCAGGGCACGCCGAAACCGTTCTATCTTAGAGCCGTTTTTCTTCGACCGCCTCCAAGTACTCCCGAATTGCCTCCCGGATATTATCAAGCGCTTCCTCTTCTGTCTGTCCTTGTGACTAGCATCCGGGCAAGCCGGGACACGAAACACTGTAACCTTCTTCAGAGCGATGCAAAGCGACTTTGTATTTCATGGTTGACCCTAAAACTGGATTCTACTAAACCACCGCAGGGTGGACACCTTCGCATTATAACGCCACTTATGAGTCCTTCTTTAGGAATAGCCGCAGACCTCACCCACGGAGGTCTGGGCTACGCTTGCTTACGCGGATGTTCCCGTTTATCCGGGCGCCCAGTCCCCAGCACCTGACACCTGGCACCTGACACCTGGCACCTGCTCTTCCCCCACCTACCGCCTACGGTTTTTCCGAGCGAGAGTCTAAGAAAAAGTGTAGATTCTAACGGCTGGAATTTTGCTGATTTGTCGCGGGTGTATCCAGAAAGTCAAGCTCCTGCCTTAGTGCGGGTAGCCGGTTTAGGGATTTGCGTGAGAGGGGATAACATGGGTGGCACACTTTCACTTTCAAAGTATTCCATCGGAGTTGGCGACAGGTTTGCTCACCAAGCCAAGCCTCAACTGCAGGCCTGTAGGATGGCAGCCGAGGAGGGAGTGGAAGTCATTCCCGTGTGGAACAAATCGAATCGGGAACATACCATTATCGGTTCCAGTCCTGCCAGCACGCGAGCGGCGGCCGAGGAAGCCGTGAGAACACTGGGCTGGACCAAGCCGTACCACGTGGACGCAGACCACATCAATCTCAAGACCGTGGACAACTTCATGGAGGCTTGCGATTTCTTTACCATCGACGTTGCGGATATGATTGGCCGACCCTCCGCAGCCGCCCCCTTGCGGGGGTTCGTGGAAGGTCATCCGGAATTGCTGGGAGAGCTGCTCATTCCCGGTGTTGCTCATCCCTTTCACATCGACCGCGGCTTCATGGTCTGGGTTGCGAACAAGTACCTTGCGGCCGTGCAGGAGGCGGGCCTGATTTACCGCCGTGTTGAGGAGAAAAAAGGCAAGGGGCATTTCATTACCGAAGTGTCGATGGACGAGACAGACTCACCTCAGACTCCGGCGGAACTGCTCATCATCCTTGCTGCGGTGGCGGAGGAAGGAATTCCGATTCAGACCATCGCGCCGAAATTTAACGGCCGCTTCGACAAGGGCGTGGATTATGTAGGCGACCTGGCGAAATTCACCGAAGAGTTTTCAAATGACGTAGCCGCCATCGCGTTTGCCGTCCGGCATTACGGGATGTCCAGCAACCTGAAACTCAGCGTACATTCCGGGAGCGATAAGTTCTCGCTCTACGGGCCAATCCACCGGACACTTAAGAAATTGGATGCGGGTGTACATTTGAAGACGGCTGGCACTACCTGGTTGGAGGAGCTGATCGGTCTGGCGGAAGCTGGCGGCGAAGGGCTGGACTTGGCCAAAGAGATTTATGACCAGGCCTACTCCCAGCGCGAGGAACTGTGCGCGCCCTATGCCGCCGTGATCAACATCGATCCCGCCCAGTTGCCCGCTCCGGAGTTGGTGGAAGCGTGGTCGTCGGAACAGTTTGTGTCCGCCCTACGTCACGACCCAAAATCCTCGGCCTACAACCCCAGCCTTCGCCAGCTTCTCCACGTGGGCTTCAAGGTAGCCGCGAGAATGGGAACCCGTTACCTGGATCTCCTCTCCGTTATGGAGACCACCATAGCCAAGAATGTGACCGCGAACCTTTTCGACCGCCACCTTAAGCCGTTGTTCATAGGGGAGTGATGGAATTTTAGATTTTGGATTTTGGATTGACTCTGCCTACTGCTTACTGCCTACTGCAGGTTAAGGCCTCAGGAGATTGGCAGCCTCGGGCATGAATAAGACCCTAAGTTCACGAATGAGATGCAACCCTGCTCTGCCAAGTACACTCACAATCTTACAGAGGTGCAAAGTGGAACCCACTATCGCGGTGCCATTCCGAGCGCAGCGAGGAATCCCGCTCGGGGTAACCCGGAAAGAAGGACAGGGCGAGATTCCTCGCTACGCTCGGAATGACAGCCCTGCATTGGTGAACGCTTCCAACAGGTTTATGTCGACCCGATTACTGACTGTCCTGGTGGCCGGTGCAGTGGCGTGCTTGACTTTGTTTCAGGCTGAGGCGACGCCAAAGCCAGTATCTCAATCTCTTCCGGCGGGGAACGCGCTTTACCTTCGTCTCGGGGCGACCATAGGCACCACGGTGTCGCACCTTCACGACGTCGTCAAAGCCCGCATCATCCGCGAAGTGGATAGCGGCAACGGAGTTCTGATCCCCCTGGGGGCCGAGGTCCAGGGCCGGATTGAGAAGTTGATACCCAGCTCAAGCCCTACTGACCGGGCGCGGTTGCTCATCCGCTTCGACAAATTGATAATCCCGGGTAACCCAGCGGTAACTTTTGCCGGCCATATCTCCGAGGTTGAGAACGCGCGTGAGGACGTATTGCAGGATGGAACTATTCAGGGTGTGTTGGCCAAGGATTTGCCCGTGAGCTACCTTGAGGACGCGATGGGAAAGATGGCAGGGCAAGATAGTGAGCTCTCCAAATATGAACAGAAAGCTTTCGGAAAATCTGACACCTCCATCAATTATGGGGCTGGGACGGACCTCACGTTGGTGCTCGACAAGCCCCTGAGTCTGGCTGAAATGCCTCCCTCCGGCTCCTTCAATCGACTCCCGTCCGGGGTGCCTTACGCCCTCGCGCAACTGCTGCAAGGCGCTCCCCAGCGAGCTTCAGGAAAGGACGGTAAGCCGGGCGATCCCCTCAACCTTGTCGTGGTCGGGAACATCTCAGAAATTCGCGAGGTGTTTAAACAGGCGGGCTGGGGTGAGGCTGAGAGGAAAACCGGTAAGTCCGTATGGGATACGGTCCGCGCCGTGGCTGACACTCAGGGGTCTGGCCGTGCTCCTGTTTCAGACCTCTATCTGTTTGGCCACCGTGAGGATCTGGCGTTCGAGAAAACGCTGAATACTTTCTTGAAGCGGCACCACCTGCGCTTGTGGCGGACGGCTGCCACCACTCCGGATGGCCGCGAAATCTGGCTTGGAGCAGCGACCCACGACACGGGCCTGGACGTTCATCCCGGAGTCGTGTCCCACGAGATTGACCCTGACCTTGACGCCGAGCGGGCGAAGGTTGGCGCGGATCTCAGGGTCACCGGGCGTGTGGCCGCCGAACAACTGGTGACGCGCCCTGACCCGCTCAGCCAGGGACTCACTGCCACCGGAGGTACCTGGAAGACGGATGGCCGGCTCCTGGTCATCGATCTGGCGAAGCTATGAAAAGATCGGGTGATCGGGTCATCGGGTGAACAACGAACGTCTCCCAAGTTGGCTTTTTGTTTACCCGATCTCCCGATGACCCGATCTCCCGATGGCCCGATCCCCCGATTTGCGTTACACTTGGTTGAGCGAGGCATACAATGACAACGACCGCGGCGGTCTCCTCTGGTGCTCCCCAGTTCGTACGCGGGAAAATTATTGAAGCGCAAGTCAAAGTCTCCGTGGATGCAACCCGGCCCTTACCCTTGGTGTGCGCTCTCTACGCGGTGGAATCTTCTGACGGAGTTTGGCTGTGCGCGTATTATGGCGCCAACCGCAGCGTCTTTGACTTTCTCCCCCAGAAGGGCGCGGACGTGGAGGAGACGAAACTCGGCATCGCTTTTCGGACCAAACAGTTTATCCCCAAAGACCGGTACCGGCCCGAGCAATGGGAAGAGTTCAAGAAAGAGCATTTCATGGGTTACGGCGGACACGGGGAATGAAGCAGATCGGGTCATTGGGCCATCGAGCCATCGGGTGATCGGGTCATCGGGTGATCGGGTCATCGGGCCATCGGGCCATCGGGTGATCGGGAGATCGGGCGAACGACAGCATCGGGTGATCGGGAGATCGGGTCATCGGGTGAATGACAGGATCGGGTGATCCGGAGATCGGGCGATGGAGCGAACAGGAAGCACGTGCGGGATAGGTTGTTTTCATTCACCCGATGACCCGATGACCCGATCACCCGATCAACCAATCATTAACTGATGAGAGGAGGCAAGTCATGAGTCGAGTCAAGATGGGAATGTTGGTTATTGCTTTGGCATTGGGCTTTGCCACCGTTGGGTGGACCCAGGGCATGAGGGGTGGCATGGGCCGGCAGGCGCCCCGACTGCTGGGGGAATTCAAACCGGTGGTTGGGTCAGGAGCGCAATACCGGATGACCGCACAGAACGGCACCATGAGGTTTACTTATGTCATCGTGGGTAAAGAGGACGTGGAAGGGAACACAGGCCACTGGATGGAAATCCGCTCGGAAAACCCTGGCATGCCTGGGGAAATGGTGATGAAGCAACTCATGGTCACGGGCGGCGACAAGCCCCAGATCAAGCGGATGATCATGCAGATGCCCGGCCGTCCGCCCATGGAAATGCCTATGGGCATGATGGGTATGGGGCAGCGCGAACAGGCCACCGGGGCCGGCGACACTAGCCCTGGAGTAAAGGTTGGGGTGGAAACCATCACGGTTCCAGCAGGCACTTTTGTGTGTGATCATTACCGCAAGCAGGAGCCGCATGGGACCGTGGACGTCTGGATATCCGACAAAGTCCCCCCTTACGGGATGGTGAAGATGTCCAGCGGGGAGAGGACTACGGTGCTGGAGAAGGTCCTCAGCAACGAAACTTCGCACATCCAAGGCGAGCCCCAGAAGATGGATATGCCCTTTCCGCGCCAATAACAGATCGGTTGATTGGGTGATCGGGTCATCGGTCGAACAGGAAGGAAACTCTGGATACGTTCGTCTTTTGCCCGATCACCCGCTCTCCCGATCCCTGGTTGTTCTTCACCTGATCTTCTTATCCCTGCGTTGGTTTTTGTTCGCCCGATCTCAGGTACTGGTATCATTTGGAGCACACTCATTCCCGCGAAAGCGGGAATCCACTCCGCAAACCTTTGGAAATGTGCTGTCGTCAGACTGGATTCCCGCTTTCGCGGGAATGACGGGCGGCCCGAGTTGATCACCATTCCAAATGACATCAGTACCCGATCTCAGGATCGCTTGCGCGGCGCGAGGGGTTACTTCGTTAACTTGATCCCTCCTCAACGTGCAACCAACCCCTCACCCGTCCGCCTCCGGCTGGTGAAAGCGCCGGTCGCGGGACACCCTCTCCCCAAGGGCGACGGCGGTTTTGATAGGTCCCACGCACATCAGAGAGGACAGCCCTCTCCGGTTTTGATATGATTCAGGGCGAAGGGAAAAGCGCAAGCAGCCAGATAAAAAGTATGGAGATCTGAAGGGGAGTTCATGACAACTTGGAAGATTACACTAATAGCGAGTTTGATCGGAACGGCGGTAGGCTTTTGGGCCTGGGAACTTGGCTTGACAAGAATGGTCTGGCCCTCACATCCTCAGCTTGCAGGCTTTTTCCTTACTGTCATTGTCACCATCGCAGTGCAACTGGCTTGGCCAACGGCCAAGTCCAAGACCCCGAAGAATCCAAACCCCGTTGATTAGAACAACTGTGGAAATCAGACTGACCCACTACCAAGTCTTTGCGCCTCTTGTCCAGCGTAACAGATTTTGGTATATTTATAAGTTGTCTGCATAAACTTACATGGACAATCTCTACCGGCGCACGCAAATCCTGAACCTCCTCCGTAATGATCCGGCGGTGACCCAAGACGAGTTGCGCCGCAAGCTGGCGCGGCGTGGCATCCGGGTGACGCAGGCAACGGTGTCGCGGGATATTGAGGAATTGGGTCTGGTCAAGACGCGTTCGGGTTACCGCCTGCCGGATGCCGCCGAGCCTCCTGCCCCTGTACAGCCCACCTTGCAGGTTATCCTCAAGGAGTTTCTTCGAGAGGCGGGCCAGGCGTCGAACTTGGTGGTGCTCAAGACGTACCCGGGCAACGCCCACTCGGTCGCCGCCGTGCTGGATGCGCAGGATTGGCCGGGGGTTGTGGGGACGGTTGCCGGCGATGACACGATCTTTGTGGCCACTCCCAGCGTCCGCGAGGCGACGCAATTCAGGAAGAAGATCCTGGCGCTGGCGGGTGCAAGAGAAAAACGGGTAGATCGGGAGATCGGGTGAACGACAGGATCGGGTGATCCGGAGATCGGGCGATCGCGCGATCGGGCGAACAGGAAGCAGGTGCGGGATAGGTTGTTTTTATTCACCCGATGACCCGATCGCCCGATGACCCGATCAGAAAGGGAGTTCGAATAAAGATGACCTCTGCTCCTAATTCCAAGCAGCCCGTTAAGCGGGCTGTTCTTGCTTACTCGGGGGGGCTGGATACCTCCGTCATCATCCCCTGGCTGCGTGAGAATTATGGCTGCGAAGTTATCGCCATGGTCGGGGATGTGGGCCAAGGCGACGACTACGCAGCGCTTCGCCGCAAGGCCCTGCGCAGCGGAGCCTCGAAGGTCTTCGTCGAGGATCTCCGGGAGGAATTCATCACCGGCTACGTTTGGAAGGCGGTTCGAGCGGGGGCCATTTACGAGAGCAAGTATCTGCTGGGGACCTCCCTGGCAAGACCCGTGCTCGCCAAGCGGCAGGTCGAGATTGCGCTCGAGTGCGGAGCGGACGCGCTGGCCCATGGCTGCACCGGCAAGGGAAACGACCAGGTGCGTTTCGAGCTGTCGTACCAAGCCCTGGCGCCCCATCTGCGCGTCATTGCGCCGTGGCGGGAATGGTCCATCAAGTCGCGCGAAGATGCGCTGGAGTATGCGCGTCGCCACAATGTGCCGGTGGCAGCAAGCAAGGATGACCTTTATAGCCGCGATCAGAACTTGTGGCACTTGAGCCACGAAGGCGGACCACTCGAAACCAAACTCGGGGAGCCCCCGGACGAGGCCTGGAAACTCACCCGCAAACCGCAGAACGCTCCGGCGCGGGAGGCGGAAGTGGTGTTGGGTTTTGAAGCGGGAGTCCCGGTCTCGGTTGACGGGAAGCGCTTGGCCCCCGTGCGCCTGGTCGAGACCTTGAACGCCCTCGGCGGCCTGCACGGTGTGGGGCGGACGGACCTGGTGGAAAACCGCTTGGTGGGAATCAAGTCGCACGGTGCTTACGAGACTCCGGCGGGGACGCTCATCATGCTGGCGCACCAGGAACTCGAATCGCTTTGCCTGGATCGCGAGACTTACCACTACAAGCAACACGTGGCGTTGCGCTATGCGGAATTGCTCTATTATGGGCTGTGGTTTACGCCTCTGCGCGAAGCCCTCGATAGCTTTGTCGAGACGACCCAACGGAATGTCTCGGGGACGGTTAAGATGGGGCTCTGCAAAGGGAACCTGCGCATCCTTGACCGCTATTCGCCGAATTCCCTTTACAACCCCAGCATCGGCAGCTTTGTTATGAATCCGGATTATAACCAGAAAGATGCCGAGGGATTCATCAATATCCTTGGTTTGCCGCTGCGCCTTGCCGCCGCGAAGAAGGCGGCGAAGGCGAAGCGCGCGGGGTGGAGGTAGCGGTGTCATTTGGACTGCTGTCCCTTGCTAAACCGTGGTCATTCCCGCGAAAGCGGGAATCCACTCCGCAAACCTTCGGAAATTGGCCGCTTACAGGCTGGATTCCCGCTTTCGCGGGAATGACGGGACCCTCGCGCGCCCGTGTCTGGCAGATGACACCGCTTTCGGGACGGAGAAGGGGATGAAACTTTGGGGAGGACGCTTTGCCGGCCGCCGCGATCCGCTCTTCGAGAAATTCTCCGAATCTTTTTCTCTGGACCAGCGCTTCATTGTCTACGACCTGCGCGTCAACCTTGCCTGCGTGAAGGAGTTGGGCCGGCTGGGGGTGTTCAAGCCCGCTGAAACGCGCCGGCTGGCGCGGGGCCTGGAGGCAATCCAGCGCCACGTCCAGCGCAAGCCCAACTGGGCTCGGGGGCAATCGAGCGAGGACGTCCACACCTGGGTCGAGGCGCAGCTCGAGCGGCAAATCGGGCCCGTGGCCGGCAAACTCCGCACCGGCCGTAGCCGCAACGACCTGGTGGCGACGGATGCGCGCCTGTACGTCAAGGATGCGATAGGGGACCTGGAGCGGGCTCTGGCGGATATGCTCGAAGCCTTGCTCGACCAGGCTCGCCGCACCGCCCGAGTTGTCATGCCAGGCTACACGCATCTTCAGCCTGCCCAGCCGATTCTTTTTGCTCATTACGCGCTGGCCTATTTCCAAATGTTCTGGCGCGATGCGGGCCGGCTCGAGGACTGCCGGGAGCGCGCCGACGAGTTGCCGATGGGGGCTGGAGCGCTGGCTGGGACCGCGTACCGGATGGACCGGGAGCGGCTGGCGCGCGCGCTGGGGTTCGCGCGGGCCGCTTCGAACAGCCTGGACGTGACTTCTGACCGGGACTTCGTCGCGGAGCTTCTCTTCGCTTGCTCCCTCATGATGCTCCACCTTAGCCGCTGGGCTGAGGACCTGATCATTTACTCCTCCCCGGGATTCGGCTTTGTGGAGCTGGCGGATGCCTACGCCACGGGCAGCAGCTTGATGCCCCAGAAGAAGAACCCGGATGCGTTGGAACTGATCCGGGGAAGGGCCGCCACGGTCCTCGGCAGGCTTACGGGAATGCTGGCGCTAATCAAGGGACTTCCTCTCGCCTATGACCGCGACTTGCAGGAGGATAAGGGCGCCTTGTTTTCCAGTGTGGATACCACCCGCGAAGCGCTCACCATTGCCTCCCGCGTCGCCAAGACGCTGCGCATTTACCCTGAAAGAATGAAAGCTGCAACCGCTCAGGGTTTTCTGACGGCGACGGATTTGGCGGACGAACTCGTGCGCCGTGGCGTGCCGTTCGCGCAGGCGCATGAACAGGTGGGAAAGCTCGTGCGCTTCTGCGCCAGCCACGAGCGGACGTTCGCCGACGTGAGCGCTGCCGAAGCACAACGCTTCATACCCTCTTGGGACGCGAAGCTGCGCCGTGTCGCAGTTTCCCCCGAGGGCGCGGTGAATCGCAGAAATGTTCTCGGTGGCACCGCTCCCCAGCAAGTCGCCCGGCAAATTGCCATCGCCCAAGGTTCCCTGGCAAAATTGAAGAAGCAGCTTGCGCGACGGAGGTCGCAACGCCTATGATTCTGATGCCGGGGGTGACGCATACATGCCGCCCTTCGGCACGTATGTGTTCATGGCACAAGCAGTGCCGTTGCCCCGCTAGCGGCGGATTCTAGCCGACTTGCCAAGATGTCGTATACATCACAAAACGATGCAAGCGCCACCCGCGACGCCTTACGCTTGGTGACTTAGTTGCGTAAGGTGGGAAGCTACAAGGGCGGAGATTACAGTTCGAGCGGCGCCTGAGGTATGAGGACCCAGAGGTAGCTACTGTCAATTCGTTCTTGAAATTGACTCTGGGTTCGGCATCGCAGGGAAAGCCCACGCTCACGAGAGCACTGAACGTGGCTGCCTGCTCTGAGGAGGGGCGATAATGTTAGCCAAGATTCTCACTGCATATCCTATGGCCACAGGTTTTGCGTCTGACATCGCTTTCGTGGCTGTTCCTGCCGGCTGGTACTTCTTTGGATGGAACGCTGCCATCTTTTTCCTCCTTCTCAGTTGGCTGCTGCTAAGCGCCTCGGTGGGTGCCAAGGCTGACCGAGTAGCGGCGGAGAGGGAAGAATTCCAGGCTGAAGTGCAGCGGACCAGGGATGAGCAGTGCCGCATTTACCCTGGCCGTCCGTGATGGACCTCTTCCCGCCATAACCACCGCCACTTAAGAAGCGCATCGACCGTCGTGTCAACTTGCCGAGGCTAAGTTTCTCAGGCTATGTAGGGGCTGGTTCACTGATGCATTCCCACACCCGTGCGCCCTCGGCGCGGGCCGCTTTCGCAAGTTCACGATCGGCGGTAATCAAGATCGACTTCGATTCCCCGACGAGCACCCGGGCCCGCCCATGTAGCGCTGTCACGATCTGAAAGCAGTCGAGGAAATCGACCTGATATTTGCTTATGAGCCGCGCGGCTTCGGTCCAGACAATCGGAAGTAGAATATCTACCTCATCTATCTGGAGCTTCCACCCCACGGTGCGACCGACGAGATCTTGGACGTACTTGAGGTACTGGTCCTTGGTGATTTCCTGCTGTAGGAACTTCCGTTTGAACACCCCGAATGCCTCAGCGAGGCAATAGGAGGTAGCATACATGCCGGCGTGCTCGTTATAGTATTTTCGGAGAGCGTCCCTTCCTTTGCTTTCGCCCGCGCTATCGTCGACCAGCTTGACGAGGGCCGAAGCGTCGAGGTAATGCGCCTTGCACCAATATCCGCTCACGGGCTCCGCCATAGTATATCTCCGCCTTGCGATAGAATTTGAACGGCCGGCAGGCGCACCCAACACTCTCCTGGCCCCAGGGCTCTTTGCCCAATGAAAAGCCCGCTGGCTGCCGCAGAGTGAGGCTCCGCGATTTCGCTATCAGCAAAAAGGTCGTGCTGCCGAAATTCCAAGGGAGCTTGCATCAGGTCGCAGCGCAAGGGGTGACTGCCAAGGAGCTTGCTGCGAGAATAGGTGCTGGAGCTCATAAACCGCGACTGCCCCGGGGCGAAATGCCGTCTACGGGCAGGCATGACAAGGCCAGTATACCGCATTGGAAGCTGAAGCGTCCCGATCTATCGGGGCGCCAGCCGGCATGATGGCATAGCCGCAGCCCGGCATGAAGGACCTTATGTTGTACTATTGGGTTGACATGGAGAGACGCCATAATTAGAGTGAGAATAGAAACTTGAGGAGAGCACTCCCTATGACCGGAATTCAATTTATCACCGACGAAAAGGGCCGCAAGACGGCGGCGGTAATCGACCTCAAGAAGCACAAGGCACTCTGGGAAGACATCGAGGACGTCCTGGTGTCCCGGTCGCGGCGGCATGAGAAACGAATCCCGTGGGAAGAAGCGAAGGTGGACCTCATCAAAAGCGGAAGACTCCGTGGCTAACTACCGCCTCGCACTGACCTCAAGTGCGGAGAAGGAACTAAACAAGCTGCCAAACCCTTTGATCGCGCGCATCGCTCCGCGCCTGGAGAATCTCGCTGTCAATCCTCGTCCCCCTGGTTGCAGGAAGCTGAGAGGCGGTGACAAGGAGTGGCGTATCCGTGTGGGCGACTACCGGGTGGTGTACACCATCGACGACACATTGTTACTGGTGGAAGTCACGCGAATCCGTCACCGAAGCGAGGTTTACGAACGATGAACGTCGGGCGAGCTTTCATGCCCATTGAAAACGACCCCCCCCGGGCCGACCGGGCAACGAAGCTGGGCCGTGCTGGAGTCACCAAAGGCGCAATCGCCCGCCGATTGCACGTCGGAAGAAGCTCCGCGGTTGTCATTTGCGCCCGGATATATTAGGCTATTTATGTAGCGTAGCATCCGGCGGGCGAGCCGCAAAGTGTAGCAAAATGACATACATATGCGGTTTTCTGCATATGCCCCATAATTCTTCTAACCCATTGAAAAAACGAGGGAATCCTGTTTCGCTCGCGCACGACACTTCAAAAAAGTGGGAAGAGTGGCGAAGATGGGAATCCACTCGACTTCAGATCCGCTTCACGCGTAAATGCCGCGCAGTTTGAGGCTGAAGGCGACGCGGTCGATGGCCACCATGTAAGCGGCGATGCGGTTGTTGACGTGGTGCTTTTCTCCGTAATGCACCACCTCGTTGAAGGCTGCCACCATGATGGATTTCAGGCGTTCATTCACCACGGTTTCTTGCCAGAAGTATCCCTCCCGGTCCTGCACCCACTCGAAATAGGAGACCGTCACGCCACCGGCGTTCGCCAGAATATCGGGGATGACGAAGACGCCGCGGTCAAACAGAATATCGTCCGCAGGTGGAGTAGTCGGACTGTTAGCGCCTTCCACCAGGATGCGCGCCTTGATCTTATGAGCGTTCTTACTTGTAATGACGCTCTCTGTCGCGGCGGGCAGCAGCATTTCGCAATCCTGTTCCAGGATTTCCTGCGTTTCAATGCTTTCGCTCCCGGGGAAGTCCTTCACGGTTTTATTCTCGTTAACGTACTCGAGCAGGGCAGGGATATCCAGCCCCTGGGCATTGAAAACTCCGCCCGCAATGTCGGCGACGCCGATGATCTTGTAACCCTCCTCGTGCATCAAGCGGGCAGCCTGCGAGCCGACGTTGCCGAATCCCTGGACGACCACCCGAGTGGATTCCCGTTTCCATCCAAAGTGCTTTAGAGCCTCGTCCGCAACGATCATGCAGCCACGGCCCGTGGCTTCGCGCCGCCCCTGTGAGCCGCCCAAATCGAGCGGCTTGCCCGTGACGCTCGCCGTCACCGTATGGCGGACGTGCATCGAGTAGGTGTCCATGATCCAGGCCATGGTTTGCTCATTGGTGTTCATGTCCGGTGCGGGCACGTCGCGCTCCGGGCCGATGTAATCCAGGATTTCCGCCGTGTAGCGCCGTGTAATGCGCTCCAGTTCCCCGAT
>Ga0326728_10015252_pt1 | contig 16039 bp, 17 predicted proteins | sample MB3enrmetagenome_FD_207602 | JGI IMG/M metagenome (GOLD analysis project Ga0326728, IMG submission 207602) | Lab enriched peat soil microbial communities from McLean, Ithaca, NY, United States - MB31MN | ecosystem: Environmental > Terrestrial > Soil > Wetlands > Peat | place: USA: New York...
GCGCGCTGTCCTTCCTGGCTTGGCGGATGTCTCCATCCAACGTGTCCCTGAATTGACCCCCTTGGCTTGGGCCGCGCAACATCAACAAACGTAAGTCGTCAACCCTGTACTTCGCGTAACGCATACAGTCCAGAAGTACAGGAAAGCCGCTAACCGAAAGCAGCTACAGGCGAAATGCTCTGGTGCCGAAGAAGGAACCTTGCCCCCTATCTGGCCGTAACCGTAACGTGCACAAACAAGTTCCTGATTTTACTCGTATTTGGCCGGTCTACCTCTGGGCTCTATAGGCTCTAACGGATTCCTTGTGGTCCGTACGCGCGGAAAAAACCGCGCTATACGCAAGCTCTTTATTCCGACTTCACGACCTGGCTCGGAAACCAATGCCAAGGCCAGAAATTCCTGTTTGGCGCCGGATTCAGAACAGGATTTTCCTTTCGCTGCGTCCCGAAGTGACCGCATATTTGTGCAGCTTCGTAAAAAGTCAAGGAGGTAAACACATGAAAAGGCAGTAGGATTTTCCGGCAAGCTTTCGGCCATGGAAATGGCTTCGCTAAACACGCACCACTACATTTCGCGGTAGTTGAGCAGACCAGCGGCGATCAGCACGAAGCAAGCTGGCCAGATCCACGAAGGTACTCGACGACTGGCCGCCGGCAGTCGAATCTCCACCCAGCGAGACCAGCCGGCGAGAACGGCCAAAATGCCCAACGGCACATGACTTAATTCCGCCAGCAGCTCTTCCTTCACATTTGTGATGGAGTGGGAGTGTGTCAGGAGAACGGCTCCCCCGAGCGCGCACATCAGCGGGAAGACCAGGGCGAGTGGGTTATCGTCGAGGCCGCGTTTGCGGGCACGCAGTTCAAAAATCGCGAATCCGGCGCAGACCACGGCAGCCAGGCGGTGCTGGAACACTTCAGGATGCAACCACACAGCCCAAAAACCTTGGGTTCCAAACGGCCACGACTCGGTATCCGCGCGAAGGAAGATAAAGATCGAGATACCGACTAACAATAGCGGCCAGGACTCCGCCCATTTAGCCTTGCCTGTCTTTGCCAACAGGGCGAGAACTCCCATGGCGAGAACAATCAGCCCCATCCAGTGATGGTTGGCTTCTGACTCCTGAATGTCGGCCAGTGTTTTGTAGGAGAGGAACCCACCGTCAATGTCTCTCAGCGTGGTAAATCGCCGCGCCGCGTTATACAAGGGTTTACCGTTAACGGACACCGGGGTTGCAGCCGGATAGCTCAGTCGCGGCCAAGCCGGTGTGATCCGTGCCAGAACCATCTGAGAAGTGACTGTGTTGTTTGCCAGATCGACGGCTGGCGGCTGGGATGTGAGAGAAGCGGCCATTAGGATGGCTGTAATTCCAATACCCAGTTCCGCCTCGACCAGGCGGCGGATCTTGGGCACGGCGGCGTCGGGCGTGCTGTTCCGCAGCAGGAGGAAGTTGATACCTCCGAGTACCAGAAGTGCGCCCAACATGACGGCCTTGCCGGCCACCATCACACCATAAGCGGTTCCGTAGATGGCGTCGAAAGATCCAACGTAGCTCAGGCTCATGGCAAGGCCGCTAGCCAGCAGCACACCAACGCTGGCCACCGCCATACGTGAAAATCGGCTAATCAGATACCACTGAGTTGGCCTGTCCTTCGCGCGCAACAGCGCAAGGATCAGGAACGACAGGCCACCAATCCAGAATCCGGTGGCCGCCTCATGCAGAAAGGTGAGCGCGATGAGTGGCGGGCGTCCGCTCACCCGAGCTGCGGCGTGACTGGTCATCACCGAGCCAGACAGAATGATTGCGGCGAGAAGGGGCAGAACGAACGATCGGATTTTCTCCTCCATCCCCGCCACGAAGAAGGTAACGATGGCGGCGATCAATATGCAGCTTCCCGCGACAAAGAAATTCGCGCCGATCACGTCCCAGAAACCGATCTCAGCAGTAATCATGAGGACGGTAGAACTGGTGTACAGAGAAAACGCTTGTACGACAGCGAGGCCGATTGCGCTGGCGCGAAACCAACGCGATGAAGAGGACCTCACGATAGGAATACTGCCCTCAGGGATGTGTGGTGTGGGGCGCGCGATCCAGAGCAGGAAGAATACTCCGCCCAGCAGTACCGACTGAAACACCAGCGTTCCCGCACGGAAGAAAATCGAGAGATATCCAAATAGATCGATCAGCCGGAACATCACGGATATTCAATTAACGGTGAATGGAATTTCACCGCTGGTCATATGACCGTCAGACGCCAGCACTTGCCATCTCAATCTGTACGCTCCCGGTTTCAGACCGTTCGCCGTGGTTTCCAGACTGTCAGGAGCCGTTTGCTTTGCGATGCCGAGGGTAGTCACGGAACCATCGGGGCCGAGCAGACGCACTCGCGACCGGCTAGCGTCAATGCGAACGTTGAAACGCAGCAGAATAGTAAGGGCGGGTCCTTTGACTGTGGAGTCAGGTTTAGGCGTTGATTCCTTCAGGATGGCATGCGCCCAAGCGGTTTGGGCAGCTCCGGCCAGCAGGACTAAACTTAGGAGCCCAGAAACCCAATGACGACGACTCCGACGATCCTCTTGCATTTCTTACCTTATTGCAAACCTCACGAACGCCACGGCTTTCTTCGGCGCGTCAATCGCGCCCGCAGCCTTGCCCCGGGCAGTTGTGCCCTGGGCAGGCTCTGCTTTCGGTCACGTATTGGACGCTCCTCCGCGCGATAAGGTTGGATCAACAAGAAGGCTGCGACCTAGCAGAAATTACAGTAGCAGCGTGCGTCTGCGAGAAGGCGGGAGCTTGGCGCGGATCGCAGAGTGGTCGAGAGAAGCAAACGACCAGGATGGTTTTCTGCATTTTTGCTTGTTGGTTATTAGTTCCGCTTGTGGCTCTTATTCAAAGCGCAGACTCTCGACGGGGTCGAGGTGAGAGGCGCGGCTTGCCGGCGCTGTCCCGGACAGGATTCCCACTAGTGAAGACACCACGATGGCAACGATGACCGACATCCCGGAGATCGGAATGCGATAGTCGGTGAACCAACGCACCATCAGCGGCAAAGCCAGTCCTACCACCATGCCGACTAACCCGCCGCCCAGGGAAATGAAGATGGCCTCGGCCAAAAACTGATATTTGATTTCCCGGCGCGTGGCCCCGAGCGCTTTTCGGATGCCAATCTCGCGTACTCGTGACCGGACCGTGGCCAGCATGATGTTCATGATGCCGATGCCGCTGACGAACAGGGTGACAATTGCGATCAGCATCAAGACCGCAGTCAAGGCGTTGGCGGTCTTGGAGACCAGGTGCAATGCTTGGGTGAGGTTTTCTGCGCGGTATACCGATTCGGGACGATGGCGCGACTGGATGACGCGCTGGATCTCATCGGTGACCGCCGGCACCTCTTGCGGCGTATTGGTGGAAAAGAACAACTGCTTGACCGTGTCGCTGCCGGTGAAGTAGCGAGCCACCGTGTACGGGATTAGAACGGTATCGGAACCAATCTCCGATAGGCCGAAGGTTTCGACGCGCTCCTTGAAGGTGCCAATAATCACGACAGGTAAGCCATTAACGCGGATCGTTTGGCCGACGGCGTCACCTTGACTGCCGTAGACCTCTTTGGCCAGACGCTGCTGTATCACAGCAACCTTGTTGCGCGCCTGAGTGTCCTGTTCATCGAAGTAGCGGCCGGCCAGGATATCGAGATTGCGAACATAACGATAGTCCGGAGAAACTCCCAGAATGGCAATGTCGCGCTGGCGTGTGGAACCCGTGCTGATGTGCTCGCGCAGCTCAACCATAGGCGAGGCTGCCCTGATCCCCAAGACCGCCTGCTGGACGGCCCGCATGTCTTCCAGGGTGAGAAAGTCAGCCTTGGTGGCGGTTAAGCGTTGTCCACCACCTTCGTAATCGATGGAGATCATGTTTGTGCCGATTGCTTCGATCTGATTGAGGACATAATTTTTGCCGGTCATGCCAATCGTGACTACCAGGATCAACGAGGTGGTCCCGATCATGATCCCGAGCGCAGTAAGAATGAAGCGAATCTTGCTGGTCAAAAAGGTATCGAGGGTAATACTTACGATCTCGGAAAAACACAGTCCGCCGTGACGAGAAACTGCGGCCATAGCCCCTTTGCTTTCGGGGTTTGGATTCAGCCGAAGTGTAAAAGGTTTACTGAGCGGCGGCTTTTCACCGGTGCAGCCAAAACGATAGATAGCACGGGTCTCTAAACGGCACACCGTCGTCATCGGCTTCAGTTTCCCCAGACGTGTAGGCCATCTCCCGTGTTGGGGCTTCCGCAGGATTTGCAAAGCTAAGCCCGAGGCAACGCTGTACGGCCCCGCCAATACGCAGGCTACAGGGAGCATAGTGCCGAATTTCGGGCAATGATTTGACTGAAGATATCGGGCGGGATCGGGCCTGCTCCCGATGCTCCGAGAGCTTAGGAGTATCGGCGTTACCGCGCTAAAACCGCGCTAACGAGAAAAGCTCCGCGTAACCTGCTGATTGCGCGGAGCCACAAAATCTTTGGTGCCGAAGAAGGGACTCGAACCCCCACGTCCTTGCGGACACATGGACCTGAACCATGCGCGTCTGCCAGTTCCGCCACTTCGGCCCGGCGTTTGCCTCGCGGGATACTCTCCCGCGCCTTACACTTTCATTTTACAAACCAGAGCGCGAGTGTCAAACTGACAAAGCTTGGGCGGGCCAGGATTCCCAACTTGGACACACGCGCCAAAGTTTGTGTCCCGCGGAAACACAACGTTTTGCCGCTGCAACGACGCCACCGGATGTCACCACCAAGCTGCGTGCCCTGGCACACGATCTCAGTAATTCCATCGAGGCGATTATGCAGGCCTCTTATTTACTCGCGCAATCCAAATTGGACGCCAACGGCAAACGCTGGCTGGACTTGATCGACAATGCCACCCGCGATGCCGCCCGCATCAATCGCGAAATTCGCGAGATCCTGCGCTCCCAGAGCACACCCACCAATCCTTAGCAGTGGTCAGTGGCCAGCAACACCGGAAAGCACCCTTCGCCACTGATTCACGCGGATTTACGCCGATGAGGCCGGTCTAGCAGCCTGCCGATACACTTGACTGAGTTCCGATCCGCGTTCGTCTGCGTTGATTTGCGGCTTGGTCTAGGCGGCGCGCAATTCCTCGTTGCGCCGCGCCAGCTCCCGCAGGAAATCCTGGGCGGCGTGGTAGCCGGCCAGCGTACCCACGTCCATATAGGTTTCGCCGTAGTGGGTAGCGCGGACGCGGTTGCCGGCGCCGATGTAGGCGTTGAGGAGATCGCCCAGGAACTGGTCTTCCCGATGGCGGGCCTCCCACAACAGCTTTAAATTGCGGAAGGCGTTGCCGGTGGTGGTCACCGCTCCCCAAATCCAGGGTGAGTGCGCGTCCGGCTTCTTGACTTCGACTTGTTGCACGTATCCGGCTTCATCGCTCAGCACCGCGTCAAACTGGTTGGGATTCAGCACCGGGAAGCAGACCAGGTTGACCTCGGCCGGGTACAGATCCAAGGCCGCCAGATAGGCGTTTTCGGGGAACCAGATGGTATCCGGCAGGCCGATCAGCACTTCGCGGTGCTCGCGAGCGAACGGCTCAGCGCGGAACAGGGCATCGCACAGTCCCCGGGGCCGTTTCTGGACCACGTAAAAGATCTCCGCCGCATAGTCGCGTTCCGCGTAGTACCGCACGATATCGCTCTTTTCCGCCGAGATCACCATGCAGATCTGCGTCGCGCCGGCGGCGATCATGCGCTCCACCAGATATTCGGAGACCGCTTTGGGCCGCTCGATTCCCACGACCCGCCGCGAGCCCACCGGCAGCAGCTCCTTGGAACAACCCAGAGGCTGGATCCGCTGCCCCTCTCCCGCGGCCGGAATAATTCCGATCATTTCCCCCCCTTACCGGAGATTTGGGATTCTGGATTTCGGATTTGGGATTTCAGGAAAAATCTCAAATCTGAACTGCAAAAATCCCAAATCCGAAATCCCCAATCCTAAATTCTCTCTGCGTACCTCTGCGTCCTCTGCGGTGAACCGATTTGCCGTCCTTCGTGCAAATAGTCCAGCAGTTGGCGGGCGCGGCACATGCCGGTATGTTCCTGCAAGGTGCGCTGCCGGGCCCGCGCCGCCAGCCGGGCCAGCTCGGCCGGAGGACAGCGGAGGGCGGCGACCACGTCGTCCGCCGTGTGCGCCACGAAAATCTCTTCGCCTGGGGCAAAGAAGGCATCCAGCCCCTCGAACCAGTCGGTCACAATCGGGGTGCCGCAAGCCGCCGCTTCAAAGAAGCGTCCGGAGGGGCAATATCCCCCGCGCGCGGCCATGCCCGCCCGGGTAAGGTTCAGGGTGGCGCGCGACGAAGAATACAGCGCCGCGTGCTGCGCCGGAGCCACGTGTTCAAAGCGCTTTACGTTCTGCGGCCAGGACCAGTCCCAGGGATACAGCGAACCGGCGAGCACAAAATCGCGACCGGCCATTCGCCGTGCCGGTTCCAGAAACAGCTCCTCCAATTTTTGCTGGCGATCGGCGGCATAGGTCCCCATGTAGCTGAGGTCACAGCGGAATTGCGCCTGCTTCTCCGCCCGCGCATGCACCGCCGGATCGACACAGCCATACAGCGCCCGCGCCCGCTGCGCTCCCCAGCGCTCTTCCAGTTCGCGCAGAATGCTTCCCCCGGTGAAGGAGAGATACAGATCAAAATCCGGGATCTGTTCGCGGCGCAGGTATTCCGGCTCGCCGTTCTCCAATTGAGCCAGCGTGATGGGCGCATCGAGGTCGTAGAAGACGCGCAAGGGCGCCGTCAAGTCCAGCAGCTCGGCGTTGATGCGCGCTCCTTCAGGAACATAGCTGCCGGTAATTACCACGTCGGAATTGGCGGCATCGGCCAGCGCCCACGGACGCGCCTCGGACCAGGAGGGATAAAGCATCAATCGGCAGTATTCGCAGGCCGAAAAATCTCGGCGCCGGGCATAGTAGTCGACGTCTTTTTCATAGAAGGTGACATCGTGGCCCAACTGGTGCAGCGCCCGCAGAATGGCGCGGTAGGGTGTGGCGTGCCCGTTTCCCCAGGACGATGACAACGTGAGGCCGAAAATCGTGATCTTCAAGGCTGCTCCCCGAGCATCCCTTGCCAATGTACTCAGAAATAGATGGCGGCAAAGGTTTTCCTGTTGGCTCCGGGGCAATTTGGTAATTTTGTAATTTGGTAATTTGGTAATTGGGCAAAACGGGAATTGGGTAATTCGGCGATTGAGAAATGCAGTTACTCAATCACCAAATTACCCAATTACCAAATTACTCAATTTTTCCTTGGCTACTTTGCCGCTTCACTTTCCAGACTGGCGTCCAGAGTGATTTTGGCGTTCAGCACCTTGGAAACGGGACAGCCGCTCTTGGCCGCTTCCGCCGCCTGCTGGAATTTCTGCGCGTCTCCGCCGGGGATTTTGGCGCGGCATACCAGGTGGATCTTGGTAATGGCGAAGCCGGCATCCACTTTTTCCATGGTTACGGTGGCGGTGGTGTCGATGCGATCCGGGGTCAGGCCGGCGTTGCCGAGCTGGGCCGAGAGGGCCATGCTGAAGCATCCGGCGTGGGCCGCGGCAATCAGCTCCTCCGGGTTGGTGCCGGGCTCGTTTTCAAAACGAGTGTGAAAAGAGTAGGGCGTGTTATTGAGCACGCCGCTGGGACTGGTCAGAATACCCTTGCCGTCCCGCAATCCGCCACGCCAGGTGGCGCTTGCTTTACGATCCATCATCTCCTCCTTACGGATGATTACCTGCTGCTGTTAAGGTCGATTCCGCTGGCCGCATTAACGTTGGCTGCGGATCAATGCTTTTAGATTCTATATTTTCCCAAAATGGCAGTTTTTTTGTCGCCGGCCGAAGCACAACGTTTCCAGTTTCCCGTTTCCAGCGGGTCTCGCTCGAAGCGAGTGTCTTACCCGCTGGAAACTGGAAACCGGAAACTAGAAACACTGCCTCTGGGTTCTACGGAGCGGGTTCGTTATTCCAGAGCAGGGCGTACATATTCTCGCCGTTCACCAGCCGCTCCAGGGCGCGCAGTTGCGGCGGAAAATAGAGCAGTTCGGTCTGCGGATGCACGGTGAAGTTGCCCAGCACGCGCTTGGTGACCGGCGCGCCGCCGCGCAATCGGTAGGGTTCCAACATGCGGTTCAGCACCGCCGGATCGTGCGGCAGATAGCATGGCCGGGGCGAAACCCAGGCCAGCCGCAGCAGGGCACAGAAGGTCTCAAATTCCATCATGGGCAACTCGTCGCCCCAACGCGGATCGAAGGGAAAGAACGGAAACGGGTTCTGGTTCAATTCCCGGATATGTGGCTGCGGCCACATGGGCACCAATGGCGGCGTCCCCCCCTTCGGCATGAATCCCCCCGGTGTTGCGAATGGTTGAGTTCAGCATCCCCCAGGGCCGCCCAGATTGCAATCGGGGGTTCCTCTTATCGCACTCCCGCGTCCGCGCCAGAAGTAGGTATGTCATAGCCAAGAATCGAGGAACGAACCGTCACCGCAGGGGACGCGGAGGACGCAGAGGAAGTCTGTTTCGTTTCGTTTGCGTGGTGATATTCCTTTGCGCACCTCTGCGTCCTCTGCGCCCTCGGCGGTGAAGGCTTAGCTGTCTTCGCGGAGATGCCGCCAGGTGTGGCGTTGCAAGAAACTGTTTTCGACGTTCTCTTCCATCTTCTGAAACACCGGCCACGGCGCGGTGAAGGACATGACATCCTTCCCGAGGGAGGCGCGAACCGTCTCTCGCGCCGAGATGTCGGTTAAACCAACGATGGCACGCGGATACTCGCGCTCCAGTTCCCGATAAGCAAAAATGCCCATCATCTGGCATCCTGCCGCCCAGGGAACGATGACGTTTTCCTGGTCCGGGTGTGTGTAATTGGCCAGGATCACCAGCGCGGAAAGGCGGTCGGGATCGACAAAGAAAGTAACGCTCTTGATATCTTCCGCTTGCGGATCGGCGCTCTCCAGCGGCTTGACCACAACGTAGCGGGCAGGAATGTCGCGCATGGGAAGCACGTCAAGAAAGCGCCTGGTCGCCTCTGGATTTTTCAGATAGCGCTCGCCCAGCAGGAAGTCGTCGGCCATGCGCTGCCCGCCCCAGGTGGCAATCTGTTCCCCCATCTGCCGGCCCTCTTCGGTGTCGCCGTTGCCATTAGCAAGAAATTTGCAGAACCCGGAAACGCCGCCGGGAAAAGTTTCATAAATGTTCCCGAAGCCGAGGCCAACGCCGCCACCCCAGCAACCATAGGTCTGGCGCCCAAAGGCGCCTACCCGGCCCTTTGCGGCGGCCGCGGCAAACAGGCCCATGGCACATCCCCAGCGGCCTGCCTTGAAGCTGGTTGCTCCGGATGGCACGGCATCGGCCCATATCAAAGCCACCGGGTGGGTTTGCAAACGAATAGCCTCCGCTATTTTGCTGTTCATGGCCTCCGCTCCCAGCATAAGCTAACCGCAAAATCCCGATTACGCCATAGGGGATATTTCCTTGTAAATGTGCATTCTGATTTCGTTTGGCAACCGTACGAACTCCGTAATACCCTTAGACGTTTTCAGACCGCCTGCCAGCGCGTGCAAGAGGAGGTTTCCGTGAAGCGAAAAGCGACTATCCTCAGCGTCGTTGTTCTTCTCCTGGGCGCGGTATGTTTCGGCGCCACGCAATCCATCACCGGGATCGAATACTGGGTCAACAATGGGCCGGTTCGGTTGTACGTCTGGGAGAAGTACGCGGGGGCGCCGGCCGGCAAGGCGATCGTGGTTCTGTGCCACGGCTCGGCAACCGCGGGAAAAGAGAGCTTCGATCTCCAGGTGCCCGGCAAGCCCTCCTATAGTCTGATGGACGTGCTGGCTGCGGCCGGCTTTGATGTTTTCGCTCTCGACGTCAGAGGGTTCGGCCGGTCCACTCATCCCGACGAACATATGACCACCCTGGAAGCCAGCCAGGACCTGAATGCGGTCGTCGACTACCTCCTGAAGCTCCGTGGCGCCAAGAAGGTGAATCTTCTGGCCTGGTCCTGGGGCACCCAATATGGCGGGATGTTTGTCATGGCCGAGCCGGCCAAGGTGGAAAAGTACATTTCCTACGCGCAAATGCACGTGAATAGCCCCGACATTGCCAAGCGGCGGCCCCGCATCGAGGTATTTCGCAAGAACGCCTATATCAGTATTCCGGAAGCCGGCTGGAAGCCGCGCTTTTACTCGATGACGCCCGCCGAGGCCAATGATCCGGAAGTGGTGGACGCTTTCGCCAAAGCGGCCGTACAGGTCGAGGTCAAGTCCCCCACTGGTCCGCAGCTCGATATGGTCACCATTATGCCTATGGTGAACCCGCGGCTGATGCCGGTTCCTACCATGATCATTCACGGCCAGTACGACGACGTCGCCGATCTCGACGGCTTGCTGCCCTTCTTCGCGCAGCTTCCCAATCCCCGAAAGCAGTATGTCATCGTTCCCGATGCAGGCCACATGATGCATTTGCAAAAGGGGCATCGAATCTTTCAGCAGCAGGTTAGCGCGTTCTTCAGCGTGCCCTAAGCAATGTTCAGGCAGGCTCACCTGCACCCGGCTGGTCGCACTTCGCGTAAAGACGGCGGGAGACTTCGTATCGCGACGCGATGTTTCCGATAGCGACCCGCTATAACATGGCGAGTGAAAATACCTCCCCGGGGCTAATACACGTAACTAACACCAGAGGTTCGGTGATGTCGTCAATTATCCGCAGACGCGCGCGGGGCATCGTAGCCTGGGTAGATAACCATTGGAATATGAATTCTGCGCCAGGGCGCCCAGGCCGGTATCGAATAACCCGGCCGTTCAGGGCGCGTAGTTCAGAATAACAATGAGGAAACCCGCCAGCGAAGCTGCAAAAAACCCTACCTGTAGGCGCCCACGCCTACGAAACCGTCGTAGCCGGGGATCCTGGCCACCCAAGCCCGTTTGGCTTCCATCTTTTTGGTCTGCGGATGCGCCCACTGATAATCGATCCAACCGCTGCCCTTGGTTCGGGCAAGCTCGGCCTCATTCTGGATAATCAATTGACCGCCGGCGTCGCGGAAATTGAATAGGTTCTTGCCCACAAGCGGGGCTTGGCCCCCGTGACAGACACAGGTTCCGTCAAACTTGTAGCAGTAGACGTAGATATCCTTGTAGTGCCACTTCCCCCCGGGGGCAGTAAAGTCTTGAAATGCCTTCTCGACACCGACTTCCTTGATGTGCGCGATCGCCTGCTGAGCCATTTTCTGGGCATCATCCAGGGTACCCCGCTCCTCGGCCGGCACCGAAATGATTAGAGTGGTGATCAATATGGTTGTTGCCAACACTAACCTGAATAGCCGATGCATTGTTCTCTCCTCTGCTTGCCATTGCCCGGTTGGACCCCTGGGACTGCGGGACACCAATGCTCGGGCTGGTGCGGACAGTGTAAGTCTTTCCTTATAATCTATCGGCACTTGTTGGCGATCACTTGAGGCATGACTCCCTGGCTTCCACCGCAGGACTCAGAAAATCACTGTTGCTTGCCGGACCTGGTCGGTAAACTGAAGGAGATACTCGCCGAGCCGAGCGATCTGGTGCAATCGAGGCTTTCAGCGTACCAAAGCGGCAATTGCCAGGGGAACGATCACACCCAGCACAATGTCTGCGGCATAGTGATAGCGCCCCACAACTGCGCCCACCGCGATGCTCAACGCTATCAGCAGGAAGGCTGCACCGGCCGCAGGGGTATGGCGCAGCAAGACCAGCGCCGCCGACACGGCCGCTGCCACGTGGCCGCTGGGAAGCGTGTTGAGGTGGATACTCCCGTGGCGGAGAATAAACAGGTTGAGCTGCCGGATCTTCTGTCCGTCGAGGGCTTCCGCCTCTGCCGAATGCAGCAGCCGCGGCGGCAGCGTTTGGGTAAACGGCATAGGAATGTAACAGAGGTAGGTAGCGGGCAGCACGGTGAGCCAGTATTCGTCGATGGCGGCCCGCATCTGTGCCAGGTACAAAACGCCCACGCCCAGGGGCACCACCAGGTAACACAATAAATAAGCCAGCTCGAAGTAACTGCCCACCCACGTCCGGCTGCCGCGGCGGGTCCAGAAATCCAGGAGTTTTCCTAGTCGCTTGCGGTCGAATTCATCCAGCCAATCCTGTAGTCTCTGGTTAGGCGCGCCGAGAAACCGGCCAGCCTGCCAGTAAACGATCAGCAGGACCAAGTTGGGCAGCCAGTCGCCTAGCACTCTGGCAGTGCCGGGAAAACGGCTCGCCAGGAGCTCGGGAAGGGCAATCAGCGCCACCCCGGCCAGGCCGAGTTTGACGATCTGCCGTTGCTGTTTTTGATTTACGCGCCGCACCCACCCCATAACGACGAAGTAGAAGAATGCGGCAAGACTGACGGCGTCGGCGGGGCGCATGGACTAGCTGGTTCTCAGTGTTTCGATCCGGCGGCCGCGCTCTGTTCCGGCCGCTCTACGGAAGGCAGAACCTCGGTGAGCACGCGTTCGATCCGGTCGACCGACTCGCGGACGTAAGCAGCCGCCTGCTCATCGGTGCAGCAGACGGCGATGGCCTGCAGCGAATTGCGGATGTGGTGGTTTACCAGGGCAATCGCTTCCAGCCGGCGGATTTCCTTGATCCGGTCGTTGCGCGCCGTAGTTCTCATGTATTGCACCAGCATCATGGCCATCACCGCGGACAGCACTGAACCGACCAGGCGCAGCCCATCCTCATGCAGGAACCGGTCATAGATGATCCACTGAATCCCCAGCGCGGCAAGAAATACCACCACACCGGTTATGGCCGTGGTAAGCCAGATCTCAAAGTCGGAAGAGACGCGAAGTTTCGGCCGCGTCAAGAAGGCAGAGTCTTGGAGCGGATCAAATTCTTGTGCGGGCCAACGCGAGCCGGAATCTGCCGCCATACTGCACCTTGATTTAGTATAGCTGAGTATTAGCCCGGGTAACCTATGCGACCGGAATTGGCACACGCGACGCTTCTCCTGCGATCCGAGGATCCAGCCAAACAGGAGGAAGCGCTGCGCATTCTGCAGAAAACAGTATATTCCTTCAGCATGAAAGTCTGCGGCCACCCCCAAGACGCGGAAGACACGGCGCAGGAAGTGTTGCTGAAGGCCTTGCGTTTCGTGGGAAAGATCGATAGTCCCCAGGCGCTCGCGGTGTGGCTTTACAAGGTGACCCGCAATCGCTGCTGGATGAGCCGCCGGCGCAGCAAATTCGCCCCCAAGGAAACCCTGGCTCTGGAAGAGTTGATGCCGGATAGCGCCGAGCTGAAATCCTTAAGCTCCACGCCGCAGCAGACCCCGGAGGCGCAGGCCATATCCGCGCAGGAGGGTGAACGCCTGCACGCCGCTATTCTCCGGATACCTCCCGGGTACCGGCTGGTCCTGGCTCTCCACGATATGGAAGGGCTCGACACCGCGCAGGTCGCTAAGGTCGCCGGATTGCGAGAAGGGACGGTGCGCGTTCGGCTGCATCGCGCCCGCCTTTTCCTGCGGCGCGAGCTCGCCAAGCCATCGTCTCGTGTCCGCGAGAATGTGAACCCGCCTGACCCGGGAACTGCGGCCGTTTCTAAGCGGAAGACAGCGCCCCCCCGTAAGCCCGCCGATTGCAGGGAAATGTTCGCCATGCTCTCGGAGTACCTCGATGGACGCATGAGCTCGCTTGCTTGCGAACAATTGCGCCTCCACTTGGAAGACTGTCCTCCCTGTGCGGCTTTCATCGCCGATCTCCAACGCGCTGTGAAGCGTTGCCAGACCTTCGAAGTTCCGTGCGAACCCGCCACCGCCAAGAAGCTGCGCAAGCTGCTGACGGAGGAGTACGCGCGGGTTCTGAATCGCCGCAAGACTTCGGCGCGGCCTTCGTAACCTCGCACCCCGGGTTCTGCGCTTCCTTTCCGGCGTCTTTGCGGATTCTCAGTGAAAACGAAAAAACCGGCCATAGATTCTGCTGGTTGCCCGCAGCCCTACGAATGGTAGGATCTATGGGTGCAAATTGCATTTAGAGGGCAACGCAGGCCTCAAACTGGAAGGGATCATGAAACATAAAATTTCGCTCGCGATATTGATTTGCCTCCTAGCAATCGGTCTAGGGCATGCGGCCAACCCGGCAGCCGGCTCGAAATTGCTGGTACAGACAGACTGGCTGGCTGCCCACCTGAGCGATTCCAACGTAGTCGTAATCCATGTCGCTCCCAGCCGGGCGGCTTATGAGGCGGGGCATATTCCCGGAGCCCGCTTTTTGCCGGCAAGCGATGTGGCGGTTACCCGCAACGGCGTTCCCAACCAGCTTCCCGCCAGCGATGTGCTGAAGAGTGCTTTCGAACGGGTGGGTGTCTCGAACAAGTCGCACGTCATACTTTACGGCGATATGCTCGGACTGTTTGCGGCGCGCGCCTATTTCGCCCTCGATTATCTGGGCCACGGCGATCATGCCGCCTTGCTCGACGGTGGGCTGGAAAAATGGAAGGCAGAACACCGCCAGGTAAGCACTGCGGTTCCCGTGGTTCAGGCGGGCAGTTTGACGGTAAAACCGCACTCCCAACTGATCGCCGACTTGCCTTCCATGCAGCGGATCGCAGGCGACAAGCAAGCTGTGCTGATCGATGCCCGTCCGCCGGAGGAGTACTCCGGGGCGAGACCCAGTGACGGGGTGCCGCGTGCGGGCCATATCCCCGGCGCCCGGAATGTCTTCTGGCTGGAAAATCTGGTGAGCAAAGACAATCCGGTTTTGAAGCCCCTGCCGGAAATCCTGGCCAAGTATGAAGCGGCCGGCGCCAGGCCCGGAGCGCGGGTAGTCGTATACTGCCGCACCGGTATTCAGGCTTCCCACGACTACTTCACCCTGAAGCTGCTGGGCTACCGTCCGATTCTGTACGAAGGATCGTTTTTCGAATGGAGCAATGCGCCGGGAACCGCGGTAGAAAAAGGCACGCGCTAAGCACAACTCACCGGGTCTGAACGTCGACAAACCGGATTTCGGGGTAGCCCTGATTCCAGTCGGCCGAGATGTGTTCGAAGACAAACTGGAAGGCGGCGTTCTTGCCGGGACCGAGCGGGGCAAGGCTCAGCGCCACCCAATCCCGGTGGCCCAGTGGGGAGGCTGCAACGCGCAGGGGTGGCGTCTGCCGGTCGACAATTTCTCCCAGGTTATTGCGAAATATCACCTCCACCTGAGCGCCGACCACCGTCTTGTCCCCGGCGTTGACGAGATTGCCCTCGATGTAGGTTACCCGCCCGCCCACAAAATTTTCCGCCGTACTCAGGTGGAGGTCGCCAACCTGCAGTCTGGAGGCATAGGGAACCGGTCCCGCGGGTTGGGCGTTCGGTGGAGCGCTTTTGCGCGCAATTACATACACCACCGCCATCACGGCTATGAGCACTGCCGCCGCAATAACGAACGGCCGCCAGCGTGAACTTTCTTCCGGCGACGCATAGTTCGAGAAACCACCCATACTGCTCCCCCCGGCTGGAACAAGGTCCGGGTTGACATTGGCAAACAGACCGCAGAAAAAGAGGCTGGCCAGTAGAGGATTGTACTACTCGGTGCCGCAGCGCGGCTCGTGCAAGCGTCGTTCCGGCCCGCCAACGACAGAGCAAGAAATCACGGATAACAGGCCACCGCCGAGGGGCGTTTTTGCACCCCCTGTGTAGTAGAATCTGCGCGAAACTATTTATTGATCGCTGCAAAAGTAATGTCCCCCATATCGGTGGAAGCACCGGTCCCGCTTGGCGGGACCGCTGAATTGGGGAGTACCAGAAGAACGGCTTCAGCCGCGGTGGCCGGGGTTGAACCCCCATAGGTATTGTGGCGCCGGTTCCGCCGGCCCCGCAAAGCGGGACCGGCGCTTCCACCCCTGGCGCGGGTATTACTTACTTGCGCCTTCCATCGGAATAAGTGAGGAGACAGAATTTGAAAATCATCGATATTCGCGAAGCCACCAAATCGGTTAAGTCGGAAATTCGCAACGCCTACATTGATTTCACCAAGATGACCCTGAGTCTGGTCGCTGTCCTCA
>Ga0326728_10015254_pt1 | contig 16038 bp, 22 predicted proteins | sample MB3enrmetagenome_FD_207602 | JGI IMG/M metagenome (GOLD analysis project Ga0326728, IMG submission 207602) | Lab enriched peat soil microbial communities from McLean, Ithaca, NY, United States - MB31MN | ecosystem: Environmental > Terrestrial > Soil > Wetlands > Peat | place: USA: New York...
CTTCTATGGCAGGTACCGGAAGTTCGAGCGGGGTATCCCGCAGACCCACTGGAACTGCAGGGCATGCAAGGGGGCCGGCTGCGAGAAATGCAATTATACCGGAAAGCAGTACCTGGACTCGGTCGAAGAATTGATCGGCCGGCCGGTGATCGAGGTTTTCGATGCGGAGAATGCCGTGCTCCACGGAGCCGGCAGGGAAGATATCGATGCCCGGATGATTGGAACCGGCCGGCCGTTCATCCTCGAAGTTGTCGCCCCGAAAAGGCGTACCATGGACCTCTCTGCCATCGAGGCTGAGATCAACCGGACTGCAGAAGGACGGGTTTCGGTTGCCCTTTCGCACTGGAGCGACCGTGCGGATGTGGAAACCCTTAAATCAAGTAAAGCGCATAAAAAATACAGGATCCTGGTCGAGGTCGAAGGGCAGTTACCTGCGGAAGAGCTCGTAAATGCCCTGAAAGCCTTAAAGGGCGTCACAATACAACAGCGCACACCCGAGCGGGTCGCTCACCGGAGAGCAGACAAGGTCCGGGAGCGTAAAGTCCTCGATATCGAGTGCGTAGGGGAGCAGGACGGACAGTTCATCCTTGAAGTCCTGGGAGAAGCCGGCCTCTACATCAAGGAACTCATATCCGGTGATCAGGGAAGGACCATCCCGAGTCTTGCCGAGATCCTGCAGAGATCGGCGCACGTCACCAGTCTTGATGTCGTGCAGGTAGAAGGACCACAGGAGGGAGATTAAACAATGGCACACCACAACGGACCAAGAAAGAAAACACGGTACAAGTTCAAGAAAGAATTGAGACAGCGCGGGCTGCCGCCGGTCACCTCCGTCATCCAGCAGTTTGAGGTCGGCGAGAAGGTTCATATTGTCGTAAACTCAAGCATCCAGAAGGGCATGCCGCACCGCCGGTTCCACGGGCTTACAGGCACCGTGATCGGCAAACGCGGCCGTGCATGGATGCTCTCCATTCATGACGGCAATGCCGAAAAGACGGTTATTGCACGACCACAACATCTAAAAGCACAAAAGTAAACTCAATGTCAGGTGATTGGCATGAAAGTGAAGGGTATTCTTAGCGAAGAGAAGGTTACACTCCCCGAACTCCGCGCAGTTCTTATGGGTGTGGAATCAGAGAGGATCGCTGCCGAGAAGGAGCTGTCCTACGAGTTTCGGCGGAGCATGGAACATGCCAATCAGCTAGCGAAGACCACTCCCGAGAAATCCAAGGAGCTCGTGGACAAGCTCCTCAAACTTGAGAAGATGAAGCCGGAGATCGCCTACCGGATAGCAAATATCATGCCCAAGAGCCGGGACGAAGTTCGGGCGATCTTCGCAAAGGAGCGGTTCACGCTCGCTCCCGAAGAGATTGATTCCATTATCGATCTGGTCATGGCACACTTCTGAGGTGCAGGTCATGAAGGTCGAGAAAAAAGAGGTCAATGCGATCGTACTGGATGTGCTCATGAAAGGGCACGCTGAAGATCCGCGGCCCCAGTTCAAGCGTGAACCGGTTGTTCAGGCAATGGGTCTTGAGCAGTTCAAACTGCTTGAACTTATTCCCAAGCCCGGTACGGTCATCAATCTCCACGACAAGGTCTATATCGGGGACTCCGAGAGAGACAAGATCGAACGCGTGAAACGCCGGATCAGCTACGACGAGCTGACTCAGACCGCAAAGGGTGAACTGCCATTCATGATCGAGCAGGTCGTGACCGAGCGGGAAACGGATTTTGTCACGTTCTTTAACAAGGCCATCTCGATTACGCCCAAGCTCCACATGCTCCACCTGCTGCCCGGTATCGGGAAGAAGCTGATGTGGGAAGTCCTGGAGGCCAGAAACAGGAAGCCCTTTGAGAGTTTCGCGGACATTTCTGCCCGGATCAAGTCAATCCCCCACCCGGAGAAGATGATCCAGGCCCGGATCCTCGAAGAACTGCAGGACAAGGACGTCAAGTACCACCTCTTCACAACGAAATGAAAGCCCGCCACGACCAGCACTTCCTCATCGACAAAAACGCGATCAACCGGATCGCGGACCTCGCGGAGGTCCGGGGCAGGACGGTGCTGGAGGTCGGGCCGGGGAACGGGGCGCTGACCCGGGCCCTGCTCGACCGGGGCGCGACTGTCCATGCGGTGGAGCTTGACGGGTTGCTCTGCGAAGAGCTGGCCGGGCAGTTTTCTGAAGAAATACAGAAAGGTACACTCACGATCCTGCATGGGGATGCGACCAGGTGCGTGCTCCCGCTCTTCGATATGGTGGTCTCCAACCTTCCCTATTCGGTCTCATCAAAGATCACCTTCCGGCTCCTCGATATAGGGTTTGAGGTGGCGGTGCTTATGTTCCAGGCAGAGTTTGCCGAGCGGATGGTAGCCCCCGCGGGGACCAAGAACTGCGGCCGGCTCTCGATCATGGTGCAGACCTATGCGACTGTGCAGCAGTGTTTTGCGCTCCCACCCACCTGCTTCTCGCCAAAACCGCAGGTGCATTCGATGGTCGTGAAGATCGTTCCCCGCCCGCCAATCTTCGGGGTTAATGACAAAAAGCACTATGCTGATGTCGTGCGGGCGCTTTTTACCCACAGGAGAAAGACAGTGAAAAACGGTCTCAGGGGGTCGTCGGGCATCCTTGATCCCGCGTGGGCAACGCGTGTTATTGATGCGCTGCCGGGCGAAATTCTCCAGAGCCGGCCGGAAGAGCTGTATCTCGAGGATTTTGCGACGATTGCGAATTTTGAGTAATTCTCTGGGAAGGACTCTCTTTTGAGGATCTGATCTCTTCCCGAAGCACCCTATTGTAAACCCTTTTTTTAGTAAGTAGATCCCTCGAGAAATGCCCGTTGCTATCACTGAGAACGAGTAAATGTAGTTCGGCATTGGCAGATCAGATTGATCCAAAGTCATCGGTTATTGCTGCAAAGCAGTCTTGGATGATCCTTTTCGCGTATTTGGATTGACCGGTAATGATCCGCCACGCATCACTAAATCCCAAATGCATCAATCAACCGCAGACGCATCAGAACCGTAAATTCTGGCCGTTCTAGCCAGCTTGCTCTGCTCTGACTTTTAGCGCTTGATTCATTTCTTCAAAACCGCGTCGTGTGTCGGTATCCAATCCTCGTGCAAATAACGGGACTAGTAATCCTGTGAAAATTTCACGCTGGACAAAACGAACTCGATTTGTTCCCAATGGTTCGATGGTAAATATGTGCTCACCGTCAAAAAGTCCGGATACCAGAAGATGGCCTAGCCACCGTAACTCTTGGTTCGGCTCGGCTTTGAGAATAGTTGGCCGGAAAGTCATTCCACTCGCACCTGAAGGCTGAATGATGACTTCGAGCCGTTCCCCGACCAAGACGTTTCCCCTCGCTTGACGGATAAATGGGTTCCATCGTGGAAAACTAGCAAAATCGGTGAGTAGTTGCCACACCAGTTCCGCAGACGCCTGAATTTCAATTTCACTTCGAAGTTCCTTCATCATTCCTTCTTTTGGATGAGTAATTTCGGATAAAGGTTTACCTATTGTTATTGTAGACCGGGATTATGACAACATGACTTGAAACTTGTAAACCGATGGTATTGCACCAAATGACCCAACGGTTTACACTAGCAAAGGGAGGTATAATTTTATAATTTTACTTTCGGAACTACTGGTACTGGGTTTTTTCCCCATCTATAAATTACCGGCAGGTTTATGGAATGCAGGGTACACAGGAATAAAAATTCAGGGTTCACCACAATTCAAAAACCCGGATCCGGGGCAATACCAGGAAATAATTTTTATTTCGCCGGGCACTTTTTTTCCCATCGCCGTAATCTCAAAGGTGCACGGGCAGTGTTTACCAAACAGGAAGATCAGGGCTCTTTTTTGTTCCCGGCAAGGATCTTTTTTGTGGTCGAGATAATCCACCGGCGGTTCAGGATCAGGTGGAGGAGGACGAAAAGCCCAAGGAGAATACCGGACCAGTCATGGAGGTCGGAGATCAGCGCTGCAGGGAGGATAACATTGCTTAACCCGGTCAGCTGCAACACTACGGTATATTTCAAAAGCCCGGTGACGAAACAGACAAAAAAGGTGATCCCCATGAGGAGATCGACCAGCCATCTGAGTTTGACGCTGTCCATCTGATCTGCGTTTCCCCTGCCGCTTCATATTGGTTTGTACCGTGCCACAGGAAAGCAGGGGCAATCCCTTTTTCCCCCGCCGCCCAACACTTTCTGTCATGCCCTACGATCCTGCACAGGTGTACCAGCCCGAGGCTGATACGTTCCTTCTTCTCCTCGCGGCACAGGACGAGGTGAGGCCCGGGGACCGGGTGCTGGAGATAGGCACCGGCTCCGGTCTTATTGCTGCGGCGCTGGCACAGGACTGCGATATCGTAGCCACCGATATCAACCCCCATGCAGTTTTCTGTGCGCGGCAGAAAGGGATAGATGTGGTGCGAAGCGATCTCTTCTCCGGCATCAGGGGCACATTCGATCTTATCATTTTCAACCCCCCGTATCTCCCGACACAGCCTGATGAGCGGATCGACGACTGGCTGGAGTCTGCGCTGGATGGCGGCACCACCGGGCGGGAGGTCATCGGGCGGTTTGTTGCATCTGTCGGCGACGTACTCGCCCGTGGGGGCAGGATCCTCCTTTTAGTCTCTTCTCTCACCGGGCTTTCCGAAGTCAGGGCACTCTTTGCAGGTCACGGCTTTTTTGTTGAAGTAGTACGGCAGCAGACCGTAGAAGACGAGGAACTCTTCGTGCTCCGGATCGCGAGAAGTGAAACCTAACTTCTCAGCCAGAGGATGAGCACGATCATGTTTGTTGCGGGAATAAGGCCAATCATCGCGATCCCTGGCAGGAACCAGCTGCTGTCGAAGAGCAGGAATGCCGCCCAGAGCAGTCCCGTACAGGAGAGCAGGAAGAAAAAAAAGAACCGGCGCAGACTTTTCATGGATCCTTTTGTTGTACGCCGTGCCGGGTAGTAGCCTTTTTGCTGTGTGGTCAAACACCGGGTGCAGGTGTCGGGGGAATCAACTTATTTTTAAGGAACGACCGGCAATATCACTGGCAGATTTTCAAAAATCCTTTCCCGCTTTACCGCCCCCTTCATACAGGTAATCCCATGGACACAACCACGACCGACGACATTGCCCGCCACCTGCACCGGTTTGCCACCGCCGTGCAGGAGACACGTGCCAACGCACCTGAACGCAGCAGTTTCGGGCGGTACCGCGCCGGCGCGCCGTACTTCGAGCAGTATCCTTTGCGCCGGCTCATGGACTCCAGCGAGAGCAGCATCCTGTTTACGCCAGCGCTCCAGGATGAATACAGGCGCATCAGTGCAGACCTTGCGGCCCTCGAGCGTGAGAGGGGCAGGGCATACCGTGAAGAACTCTTCCGTGACCTTTCCGCGTACACGGAAGCGTACCGGACAATGCTCTGCTACCTCGAGCTGGGTTTGTGCGATGCCGGTGAGATCGCCGGTCACCTGCTCCGGGAAGAGATCGGTGTCCTCATTTCGGAACTGGAAGGGGAATTTCCCCTCTCTGATATCGGGGGTCTGGTTACCCGCCTCGACGAGGCATTTCGGTCCATCAGGGAGTTTTCCTGTTCTTTTCCTCTAGCGCCCGAACCCTCCGGAAAGGTGGCGATCAGAGACAACACTACACCCATCTGGCAATGCCAGTGCAGTTCCCGCGCTCCCGGTGAACGAACAGGTCCCCTCTAGTTTTCTAAAACCCCGACGTTATACGATCAGCCGGCGCCGCATCAGGTTGATCGAAATCACGCAGAAGCTTATTGTAGCGGCGAGTATCCATGCGATGTGCAGGGGAAGCAGTGCGCCGGCCTGAGGAAGTGTTGCCATCCGCATAAGTGCTACAATATGGGTGAGCGGGAAGATGGCAAGGGCGACGTACTGGAAGATCGTGGGGAGGATGGAGAGAGGAAAAAAGGTGCCCGAAAACAGCATCATGGGCGTAATGAGTAAAAAAGAGGGGTAGTTGAGCGTGTCGATGCTCGGCGTGATCGCAGTAAAGCACATCGCGAGGCCGGCAAACATGAGCCCGCCAAGGAAAGCAAGCGGGATGGCAAAAAGGGAAGAGGGAAGCGAGATGACCCTGAATACCACGAGAACCGGCAGCATGATTGCAACCGAGATCAGGCTCCTTGTCGCGCCCCAGAGAATTTCTCCTGCGATCACGTCCTCGATCGAGAGCGGCGTCGCGATCATCGCGTCAAAACTCTTCTGGTAATACATCCGCACGTAGGAGCCGTACGTGCATTCGAAGAACGCGGAGTTCATGACCGATATCGCAAGGATAGCCGGCGCGATATAGTCGATATACGGAACGCCGTCGATTGCGCCTACGTATGTCCCGATGCCGAGGCCAATGGCTGATAGATAGAGAAGCGCCTCGATAAACGGCGGGAAAAAGTTCACCTTCCAGGTCTTGAAAAAGACCACAAGGTTGCGGTGCCAGACCTTTCCTGCGCGACGGGTAATCCGGGGAAGCGACCAGATGGGCGGCATGTTATTCCCTCAGGGTCCTCCCGGTTAGTTTCAGGAACACATCTTCGAGCGTCGCCGGCCGGGTGCTCAGCCTGCTTTTCTTGCACCGGTCAAGCAGGGTTTTTGCGAGTTCCCGGGATGCGTCCGTTGCAACCTGCACTTCTTCACCGAGGATTTCGTAAGCCACGCCAAGATCCACAAGGCAGGCGATCACTTCCGGGGTGTTATCCATTTCAATGATCTCGCTTCCCACCTGGTCCCGGACCAGGTCGGCGGGTGTACCCTCGACAAGGAACGTGCCGTGGTCCATGATCACCAGCCGGTCGCAGAGCCGGGCCGCTTCATCAAGGTAATGGGTGGTGAGCACGATGGTATTCCCCTGCGCCCTGAGGAGCCGGAGGCGTTCCCATATCAGGTGGCGTGCCTGAGGGTCGAGGCCGATGGTCGGTTCGTCCAGGATGAGCAGGTCCGGGTTGTTGATGAGCGCCCGGGCGAGGATGAGCCGGCGTTTCATGCCCCCGGAAAGTTTGTCAATGGATACGTCACGTTTCTCGGTGAGCGCCACGAATGCGAGCAGATCCCCTTCCCGTTTTTCCGCTTCGGCCGGGGGGATATCAAAGTACCGGGCATAGGTAAGCAGGTTTCCCGCGCACGTGAAATCCGGGTCGAGATTGGTTTCCTGCGGGACGACGCCAATCCGTTGCTTGATTTCAGCCGGGTTTTTTTCAGGATCCATGCCGAATACCAGGAGCGCTCCCGACGTGCGGGGCGAGACGCACTCGATCATCCGCATGGTGGTTGTTTTTCCTGCGCCGTTTGGCCCGAGAAAACCGAAGATCTCGCCTTTTTTCACAGAAAAGCGGATGTGGCTGACTGCAACCATCTCATTGTAGGTCTTGGTCAGATCGTCAGCCTCGATGATACCTTGCATCCGTTTTCCTCCGTATCCATCAGTTCATCGCGCATCCATAAAATGCTCGCTATACTCTAAAAAGAGATGACAGGGTGTGTGGCAGGTGCGGTAAAATGTCAGAAAGCCGGTGATGTGGGATCTTCACTTTTCACGAGGACAATACCGGCGATAAGAACTGCGAGCAGTGCCACGGTGGCAAACGTCTGGACTGCATCGGTGGTCGCCACGTTATAGACGAGTACGTGCCGGACGAGGCCGGTGATGCCGGCGATCAGCAGAGCCCGCACATCGACACGCTTGGTCCGGAAATAGACCGTGACCGTCTCGAAGAGCACGATGATCGTGATCGTGAGGAGCAGCGCATAGATCACCTGCACGAGGCCGTCGGCAAAGTTGCGGGAAACGATCATGGCTACGATCTGCTGCGCCGCATCGTAGACCGAGAAGACGGCAATGATCGTGAGCAGGGCGGCGACGATGATGTACATCGCCAGCGGGACAAGGGAGAAGAACCTGACAATATAGTCAAGGCCGGGCTGGTGTGCCGGCACATTAGCAGCGGGGGTATTTTCTGGCATGGTATGTACTCCTGAACAGGTACCAGTAGGTAGATGATACGGGATTAAAAAATAATGGGCCGGTGTGGTTCCTGCCCTGCGTTACCTCTTTTTCCGGATGCGTTCGAGAGCCCGTGATGCCGCTTCTCTGACTTCCTCGAAAGGATCTGCTGCTGTACCGGTGAGCGCCCCGATTGCCCTGCTGTCGCCCAGCCTGCCCAGCACCTCCGCTGCCCCGGTCCGGATCCGGTTATCGCGGTCTTTGAGACAACCGGTGAGGGGAATGACCGCCCGGCGGTCTTTCAGCCGCCCGAGCGCTGCGATTACCCCGGCACGGACTTCGGGGTCCGTATCGGCAAGAGCCGCGATAAGGCCGGGCACGGCCCGGTCGTCGTCCAGTCTCCCAAGGGCCTGTGCCGCTTCCCGGCGGACGGCCGGGTGGGCTTCTGAAAGTACCTGCATGAGCGGCGCTACCGCCGAAGGATTGCCGGATCTGCCGAGACGGGCTGTGGCGTCACGCCGTATCTTTACCACGGGTGAACCCAGCGCAGAAATCAGGAGGGTGATATCGGTCATGACAGGGCTTGTTTCCGGTGGCGGGATCAGCGGTCGCATTCAGCGCCGGATTCGTAGGCTGCGATCACCTTGTTTGCTATCTCCGGGGAGATCCTGTCGTGAATGAGTTTAACGAGCGCTTCCGCATCCTCGACCTCGACGCACCCCAGTCCCTCTTCTCCGGTCAGGATTTTTTCGGTGATATAGGTCAATTCCTCATCGGAAAGCCGGTTGATCCGCCCGGTAAAATCCTCGGCACTTTCGGCAAAATGGTTGGAGACCGGGGGCAGGATCGCATGGAACCGGTGCCCCGAACCACCGCAGGTGAGGTCATCGCACTCAGGAGCGAGTTTTTTTAGAATTGCAATATCCTTTTCATTGAGTTCGCGTGCCATAGGTGATCGTACTTCCCGTGAAAAGTATTTCCGTCAGCTTCAGATTAGTCTTTTTACCGGACGCATACCCGCCGGGATACCGGAGTTCTCCTTTGAAAAAAGATGGGTGATCAGAAGTATTTGTTGATCCAGTTTTTTATCCCGGCAATAATACCGTTGCCGCTGCCGGAGCCGGAGGAAGATTTTCTCTGGGGGGACCTGCCAGGCTGGGGCTGGGGCCGGCTGGCCTGGAGTGGGGGTGGGTGGGATACCGTCCGCCGCTGGACCGGCTCTGCTCGCTCCGGAACATCCCGTATCGTGCTGTGCGGTTCCTCTGCCTCAGGTTCAAATCCCCACGAGAACCCGACCTTGTATGCATTCTCGTTTTGCCGGATCCAGTTTGCGGCCGCCATGTATCCACGGTCTTCCGCACGGCGCACCGTATCCTGGGTGTCCAGCGTGAAATGGATTTCGCGCTCAAGAGCGACCAGCTCTTCGTACACATTGCCTGGTACTTTGATCTTCTCCCTGCTCATAGTACTTCACATAGGGATATGCTGGGATACGATATTTAATGCTTCCTCATAAAAAATCGCAGATACGCGTTTAATCCACAAACCGGGTTGAAAAAAGCGGGTTAACTGCCGAAAAATAATCCCTCGCACAAGGTTGATACCTGCGCCCGCAAAAGAGTAGCTATCCCGCGCAATCCCGAACGGCGGATACCCGGGTGGGTAGGGGTCATGGCGACAGTTGTTTTTGTGGATGATGATTTCCGAAGGATGCCCCGTGCAGACATGGCAAAACTCCAGAGGATCATTGCATCAGGCAAATATGGCGTGCACAAAGTCCCGTTTAAGGACAAGATGATCAATGTAGAGATAAAAAAACAGGAAGACAAGATCACGGTAAAGATCTCCCGGGTGATGTAAGTCCGGAGAAAATCCAGTGGCTACCCTGTAATAATGGTTATAACTTCCAAAATCTCCCAAAGTGTGAAGTTAAAAATACATACGGGTTGAACGGGAGGATGCCACAGGATGCCAGTTACTGTTGATTCTTTTGTTTTCCTGAGGTGCCGGTTGTCCGCCCCATATCTTACTGGCCGGATTCGTGCTCCGCAGAATACAGCAGGGCTTTTACCAGAAAATAAGCGAGCACGGCAGCAATAACGAGAAGGGCGACCGCGAGCAGGATCCGATCCTGCGGAGGGATCACAAGGGACAGGTACGCATGGTTGGAGAGCATCAGTCATTCATCTGCCGTACGATTCTTAAAGAGGTGTTCTTACTGTCTCCATCCTTAAAAACGTGTTGATGGCGCAGTTTTATTCCCGGTACACTTTTTTTACGCTCATGTCGTGTCACCACCGGCATCCGGGGCTGGACTGGCGTAAAAATACATTCCCTCTTCCGGAAAACCACGCGAGCGTCTGATGAGTTCCGTACTGCATATCCACTACGAAAAAACAGGACGACCCGTAAACGGGATAGTGGCAGGCAGTACCGGAGTGCAGCCTGTTACGGGGAAAGACTATTTTTTCGGCTCGGGTGATACGCTCACCAGTCTGCCATGAGATCTCTGGAGACCTATTGTGGGGTACTTCGGATAGAATCAAATGATCCTGTGCGGTAATTTCCGGTACCAAAAGGTGCTTTTGGCGATGAAGACCAGGAACGGGTGGGTGGAGATCGACGGGATACGGTACGACCACGATGTGATTATCCATGCCGACAGGAGCGTCACGAAGCGGCATAAGAAACAGTCAAAAAAATTTAAGGATACCTACGGGCACACGCCCCTTTCCGGAGGCGAACTCGGATTCCTGGCCGGGGAGAACCCGGCGGTTGTTTATGTAGGGTCCGGCCAATATGGGGATCTTCCACTTACGCCGGATGCAAGGGAGTTACTGGCACACTATGAAATCGTGGTCCGGCCGACACCGGAAATCATCGATATGCTCGTGGAGGAAACGCGCCCGTTCGTTGCGGTTCTGCACATCAACTGCTGATACCGCAATGAAAAAAAAACAGTTCCCGGGAACACTCCCGGTCTTACTTCCTGTGGTAGGTTTTCCCGGCCGAGAAGGCTTTCCCGACCTCTTTACCCACACCAAAATAGGTGCTCTGGGCATAGATGATCGGGTTGATCTTTGCAATATCCGGTTTCCCGTCCGTCAGACAGGCTGTATCGGCATGGATCTCCACGACTTCGCCGATATACAGCTGGTGGCTTCCGCAGTCCACTGATTCAAACAGCCTGCATTCGATATTGACCGGGCATTCCTCCGCGAGGGGGGCGGTCTTCAGCTTTCCGTAGGTCGACCGGAAGACTGCGGATTTGTCTGCCTGAGCGCCTGAAACAAGACCACAATGGTCGGTCTCGACCACCTGCCGGGTTGATGGTATGTTCAGGCTGAAGGTCTTGTTCTCCTCGATTCCCTTTGCGGTGTACCGCGCCCTGTTGATCGCCACGCAGACCATGGGGGGCGCCATACAGGCGACCGTTGCCCACGCGGCGGTCATGTAGTTTGGTTTACCTTTCACGTTTGCGCCCACGAGTACGGTGGGCATGACGCTCATGTACGGCATCGGGCCGACAGCTACTTTGGCCATTTGGCTTCACCAGACTCAGGTTCGCGGGGGAGGTGTTTAAGGGTATCTTTACCGGGGATTGTCATTGTGTCCTGCGCTGGCCCGGTAGTGACGTTTTTTATTACCTCAGAAGTGGCTTGTGTGACCGTGGGGGGTGTGACCGCACCGTAAACTGCGCTATTGAAAAACCGTACACCTTCGAATGGTCGACAGCCGCAATCGGGGAACCGTCACGCTCACGACTGCCGACCGGAATTTAATCGGATTTTTTGTTTCGCTGGTCTCAAAGCAGCGTGCCCTGCCGGTAATTGGGGAATTATTTTTGGGAACTTGTATATCCCATAAGTGTTTTTTATACATCATGGATGAGGCCCAAAAGTGGTTTGAGGAAGGTGTGGCTCTTTACGAAAAAGGGGATTACCGGCGTGCAATAACGGCATTTGATAAAACAATCACCATTGATCCAACCATGGCCGAAGTATGGAACAATCGCGGATTATCGTTAATTCAGACAGAACAATATCAGGAGGCTCTCCTGTCCATTAATAAGGCACTAGCTATCAATCCCAATTACGAAAATGCCAAAAAAGCCAGGAAAATAGTTCTTGATCTTTTAAAAGATCCGCAAAATGCAGATACTGCACCGGGGGCGACAGGATCTCCCCCGTCCCAGGTTCCTGTGGCACCGGCACGGAAACACTCAAAAATCTTTGCGGCAACGATCATCGTGATTGTGCTTATTGCAGTCACAGCCGGTGGGTTTATCGTCATGAAAAATATGCAGAAGAGCGCTTGCATCACCCTGCCTGCGGCACCCACTCCGAAAGCAACGACAGTCCCGACAACAGTACCGACGACAGCTGCCGTACCGATGACAATGCAACCTGTCGTACCGTCTTCAGGAGTCTGGGTGGAGGTTATCTATGACCGGTACTATTCAGGATATGTAGGAACGCCAAACAGCCAGCAAATACTATCCGGCAGCCAGCAGATGGTACCAAATACCGGAGATCATTTCTACCAGATACCGGCAAATGATGGTTTTATTATTGCATCGCTCCACAAAAACGATGGGTCTGGTGATAACCTGACCGTAAATGTCTACAAAGACAGCACCCTGATCAAGATGGATTCAACAACCATCCCTTATGGGAATCTTGATGTTCTCGCAGTCATTGCAACTCCCGTGCCGAATTCATCTGTCGGCAACAGTTCCGTAAATGTAACCGTTCCGGCATCGTCAGATGCCAGTACCTGACCAGAGCCAGCTGAACATTTTACTGAATCCGGAACCCTGCACGGCTACGTGAATACTGCGGGATCCAGGGTCCATCTGGTTGAGAAACTCACTGGGCCTGGTCGGTGAGGGGTTCTGTAACAAAGGAGACTTCAAGCGTTGCTTCTCTGGCCAGCGCTTCATAGTCCGCTCCGAGCCGATTACGACATAATTCCGGGGTGGTTCCCTGGCTTCCCGGTGCGAAGGGGCCGGTTTCTACGGAGCCGGCATGGGAGACACCGACACCCCCGTGCGAGACCCCGTTTGCATCCGTAATCGTGCTGAACCACGGCATCTGGATGAGGGGCGGTCCCGTTTTGATTGCAGTTATGTAGATATCGATAAAAAAATTCACGTAACAGTATTGCAGGATGAAGGACAAGTGCAAAAGAAAAAATTCATGACGGACGGGCGAGGGGGGATTTGAACCCCCGACCATTAGCTTAGGAGGCTAACGCTCTATCCGGACTAAGCCACTCGCCCACTGCTCATACCAATTGCAGGGGAATATGTATAAGTTTTGCGCGCTTCAACATCTCTCCCGCAATGGACACAATTGAGGCAACGGAAGGAAAAACGACGTTTTTTGTCCCGGTCCAGGACACCCGTGAGCAGTTCCCTCCCGGTACCGCCCCGGTCTTTTTCAACCGCCGGATGGAGCTCAACCGTGATGCAACCGTCCTCCTCCTCTCGGTGCTCCAGCCCTCCGATTACCTCGATGCCATGGGTGCGACCGGTGTCCGGGGGCTCCGCGTGGCAAACGAATGCGGGATCCCGGTCACCATCAACGATCGCGACCCGGAAGCGATCCCCCTGATCCGGCAGAACGTCACCCGGTCCGGGCTTCCCGTCACGGTCACCTGCCGGGATGCCTGCTCCCTGCTCTCCGAACAGTCCTTCGACGCAGTCGATATCGACCCGTTCGGGACACCGGCACCGTTTATCGATGCCGGCGTGCGGGGGTGCCGGCGGTTCTTGCTCGTGACCGCCACGGATACGGCACCGCTCTGCGGGGCGCACCTCCGGGCCGGTATCCGCCGGTACTTCGCCCGCCCGGCGAACACCGGGTACCACGCGGAGGTGGGGCTCCGTATCCTGCTCGGGTTCGTTGTCAGGGAGACGGTAAAATACGACCGGGGTATCGAACCGCTCTTCTGTTTTGCCCGGGAACACTTCGTACGCTTAAATATCAGGATCACCCGGGGCGCACAGGCGGCAGACCGGACGATCGCAAGGATCGGTTTTCTGATGCAGTGCCCCACCTGTGCCTACCGTGAGGAACAGCCCGGGATGATCCCTGCCGCTGCCACCTGTCCCTGCTGCAAAAAGCCGCTCCGGCCCATCGGGCCGCTGTACCTCGGAAAACTGTTCACCGACGAGGTACTGGCGCAGATGCTGGAACAGCTCGCCGGCAGTGAGCTGGGCACACGAAAGGATCTTGCAAAACTGCTTTTAACCTGCCGGGAGGAACTGCCACTCTCCAGCCACTACGATTACCATCTCCTCGCCCGGTCGCTTGCCGTCTCCCCGCCGCCTATGGAGACCGTCCTTGAACGGCTGCGGTCCGCTGGGTATGCCGCAAGTAGAACGCACTTCTCAGGTACCGGGGTAAAAACCGACGCCCCGCTTCCGGTGCTCCTCGCGACGATAGACACTGCCGGCAGGGCCTGAATTACGCCGGCGGCCAACAGCACGAAAAACGGGTAACCCTTTTCTTCCCGTTTACTTTCGTATGTTTATCCGCTCCCGGCTGGCCGGCACCGGGGGATTTAGTGTTCGATGATGATAGTGAGGATGTCCCCGTCGACGAGCTTGTGTGTCAGGCCCACCCGCTGGCCGCCGTGCTTCACGGATCTTCCCCAGACACGGGCATACCGGAACCGGCGCACGAAATCCCGGTGGAGCTTGGTACAGACAGTCTCGACCGTGCTCCCGGTCCTGACAATCAGCGGCTCTTCAAGATCCGCTTCGCCACTCTGGGGCTTGAGGTAGACACGCATGAACCCGAGGCAGTCGTAGATCGTGTCCTTGAGCTCCTCCATGTGGTACCCGGAATGGGCGGAGATCATGAGCGGCGTGGTGCCGAACCGGTCCTTAATGTCGTGCTCGATATCGAGGTAGGTCTCCTTGTCGATAAGATCCACCTTGTTAACCGCGATGAACGCAGGGACGTAGACCCGGTTTCCCTGCACGGCATCGATCAGGTCTTCCTGGGTCGCATTGCCCCGGATCAGCACTTCGGCATTCATCATCTTGCTCTCGGAGAGGATCGACCGCACGTCCTCGATGTCGAGATCGAGCGTCCCGACCGCCGAGAGCCTGACGCCGCCGACCGAGGTCTTCTTGATGGTGATGTCGGGTTTTGGCACGTTGATACGGATGCCTGCATCGTAGAGCTCCTTGATGAGGACGTTCACGTGCTTGCCGTTGAAGACATCGACGAGGATGATGATGATGTCGGCGCTCCGCACGACGCCGATCACTTCCTTGCCCCTGCCCTTGCCCATGGCGGCGCCGGCGATCAGGCCCGGGATATCGAGCAGCTGAATCTTCGCACCTTTGTGCTCGAGGGCGCCGGGCACCACAGTGAGCGTAGTAAACGCGTAGGCGGCCACCGCACTCTCGGTACCGGTGAGCTTGTTGAGGAGCGTGCTCTTACCGGTTGACGGGAACCCGACGAGAACTGCGGTCGCATCGCCGGACTTCTTGACAGAGTAGCCTTCCCCGCCCCCGCCGGACTTCATCGCACGGTTGACGGCCTCGTCGCGGAGTTTTGCGATCTTCGCCTTGATCCGCCCGATATGCTTGGAAGTAGCCTTATTGTACGGAGTCTTTACCAGCTCCGCTTCCAGCTCGGCTATCTGCTCTTCAAGACTACCAGCCATTTCTCATATTAATCGATGCCCGTTCGGGATATAGTTGTTTATGGGGAAGCCCGGTGATCGCACAAAAACGCCCGGGCACGACCGGATTGAAAAGAACCCCGTGATTTCTCCCCCCCACGGCCCCGGGGGATTTTTCCCTTTTTTCCTTTTCGCGCCACCCCATTGCAGGGCGGACAACGGCTGACAAACTTTAAGTAACTCCATCGCCCATGTTACTAGAGCAATTACGCTGCTATAGTGTAGACCGGCCAATCATGCGAGCCTCTCACGCTCGCGACAGGGGTTCGAATCCCCTTAGCAGCACTCCAACACTGACGGTACAATGCTCTTTTCAGAGAATAAATCCTGTTAATCAAGTCCAATCATGGCCATTTAATG
>Ga0326728_10015255_pt1 | contig 16037 bp, 12 predicted proteins | sample MB3enrmetagenome_FD_207602 | JGI IMG/M metagenome (GOLD analysis project Ga0326728, IMG submission 207602) | Lab enriched peat soil microbial communities from McLean, Ithaca, NY, United States - MB31MN | ecosystem: Environmental > Terrestrial > Soil > Wetlands > Peat | place: USA: New York...
TCACAATCAACTCGCGATAGGCGCGCCGGGCTTCCTCGGTCTGAGGAATCCCCAATCGGGCAAATCGTTTGTTGCAGGTTGGCATGCTTTCATCCATTGCCAGCAGCCCCTTGTCGTCGGCGACCATTGTCCTGGCGGTGTCGATAAGCGCCTGTATATTCATTTGAGGTTGCTCCATTTCCAATTCCGGATTTCCGGCAGGTCTTGGCCGTGCTTGTCGATGTAGTGCTTGCGCTTGATAAGTCGGTTGCGGCCGCAGGCCGCTACGCTTCTCCCAACCACTTCCGCGCCTCTGTGGCCTCGGCATGATCGAAGTATCGAATCGTCGCTCTCGTAAACGGCTTGAAGAACACCGCCATGCCGTGCTGCCACTTTTTATCGCCGACCATCGCGAGCCGTTCGATGTCGGCGAAGTGTCTTACGTCAAACTTGATGTCCTCCCATACCGCCCCTGCGTCCCAGCCGTGGAAATCGGACATGTCGAACAGCACGCGCAATGTTCCGTGTTGCCGGATGAGTCGCTCGAAGTCATTCACAAAGTGCTCGTAATCTGCCTTTACCAGCTTTCCGCTGATGTGAAGGATGAGCACCTTCCCGCCGTTTTCTTCATTCAGTTGAATGGGCATTTTGGATTCCTTTGATTTACGTTAAATTTGTTTTCCACGTTTGCTCTCGCTTATCCACCGTTAGTTTGGTTCAGGCGCTCGCGCCTTCTCCGCTAGCGGATTTCCTTTCTGCATTCCGTCCTGACTCCATTTCCAATTCCTAATCTCCGGCATATCCTGACCATGTTTGTCGATGTAGTGTTTGTGCTCGATGAGCTTGTCCTGCATCTGTTGCTTTAGGTAGGCCCCTTTAGAGCCCAAGTGCGGTAGGCGATCCACCACGTCTTGGACCAAGTGGAACCGGTCCAGGTCGTTCTGCACCCTCATATCAAATGCCGTCGTGATGGTGCCCTCTTCCTTATAGCCCCGGACGTGAAGGTTGCTGTTGGTGCGGCGGTAGGTGAGCCGGTGGACTAGCGAGGGGTATCCATGAAAGCCAAAGATGATGTGTTTATCTTTGGTGAAAAGCGCATCGTAATCCGTTTCGCTCAGCCCGTGCGGGTGCTCGCTCGCAGATTGCAGCTTCATCAGATCAACGACATTGATCACCCGGATTTTCAGATCCGGCAAATGCTGGCGAAGGATGGAAACGGCAGCCAGAATCTCCAGCGTCGGCGTATCTCCACAGCACGCCATGACCACGTCCGGCTCGGCGCCCTGGTCGTTGCTGGCCCATTGCCAAATGCCAATTCCTTCCGTGCAATGCACGACCGCGGCGTCCATGTTGAGCCATTGCGGGAGGGCGTGCTTGCCTGCAACCACCACGTTGACGTAATTCCGGCTGCGCAGGCAGTGATCAAAAACCGACAAAAGGCAGTTGGCATCGGGCGGAAGGTAAACGCGCACGATATCAGCCTTCTTGTTGATGACATGGTCGAGGAAGCCGGGATCCTGGTGCGTGAAGCCATTGTGATCCTGTTGCCAGACATGGGAGGCGAGCAGGTAGTTCAGCGACGAAATCTTCCGGCGCCAGGGTAGTTCCAGGCATACCTTCAGCCACTTGGCGTGCTGGCTGAACATCGAGTCGACGATACGAATGAAAGCTTCATAACTGTTAAACAGCCCGTGCCGCCCGGTCAGAAGATATCCTTCCAACCAACCCTCGCATTGGTTCTCGCTGAGCATCGAGTCCAGCACGCGGCCGGCGGGCGCAAGGAACTCGTCATTTTCTACTTTCCGGGCATCCCATTGACGGTTGGTGACTTCAAAAACCGCGCCCAAAAGGTTCGAGAGTGTCTCATCCGGACCGAAGATACGGAAATTACGCTGATCCTGGTTCAGTTTGGCCACATCACGGAGGAAATTCCCCAGCACGAGCGTGTCCTGGCCGTCAACGGCTCCCGGCGAAGGCACATTCACCGCGTGCAGGTGGAAATCGGGCATGCGCAGGTCACGCAGCAGAATGCCGCCGTTGGCGTGCGGATTGGCGCCCATCCGGCGGTCGCCCTTTGGCGCCAACCCGGCCAATTCCGGCATGAGACGCCCGTTTTTATCGAAAAGCTCCTCGGCCTTGTAGCTTTTCATCCAGCTTTCAAGCTGCTTGACATGATCGGGATGCTCGGAATCTACCAGGAGCGGCACCTGGTGCGCTCGGAAAGTGCCCTCGACTTGCAGGCCATCGACTACCTTGGGTCCGGTCCAGCCCTTGGGTGACCTCAAGACGATCATTGGCCAGCGCGGCCGAGTGTTGTCGCTCTTGGCCCGTGCGTTGCTTTGGATTTGCCGGATGCCCTCGATGGCCGTTTCCAAAGTGGTGGCCATGAGTTCGTGCATCTTTTCCGGCTTGTCACCTTCCACAAAGTAAGGTGTCCAGCCGCAGCCTCGCAGAAATTGCTCCAATTCCTCATGCTCGATGCGGGCCAGCACGGTCGGATTGCTGATCTTGTAGCCATTCAGGTGCAGGATCGGCAACACGGCTCCGTCGGAAATTGGGTTGAGAAACTTGTTGGAGTGCCATGAGGTCGCCAAGGAGGCCGTTTCCGCTTCACCATCGCCGATGATGCAGGCGACGATCAGATCGGGATTGTCGAACGCAGCCCCGAAAGCATGGCTCAGCGAGTAGCCCAACTCGCCACCTTCGTGAATCGATCCCGGCGTCGTCGGCGCCACATGGCTGGAAATCCCGCCGGGGAACGAAAACTGCTTGAACAACTCTTTCATTCCGGCTTCGTCCTGGGTGACGTTCGGATAAATCTCGCTCCAGGTGCCCTCGAGGTACACATTGCCTACAAGGGCCGGACCACCGTGCCCAGGACCAGCGATGTAAAACATATCCAAGTCATACTTCTTGATGACACGGTTCAGGTGCACATAGATGAAGTTCTGGCCCGGCGTGGTGCCCCAATGTCCGACCACCAGCGGCTTCACGTGCGAAAGCTTCAGCGGCTCCTTCAGCAGCGGATTGTCGTAGAGATAAATCTGGCCGACCGAGAGATAGTTGGCAGCGCGCCAGTAGGCATCCATCTTGTGGAGCAGTTCCGGAGTGAGTGTGGTGGTTTTCATGGTTAACTCTTTCTTGTTCACCGCGCCTGGTTTCTTGTGGAGCTGTTCAGGCGTGAGTGTGTTACTTTTCATGGCTCAATTCTCCTTTTTCAGTCAAAGCCAAGAACGCGGCAAACGGTCTTGGCGATCATGCGTTCTTCATCCGTGCGAATGACGCGAACCGCAACCCGGCTGGCTGCCGCGGAAATCACGCCCTCATTCCTCGCGTTCCGCTTTTCCTCGAGTTCGATTCCAAGAAATCCCAGTCCATTGCAAATCCGGCCTCGGACTGCGGGCGCGTTCTCCCCGATGCCGCCAGCGAACACCAGCGTGTCCAGTCCACCCAACGCCGCCGCGAATGCGCCAATCCACTTCTTGACCTGGTAACAAAACAGAGCGACCGCCTCAGCCGCCCGCACGTCTTGCGTTTCACGGTCGAGCAAGTCACGCATGTCGGAGCTGGTCTCGGATACCCCGAGCAGCCCGGATTGGAAATTGACCATTTCGTTGAATTGCTTCGCGCTCATTTTTTCAGTTCGCGCCAAATACCAAACCAATCCGGGGTCGAGATCGCCTGAGCGTGTGCTCATCGGCACCCCGGCGGTCGGTGTGAAACTCATGCTTGTGTCCACGGATTTGCCGTCACGGACCGCCGCTAGGCTCGCGCCATTACCGAGGTGGCCGAGGATGACCCGGCCCGTCGTTGCCGCCGGGTCGCCTAAACGCACGAGTTCTTCCATCAGAAACGCATACGACAACCCGTGAAACCCGTACCGCCGCACGCCTTGCGCCTCATACCGGCGCGGGATCGTGAGCTGTTGCGCCACGCGCGGTAGATCGTGGTGAAAAGCCGTGTCGAAACACGCTACTTGGGGCAGGTCAGGAAATCGGCGATGAAAAGCCTCGGTCAACAGGATCTCCTCCGGCATATGGTCAGGATCGAACGGACTGAGGTGGCGTAGTTCCTCAACCATTTCCGCAGTGACTCGCTGCGGCTTGTAGTATTTCGGCCCGCCATGCACGACCCGATGCCCTACTGCGGTTAACGCATCACGCCCCTTGCGTTCCGCGATCCAATCCATCAGAGCGCCCACGGCCACGGTGTGATCCGGCGCCGTCACTAACCGCGAAAAGTTGTCCGCCTGGCTCTCACCCTTCACCCGAAAGGTGGCCTCCGGCAGTCCAATCCGGTCAATCCCGCCTTCCAGAATCTGCCGGAGCGAGTCACCGGCCTCGAACAGCGCGAACTTAATGCTCGACGAGCCGCCATTGATGGTCAGGATGCGTGGGTTAGCGGATTTCATGGATGACTCCGTCGTCATGCTGCAATCCGAACGAAGCCAGTTTCGCGCACGTGGACTTGTAATCCGTGTGAAGAATGCTTCGAATCCCCAAACCTTCTGCGATCTGGACGAACATCGGAGTGTCTTCGAGATACAGCACCTGCGGTGCGGGTGCCTGAGCGATATCCAGCGCAAGCCGAAAGATGTCCGCGTCGGGCTTGCGGACATGGACGAAGCTAGAGGAAACAAAAGAATCTACAAACCTTTCTAGCTTGAACTTGCGAATCCGATATGCATTCAGTTCCCGCCCCTCGTTGCTAACCACAGCGATCTTCAGCTCGTGCCGCACCTTGAGCTGAGCGACCAGTTCGATCATTCGGGGAAGGGGTTTCGATTGCGCGAACATGAAGCGCCGAAACTGAGCCCGAGTAAACGGTCGCTTTTGGTAGAAGACCACCCGGCCTAAATACTCTTTCAGGGTGAGCTTTCCCTCCTCGTAGGTGTCGAAGGTCAGGTGATGCCGATCCTCCATCTCGGCTAAATCCAGCTTGAAATTCGTCGCCGCCCGTCTGCGGGCATGATGGTCCCAACCGTCGGTGAGCAGGACACCTCCGATATCCAGAAACAACGTCGTAATCTCTGTTGAGCGTTTCATTATGGTCGCCGAGTTTCCGTTGTGACGCCGGTTATGTCCCCAATTCCTGGAGCGTGCGCAGGAAGGTTGCGACATCTTCGCGGATTAACATGCCGATCCCATATTGTTGGGAATGCTTATTTGTCATCGTTTCATCTCCGTTTTTATTTCCCGTTCCGCGCACAGCCAATCTTGGACGGTTTGGCCGTTCTGCCGGCCTCGTCGCTCGTACAGTTCGTAGGCCCGCTTCGCGATCTGTGGCGTCGGGTCAGCTTCCCGACACCGAGAAGCTGGGCGGGGCTCACCATTCCTCAGCCGCCCATGCGTTATAGTCATCCTTCGCAGGTTTTGCGCGAGCTTCTGGGTCAGCACGCCATCCTTCAGGCGCCATTGCCAGTTTCCTTTCACAATTCCGGGAAAATTCATTCGCGCCTCCGACCCCAGCTCCAGAAGATCTTGCGCAGGAACGATAGCCATGTCGGCCTGCGATGCCATCGCCTCACGGATCATGGCCCAGACAACTTCCCCATCGTTTGCCCTCAGCAGTTTTTGCAGTGCTTCGCGTTGCGCGAAAGGCAACTTCCCATACCAGCCTGCCGTTGTGTCGTTATCATGGGTTCCGGTATAGACCACCGATTTCACGGGATGCTGTACTCTCGGAATGGAATTGGCTTCGAGATTTGAGCCGAACTCGAATTGGAGCACCCGTGTGCCGGGGATCTGAAGTTGATCTAGTAAAGCCACCACTTCAGGTGTTGTGGCACCGAGGTCATCCGCGACGAAAGGCAAGGACCCAAGGGCTTCGCGGGCAGCTTCGAGAAAAGAAGCGCCTCCACTAGGTTGATACTGCCCGTTCACAGCCGTTTTGGCATGTGCAGACACTTCATAGGTGCGGACGAAGCCGATGAAATGATCCAGCCGATTGACATCGAATCGTCCAAGAGCCGTCCGCAGACGTTCGATCCACCAGCTGTAATTCTGCTTTTGAAGCGCCTCCCAGCAAAAGACAGGGACATCCCACACCTGTCCTGTTTTGGAGAAATAATCCGGAGGAACTCCCGCGATTACCGTAGGGTTTCCATCGGCATCCAGTTTAAAAAGTTCGGGATGAGCCCAGACATCGGCGCTTTGGTGCCCCACGAACAGCGGCACATCGCCGATCAGCCCGATTCCTTTGGACGTGCAGTAAGCCCTTAACTCTTTCCACTGCACTGAAAACTGCCACTGGACAAACTGATGGTAACGAATGTCATTGGAAAAGTATTTCCGCGCGCGAATGATGGCATCTGGCTGGCGCGTTCGAAGCTCTTGGTTCCATCGGGTCCAATCCGAAGTGCCCTCTTTCCCCTGGATTGCTGAGAACAAGGAAAAATCCTCAAGCCAGAAAGACTCCGCCCGCACAAATGCGTTGAGCTCAGCTTGCCTGTCACCATGCCTGTTTTTTTCGAAATGTTCGAATGCCTTTTTTAACCATTGCAGCTTCAAGCGTGACGCCGCGGGATAGTCCACCTTTCCCTCGCCCCCGGAGACGGGAGGCTCGATGTCCTGGCGGCCAAGGAGCCCTTGCTCCAGCAACCGATCAGGACTCACCAGGAGTGGATTACCGGCAAAGGCAGACGGGGACTGGTATGGCGAATTCTCTTCCCCCGCTGGGCCGATGGGAAGCATCTGCCACCAACGCTGTCCACTCTTGACCATAAAATCCGCAAAGGCAGTTGCCGCGGGTCCCAGATCGCCGGTGGGATAGGGGTTGAAAAGAGAGGTTGGATGGAGAAGTATCCCGGAGGCTCTCTGGCTCATACGGAACCTCCTCTCGAGGCAGATTCGTGCTTTCGTGCCAGAAGTATCGCGCTGGAACGGGCTTCTAAGCGATAAGCCTTTGAATTATCCACAAGCCCTTCCTTCCCTGGGGTGAACAAGTCTTGCGGCGTCGGACGAGACGTATCGACCGCCAGATGCCACTGAGTGCCGGGGAGGGAGGTGGGCAAACTGAAATCGACCGCATCGGCGCCAGCATTGAACATCACGTAGAGCGCGCGCTGCTCCTCCTCATGGATCAGACAGGCGAACTGTTTTTCTTTCGGGTCCGCCCAGTTGGGTAATCCCCCATGTAAGCCAAACCATTGGATCTCGGCTTCCGTGTAGAATTGCTCCTTACTCAGAACCGGATGGGCACGCCGAAAGGCGATCATTCCGTGGGCAAACCGGTAAATCTCCTGATGCTGTTCAAGATCAGTCCAGTTAACCCAACTAGTTTCATTGTCCTGGCAGTAGGCGTTGTTGTTCCCGCCTTGCGTGCGGCGAAATTCGTCCCCGCCGAGCAGCATCGGCACGCCCCGTGAGATCATCAGGGTCAGAAGAAAGTTCTTGATCTGGCGATTCCGCAAGGTCTCAATCCCGGCATTCGTCGTCGCACCTTCACAGCCATAGTTCTCGCTGAAGTTGGCGTCGGCCCCGTCCTGGTTGTTTTCTCCGTTTGCTTCATTGTGCTTGTAGCGATAGCTCACCAGGTCGTTCAAACTGAAGCCGTCGTGGCAGGTGACGAAGTTGATGCTGCTCTCGGGGCCTTTGCCGGACTTGGTATAGATGTCGGCACTGCCGCAGATGCGGCTGGCAAACGAACCGAGCATCCCATCATCACCCCGCCAGAACCGTCGGACATCATCTCGGTACCGTCCGTTCCAAGACGCCCAGCGGCGCTCTGAAAAACTACCCACCTCGTACGCTCCGGCGGCGTCCCATGCCTCGGCGATGATCTTCACATCCCTTAAGATCGGGTCCTCGGCGATCCGCTCGAGAAGCGGGGCATCGGCTAGCAGCTTGCCGGTGCCGTCGCGGCCGAGAACCGACGCCAAGTCAAACCGGAATCCATCGACATGCATCTCGACCATCCAATAGCGGAGTGCGGCCAGGATGTGGTCGCGCACCACGGGATGGTTGGCGTTGATGGTGTTGCCTGTGCCTGTGTAGTCCTTGTAGTAGCGTTTGTCGCCCGCCAGCGTGTAGAAGATCGCGTTATCCATTCCGCGAAAACAGAGCGTAGGACCCAGTTCGTCTCCCTCCGCCGTGTGATTGAACACCACGTCCAGAATCACTTCGATGCCGGCGTTGTGAAAGGCCCGGACCATTTCCTTGAACTCCAGCTTCTGCTGGCCTAAACCTCCCGAACTGCTGTAAGAAGCTTTGGGCGCGCAGAAAACCACGGGATCGTATCCCCAGTAATTCCTGAGCGGTTGATTTGTTAGCGGATTCCTGCGCGTGACAGAAGTTTCATTGAACTCCTGCACAGGCATCAGTTCCACAACGGTCACTCCCAGGGTTTTCAGATAGGGAATCTTTTCCGTCAGGCCTCGGTAGGTTCCCGGATGATCCACGCCCGACTTGGGATGAATGGTAAAGCCGCGAACATGCGTTTCGTAAATGAGGGTCTTCGACCAGGGATGCCGGGGTGGCTGGTCTTCCTCCCAGTTGAAGGGTTCGTTGACAAAGACGCATTTCGGCATCGACCTGGAATTGTCCAGTTTCGAGATAGTCAAGTCTTGCTCCCGTGCCGACGGGTCGTATCCACGTGCGGCTGCAAAATCCCACAGGGGCAGCTGCGAAATCGCGGTCGCGAAGGGATCTAGGAGGAGTCTGTTGAAATTGAAACGATGTCCTTCGCTGGGTTTGTAAGGCCCGTCCACGCGGTAAGCATAGAGTTGACCTGGACCAATCCCCTTCACCCAAACGTGCCATACGTCACCAGTATGGTTGCGTACTGAATTCAGATCGATTACGCGGCTGGGCGCCGCGTCTTCGGGATGGTCGAACAACTCCAGTCGAACGCGGCTGGCGTAACGACTGAAGATGGCGAAATTAACCCCTCCTCCGGTCTCCTGGGTTCCCAAGGGCAGAGGAGAGCCCGCCCGAATATCATCGCGCTCGGAGATTTCCGAGATGTAATTGTGCAACTCGCGTTGCGGCGTGTTCGTCATCGTTGCCATAGAATTCGAGCGGATTCGAGCGGAACAGCCACCCCAGAGCGGTGAGGTATTGCTCTCGCCGTATAATCGCTCGCCGGACGTGTAGCGAGCACTGTCGCGTGAAAGACACAGCCGCGGGACGGGTCAGATAGTGGTCGGGCGGACTTCATTTCTTCTCGTACGGGATCGCCGCCGTTGATTCCGACGGCGTAAAGCTCTACCCGCACTGCCTTGGGGTCGAGGTCATTGAGACAGACCTGAACCTCAAATATGTACTGCCCTCCACGAGTCTCAACCTTCACTTCGCCAAAGTGTAGCGTGGCCCATTTCTGCTCCAGAGTCTGCCGCCAATCGACCACTTGCTTGCCGATTGCGCCTTTGTTCGCCGTACGCTCACGGTAACCGGTAGCAGCCGGGAGGTAGTGTTGCTCCGTGTATTCGCGCACAGCGCGGTGGGCGGAGAAGCGTGGTGTCAACCGCGCCATGCTTTCCCGCATCCGTTTGACCCATGCGGTGGGAATGCCGCTTTCGTCTCGGGTATAAAACTCCGGGATCACCTCCCGCTCGAGCCGCTCACAAAGCGTTACGGCTTCGGCCGCATCCCAGGCCGGATCGTCGCCATGTTCCTGGCCGTCCCCCAACGCCCAACCAACCTCCGGCGTATAGGCTTCCGCCCACCAGCCGTCCAATTCCGAGAGATTGATGCCGCCATTGACGAGTACTTTCATGCCGCTCGTTCCGCAAGCTTCCCAGGGCCGGCGTGGTGTATTGATCCAAACATCCACGCCCTGTACCAAGTGCTCGGTTAGAAGCATGTCGTAATCACTGAGGAAGATCACGTGGCGGCGTGTCTCGGGCCGCCGAATGAAATGAATCCATTCCTGGATCAGGGCCTGCCCCGCCTGGTCGGCCGGGTGCGCCTTTCCGGCGATGATGAGTTGCACCGGACGCTGTGAATTGCTCAATAGACGAAGCAGTCGCTCTGGGTCGTGCAGTAGCAAGTTGGGTCTTTTGTAGGTCGCGAAGCGCCGCGCAAAGCCCAGCGTCAAGGTGTTGGGATCGAAGAGATGCTTGGCATCGTCGACCGCCTCGGGTGACGCGCCCGAAGCGGCTAGCTGCCGGGACAATCGCTGGCGTGCGTATTCAACCAGAGACTTGCTGGCGGCGATGCGAAATTGCCAAAGGTTGGCGTCGGAGATGCGGCGAATGTCCTGCTCCAGGTTTTCTGTTGTCCCCAGCCAACGCCCCTTGCCACAGGCTCCCGTCCACAAATCATCGGCCGGGGCCGAGTCCCAGGTCGGCATGTGGACTCCGTTGGTCACGTGTCCGACGGGCACTTCGTCCGCTGGCCAATGCGGGAAAAGAGGCTCAAACAGGTGTCGGCTGACTTTCCCATGCAAGCGACTCACACCATTCACGACCCCGCTCCCACGGATTGCCAGATAGGCCATGTTGAAAGGCTCCGACGAGTCGTCCGGGTTCTGGCGGCCCAGGGCCAGCAAATCATGGAGTGTTATGCCGAGTTTCTTCTCTGCATACCCTCCGAGGTACTGTTCAATGAGAGCCGGAGCAAAACGATCAAAGCCGGCGGCTACGGCCGTGTGGGTTGTGAAGAGGTTTCCCGCTCGCGTGGCGGTCAGCGCCACTTCGAAGGGCTGCCCGGTTTCTTCCATGAAATCTCGGGCACGCTCCAATGTCGCGAAGGCCGCATGCCCTTCATTTAGGTGACAGACTTCAGCCTTGATGCCCAGGGCGCGGAGCAACCGCCACCCGCCAATCCCGAGAAGCATTTCTTGCACGAGGCGCAACTCCGGGCCGCCCCCGTACAGCTCGCTGGTGATCCCTCGATGAGCGGGGGAGTTTGCCGCATCATTGCTATCCAGCAGATAGAGTTTGACTCGACCAGCCTGGACCTGCCAGGCGCGCAGCCAGACCGAGTAACCAGGTAAAGCGATCTCCAACCGCAACCACTCGCCGTTCGGTTGGCGCAACGGCGAGATCGGCAATTGTCCGGGGTCGTTGTACGGGTAAAGAGCCTGTTGTGCTCCGTCCTTGTCAATCACCTGCCGAAAATAGCCCTGCTGGTAGAGCAGCCCCACTCCGACCACTGGCACGCCCAGGTCGCTAGCAGCTTTGAGCTGATCACCCGCCACATTGCCAAGTCCTCCCGAATAGATTGGGAGCGCTTCGCTCAACATAAATTCCATGCAGAAATACGCGACGCAGCTCAAGGAAGCTTGCGGATGCTTTTGCTGAAACCATGCGGGCGTCTCCGCCGCCTGACGCTTGGCGCGCAGGTGATCGTCAACGTTCTTGCGGAAAGCTGGATCGGCCAGCACATGCTCGAGTTGGTCTCGCGAGACCGTTTGGAGGACAACCCAAGGATTTTGCGTGAGGTCCCACAGGACGGGATCAAGCGCGCGCCACACTCCGTCGGTGGCATGGTTCCACGACCAGCGCATGTCCAGGGCAAGCTCTGCCAGGGAATCGAACCCTTCGACTTCCGTGGGAAAGAGGCTGTATATCGGGTGGCTGACGCGGGATTGTTTGCTCATGGTTTTCCCCGGAATTTGTTCTGAATCAAATCGTCGAAAGCATCCGTCAGAGCTTCTCTCGTTGCATCACTCTTGCTTGGTTTCGCTTGCTGTCTGGTTATGAAGTGCCCGACGCCGTGCGACCTTTGCCCCGCACCGGAACCGCCGCCAAAGCATCGCTGACAATTCTCTGGGCTTCCTCCAGGATGCGGCGCAGATGATCCGCTCCCCGGAAGCTCTCTGCATAAATTTTGTAGATATTCTCGGTCCCTGACGGACGCGCCGCGAACCATCCGCGCTCGGCAATTACCTTCAGCCCGCCAATTGGCGCGCCATTGCCTGGCGCCTGGGTAAGGACAGTCCGGATTTTTTCGCCCGCCAGCCTGGTAACTTTAATCTGGTGGGGTGAGAGCTTTGCCAACAACTCCTTTTGATCCGGAGTGGCGGCCGCCTCAACGAGGTCCTGGGCTGGCTCACCAAACTCGTGTGTGAGTTCATGGTAGATCTCGCCGGGATCGCGGCCCATCCTGGCTGTGATCTCCGCCGCCAGCAAAGCCGGGACAATTCCATCCTTGTCCGTCGTCCACACGGTGCCATCCAAGCGAGCAAAGGAGGCACCTGCGCTTTCTTCGCCACCGAAACCGAGCGAACCGTCGAGCAGACCATCCACAAACCACTTGAAGCCAACCGGCACCTCGTAGAGCCTCCGGCCAAGCTTGGCGGTGACGCGATCGATCATCTGACTGCTTACTACCGTTTTGCCGACCGCCGCCATAGCATTCCACTTCGGCCGCTCTCGGAAAAGGTAGGAGACGGCGACGGAAAGGTAATGGTTGGGCGGCAACAATCCTGCACTTTTAGTGACAATACCGTGCCGGTCATGGTCAGTGTCGCAGGCGAAGGAAAGGTCAAAACGGTCCTTCATCCCGATCAATCGCTGCATCGCATAGGGTGAGGATGGGTCCATGCGGATCTGGCCATCCCAATCCACCGTCATGAAACGAAAGGTCGGATCGACGGCCTCGTTCACAACTGTGAGATTTAACCCGTATCGCTCGGCAATCGGCCCCCAGTAGTGGACCCCAGCGCCGCCAAGGGGATCAACACCTATGTGGAGCTTCGCGCCCCGAATAGCGTCCATGTCGAGCACGTTATTAAGATCAGTAATATAGCTATTGAGGAAGTCGTGCCGGTGCGTCGTAGAGGCGCGAAGTGCCTTATCGAGAGGAATTCTTTTTACGCCCTGCAGCTGGGCTTCGAGAAATTCGTTTGCCTTCGCCTGAATCCAATCCGTGACGACCTCATCTGCGGGCCCACCGTTTGGTGGGTTGTACTTGAAGCCGCCGTCATGTGGCGGATTGTGCGACGGCGTGATGACGATGCCGTCGGCGAGTCCGGTCTTGCGCCCACGGTTGTGACAGAGAATCGCGTGGGAAATGGCTGGCGTAGGGGTATATTCGTCCCCTTCCGCGATCATGATTTCCACCCCATTGGCCGCCAACACCTCAAGTGCGCTCGCCAGCGCCGGCACCGAGAGCGCATGAGTGTCCAGGCCCAGAAACAACGGCCCATCAATCTGTTGCTGCTTTCGGTACAAGCAGATCGCCTGACTGATGGCAAGGATATGCCACTCATTGAATGCTTTTTCGAATGCGGAACCGCGATGTCCTGAGGTGCCGAAGTCAACCCTTTGAGCCGGCACGGAGGGGTCAGGTATCTCGGCATAGTAGGCCGTGATAAGTCTGGGTACGTTCACCAGCATTGATGCTTTGGCCGGCTTTCCTGCATCAGGACTTATTTTCATGACGCTCTCGTCAAATACCCTGGAGATTTTTGCGCCAAGGTCTCCATCAGCTTGTCAAACGGCTGGTTGAATTTCTCGACGCCTTCGTCCTCAAGTTGCTGCGTCACATTGTCGATACAGATGCCCAATTCCGCCAGTCGCTCCATCACCCAGCCGGCTGCATTGACATCTTGTTCGAGCCGGGCTTTCGGCTCTCCGTGGTCGCGGTAGGCGTCAAGGGTTTCCAGCGGAGCTGTGTTGACCGTGTCTGGTCCGATGAGGGCCTCGACGTATTTCACGTCACTGTAGTCCGGGTTCTTGGTGCTGGTGCTGGCCCAGAGCAGCCGCTGGACACAAGCGCCCTGAGCAGCCAGCTTCCTAAACCGGTCGCTGCCGAAGATCTCTTTGTAGATTTGATAAGCCATTTTCGCGCTGGCGATGGCAACTTGCCCGCGCACCTTTTTCGCGAGGTCAGCCTGCTTGCCGCCTTGTGCAATGAGCTTTTCCAGCAGCGGATCCACCAGCGCGTCAATGCGGCTTACAAAGAAGCTGGCCACCGAGGCTATATGCTTCACGGCCTTCCCTTGGGCCACGCGCGCTTCGAGGCCGGCGATGTAAGCCTCCGCCACTTGCCGATAACGAGGCAAGCCAAAGAGCAGCGTCACGTTGACGCTGATTCCTTCGCTGATAAGTTGCTGGATGGCGGGCAGCCCATTGGCCGTCGCCGGGACCTTGATCAAGACATTGGGCCGGTCGAGTGCGGCCCACAACCGGCGTGCTTCCGCCATCGTCCCGTTGGTATCGTGCGCCAGGTGGGGATTGACCTCCAGGCTGACATATCCGTCTTGGCCGTCAGTTCTGTTGTAGAGAGGCCGGAACTCGTCGGCGGCGCTCTCGACGTCGCGTTGGCTGATGGTTTCGTAGATTGCCGCAGCGCCTTTTCCCTTAAGCGCCATGGCCCGAATGTCCTCGTCGTAATCGTGGCTGTCCGCAATCGCCTTCTCAAAGATGGATGGATTCGAGGTCATTCCCCGCAGTCCATCCTCCTCGATCAGACGCCGGAGCCCGCCGCTGGCGATAAGATCGCGTCGGATATAGTCCAGCCAAATGGATTGGCCGAGCGTTCCCAATTGTTTCAAAGGATTATTTTTCATATTCTGGTCTCCACGCTTTCCAGCCCGGCGACTTTGGCCAAACGACGCCGGTGACGCTCGGCGTCGCTGAATCGGGCTTGGAGAAAAGCTCTGACCAACTCCCAAGCGAACGTATTCGCGACCACGCGGCCGCCCAGGCAGATCATGTTCATGTCGTCGTCCTCAACCCCCTGGTGCGCTGAAAAGCTCTCATGGATCAGGCACGCTCGAACGCCCGGCAGCTTGTTGGCGGCAATGCACGCACCCACACCACTACCGCAGATGGCTATGCCGCGATCCACCTCGCCGCGAGCAACTGCCCGGGCCAAGGGCACGACAAAATCTGGATAGTCGTCATCCAGCTTCGGCTGGCGGTCGCCAAAGTCGACCACTTCATAGTGAGCCTCGCGCAACATGCCAACCAAAAACTCCTTCAACTCAAACCCTCCGTGATCAGCAGCGACACCAATCCGTTTCGGCGTCCTTAACGGCACTGTTCGCAAATCAGGCATTGTGCTTCTCCAGCAAGGCCACCCCAATGGGCAAGGCCCATCAAGACAGCCCTGCTTATACCATTCGTAGAATAGTTAAGCTGCTGCCGCCTTTTCGCCTGAGTGCAGCGAGAATTGGGCAGGATGCGTAGTTTCGATGATGTCCTTCGCCTTCGCTACCTCTGAGGCCGTCCCATGGACGATCAGCAGGAACTGATCCGTTTTGAGTGCTGCTTCGTACTTCACAATGCTGTCCTTGGGAATTCCCATGCTGTAGAGACCTGCTCCCAGTGCGCTCACCCCGCCCACCACTGCTGCACCTTCCAACGCTGCCACGATCCATGTAACTACCGGTCCCGCTGCCAAGATTGGGCCGAGACCCGGAATGAGGAAAAAGGCAGATCCGAACAAAAGCCCCCAAAAACCTCCCCAGAATGCCCCAATTTTCCCCCAATACATCATGCGATCGCCGGTGTTGTAATAGCCCACAGCATGCTCATCGGTGTGGTAGCCCTTACCAACGATCGACAACTTGTGCAGGTCAACTCCGCCGCGTTGAAGCTCCTTCACTGCTTGATCCGCTTCCGTATGCGTGGGATAGATTGCGACAACTGAATTGGTTGTAGGCATTTCAGAATCTCCTCAGGTATTTGACATCGCTCTCAGGCCACCAAGCTAAGTCCCGAACTATGACACCGTGCTAACGGATAAACTGTTCGGTATTGGACAGCATGCGGGGAGAATCCACGCGCGTTCCCTGCGGCTTTCTGTGAAAAGTGTCCTTTATCTCCGCATGACGCACTTCGGGCTGGCTCAAGGAGAGAACTACTGCGGGCGCGGCGGCGCCTTGGGCATGGCCGCACGCAGCACCAAGCCAACACACTCAGAAACCAGGGTTTCAATACTCTTTTGAGCTACTTGAATTCCGTCACTGCCATTCCGAGAGAAGTGCCAGGATCTTTTATGAAAGCCGAAGTACCGGTATCCACAGGTGCTGTAGCCATGCTGCGATCAGGATTGAAATGTGTTCCTTATTGCACAGAAACGCCTTTCCCCAGTGTCTAAGATGCCGTCTTGGACGACCCACCTGTGACCGGCAGCTAGGAAGAAGAAATGGAGACTGCAAATAGA
>Ga0326728_10015256_pt1 | contig 16037 bp, 13 predicted proteins | sample MB3enrmetagenome_FD_207602 | JGI IMG/M metagenome (GOLD analysis project Ga0326728, IMG submission 207602) | Lab enriched peat soil microbial communities from McLean, Ithaca, NY, United States - MB31MN | ecosystem: Environmental > Terrestrial > Soil > Wetlands > Peat | place: USA: New York...
GCTTGTTGCTTGCGGCTTGTTGCTTGCGGCTTGTTGCTTGCGGCTTGTTGCTTGCGGCTTGTTGCTGTTTTGCTAACCCGCGACAGCCCGCCATAGCCCGCGATAGCCCGCCACTGAGGAACTTTTTTTATTTTTCGCTCGCCGGTCACCGGCTTTCTATGGCGAATTTGCAAAGTAGATGCAACCACCAGCAGGTTTCGCGGCGTACAACTGAGAACTCAGAACCGGGAACTATTTCTCGCAAGCTGCTGAAGCTAAAGGCAAAACAATGGGCGGCTACAGCAAAACCCCGACTTCGTTTGCGTTTTTGCGAACGTTCGCCTCTAAGGCATTTCACCCTTGGACGCAAAACAAAATCTCTCGCTTTTCGCAACTAATCCAGAGTTGCTGGATTTATACCCAGCAGGGAGAGCTGTCTTTGGGCGTTTCTGGCGACTTGCCGGCAGGAGGTATTCATGCCCTGGCTTCACAAAACAGTGCTTCTGACTCTGGCGCTATCGTTGATAGCCCCCGTTGCTGCGCGAGCAGATTCCGATTTTCTGCCCGCCGGTTTGCTGCTGAACTGCACGATCGATGAACCGAAGTTCTCATCCAAAACCGCCGAGGTCGGCGATCCCGTCCTCTGCCATCTTGGGACAACAGCCGCGCTCGGCCGCCAGGTGTTTCCCAGAGGGTCCTATCTGTCGGGACGTTTGGTGGATTACAAGGACCCGGGGCACTTTGTCGGGAAAGGCTGGATCTCCATTCAATTTGATCGCTTAATCCTGCCGGGCGAGGCGGTACTGCCTCTGTCCGCCAAGGTGATTTCCGTACCGCACTACAAGACTTCGAAAGACGGCAAGGTGCTTGGGCAAGGCCACGCCAAGCGCGATGCCGTCGAGTGGGCTATTCCTGTGCTGTGGCCGGTGAAACTGATTACGCTGCCGGCGCGCGGCCCCTATCCCACGCTGAAGAGTGAGACACGGATCACCTTGCGGCTGATGGAAGACGTCGCCATTCCCACCCCGGCGCGGGCTGCCAACCGGGTGCCGATGCCACCCTGGGCGCGGCCCACGCATGCGAGCCTTTCACCTGCTCCGGCAACCAATAGCGATTTCCGGCTGATGAATGCCGCGATCCGGCAAACACCGCAGCCGGCTGCCGTCCGACTGGGAGAGACGGCAAGCAACACCGAAGAGCGCAGGCCTACGTTGCTGCTGCTCAAGGATGGCAGCGCTTTCCTGGTCCAGGACTATTGGCTGCAGAATAATGAAATCCATGGAGTCCTGGAGAACGGCGAGAGCAGAGTATTCCCCATGGCCGATATGGACCTGACGGGCACAGTTCGCCTCAACCGGGAACGGCGAGTGGCCTTCGTCCTGGAAGGCAAATAGACCCTGAATCGGCGGGCATGAGGATTTCTGCCTCACTGGGTGTAAGATTTCGCCTATGCGAGTTGAGAGCCGCGGGCTGACTCTCAACTCGCCACTCTCGACCAGGCGAGGCCGGCATGTTTCCCTCCAAGCGAATCGTCTGTCCGACGGACTTTAGCGAAGCTTCGTTGCTGGCGCTGGCCAATGCCACCGAAATCGCGCTGCATAATCAAGCGCAAGTCTTTCTGGTCCACGTCATTCCCGTCTCCCTGACCACCGCCGACCGGTGCATGCCGATCACCATGCCGGAGTATCAGCGGTTCTTAAAACCGCAGCAGCGGCTGGAACAGATCGCCGAATCCCTGCGGGCAAAGGGTCTGAAGACGGAAATCGTAACGGGACGAGGCGATGCGGCCAACGAGATCGTCCGCATTGCCAAAGAGAAGGGCGCGGACATGATCGTCATTGCCACTCATGGAGTTACCGGATGGCGTCATTTCGCCTTCGGCTCGGTAGCGGAGAAGGTGGTGCGGCTCGCCTCCTGCCCCGTACTCAGCATTCGGGCCGCGGCCGGCGCCGCCGCTCCGGAAAAATAACCGCCGCTGATCCACGCGGATAGACGCAGATCAGGAAAGAGAATCCAATCCTGTTGGTCAACTTTCATCAGCGCCAATCCGCAGCGAACTGAGAACTGGGAACCGAGAACTGAGAACTAGATTATGATTCGCCAGCATCGTTACGAAGTTCAGATCAAGTGGACAGGAAACCGCGGCTCGGGCACCAGCGCCTACGCCAGCTATGGGCGGGATCACGTGATTGCTGCGGCGGGGAAACCGGCCATTCCCGGCTCGTCAGACCCCGGTTTTCGCGGCGACCCGGCACGTTACAATCCCGAGGATTTGCTGGTGGCAAGTCTTTCCGCCTGCCATATGCTCTGGTACCTTCACCTCTGCGCCGCCAATCACATCATGGTTGTGGAATATCAGGATAGCGCCCAGGGAACCATGGCGGAGAAACCAGACGGTTCAGGAGTCTTTGTCGACGTTACCCTCCATCCGCAGGTGAAAATCGCCGCCAATGCAGACGAGAGTAAAGCTCTTGCCTTGCACGAGGAAGCGCACCGGCTGTGTTTCATCGCCAATTCCGTAAATTTCCCCGTGCACCAGGTACCCCGGGTTACGAAGCAGGGAGACCCGGCCACTGATTCACGCCGATGAACGCAGATCAAGAAAAGGGTTCCAATCCTGCTGATCCGTGTTTATCTGCCTGAATCAGTGCTATTTGAGTTGTCCCGTTTTTCCAATTTTGTGTTTTCCTTCGGCGGCGGCTAGAATTTGTGGGCCTAAGTTGGGGAACGGCCCCGGGAAACACCAGTCAAAAAATTCCTTCCGGAGGGCGGAGATGTCGCAATATCAGAAAGTCCACGAACGCGCCCTGGAACGCCGCAAAGCGCAGCAAGCGGCGCAGCGCAAGGCGGCGGTTCCCACCGTCACCTGCACGCACTGCGGAACCGTCCAGCCGATCAACACCTCCATGAAGCGTTCGGTGGAATCCGGCGTTGAGATGTTCGCCGCCAAATGTACGAACCCGGAGTGCCTGCGTTCGTTTTCGGCGCGGCTCTCAGTCCAACATCCGCCTAAGACTGCACCGTAGTCTATGCGGCGCGGGTCTTCTCTTCGTCACGCAGCATCGACCGCAACTGCTCGCGCAGCTCGGGAGTGTTGCGATGCCCGTGTGAGCTGACGGCATGCTGTACGGCTACGTCCAGCACCTCTTCTTCGCTGCCGGAAATGGCGATGTTACAGGGTCGATCGGTTGGAAACCAGCGGCAATCGATAACTTTGCGCTCCTGAGCCATGGGCCTCACCTCGACTGCAGATTGCTGCCCAGCGTAGCCCAAGGGCATAAAACATTCAACTCTGCTTATTGCACCGTGCTGCGCATTGCGAGCTTATGCTTTATGTCGACGGCAATCTGACGCCCGTGGAACCGCCCATTTTCGATAAAGATTTCGTTCGTCCGCGAACCGGCCACAATTACGCCCGCCAGATAGATTCCCGGCACATTGCTTTCCAGGGTCTTGGAGTCGCAGACTGGACATACGTCCACGCCCGGCAGAGAGGCATCCGGGATCGGAGCGCGGACATCGCCGGAGGCGCCGCCGTTTCGGGCGCGCAACTCCACTCCCAGCTGGCACAGGAACGTGAAATCCGGATGATAGCCGGTCATGGCAAAGACGAAGTCATTGGCCAGGCGGACTTCCGCCGTCGGGGTCTTCAATACCACCTCATCCAGGCCGATCGTGGCGACCGTACTATGGAAATAGGCGGCAACCTGGCCCGCCTTGATGCGGTTCTCGATGTCCGGCTTGATCCAGTACTTTACGTGGGGATGCATACCCGGCCCGCGATGCACCAGGGTAACCCGCGCCCCGTGCCGCCATAACTCCAATGCCGCTATAGCGGCCGAGTTCTTGCCGCCCACCACCAGCACGTCGCAATCGAAATACGGGTGCGGTTCCCGGTAATAATGGAATACCTTCGGCAGCTCCTCGCCGGGCACGCGCAGCAGATTGGGACGGTCGTAGTAACCGGAGGCCACGACCAGCTTCCGGGCGCAGTACTCATGGCTGCGTTCGTGCAAATCCACCGTAAACACCCGGAACTTTCCGTCCCGGCCCTCCACCCGCACTACCTCCTGATATTGGCGCACAGGTAATTGATAATGTTCGGCCACTTTGCGGTAATACTCCAGCGCCTCCTGCCGGGTGGGCTTCTGGTGGGGGCTGGGAAACGGCAGCTCGCCAATCTCCAGCAGCTCCGGCGTAGTGAAAAAAGTCATGTTTGCCGGATAGTGGAACAACGAATTCACCAGGCACCCCTTGTCTACATTCACCGCCTTCAGCCCGGCTTTCCGCGCTTCCACGGCGCAGGCCAGTCCCGTAGGCCCGGCGCCCACGATCAGCACGTCAAAAACTTCGGCTCCTGCGGGCTCACGCTCAGTTTGGTTCACTTTCAACCTCGATATTGCATAGTATCCAAATTAGGTTCGATGATGTAGGAGAGTTCTCAGTTCTCAGTTCTCAGTTCTCAGTTCTCAGAAGTCGGACAACTTAGAATTTGGGACCTGAAACCTGGAACTTGAAACGTGGAACTGAGAACCGGGAACTGAGAACTACCGTATAATTCGGCTTCGTATCGTAATTCTCCAACCTGGATTGCAAAATTAGCCATTTTTCGGAGGGCATCATGGCCACCTCGCAAGAAAAGCTCGCCACCCAGACTCGCACGGAATCCGACAGTATGGGCAAGATTGAAGTGCCCGCCAACGTGTATTGGGGAGCGCAGACCCAGCGTTCGCTGATGCATTTCAACATCGGGCGCGACGTTATGCCCCCGGAATTGATTCGCGCTTTCGGCATCCTGAAAAAAGCCGCGGCGCTGGTGAATCAGGAACTGGGAAAACTACCCGGCGACAAAGCCCGGCTGATCGCACAGGCCGCCGACGAAGTGATTTCCGGCAAGCTCAATCAGCAGTTTCCTTTGCGCATATGGCAAACCGGCAGCGGCACCCAGACCAATATGAATGTCAACGAGGTGATCGCCAACCGGGCGATCGAGTTGGCGGGCGGGGTTCTGGGCTCGAAGAACCCGATTCACCCCAACGATCACGTCAACATGTCGCAATCCTCCAACGACACCTTTCCCGCAGCTATGCACATCGCGGCGGCCGAGAGGGTACAGAAGGCGTTGATTCCCGCTATTCAGACGGTGCACGATGCCCTTGACGCCAAGGCCAAGGAGTTTGCCGCGGTAGTCAAGATCGGCCGCACTCACCTGCAGGATGCCGTTCCCTTGACGGTAGGCCAGGAATTCTCTGGTTGGGCCAGCTTGCTACAGCGCGACCTGGAGCGCCTCAGACTGGTGCTCGACGGGCTGCACGACCTGGCGATCGGCGGCACCGCCGTCGGTACCGGGCTGAACACTCATCCCGAGTTTGCTGAGCGGGCCGCCAGGAAGATCGCCGAGCTGACCGGGTTGCCCTTCCGCTCGCACCCCAACAAGTTTGCCGCCCTGTCGGCGCACGACGAAATTGTCTTCGCGCAAGGCGCTCTGGAAACCCTGGGCGCCTCATTGATGAAGATCTCCAACGACATCCGCTGGCTGGCTTCCGGTCCGCGCTGCGGCCTGGGCGAGCTGACCATCCCGGAAAACGAACCAGGGTCCTCGATCATGCCGGGCAAGGTCAACCCCACGCAATGCGAAGCCATGACCATGGTCGTGGTGCAGGTTCACGGGGCGACGGCGGCGGTCGGCTTTGCCGGCACCCAAGGCAATTTCCAACTGAACGTCTTCAAGCCGGTCATGATCTACAACTTCCTGCATTCCGTTACCCTGATCAGCGATGCCTGCCACGGCTTTGTCGATTTCATGATCAAAGGGATCGAGCTGAATCGGGAACGGATCGACTGGTATGTGAACAACTCGCTGATGTTGGTGACGGCGCTGGCCCCCAAGATCGGGTACGACAAAGCTGCCAAGGTCGCTCATACCGCCCATGTGGAACACAGCAGCCTGCGCGAAGCCGCGTTGAAGCTGGGCTATCTGAGCGGCGAGGAGTTCGACCAACTGGTTCGTCCGGAGACGATGACACACCCATAACAGTGGCCAGTGGTCAGTGACAGAGCAACAGGCAACAAGCAGCACGCAACAAGCTGAAAAACGCGGACCCTGCACTTCTGGCTTGTTGTTTGTGGCTCGTTGCTTGTTGCTTTTTTGCTGGCCACTGGCCACTGACCACTGGCCACTGACTCCCCTGCATCTAAGGAGAATAGACCCAACCTCTGCTCCCCTGGCACTGAGGATGACAGCAGCTCGGGTTCTCCCCGGCGCGAGAGTACAGCCCACGGGCGAGTTACGTTGCCGGGTCAAGCTCCAGGCGGGAGCGCATCACGTTATGGGCCCCAGGGCGACTCTCCGGTTCCGGCGTAGCGCGGCGCAACTGCACGCCTTAACCCAACTGGAACGTGAAATCCGCGCTTGCGATTCCTATGTCGGGCGCAAGTACTTGCGGGATTTCAACGCCGCCTTCCGCAACTACGAATCGGTGCTCGATTCCCGGCAACTGACGGCCGCCTATCGCGCCGCGGACGTGCTCCTAGTGGGAGATTACCACGCCCTGCCGGCTTCCCAACGCTTCGCCTCCGGCCTTATCCGGCAGCTTTCGGCCGGGCGGCCGGTCGTGCTGGCCCTGGAAATGGTCTTTTCCCGCCACCAGAATATCCTGGACGATTGGCGCGCCGGGACCATTGGCATGGGAGAGTTGCGCGAACGGATTCGTTTCGACCGCGACTGGGGATACCACTGGCCGCCTTTCTACGAAGTCCTGGAGACCGGCCGCGCTCATGCTCTGGCCATTTATGGACTGGATTGCATGCCCCGAAACGACCTGCGGCGCATTGGCGCCCGCGATCGCCATGCCGCGGCGAAAATTGCCGAGATCCGCGAGCGCCACCCGGAAGCCGCCGTGGTCGTGCTTTTTGGCGAGGCCCATCTCGCCCCCGGCCATATTCCCGGGCTATTGCGCGCCCGCCGCCCGCAAGATCGCATCCTGACGGTGCTGCAGAATGTGGATGCGCTCTACTGGCGGGCGGCGGGAGAAATGTGTTCCCGCGTCGAGGCCGTGCGCGTTTGCGACAGGGTGATTTGCGTCTTCAATGCCACGCCGCTGGAGAAGTATGAAAGCTACCGGCTGTGGCTGGACCGCTGGCGCGGCCAGAGCGTTAGTACTCCCGATCTGGCGCCGGTCGTTTACAACCTGATCGATGCGCTGCTGCGGTTTCTGAACATCGACAAGTATTCGGCCTCCAATCACACCCAGCCGCGGTTTATGGTCGATCAACTGCCGGAGGTGTATTCGGAGGCTTCCGATGAGCGCGTCCGACGACTATTAGCCGGGCGGGTCGCCGAGGAGAGCGAGATCCGGCTGGTGCTGGCGCGGCTGGAACAGCAAGGCTGCTGCTATGTGCCCCAAGTGCGGGCCGTATTGGTGCGCGAGTTCCGGCTGGCGCAAGGCGCGGAAGAGGCCACCCGCCTCGTCCATCAGGTTTGCCGCGGCGCTTCCGGGCAGCCGAGCGCCCAAAGCGCGGAAGATCGCTTTTACTCGAGCGTTCTGGAAGACGCCTTGGCCTATTTTGGTTCGCGCGCTCTGCATGCGCCGCGGGCGCCGGTACGGGAAGCTGATCTTTCCGCCCTATATGCGTTGCCGCCAGAAGCGGTGGAAGCGCTGCATCTGGGCTCCCCGCGTGAATTTCGCCAGCTAATTGATTTTCTACTTCTGCATAAGCACTATGAGGCCAATCTCCGGCGATACCGCGCATGCCCGCCGATGTTGTCCGCGGGCGTCCGCTGCGAAGGCGATCCCTTCCGGTTTCTGACCCGGCAACTGGGATATCTGCTCGGCAGCGAGCTGTACGACGCCTATCTCGATGGACGCCTGGCCAAGCGGTTCTTGCGCTCTCTGTTCTTCCGCAGCCTCGAGCGCTCCGGCGCACCACGCACTATCTACTTCGCCACCCAGCGCAAATTGCGCCGCCGCAAACGGGCAGGATAACACCTACCACAGAGGCACAGAGACACAGAGAAGGATTTGGGATTGTGGATTCTGGAGGGTGGATTTTAGCTATCACCCAATGGCCAGTAGGGACTCGAAATCCTAAATCCTAAATCCCAAATCTGAAATCCAGAATTTTTCTCTGTGTCTCTGTGTCTCTGTGTCTCTGTGGTAGGTGTTAAGCTAAGCCTGTGCAGGCTGAACAACTCCGCAAACTCTTTGCCGCCGTACGCGCCAAGAAAATAACTCCCGACGAAGCGGTGGCGCGCTTGCGCCACATGCCGTTCGAAGATCTTGGATTCGCTAAGGTAGATCACCACCGTACCCTTCGCGCGGGCATGCCGGAGGTTATCTTCGGGCAGGGCAAGTCCCCGCAACAGGTCAGCTCCATTTTTGCCCGCCTGGCCAGGCACGGTAACAATGTTCTCGCCACCCGCGCCAATCAGGAGCAGTTTGCGGCGGTGATGGGAGTGGCGCCTAAGGCCGAATACCGCGAACTCGCCCGCGCCATAGTCCTCCGCCAGGAGCGGAAGAAATATGGCAAGGGCAAAGTGGTTGTGGTATCGGCGGGAACCAGCGATATACCGGTTGCCGAAGAAGCCGTGATTACGGCGGAGATCATGGGCAACGAAGTGCAGCATGTCTACGACGTGGGGGTGGCGGGAATTCATCGTTTGTTGGCAAATCGCGCCACGCTGGCCGGAGCCCGGGTGGTAATCGTTTGTGCCGGAATGGAAGGAGCCTTGCCGAGTGTGGTGGGCGGCCTAGTGGGTGTGCCGGTTATCGCCGTACCCACCAGCATCGGCTACGGCGCTTCCTTCGACGGCCTAGCCGCCCTTTTGGGAATGCTCAACTCCTGCGCGTCCAACGTGAGCGTAGTCAATATCGACAATGGTTTCGGGGCCGGCTACATCGCCTCTATCATCAACCGCTTGTAGCGTCCCGAACACCTCGCCGCAGCGGACGCAAAGGACGCAGAGGAGATTTAGGATTCCGGAGTGGGGAGTGTGGGGATTTTTTGTCGTTGCTAACGGTAGCCGGGCCACGCGACGAATTGGTTTTTCAAATCCTAAATCCGAATTCCTAAATCCCAAATTTCCTCTGCGTACTCTGCGGTGAACGGCTTTCCTCCCCGGACCGCGAATCTCCAAATGTCAAGAAGTAAATTTCATTCGGTGTCCCGCCGGGCATCGGACGGGCAATCGATTTTTGGGTTATGCTACGTAAAGTAATGTAAAGACGGCGAGCACACGGTGGACGAGCTTCTCCCTATTTTAATCTTCAAAGGACACCTGCTCTTTTTCCTTTGGATTCTGGCAAACCGCCTCGGCGTACCCCTGCCCGCTACCCCCGCACTTTTGGCCGCTGGCGCCCTGGTCGGATTGGGCGAATGGCAGATTGCGCCGATTTTGGCTTTGGCGGTAGCGGCTACGCTGCTTAGCGACACGGTTTGGTTTCTCCTGGGGCGCTATTTTGGGCGTCGTGTTTTGCAGATTCTATGTCGCGTTACCTTGGAGCCTGACGCTTTGATCCGGCGCGCGGAGGGATTCTTTACGCGCCACGGGGCGCGATCACTATTGTTCAGCAAGTTTGTGCCGGGGATGAACCGCCCGGTGTTGCCGCTAATCGGGACCGCTCGTATCGGACTGTTTAAGTTCCTGACCTTCGACTTCTTCGGCGCTCTGTTCTGGACGACCGCCTACGCCGGCATCGGTTATCTTTTCAGCGATGCTCTGGAAGAGGCGATACGGGCCGCGGCGCAACTCGGTTGGTACGCCGCCATGTTCTTCGTGCTCATTTTGGCCGGCAGCTATGCGGGTTGGAAACACCTGAATCGGCGCCAGCGTTGCAAAGAAGAAGCGCCCCCTGATGCGGCCGTGCCGGTTGAAGCAGGCAGCCAATTTCCCGTCGGCGATCAGTGATCGGTACGCCGTGTCGACCTTGTCGTTGGCAAAGACTGGTGAGCCCGGTTGGCGCGTTTTTCGCCGTCTCTTGTCCCTGTTACTGAGTGGTAAATCCGGAAGATTCCGGCACGCCACTCAGGGGTTTCTCTCAGTATTCTAATTTAGCCAAATGTAAGTCGCTGATACTAATAATCTTAAATCTGTAACGTAATTTTCAAAAAACTGCCAGCCCCTCCCCTCTAGGGCGGCCGTGTGGGTAAAAAATCCCTTAGTACCTTAGTACTTCGTTGCATGTACGGGCCAACGGCGCGGGCCTATCGTGGGACCGTCAATTCCCTCGGAAAGAAGCGGAACGGAAACTTTGCCACGTAGCGGCGAGGCGTGCTCCAGTCTTGGCCGGTAAGAACCGCTTCCACCGACTCTGGCCTGAACGTGATCGACAACAGGGCCGTGTCTTGCCGGCGGAGCCAATTCCGCCATGCCGGCGTCCTTGTGTGCGCTCACCAACTTTGCGACAAGAGGTGCTTTCATGCGGCGGATCTCCCGAATCACGCTAATCGCGGCAATGCTACTGGCTCTTCTCGGCGCGGCAGCTTCGCTTGCCGGCGCTACAAACGGTATCCTGTTGGTGCAATCCGGTTCCGCCGAGGGCTCGAGCGTGGCCTCGGTTTCCCAAACTTTCGCTGCCGGTAACACCGCCGGCAACCTGATCCTCGCTTTCGTACGCGCTTCGACTACAACGCAGAAGATCACCGTCTCCGACAGTGCCGGCAACTCCTATACCGACGCGGTATGGCAACTGCAAAGCAACGACGGGCACCAGATCCATTTGTTCTACGCGCCCAATATCAAAGGCGGGACCAACACCGTCACCGCAAGCTTTTCGGGAAGCAACAATCATCCGTGGCTGGCGATTTACGAATATAGCGGACTGAGCACGGCAAATCCGCTGGACAAAACGGCCGCCGCGCAGGGGAGCAGCCGCACCGCCAGTAGCGGCGCCACCGCCGCGACCACCTCCGCCAATGAACTGGTATTCACCGGCCTCGGGCTGCCCAGTGCTTCCAGCGCGGTGGCCACCGCCGGGCCGGGCTATAGCATGGAACGGCAGGACACGAACACCGGAAAGTCGCGGGCCGCAACCGCAGACCAGGAGGTTTCCGCCGCCGGCGCCTATACGGGTAGTTTTACCTTGAGCGCCAGCGCCAACTGGAGCGCTATCGTGGCGACATTTGCCTCGGGGACAGGCACTCCCCCCGCCTCGGCGCCTACCATCACGACAACTTCGTTGCCCAGCGGCACACAAAATGTCACTTATAGCGCCGTGCTCCAAGCCAGCGGCGGCACCACCCCTTACACCTGGTCGATTCTGAGCGGTAGCTTGCCCGCCGGTTTGCAATTAAACAGCAGTACCGGCGCCATCACCGGCACTCCAACCAGTGCCGGTACGAGCAGCTTTACCGTCCAGGTGGCCGATGCCAACTCCAATCGGGCAACCCAAACCCTCAGCCTTACGATCAACGCGGCGCCCGCGTCAAGCAGTGGAAGCGGTATTTCGCTGGTGCAGTCCGCTTCGGTACAAGGTTCGAGCGTGGCAGCGGTTTCTGCCGCTTTTGCCGGCGCCAACACGGCCGGCAACCTGATCCTGGCTTTTGTCCGGATGTCGACCACTACCCAGACCGTTACCGTTTCCGATACCGCCGGCAATTCCTATAGCCAGGCGGCTTCTCAAGTGCAAAGCGGCGATGGGCATCAAATCCATCTCTTCTACGCGCCTAATGTGAAGGCCGGCGCCAATACGGTCACCGCGACCTTCTCCGGAACCAATACCCATCCCTGGCTGTCCGTCTACGAGTACAGCGGGCTGAGCACGGCGAACCCCTTAGACAAGACTGCGGCTGCGCAAGGCAGCAGCAGCACGCCCAGCAGTGGAGCAACCGCCGCTACCAGTTCGGCAAACGAGTTGCTATTCTCCGGCCTGGGCCTGCCCAGCGGCTCCAGTACAACTGTGACGGCAGGGTCCACCTATACCCTGATGCAGCAGGACGCCAGCAGCGGCGGCTCACGAGCAGCCACGCAGGGCGCCACTGCAAGTGCTGCCGGTGCCTACGCAGGCAGCTTCACCCTGAGCGCCAGCGCCGCTTGGTCGGCCGTAGTCGCGACCTTCTCCACTTCTGCCAACGCGGCTCCGACACCGGTTAGCGTTTCCATTTCCCCGACCAGCGCGACTCTCCAAACCCAAACTACACAGCAGTTCAGCGCAACGGTGAGCGGAAGCACGAACACCGCGGTTACCTGGCTGGTAAGTGGCGTTGCGGGCGGCAATTCGACGGTGGGCACGATCTCCTCCGCCGGACTTTATCAAGCGCCGGCAGCGGCGCCCGCCAGCGCGGTCACGGTAACGGCCCAGAGCGTGGCCAACACAACCGCGTCGGCCAGCGCCAACATTACCGTGGTAGCGGCGCCGACCGCGGTGGCGGTGTCTATCTCGCCAACGAGCGCGAGCTTGCAATCGGGACAATCGCAGCAGTTCGGCGCAACCGTGACCGGCTGCACTAACACCGCCGTGACCTGGCAGGTGAACGGAGTTTCCGGCGGTAATTCCTCCGTGGGCACAATTTCGGCCGGAATGTACCAGACGCCCACCACTACTAGCAACATGAACGTTACCGTGACCGCCCTTAGCTCTTATGATTCCACCGCATCCGCCAGTGCTACGGTGGCAGTAACAGGCACTGGCGGTAGCGGAACTGGTGGTAGCGGAGGCAGCGGTAGCAGTGGTACGGACACTGGTGGCTATGGGGCCGGGTTTGGTGACGATCTGTCGAACGGACCGCTGTGCTCGCCCACCAGTCCCGGCGGCACTTGCTCCGGCAGCCCCGTAGATGGATACACGGCCGCCGATGTCAGCTTCCTGAATCTCGTCGGCAGCAGCCTGCAGTCCGTGCAGATCTACATCCAGGAGCACCCAGGCTATGCCGGCGGTAATGGCGGTAGCTGGCTGATCCAACTGCAGTCCGACGACGGCAGCAGCAACCACTATCCCACCGGCACCGTGCTGGCCTCGATCACTACCGCCAATTTTGGCTATAGCGGCGGCGATTGCCCCAGCTCGCATCCGGAAGGCGCCATCGCCTGCAACTGGCCGACGTTCATCTTCGCCAATCCGCCCACGCTGACCGCCGGATCGTACTACCATCTGGTGATTACCAACGCGGACCCCAGCCCCAACACGAACTTTACCTCGATCGATTGGATCGGCCGCTCCGACGCTCCCGGCCAGCCCAGGTTCGGCAGCAACGTCGCCAACTGGCAAGGCCGCGTCGGGACCTCGGCCAGGTCGAGCAGTGGAACCTTTACCTGGACGCAATCGGATTTTGGCTTCTATGCGACCCCGGTGGTGGCCCTGAATTTTGCCAACGGCCAGAGCTTCGGCTTCGACTACATTGAGTCCGAGATCGACACCTCGCCGAAGGACATCAGCTCGACGGCGGTGCGGGAGAACTTCACGCCTTCGGCCACGGTGACGGTCACCGGCGTCCAATTCCGCGGCCGGGGCAGCGGCACGGTTACGGCCAGCCTGTATGCGGGCACCTCACTGGTGGAAAGCGTGACCCTGAACGGTTCCGGCAGCAGCAGTTCGCATGTAGTGAGCGCGAACTTTGCCACTCCCCATACGCTGACGGCGGGCCAGCAATACTACATTCAGTTTTCGGCTAGCGGTTCGTTCACGACCTGGATTCTGCGTGACGGGAGCGTGCAGTACGGCTTCCCGGCCAGCGCCGGGTTCGGCGACGGCTGGGCGGAATATCAAAGCGGCGGAGCATGGTCGGCCTGGAGCGCCGGTGCTACCCACGACGGCGACTTGCAGTTCGTCTTCACCACGCAATAGGAAACAGCCTCACTTAGGCCAAAGGGGCCGGCATCTCCCGGCCCCTCTTCTTTTATTGTTTGTCATCTCGATCCCGCAAAGCGGGAGAGGGATCTGCAGTTCGTTTCTCCAGCCGACGACTGGAAACTGCAGATCCCTCGCTTTTTCACACCTTCGAAGCGAAGGATCAGGGCGGTAGGGTGGGATTTTCATGCGACAAAGACAGGGATTTTCAATTCTTATCGCGCTGGGAGCAGGCACGATCGGGGTGGGGCACTCACCAATCAGCCCTCAGCGCTCAGCCAAAGAATGGCGAATGCCGGGTTTGGCTGACTGCTGAATGCTGAGTGCTGATTGCTGGCTGATTGCTGAGTGCTTTGACTCTGCCCCCGGGCTAACCTAGAATTAGGGGGAGAGAAGCAAGGGCTTGGAGTAGCTCCCTTCGCCCGAGGTGGCGCTACCCTGAGCGGGAGGATTTTTATGATCGGGAATCTCGGAGTTCCGCCGCTCGCGAATATCTTGAGCCCGCTTGATCTCCTGGTAATTGTGGTCATCGCGCTTCTCGTCTTTGGACCGGGCAAGCTGGTGGGGCTGGGCAAGGGTCTGGGCGAGGGCATTAAGAATTTCAAGTCGGCGGTCGGCGGCGAGAACAAGAGCGAACAGGAAAAGAAGTAATTCTGCGTCCCACGCCTCGGGCCGAAAGTACCCTTCGTGTTCCACTCAAAGCGCACCGTGTTTCCGCAACATGCGGCACACCAGCGCCACCGGCAATCCCATCACATTGAAGTAATCGCCGGAAATGCGGGTAACCCAGCGCGAGGCGACCCCTTGAATGGCATAGGCGCCGGCTTTGTCCATCGGCTCACCGGTCGCAACGTAGTCCTGAATGTCCTCGTCGCGGAGCGAGCTGAAGCACACCTCGGTGGTTTCCGCCTGAACGTCTTCAAAGATCCGCCGGCCGCCCGGGTTTTCCGCTCCGGCATCGTACCCGGTAAGACAAACCCCGGTGGTAACTTCGTGACGCCGGCCCGAGAGCAGACGCAGCATGCGCAGCGCGTCGTCCTCGTTGGCCGGTTTTCCCAGGACCTCCCCATCCACCACCACCACCGTATCCGCCCCTAGCACCAAGGTTCCCGCCGAAGGAAGCGCCGCGTCGAAAACCGCGCGCGCCTTCTCGCACGCCAGGCGGCGCGCAAAATCCGCCGGTGTTTCCCCATCGCGGCGAATCTCGGGAATTTCTGCCGGGCAGGCCTTGAACAGAATACGGGCGTTACGTAACAACTCCTGGCGGCGGGGCGACGAGGAAGCAAGCACGAGCATCAGTCCGATTTTAGACAATTTTGAATTTTGATTTTTCATTTTTGATTTAACACCCGGCGCAGAGCCACAGAACCGCAGAGAGAACCGAGGTCAGGAATCATTCTCCGGTGCTGCTCTGCGTCTCCGCGGCTCTGCGCTGGGTGTTAAAAACTCACGAAGAATGGAGTTCGGCCTCAAATCAAAATTCAAAATTCGAAATTAATTGGCCATCCCATAGTTGCCGGCCAGTCGTCTGACCATTGGCATGCAAACCGCAATGAAGCTGGATATGGGTGGCGCCCGGGTGCGAGACCGTGGGGTGGAATTCCGCGTTTGGGCGCCGCTTGCCCGTGAACTGGTATTGCGCTTCGAGGATGGGCGGGCTCTCCCCATGGAGCGCCAGCAGGATGGAAACTTCGCCATCATCGCCGAGGCCCGGGCCGGGGACCGCTATTTTTTCCAAGTCGATGGAAACCGCCCGGTACCTGATCCGGTATCGCGGCTGCTGCCGGAAGGCGTCCACGGCCCCACCGAGATCGTGGATCCAAACGCGTTTCCCTGGCGGGATCAAGCGTGGCGCGGACTTCCTTTAGCCGACTACATTATCTACGAATTGCACGTCGGAACGTTCACCCCGCAGGGGACGTTTGACGCGGTGATCGAGCATCTGGATTACCTGAAGAAACTTGGGATCACGGCAATTGAGATTATGCCTGTGGCGGCTTTCCCCGGCGGGCGCAACTGGGGATACGACGGCGTATCGCTGTACGCTGTGCAGGCCAGTTATGGTGGCCCGGCGGGGCTCAAGCGCTTGGTGGCTGCCGCTCATGCTGCGGGGCTGGCCATCATATTGGACGTGGTTTACAACCACCTTGGCAACGAAGGCAACTACCTGCGCATGTTTGGTTCTTACTTCACTCCCCGCAATCACACGCCCTGGGGAGAGGCGATCAACTATGACGGGGAGGGCTGCGAAGGAGTACGGAACTTCGTGATTCA
>Ga0326728_10015258_pt1 | contig 16035 bp, 15 predicted proteins | sample MB3enrmetagenome_FD_207602 | JGI IMG/M metagenome (GOLD analysis project Ga0326728, IMG submission 207602) | Lab enriched peat soil microbial communities from McLean, Ithaca, NY, United States - MB31MN | ecosystem: Environmental > Terrestrial > Soil > Wetlands > Peat | place: USA: New York...
TGCCCGCGCCCAAGCGGTTCCGCGGGCGCCCGACGATCGACGGCTCGAAATGCCTGGGCTGCGGCGCGTGCGCTTCGGTGTGCCCGCCACGGATGATTTCCATGCACGACCGAGATCGACGGCGGACAGTGGAGCTGAACTATTCGCGTTGCACCTATTGCGCGCGCTGCCAGGAGATTTGTCCGGCCGGCTCCATGACTTGCACCGAAGACTTTGAACTGGCGGCGAAGGGCCGGGAGAACTATTCGGTCGCGGTCGAACTCGAGATGGTTCCTTGCCGCGACTGCGGCACGCCCTTCATGACCCAGCGCATGCTGAAGAAAATGATCGCTGAATTCTGCCCGCCCTGGATGGAGAAAAGGCTACAGGCGCCGGAATGGTTCTGGCTCTGTCCGGACTGCCGCATCCAGAGCACCGGGCTAAACATGGAAAGGAATATCAAGAATGAGTAGCGATTTGATTATGTGCATCAGTCTGCTCATGATTGTGACCTCGTTTGTTGCCATGGAGTGGCGCAACTTGCCAGGAGCAATCTATACGTACCAGGTGCAATCGGTGCTCATCGCGCTCATCCTTGCGCTGTATGCCTACTCCCTGTCGAATTATTACTTGTACGTTTGGTGCGCCACCGTCTTGGCCAGCAAGGGAATCATCCTTCCGTGGTTACTGCGGCGCTATGTTGCAAAAGTCCATTCCGAGGAAGTTCCGCCGTTGCTGAGCGCCACGCCCTCGGTATTGCTTGGGCTCCTGGCGGCCCTACTCGCTTTCTGTTGGGTTTTTGTTCATTACGACAAACTAGTCATATCTCCCAATCTGGCCGGCGAGCCCTTCCGCATGAACCTCGCGGTCGCCGCGGCCATCCTGGTAATCGGTTTCTACACCCTGCTCACGCGCCGGGATGCGTTCAAGGTCGTGATTGGGCTTTGTCTCCTGGAGAACGCGGTGCATTTGAGCTTGGTAAGTCTAGCGCCGTTCATTCCTGACACAGCCCTGATCGGCGTAGTAACAGATGTAGTGATATCGGTGTGGATGTTGCTCTACATCGTGGCGGGAGTTTATCGGTCGCTCGGCTCCGTCGATACGTTTAGCCTGTCGAAGTTGCGCGGGTAAAGGAGTTAACGTGGCAGAATCATCGCTACTGATAGCGCTGTTCAGTGTGCCCGCACTGGCGGCAATCGTGGAGTATGTGTTGGGCAAAAAAAGCCCGGACTCGGCGGGCAGGATCGCCATTCTGGGGGCAACGGCCACCTGCGGTCTGGCCATTGCGATTGCGAACCAGACTTTGCACGGCCTTCACCCCACTGCTCTCGGTCAGCAATTGTATGCCGACGGATTATCGGCTCTGCTGGCATTGATCGTTTCCGTCGTTGGTTTGATCACCACGATTTATGCCTACTCTTACCTGCGCCACGAAGTAGAGCAAGGAAAGATTTCCCGCGAACGGCTGCCGCTTTATTTCGTTCTCACGCTGGTGTTCATCAGTACCATGGCCGCGGTCACGGTAACCAATAACCTCATCATGATGTATGTGCTCGTCGAGGCCACTACGCTGGCATCGGCATTGCTGGTTACTTATTACTGGCAGCCGGAATCGCTGGAAGCAGGGTATAAGTACCTGCTGTTGTGCTCGGTTGGAATTATTGTCGGCCTGCTCGGCTGCGTCGTCTTCTATTCCGCCGCTGTTCCCTTTGTCGGCGGCAGCAAAGCGATGTTGATCACGGAAGTGATGAAAGTTTCCTCGCGATTTCCGCCCGCCGTTTCCCTTATCGGAGGCGCGCTCATCATCATAGGTTTCGGTTCGAAGGCTGGGCTTGTCCCTTTCCACGCCTGGCTTCCGGATGCTCACTCCCAATCGCCGAGTCCGATGAGCGCTCTGCTCTCAGGCGTAACCATCAAGGTTGCCGTTTATGCAGTAGTAAGAATTGCCAGCATGGCGTCTCCCGCTCACAGCGTGCTTGGCACATATTGTGTTGTGCTGGGGATCGTCACCATGCTGGTCGGAATTTTGTGCGCTTTCGCCCAGGCCGACCTCAAGCGTCTGTTGGCTTTTCATAGCGTCAGCCAGATGGGATACATAATCATGGGATTCGGGATTGGTTCCTATCTCGGAGTCTATGGCGGCATCTATCACCTTCTGAACCACACCCTGTTTAAGTCCTTGCTCTTTCTCTGCAGCGGCGCCCTGTTGTACGCCCACGGCACCACCAACATTCACCAACTCTCCGGAAAGAAACATTCTCCGCTGGTGGCGATCTTGTTCTTCATCGGCGCCTTCGCCATGAGCGGCTTGCCGCCGCTCAATGGATTCTTCAGCAAATTTGCCATCTTTGTTGCCGCCGCTCAGGCGCATTTGTGGTGGGCGTTCGTGACCGCATTGTTTACCAGCTTCGCGACTATGGCCTGTTTGGTTAAGGCCGGTTACGAAATATTTCTTAGTCCCGCACCGGCGGCAGCTTCCGCGCCGGTTTTGGCTAAGACAACGTTTACGGTTTCCGCTCCGCCTTACGGCTCGACGGCGGTTTCTGTCGCCGGTCGTACCGGAACCAGGAGTTGTCCTGGGGCCATGGCCGCGGCGATGGTAACTCTTGCGCTGCTGGTTCTTGCCAGCGGATTTAGCGGTGGTGTTTTGAACCGGCTAATCGATATGTCGGCCAAGGCTCTGCTGAATCGGTGAGGTGAACGTAAGGCGATGTCAATCTACCAGTTTCTCGTGAAGCATTGTTTCCGGCGGTCGCTCTGGGTTTATCACGCCAACGCAGGCGGGTGCAACGGTTGTGACATAGAAGAGATCGACGCCTTTACCCCGTACTATGACGCCGAACGCTTTGGAATGAAGCTGGTCGCCTCACCGCGGCACGCGGATGTGTTGCTGGTCTCCGGGCCGGTCACCCGGACGGCATTGCCGCGCCTGCGCCGCCTCTACGATGCCACGCCGGATCCGAAAGTCGTAATCGCCTGCGGCTCCTGTGCCGTGGGTGGAGGCATGTGGTTCGACTCCTATCATGTCATCGGAGGCGTGGACAAAGTAATACCTGTGGACTTCTATATCCCGGGCTGCCCGCCGCGACCGGAAGCCATTCTCTGGGGCGCCGCGGTCGCCATGGGATTGGTGCGCGAAAAGGTAAAGCCTTATCGCTATCGCCAGGAGGGCGAGCCCATCCCGGTACTGGCCGCTCCTGAATCGGAAGAGCAATTGACGGCGACGACGGATTCACCCAGGTAGTTGTGAGGATTTATGCTGCGCGATGACCTGAAAGCACGGTTGACGGGAACGGTTCTGGTGGTGGGAATCGGCAACACTCTGCGCGGCGATGACGGCTTTGGTCCCCGCATGATCGAGCGGCTGGAGGGAACGGTGTCGGCCCGACTGCTGGATGTCGGCGAAGTGCCGGAAAGTTATCTCGGGCGGATGCTCGAGCAAAAGGCGCGCACGATTCTTGTACTGGACGCGGCGGACATGGGTGAGGCGGCGGGCACGGTGGCGATCCTCGAGGCGGAGGACCTGGCCGAATGCAATGTATCGACTCACCAAATGCCGTTGGAACTCTTCTTCCGTTACCTGCGCGAGAACAGCCATGCGGATGTCTTTGCACTCGGTGTGCAACCGAAACAGATTTCGCTGGGCAGCGAAATGAGTCCTGAGGTCGAAAGTACCGCCGCAATTTTGTCTGAAGTTCTAATTGAATTGTTGAGTGAGGCGCCGGCGCAACTCTCCGGCGCGAGCAGGCAGGTGAACTCATGAATACGTTTGTTATAGCAGATCCCAAAAGGTGCATTGGATGCCGCACCTGTGAGGTGGCTTGCGTCCTGGCGCACTCGATGGGCGCGGGATTGCAGGCGTTGTCGGCCGCGCATTTCATCCCACGATTGAGGCTGATCCGAACCGCCAAGGTGAGCGTGCCCGTGCAGTGCCATCAGTGTGAAGACGCGCCTTGCGCCAAAGTGTGTTCGACCGGCGCCATCATGTTCAGCGCCAACTCGGTGCAGGTGAATCAGGAGCGCTGCGTGGGGTGCAAGAGCTGCATGATCGCCTGTCCCTATGGCGCCATGGAGATCGTTACTATGGAAAAGCTGGAGCTGGTTGAGCGCGGCAAGAGTGAGCGCATGGTTCGCGTGAAGACGGTGGAAGCGCAGAAGTGCGACCTGTGTGCTCCCTATGACGAAGGTCCCGCCTGCATTCGCGTATGCCTGACCAAGGCGCTGCGGCTGGTAGATCAGAAAGTGATGTCGGTTGCGATGAAGAGCCGTCAGGAGAACGCGGCAATCGAGGCCGTCGGGATGACGACCTAAGTTGGCGATTAGTGGGTTCTTGGAGAATGCGGTTGGTAAGTCGTAAGTAAGAAGAGTTTGTGCAAGGAGAACCTATGGCTGAAACAGTTCTTACTGTGTGCCCATACTGTGGTGCGGGATGCACGCTCAATCTTATAGTGGAAAACGGTACCATCGTGCGGGCGGAACCCGCCCCTGGACGTACCAACCAGAGCACCCTCTGCCTGAAGGGCCTATATGGTTGGGACTTCCTGAATGATACCAAGCGGCTGACCCCGCGATTGAGGAAACCATTGATCCGGCGCACCCGTGATGCGGAATTTGAGGAAGTGTCATGGTACGAAGCGATCGACTTCGCTTCCGCTCGCTTGCAGGAAATTAAGCACAAACATGGCGCGGACTCCATCATGCTTACGGGGTCGGCGCGTGGTCCGGGCAACGAAGCGAACTATGTTATGCAGAAGTTCGCGCGCGCGGTGATCGGCACCAATAACATCGATCACTGCGCGCGGGTTTGACATGCCCCATCCGTGGCCGGTCTGGCCGCAACGCTGGGGAATGGGGCGATGAGTAACTCGATTCCTGAGATTGAGGATTCCAGGTGTCTCTTCATCTTCGGATATAACGCAGCGGACTCGCACCCCATCGTCGCGCGGCGCATCGTGGCGGCGAAAGAGAAAGGCGCGAAGGTCATCGTCGTCGATCCGCGATTCACCGAATCGGCGCGCATAGCCGACCTCTGGTTGCCCATCCGAAACGGGACGAACATGGCGCTGGTCAATGCCTTCGCCCACGTCCTCATCGAGGAGCAGCTCTACAACAAGGATTACGTCAACCGCTTTACCGAAGGCTTCGAAACCTATCGGGAAATTGTTGCCAAATATACTCCGGCCTACGCGGAAAAGATCACCGGAATTCCGGAGCAGCAGATTCGCGAGACGATGCGAACCTACGCGGCGGCGGAGAGCGCATTCATTCTCTATGGCATGGGCGTGACCCACTATGGACAAGCCGTCGATGTCGTGAAGGGGCTTTCCGGCCTGGCGTTGCTAACTGGAAATTTTGGCCGTCCAAACGTCGGAATCGGCCCGGTGCGCGGACAGAACAACGTGCAGGGCGCTTGCGACCACGGCGCGCTTCCCAATGTCTTTCCCGGATATCAGAAGGTCACCGATCCCGAGATCCGCGCCAAGTTCGCCAAGGCTTGGGGTGTGCAGGAGCTCCCGGCGAAGCCGGGATATATGCTCACGGACGTTCCGCATCTGGTGAAGGAAGGCAAGCTGAGGGCGTTTTACATCTTCGGAGAAGATCCGGTGCAGACCGATCCGGATGCGAACAGCATGCGGGAAGCGCTGGCGCAGATGGAAATCGTGATTGTGCAGGATATCTTCATGAACAAAACAGCGCTTTTGGCCGATGTCATCTTCCCGGCCACATCCTGGGGTGAACACGACGGCACCTACTCGACCGCTGATCGCGGCTTCCAGCGCTTCCATAAGGCTGTGGAACCGAAGGGCGACGTCAAGCGCGATTGGGAGATCATCTCCCTGATGGCAACCGCCATGGGCTATCCCATGAAGTACCGCAACACGGAGGAGATCTGGGAGGAGTTGCGCAATCTCTGCCCGATTTACTACGGTGTGACTTACGAGAAACTCGAGAGGATGGGGTCGGTGCAGTGGCCCTGCCCAACCCTGGATCATCCCGGCACACCCTATCTCTACGCCGGGAATAAGTTCGACACACCGAGCGGCAAGGGGCAGTTGTTTGCTGCCGAGTGGCGTCCGCCGCTCGAAAGCATCGACGAGCAGTATCCCCTAGTCCTTTCCACGGTACGTGAGGTCGGACATTATTCTTCACGCACCATGACGGGGAACTGCGCCGCTCTGCAGACACTCGCCGATGAGCCCGGGTATGTGCAGATCCACAGCACCGACGCAAGTAATTACGGAATCGAAAACGAACAGTTGCTCTGGATTTCGTCTCGTCGGGGCAAGGTCATGACTCGGGCTCTGGTAACGGATCGCGTAAATCAAGGCGTGGTCTATATGACTTATCAATGGTGGGTCGGAGCCTGCAATGAGCTCACGATCGACTATTGCGATCCAATTTCGAAAACTCCGGAATACAAGTATTGTGCCGTAAAAGTCGAGAAGATCGAGGATCAGAGTTGGGCGGAGGCGAATCTGCAAAAGCAATACAGCGAGATCAAGGCAAAGCTACGTCATCCTGTCTCGTAAACAAATCATGTTTTGTCTGCCTGCTCCGCCGCCAACGGAGCAGGCGCGTCAATGTCTGCAACTCTTCCGTGCGGCCTGTAGGCAACGGCTGAAGCTGTGTCATGCAGGAGTGTTAAGGAGGAAGGATGGAGTATCTATTGGTCCTGAATGATTCACCATACTGAAGTCAGCGTACCTACAACGCGCTCCGCCTGGCCGGCGCGCTGGCGAAGAGCGTAACGTTCAGGAGATACTGCGGCTCTTGGCAAAGCAAGGTGTCTCAACCGCTGCCTGCCGCACTTGTCTGGAGGCGCGTGGGATTGATGATGCCGCGCCCGTAGCTGGCGTCAACCGCAGCACCTTGGACCAGTTCAGTGGTTGGAGCCCCCCTCGGCGATTTGCAGATCGAGGGCCACGCGTTCGCCGTTGATTAGCACCGCTCCCGCGTCCAGGAGTTGCTGGCCAGTGCAATCGTACTTTTCGTAGCAGCGCAGAGATGAAAGTGGAAAGAAGAACTCCACGGCTTCTGATGCGCTGGCGGCTGACTTGCCAGAGAGGCGGATGTTTGTGCTGAAGCCGATCCCGTCAAACTCCTTCTCATCTTTGAAATAACCCAGCAGCGGACGTAGGAGGTGAGCAATGTGTTCATCGAAAGCCATGGCTGCCAGTTTGTACCGCGATCCCGCCGCAGACGCCGGCAGATTGGAATTTAGCGACAGCTCAAGATAGATTCCCTGACGGAAAGCCACGAACTTCGGCGGCGCGTAGGCAACGAAGTGGGCCTGCGACTCCAGCTCTTTTACGATCTGATCGACTATAGGCTGGTTGGAGAGTTGCACTGCAGCCAACGCCTGTGTCGAAGTGTCGCGCGGCGGGGACGGCGGTGGTTCTTTCGGCTTCAACGGCGAAGGAGTCGCGGCGGCTTCAGTTCCTGTTTGTGCCGGTCCAGAAGCGGTGCTGGCGGAAGTATCATCCGGGAGATCGTTGGCAGCCGGCGGGAGCACCTTATCGTTGAGCCAAATTGAGATGGGTTGCGCATTGAGAAACACCTCTCCCTGCAGCAGCGCCGCCTGCTGTGCGGTCTCGTCCTTGGAGCCAACCAGCTTGAGAGCGCCGCTCCGCGGCAGAAACACCATCAGGTTCTCCGGGCGCTCCATCGAGACTCCCATCACCTTTCCCATGATGTGATGCGAAACTTCCACCGCGAACCCTTGCACATGCTGGTTGTTCTGAAAGCGCGGCACGGCTGCTTTCAGAATCGGCATCACCACGTTGAGAAACGTGCTCCGCGCCCGCTGTCCGGGACTGATCTTTTGCGCGGAGTAAGCAGCATAGTAGTTGCCCGTGATCGCCAGCACAGTCTTACCTTTATAGGCGTCGAAGCGAATCGACGATTGATCCGCGACTTGCTGCTGTGCCTGGTCGAGGTCGAGTTTGCGGCTGAGGTAGAAGGGATAGTCAAACTGGGTTGCCAGAATGTCCTCGCCGGCCCGGCTCAAGTCGTCCATGTATTGCTGCTGCAGGGCGCGCAATGCCGGGTCTTTGATTTCCACCGGCGATACAACTTGAGTAAGCGAGGCGCTGGTAACAAAAAGGACAAAGCCGAGCCAACCGGCCCTACCTTTGTGCATAGACCATTCCGGAAGCATGATAGGGAGGATCGGAGATCAGGCGGATGTAAGCAATCAGCGCCTCGATCTCTGTCTTGCTGAGAGTATAGCCGTACGGGGGCATCAACGCAGACTTGTTCAGTGCCGGTCCACCGTGGCTGATGATGGCCGTCAGTTCGGCGTCGCTCATTTTATTGAGTGCGTCGCCCTCGGTGAAAGAATGCGGCTTGACCTCGAGATTGTCGTAATTGGAAACCCGCTCTGGCGTGGATTCCGGGTCGTGGCAGCGAGCGCAATACTTGTTGTCGAGCTGGTATCCCACCTCCTGCTGATATCCCAGCGCAATTTCTTCAATCTTCAGCTCGACTGATTTCTGAGCTTTTGTGAATGTGCGCGCGATAAGTTGATAGCGGCCAGCCATGCTACCCAGAGCGGCGTTCGCGCTGAACTGTCCGCTGGAATCGGTCAGGCCGCTCGACGGGTCAAAGCTGACGCCTGCGGGCCCGCTGAATTCCACCAGCGCTCCGGCGACGGCCGTCCCTTGATCGTCATTGACCTGCACGACCAGAGGCTGAGTGAGAATCATGCCGGTTGCGCCGATCTGCTTGCCTCCACTCGACTCTACCAATGCGGAGCCAAACCCTGTGGGCTTCAGGGCAGAGGCCATTCCCGGCTTGCGAGTGCACCCTGCACTTACGAGAATGATGGAGGCTACGAAGAGTGTCCGCCAGCGTCTGTTCATCATCATTTCTTCGCCTCCTGCTTGCTGGAGCCCTTTTGCATCATCAGGAATGCGGTCAGCGCGCGGGCCTCTTCGTCGTTCATGCTGCGGTTCGGTTCGATGGCGCCGGGCCGCATGGACTGCGGATTCTTCAGCCAGTGGTAAATCCACGCCGCATTCAGGCGCGAGCCGACTTGCGCAAGCGTTGGTCCGATGTAGCCTTTGTCGGCCTTGGTATCGACAATGTGGCAGGACTGGCAGGCATACTTGGAATAGAAAAGCTGTTTTCCCTGCTCCACCTGAGCCGGCGGATACCCGCTCGACGGCATCGAGTCGCGGTCGAATGCCGGAGTCTGATAAACGGTCATGATGTAGTCGGTGAGTTCCTTTGCGTCGTCATCGGAAAGATTAAACCTGGGCATGCGTCGGATCAGCGCCGGTCGCAGCGTGCCGGGATTTTTCAAGAATGCCTGCAGCCATGGCCGCTGCACCGCACTGCCTTCCCAGGTCAGGTCGGGAGCCATGTCGCCGCCGCGACCGTTGATCGTGTGGCAGCTGAAGCAGGCCATATCTTCCATGAGCTGTCCGGCCTTGCCTGCGGGCTGGTAATTCGAAGGCGGCTTCGCCGGCACGGTCAATGCCAGAGGCAAGTCATGTGCCCGATCCGTGAGCGAGAGCAGTGCCGTCGTCAAAGCGTCAATCTGCGTGGGCGCCAGGCTGAACTGCGGCATCTTCAGTGCTGCTCCAAACGAACGCGGTTGCCGGATCTTGGCCGCAATGTAATCCGGGATCGCGTGCGTCATCCCGGGCAGAAAAATAATCTGCGTGAGCGGCTTGCTCCCGATGCGGGTCAACTCCGGAGCGAAGTTATCTGGCTTCTTGATGCCGTTGATCTCGTGGCATGAGGCGCAGCCGTACTCGGTGACCAGCAGCTTGCCGTGCGCAATTTGCTCCGGCGTGGCGGCGTCGAGATGCACATTGGCCAGCAAATCGGAATCCGTTTTGTTTCCGAGGAAGGCGGTAAGCAGGGAAACCTGCGGATCGGTAAGACGGTAGTGCGGCATGGCCGTTCCCGCGTCGTAGACACGCGGGTTGCGCAACCATGCTCGCAACCATTCCGGCTTCACTTTATTGCCGACCCGAGTCAGTTCCGGTCCGACATCACCGCCAACCACGTTCCCGGCGGCGTTCTGCACGGCATGGCAGGAGGCGCAGAATGACTCTCCGTACAGGCTAGCGCCAGCGGCCGGATCAGGCGTCTTCTGGTCTTTGCCACTGGCATTGATAGCGGGCGCCGTGTCTCCTGCAAGTGGCGTGCTGTTGGCGATCAGGAACGCCGAAACATCGCGCGCGTCCGGATCGCTCAATTTAAAATTCGGCATGGTCGCGGTGACCGCATAGGCCTGAGGATCCTTCAGCCACGCATAAATCCATTCTCGTGTGGTCTTGTCGGCAACGTGTTCCAGCGAAGGCGGATCATCGGTCGGCTTGATTGCGCTGCCGTCCGGTAGTTTGATGGTGTGACAATGCACGCAGCCATATCGCCCCAGCAGATTGCGTCCCAAGTTCAGTTGCGGTGTACCGGTTAGAGGAGCGCGATGGCATTGCCCGCAGGAAGATTGGACATAGCGTGCCGGCAGGATCGGCTGCTCCCACGCCATCGTGCTGCTGTGGGCTTCCTCGACGGTAGTCGCAGGGCCTTGCCCACGATGACACATCACGCAACCGAACTGGTCGAGCGTATGCGGGATTACCGGATGCTGGCGAAACGGCTGGGTGCTGACATCGGCAAGACTCGCTTCTTTCAGTCCAACGTGGCAGGTGGTGCAGCGATCGACGACTCCGAGTTGCGGAAGCCAGATCTGCTGGATTCCGTCGTGGTCGTGGAAGTGGCGCTGCAGCGTGACTGCGTCTCCCCGGCTCGCAATCAGCGCCAGATACTGTTTCTGATAGTGGCGCCATTCGCTGAAGTGGTTCTTAGCCGGAGCTATGGCGAGAAAAATCAACAACAGCAGGCTGACCACACCAAAAGCGCGAACCGGATGGCCGAACAACTTCTGCCACAGGGAAGACAACGCGTTCTTCATTGATTGCAATAGTGATGACCGCATCAGTTCCCCCAGGGCAACACCCAGGACCAACCTGGGCCGCGAAAGAAAGTACCCACCGCCGTGAGCACCGTGAGTTCGAACAGAAACCAGGTCATGATCCAGAAGGAAAGCGGTTTCGCAGCCAGACCACGCCGGAAGGCCGAAGTCGACTGCGGAGAACTTTGCACCGCCAGCACCATGAACCCGGCGACGATCAGGGTCGGCGCCAGCGCCACGTACACATCAAACGCCAACAAGAACACCGAAAGTGCAGCCGTGGCCAGGTAGAAAATAAAGACACGACGCTTGCGGTCCTTCAGAAACAAGCCCTCGGCCTCAACGTTGATGTTGAAATACGGAATCACAATCAGCGCGATCACGACCAAAGCCGGAACCAGCACACCCGCGACCACCGGCGGAAAGTAGTGCAACATTTCCTGCAATCCCAGGAAGTACCAGGGCGCCTTGGCGGGGTTGGGCGTGTGCGAGGGATCGGCAATGCCCTCAAGGGGTGCGTTGAACAGAAGAGCCACGCTCACTAACGCGATCGTCAGCACCTCGATGGCGACGATGGCGCGGAAGAGGACTTCCGGATACGTCTGCACCTGATCTTCGTCGGCAACCTTGACCTGCGCCGAGGTTCGCCGGGTGACGAAGACAACCCGCGTCGGCGACTTGCGAGCATTCGAGTCCATGCCCGCGACGAAATCTTTCGGATCGGCCATTGTTATTGCACCCCCTTCGCGGCGGCAGGCACCGCTTCGGCCGCGACTGTTTTTGGCTCACTTTGTTGGGCGTAGAGGCCGCCATCTTTGCGAATGCGCCAGAAGTGTACCCCGACAAAAAGGATCGCAACCAGGGGCAGAATCATGCAGTGCAGGACGTAAAAACGCAACAGAGCATTGGCGTTCACCACATTGCCGCCGAGCATCAGGAAGTGAACCTTATTTCCCATGACTGGCACAGCGGAGGCAATATTAGAACCCACCGTGATCGCCCAAAAGGCCAACTGGTCCCAAGGCAGTAAGTAGCCCGTGTAACTGAGCAGCAGCGTAATCAGCAGCAGGATAACTCCAATGACCCAATTGAATTCGCGCGGTGCTCGATAGGCGCCGCGGTAAAACACCTTGAACATGTGCGCGAACACCAGGAAGACCATGGCATGCGCGGACCAGCGGTGCAGGTTGCGCAGAAACAGGCCGGAAGAGACTACGAACTGCAGATCCTTAGTGTCCGCATAGGCCTGCGGCACCGAGGGATGGTAATAGAACATCAGGGGAATACCAGTGGCCACTAATATGAGAAACGTTCCGAAGGTCAGGGTGCCCAGATACCAGGTCGTGCTGAAGCTGAGCATGCGGGTCCGAACCTTGGTGGAGAAAAGGTGCAGGAATACGTTCTGCTGCACCGCGAGCGCCCGGTGCAGAGTGCTGGATCCGGTCCCGCTGCGGAATACCGAACGCCAAACCCGCGTGCCGCGTAACTCCTCGAAGTAGTTCGTGATTGTTTTCGCCACGCTCACACCCTCAAGAACTTCATGGGATCAATTTGCTTCGAACGGTCCACCATCAGATCCCCCTCATCGCTAAGTGAAGTTTGCAGCCAGGGCAGCGGTCTGGGGGCGGGGCCTGCGATCTTGACCCCGTCGCGATTGAACTTGCTGCCGTGGCAAGGGCAAGCGATGATATCCAACTCAGGTTTCCATGCGGTCAGGCAGCCGAGGTGAGTACAGACGGCACTCAGCGCATAAAAACCTTTTTGGTCATGGATGAGATAAATCCCTGTGTTCGCGTCCAGTGTCACGGAATCGACCGCATAATTTTCCGGCTTGCCGGCGTTGACGATGGGAGAGGGCTCGTACAAAACATTCGGCGAAAGAAACTGGTATGAAAATGCTGCCGTGCCGGCAGCGGCGATACCGAGCGATCCCAATCCCAGCTTCACGAAAAAGGCGCGGCGGTTGACATCGTTGCCTGGTTCCGCTGGCGTGTTTTTTTTCTCTTCGGACATTATTCACCTCGAACGGTTATTTCGCGCCTCCAGCCGTGACTGGCGACTTGGGTCGGAGCGGCCCATCGATGGATTCCACCGAAATCAATCCGGTGCGCTCGGCGGAAACCAGGTTGTATGACTCCATAGTGATGGTGCCGACGGGACAGCGCGCGGCGCAGAGCCCGCAGCGAATACAGCGCGTCTCGTCTTTCAGCATGGCTGAACCAGTCACGATGCCGAGTTCGTCGGCCGCCACTTCGTCGAGTTCCACGCCAAACAATTCCTGATGTTCCCGGATCTGCTGCACGGTTTCGGGCTCGAACTGGATGCGATCCAGGGAAACAAGTTGCAGGCAGTTTTCCGGGCACACATCCACGCAACCGCCGCACAGGATGCACATGCTCCCGTCTTCGGGGACACCCTCAAAGACCGTGTTCACCCAGCAATGCAGACAGCGCTGGGCTTCTTCCGTCGCGGACCGAGCGTCGTAACCGACCTCGACTTCCGTCACTCCGGTACGGCGCTCCAGCGGCAGCATAGGTATGGGCGGGCGAACCAGGTCCAGCAACTCCAGCGGCATGTTGTGGCGCTTGAAGACCTCGACCTCGACGATAGGCTCTGGATGTTTCTGGCCGCGCAGAAATTCATCAATGCCGACCGCGGCGCGCTTGCCATCGGCCACGCTATCGATGATCAGACGCGGACCGAAAACGCAGTCGCCGCCGGCAAAGATTCCATCCGCCGAAGTCATCAGCGTTTGCGGGTTCACGGCGATCAGCCTACGGGGAGACAGCTCCACGCCATCTTCGGGTTTGAGAAAGTCCAGATTCGGCGCCTGGCCAACCGCCATGATGATGGTGTCGCAATCCAGTTGTGTTTCACTGCCCTCGTAGAACGCGGGATTGAAGCGCTTGTTCTGATCGAAAACCCATTTCGTCTTCAGCGTCTCCAAGGCCACCACTTTGCCGTCTTTGCCGATCATGCGCTTGGGGCCCAGGCCGGGATGCATGACGATGCCTTCCGTTTCGGCCTCTTCGATCTCTTCCAGCGCCGCCGGCATTTCTTCCCGTTTTTCCAGGCAGACGAGATGCACTTCCTGCGCTCCCAAACGCAGTGCGGAGAGTGACACGTCCACCATTTCTTTCGTGGCCACGGCACTTACACTCTCCAGCGAAGGTTCGAGGTCTTCGACTCCGGCGACATGCTGCCGGACGACTTCGCGAGCCGCCGAACGCGCCACGTCCATGGCGACGTTGCCGCCCCCGATTACAATCACCTTCTTGCCGATGGTGAACTTGTAGCCGAGATTCACGTTGAGCAGGAAATCGATGCCCTTGTAAACGCCGTCCAGGTCAACGCCCGGAATGGTGAGGTCGCGGCTGCGATGCGCGCCCACGGCGATCAACACCGCATCGAAGCCCTGATGGCGCAGGTCGGAAACCGTGAAGTCGCGTCCCGCCGCTTGATTGAGCTTTAGCGTGATGTCGCCGGTCGCGAGGATTTCTCGCACTTGCGCTTCCACCACGTCCCGAGGCAAGCGGTATTCGGGAATGCCGAGATAAAGCATTCCGCCGGCAACGGGAGCGGCTTCAAAAATTGTGACCGAGTAGCCCATGAGAGCCAGGTCATGCGCCGCGGATAGTCCTACCGGGCCGCCACCGACCACGGCCACTTTGAACGGCAGCCTGTTCTGACCGCGTCCCGCATTGATGTCGACAGGGCGCTTCGATTCAGGGCCGTGACGCTCCGTCAGAAAGCGCTTGAGAGCCCGGATTGCGATGGGGCGATCGATGTCGCCACGGCGACAGGCAGTCTCACAAGGATGCGCACAAACCCGGCCGCAGATGCTCGCCAGCGGGTTGGGATCGCGGGCAAACTTGTAAGCTTCCTCAAATCGCCCTTCCGCAATGAGCGCGACGTAACGGCCCGCGTTGGTGTGCGCCGGACAAGCCATCATGCAGGGGAAGTTGGTGTTCAGCCAATCCCTGTCCACTTTCTTTTCTTTGAACCGTTTCAGCACGATGGCAGTTTCCCTGTTCGTTCTCTGAGTGGCACGCGTTGCGTTTGAAAAAAATGGGGAGCCGACGCGACCGCCCACTCCCTGTTTCTTATGTTGGCTTCCCTATTTGCTCAGTGTGAAATCCGCTTTAGTGTCGCCCGCCACAGCGACCGGCTTGGACTGATTCTTGGCGCCTTCATGCCACGCGGTTACGGTGTAACTGCCGTCGGGGACATTTTCGATCTTGTATTCGCCCGACTTATCGCTCACCGCGAAATATGGAGTTGGCGACACTACAACATAGCCGGACATTTCCGGATGCACATTGCACAGCAGCGGCACTGCGCCAGGATTGTCAAACTTGAAGGGACGCTTTTCGCCCTTCGGCCAAGTGCCCAGGTTGTGGGTGAGTTTCTTGTTGCCGCCGACGGAGGGCCAGAACACGTTGTGGGCAACACTGTCGCTGTTGAGGAATTGCACGGTTGTGCCTGCCTGCACCGCTGTAATATGCGGCTGAAACATCAAGCCCCTCTGGTCGATCACGGGCTGCTGGGTGGGAGCGGGGAAGGTCTTGCCTGCCGGCGCTTCCACATAAACAACCGACTCACCGGCAACGCCTGAAACTTTTCCGCTGATGGTGCCTGCCTGTGAAGTCACAAATGCGGTCATCAACATTACTGCCAAGACAAGACTGCGTTTCATTGTTCTTCTCCTCGTTTCAAAAAAATAGTTGGTGGAGGCGTCCCTCCCCAGATCAGTAGACGAATTCTAATGCACCGGTGGCAACGTTTGTGCGGAAGGGTTCCACCGCCTGTCCATTAGAGTTGTAGTAGAGGGCCTGCTGCGGCCGGTATTGGTACTCAAACGACGCCTTGATATTGGGGTGAATCAAGAACTGAACGCCGGGTGTGAACCGGTCGCGCGCACTCCCCGCCGGCGAGAAATAATTCCCCGAGCCCGCCTGGTTTAGGAAATCCGCCGTGGACTGGACGCGGTCGTAACGCAGGATCGTCATCACCCAGGGCAGCACCAGATAGTCGGCCTCGAGGAAGCCGCCGTTGAACTTGGCGGCCGCTCCCGGAATAAAGCCGGTGTAGGTGGAGTTCAACAGCAGATCATTATCGTGTCCGTACAT
>Ga0326728_10015259_pt1 | contig 16034 bp, 16 predicted proteins | sample MB3enrmetagenome_FD_207602 | JGI IMG/M metagenome (GOLD analysis project Ga0326728, IMG submission 207602) | Lab enriched peat soil microbial communities from McLean, Ithaca, NY, United States - MB31MN | ecosystem: Environmental > Terrestrial > Soil > Wetlands > Peat | place: USA: New York...
CCAGAGTTGGTTCGGGTGGAGCTTAATATACATCACCCGTTTTCCATCTCGCGACATGACAGGGCCCGTAGCATATTCCGAAAGGATGTCCACGGATTCCTTGCTGCGGACATGGTAAGCGGTGAGAAAGCCGGAGGCCTTACCATTGACGTAGTAAGTCCCCTTTGTGGCGGGGCTCAGCATGGGGGAAGAATCGGGCCCCGGGCCAGAGGTGATCTGAGTAAAAGCATGGTCGTCCAAGCCGTACTGCCAAAGGTTAGTCAGCCCATTGATCGTGCGGCTGAGCAGCAAGCTCTTGCCGGGTTCCGCCCAAACGGCGTCAGCCGGATACTCGGAAAATGAGCCCAAGTCCGCAGCGGAGTGACTCGGCACATTTACCTTATAGAAGTGTCCATCTCTATCGCTGACCCGAGGCTCGGCTATGACCAGGAGGTTGTTGCCGTCAGGATAAGGCAGGATTGAGATGGGAAAGAGAGAAGGATTATCGAAGCTGAATACGTTTTCTTCGCTCAGTCCGGATTTCTCGGCGCGAAAGACGGCCCGGCTATCCGACCTCAGGTAGAAGAATGAGTTGCCATCCAGCGAGGGCACGAGGGAGCGGCCCGAGGCCACTCGACGCGGCGTTCCCCCGAGCGTTGGCACGGCCGACTCCTCGTCACGGCCCCCATGACGCTCATAGTAGATCTCAGTACCATCGGGCGCAAAGCTGTCCACCTGTTTGTCGCCTTCGTCATGGGTCAACTGGAGAGGTTCCCCGCCCGAAGCGAGCATGACGAATACTTGCTCTACCCCTCCTGTCGGGGAACCAAAGGCAACGGTGCGTCCATCGGGCGAGAGCTTGGCCCCGTCGATCGGCTTGTTCCAGTGGCTGATTTGAGTAATCTTCGGAGGGCCTGCCGGGATTCTGCCTCGCGGCCAGAAGTGGAAAGCCGCATACGCGCCTGCTACGAGCGCCACGAAGCACGCCAGAGTCACGTATTGCCAGCCCGCGAAGCCGCGCCCCGGCCGGAGGGCGGAGGGAGCCGGCAAAGTGGTTTCTTCCTGCGGAACGCCCTCCCGCGCCGGAGCAGCCACAGGCTGGGAAACCCGCCCCGAGGTCGAGTCGCGCTTCAGCCGCTGCAGGTCGGCACCCAAGTCAGAGGCATGTTGGTAGCGCAACGGGCGGTCCTTTTCCAAGGCTTTGTTGATGATCCGTTCCAGCTCCGGCGGCAAATCGGGATTCAGCCGAATCGGAAGCGCAGGCGCACGGTTCAGGATGGCTTCAAAGATGACTCCCGAGGCATCTCCGCGAAAGGGTAGCACCCCGGTCGCCATTTCATAGAGCACCACGCCAAAGGAAAAGAGGTCACTTCGCGCATCGACTTCCTTGCCACGAATCTGCTCCGGCGACATGTAGGCTACTGTTCCCAGCGCGGTCCCCGGACTGGTCAAGTGGGGTTCTTGCAGTCTGACAGCGGTTACAGTGGGCAAGCTGCCCGCCTGACCTGAGGAACTCTCCGTCGGTGTAAGCTTGGCGAGGCCGAAGTCCAGCACTTTGGCGTGCCCCCGTTTGGTTATGAAGATGTTCGCCGGTTTGATGTCGCGATGGATGATTCCCTGGCTGTGCGCGGCATCGAGAGCATCCGTGACCTCGATGGCGATCTCCAGCAGTCGTTCCAACTCAAGGGGCCGGCCCTGAATCTGGTGCTTCAGCGTCATGCCATCCAGGTACTCCATGGCGATGAACGCCTGGCCGTCGCATTCGCCGATGTCGTGAATCGTGCAGATATTGGGATGATTCAGGGCTGAGGCAGATTGCGCTTCGCGCTGGAAACGCGCCAATGCCTGGGAATCTTTGGCAAGGGCTTCAGGCAGGAACTTCAGTGCGACAAACCGGTGGAGGCGAGTATCTTCGGCCTTGTAGACAACACCCATCCCGCCGCCGCCGAGCTTCTCCACTATGCGGTAGTGCGAAACCGTTGTTCCAATCATGATTTGGAGGAATGCTTGTCGACTAAAACATCTTAGCACAGGCGCGGAACCAACGTCGCCAAATCGGACGTGGTCGATAGCCGCATCCGGTTTGTCGGCTGGGCGAATCCTGGAGCCACCGAAGGTCGTTCTGAAGCCAGTCTGCGACAAGTCCTCCCTATCGGCTAGCGTTTACAACCAGCCAAGCAGGATTTCCTCTGTTCACCCAAGTACCGAGATAATCAGGGGATCTGTCAAAACGGGACGTCCAATTCTGTGCCTTCACCCGCTGCGTCATTGAAGGGGTTATCGACCTCATCAGCTGGCTCAGCAACCTTCGAGGACTCGACCGCCTTTGCGCAGTTCCCGTTCTTTGCTGGCCCCAGTAACCGCAGCAGAGTGACGACCACCTCGGTCACGTCGCGCTTCTTCCCTTCGCGGTCCTCGTAGCTGCGCAACTGGAGTCTTCCTTCAATAAACAGAAACTTCCCCTTGGTGATGAACTCGCCTGCGATCTCCGCCCAGCGGCGCCAGGCTACGCAGCGAATCCAGAGCGTGTTGGTCTTCTTCTCCCCGTCGCCGTTCTTGTAAACCTCTTTCACGGCGAGAGGGAAGTTCGCCACCGATATGCCGGCAGCCGTGAACTTCATTTCGCTGTCAGCACCAGCGTATCCAATAAGCAGGACTTTATTCAACATTTGCATTGTAATCGGAACCATAAAATGACGACTCGCTACTTTACAGCTCCGATATCTCCTTTCTTGATGGCTGCGTAGAACCTTCGGGCGAACCTTTGGTTACCTCGCGGCGAAGACACCGATCAACGCTTGACATTTCTCATTATGGAACTAGAATTCACACCACGGAGATGCTCTATGAAGGGTCTATCTCTGGTGCTTTTGGCAGTTGCGCTGGTGGCCACACCGCCATTCGCACAGACGAAGGGACAGCAACGCAATCTACCAAACCGTTAGCTCGCCTAAGGGGGCGTATGCCATCACTTCCAGATGCCGTAGGTGAGTTCCTCCGTGGGAAGCGCATTGCGGTGGCTGGCGTCTCCCGGAGCGGCATGAGTGCAGCCAATGCTATCTTCCGCAAGCTCCGCGACTCCGGCTATGAGGCTTTTCCCGTCAATCCCGCGGCTGGAGAGGTGGAAGGCGTGCGGTCATTCCCCGACCTGCTCTCGATTCCTGGATCTGTCGACGGGGTCGTCATTGCCACGCATCCCAAGGTTTCCATCGACCTTGTGCGACAGTGCGTCAACTGTGGCATCGGCCGTGTTTGGTTCCACCGTTCCTTCGGCCAAGGTAGTGTCTCGGACGACGCAGTTCGGGAGTGTCAAGTCCGGGGGATCGACTGCATTGTCGGAGGCTGTCCGCTCATGTACTGCGATCCCGTCGATGGAGCACATCGGTGCATCAGGTGGTGGCTCCGTTGGTGGCGACGTGTCCCTGGGTAAGCTGAGGCAGGGTCCACTAAAACGGGACGTCTGTAACGTTATGCTTAGTCGAACCTGAACTTGCGGCTGACGCGATCATCTGCCAGCACATCCATCTGAGCGGCGAGGTTTGCCGTGCCTTCCCGTACCTGGGCACGAATTAGCGGCATATTTCGCAGCTCATCCGTGCTGACGCCCTCCAGCAAGGCTCGTGCCTTCTCCACCTGCTCCTTCAGTTCCTGGTCGTCCACCCCGTTGCGCAAGTCAAACGTCCCCAGGAAATCACGCAGCTTCTGCAAGGTTGATTCCCGCAGCCGCTGAGGCTTGCCGTCAGGCTGATCCCCCAGCCGGTCGCGGAGGTGACTGACCAGCTCCAGCAGCGAAGCCCGCATCACCTGTTGGACTTCGGCGCAGGCTTCCGACATGGCCTGGACAGCCTTGTCACGCTCCGTCTGAAACATACGGGCTGAGATCTCCCTAAGTTGTTCCGGCACACCATAGCTGACGTATTGCCAACTGAAGGTAAAGCGGGAACGGACTTCATCCACTGGCGGATAGTCGGCCGGGTTATGCAGGGTGCGCAGTCGTCCAGCGGCCTCCTGGCACAGGCGCGGATAGGCTGTGAGGAATACCTCCACTAACACCCAGCGCTTCTCTTTGAACTCAGAGAGAGTTTCATCTACCGTCTCCAGCAACCCCAAGGGGAGGAGGTGAATACCCACCTCGAACGGCAAGCACGTATCTTAAAGAAAGCGGCGAACATCGCCATCGAGGGTGCGGATGGCCTGAAGCTCCGGCGAGTCGAGCAGCGTTTTCGCAACTCGGATGAGTTCCTTATCGGCGTCCACTTCAACCTGGGATGAGCTAACCTTGCGGCTGTTGCGCAGCAGGCCCAGGTGAAGCTTGATGAAGACTGTTTTGCGGGCCAAATCCGTGCCCCGTTCCTGGATATCCAGGATTGATAATGCTGTGGCCATTTCATCCTCCTTCTTGTAGTGGGAATTCTTAAGACGGTACCTCGGTTATTGGGGAGGTCCGAGTCATGGTGTGCCATCCGTAGAAGTGGCCGCACTCGAGTGTATAAAAGTGGACAGATCTCCTTGAGGCGCGGAAGCTAGGTTTGCAAGAGGCAGAGTCCACTCGTCGCAGAATCATCTCCCTGCCGAGCCTGAGGAGTCATACCATCCCAGACCCGGCTAACGGTTGAGGGAAAGAAGTATTCGCAGCTTTCGATTCTTTCCTCTTGCGCAATTCCCCTTCTGGCCCCCTGGAGGTGGGCAAACATGAAGAAATGGCTTTGTTCCATCGCCGGATTGTGCCTGGCACTGGCAGGCTCCCTGGCCGCACAAGCACAAACTCCGGCAGTTCCGCCGCCCAATATCCTCAGCATCCAAACGGACAACATAAAACCCTACGAGGATGGACCCTACGACAAATTTGCTACAGAATCCGCCGCCTTGTCGCAGCAACTCAAGGACCCGACGCACGTCCTGGGGATGGAAGCCCTGACCGCCCCACCTCGAGCGCTTTACCTCATCGGCCACGATTCTTTCGAGGCGCTGCAAAAGAGCGAGGAGTGGCTCCTCGGCGACGCGGCGACCGACGCTAAGATAGGCGCGCTGGATGCGCGCGAGGGCCTTCACGTATCCGAGGTCCACTACACCATCTGGCATTACCGCCCCGACCTCAGCAACAACGTCGCCGGAGCGGACATACCGCACTCCCATTACTGGGAGGTGATCATCTTTCATATGCGTCCCGGTCACGATGAACAGTTCGAGGAATTGACGAAGCTTTACCGCGACACCAACCTCAAGATCGGCCTAAACACCCCCTGGGCGACTTACGAAGGACTGACGGGTGTGGCCAACGCCTATCTTGTCTTGGTGCCGATGGTGTCCCTCAAGGATGAAAACACTGCCTTGGCGCATAAGAAGGATTTCGGCGCTGCGCTGGGCGACGAGGGAAGGGGCCTGATGGACAAGCTTTCCGGGGATAGCGTGGCCAGCTTCGAGGACAACATCTGGATGGTGATTCCGGAGTGGAGCATCGTCGAGAAATCCTGGATCGAAGCCGATCCGCAATATTGGGCGCCTGAGCCGGCAGCAAAGTCCGCACCTGTACGAAAGGCTCCGCCCGCACAATAAGCAAGACCGATCGGAACGCGGAGGGCGCCCTCACGCGAGGATGCCCTTCGGATCTTGTTCGAACAAGTGATTCGGCGTTTCCGGCTTTACGGCTGCGGGGAGGGTCCAGATTGAGATCCTGAGGTCCCCCCGGGGTAACCCATCGAGCGAGAGGAAAATCATGCACAAACGGATTTTGGCTGCACTGTTCCTGACATTCACGTTGGGCGCCGTGTGTCCTGCGCCCGCAACCACGACGAGCACGCCCCGTGCCGAGTGGCATCATCGCCGGCATCGCCGGCATCGTAGAATAGTAGTGGTAATTAGGGCTTTCCCCGGCAATTCAAACTAACGCCCCTGCCCCCAGCGGGAAGAACCCGCAATAGCGCATCCGTGTGTTCGCACGAAGTGCGCCTGGGAAAAGTCCATGTCCGCTAGCGGAAGAAACCACTTGATGAAAAGGCCTTCGCGGATCTGATCGTGGCCCACAGGCGGGGTTGTGGAAGGCTGAAGGCGAGTTTCTAGCGGATTCTCAGCTCATCGGGATGTATGGTTCGCCGCAGAGCTGCGAGCGAGAAACGAGGAAGGGCAGATGGTCTGCGCCAATGTATTCGGCCTTTGGTCGAGTCTGTGACTCCGGGCCATGATGGATATCCGCTTTCAGGCCTCGGAATTCGAGGGGGGCATGACGATAAGTGGTCCGCCCAAGCCCCGAATGACGCGTCCCTTGGGTGCCGATGAGTTCTCCTGGTAAAGCGTGCGCTTGCGCAACCTCCGTACTGTTACCTCAGTGCTCTTGCCATGTCGAAGCATGAAGGCGAAAACTGATCATCTAGGATATAGCTGTGAACAAAACTATCGAAAGACATAATGAAAGAGAGTGAACCCATGTTGATCGGTGCACGCCTGCGCCAACTGCGCGAGCAGAAGCAAATGTCTCAAGGGGATATTGAGGAGCGTACGGGGTTATTGCGGTGCTATGTCTCCCGAGTCGAAAACGGTCACACTGTCCCTTCGCTGGAGACTCTAGAACGCTTTGCTGGGGTTCTCGATGTCCCGCTTTATCAGCTGTTTTTCTCTGGAGAACAGGCTCCCTCAACCCCAAGCCTCGCGCCGCGCCAGACCTTGGAAGAAATAATGGCGGACAACGGCGATAAGGGGCAGGATGCTCAATTCCTCGCGAAACTCAGGAACCTCTTGACCTGTCTGGCAGGGCGGGATCGGGATGTCCTTCTCAGTCTGGCCAAGAGATTAGCCACTCGTTAGGGAAGCCCCTTCTCCAGCCCAGAGCTCCACTATGGCAGGGTGAAGGAGTCCCCTGGGCAGAGCGCAAAGTACTTGCGTCCATCTGCTTGCGATGCCGGCCTAGTTTGGCAAGAGGTTTTTAGCCCTCATTTCCAATTTGAACCATATTTCTGAATCTGCAGATCGTCGCCGTCATGAATATTCATGCGAGCTCGAACGTGATGAAGGCGGTCCAGACGCCAATACCCGATGGGTGCGCCACAGAAACAGCCCTTTCAGCTCTCTTTCAACGCCTCTCTCAGGGTCGATTCCCACAGTTCGCGCGTCACCTCCGACGGGGCCTGAGTCTTTTCTTGCGATAATATTACCGAGTGGTTAATAACTTGCTCGTGTGACGAGAATGTTGGCCTTCACACTGATTTTGCGTCATTTGCCCCTATAGAATCACGCTATGCCGCCGTGTCTATGCGCCATGGTTGTGGCTGAATTCTTGAAAGTGCGCGATGAAATTATGAGTGCGGGAATTACTTTGTTTGTTCTCTCCCTTGCAAGGTATTGACAGCCTTGTGACGGAATATCGTTTTGACGGCCCGTGAAGGCATCTTCAGCAGGACATAATGGTTTTGCCCATTACTATTGATCGTTCCATCCTCGACTACCTTAAACGTAAGGGTTACAGCCTTTCGCGGATTGAACGCGTCAATGAATTGCTCTGGCGGGCAAGCCTCGAGGAGCTGTACGAAGCTCTGGAGAGGGAGGCAGCGGGGTTTTGTGCTGCCGCCAGAAAGACGGAACACAACGAGCGCAAGCCTTTGCCACGGCGAGCCAAAAGTCGATCACGCGGGAAGGTGAATGATGGCTTGCACTCCGCCTAGCGGCTGGTTTCCCTGGCGCGGTGAAGTTTACCTGGTACGGCTTCAAACCTGCGTAGATATTGATGCCGACGAACATCCGAAGATTTTTGGACGGAATTCAAAATGGAGATGTTCAGGCCTCGGAATTCGAGGGTGGCATGACGGTGAGCGGCCCATCCAGATCCCGCATGATGTGTCGCCTGGATGTAGGTGAGTTCTCTTGAAACTGGTAAACGCCCGGCGTCGAGGCGCTGATGAACTTCCCTGACGCCATCTGGCGGAGAGCCTTGACCTGCTCAGCCGCGGAACGTGACACCGGCACGATGTATTTGGCCGCTTGCGTGAGAGTCATGCTCAAGCGATGAGCCTTCCGGCAGCATTCTTTGATCTCAGCCCCTGTCCAGCCTTCATCGTTCGGAAGGTCCCCTGTCACCCCGTACTTCTTGAAATAGATCTGCCAGATGATCTCTCGCTCTTCTTCGGTAGGCAGGTCGAAGAAGAACGTGCCCAGAGTGAATCGCCGGCGCAGTTCCGGGGGAAAACTTGCGATCGAATTACACGTGGCGATGAAGAGCATGCGCCCTTGGGAGACCGCATCAATGATCTTGAGCGCCGTACGGAGCCGGTCCGTGGAAGGGCCCACCAGGGAACTCTCCATGGCAGCCAGATCGAAAGCAATGGCGGGAATGCCGGCGGTGTTGCCTGTTGCCTTTGCTACTGCTGATTTAGCTGCACCATGCGGACCGGTCAGCACGATGCCATCGGCTTCCCGGTCCTGCATATAGGTGAGGATCGTTCCGGTCATTTCCGTCTTCACGCCGGAGAGGTCGGTTCCAGTCCCTGCGAAAGCTTTCTCGATCTCATCAATGAATACAATGACGCGGGGAGGATCAACGCCGCAAAGGACTGCATACGGGAAGCTCTTCACGTTGCTCAAGCCGCCCAGGTCGTCAAAGGTTTCACCACCTCGCCAGACGGACAGGCCCGGCGTCTGTTCGATGATCTGGCGCTTGCGTTCCCAGAGATCTTCTGTGTCCAATTCGCGCTTGACCAGCGAGATCGCCAGCACCTGCTCTGCTGGGAAGGCAGCCAGCCCAATCAGGGCATCGACTGCTCTGTCGATCTTCGCCCGCTCAGGCTCAGCCAAGTTGGCCGCGTGGAAGGTCTCTCGGACGATCCGCTCCAGGTGAGTGGCGGAGGGCAGAGGTTCGTCAAGGACGAGCACGTCCTGCCCAAGCTCCGGAGGCAAGGTCGCGGCAGTCCTTGACGCCGTAGCGGCTCGACAACATTCGCAGCGCTTTACTGCGGCTCGTGCACAGCGGCAAGCCACTGGGCTGGGCTTCATTGAAAGGCCCGAGAACGGCGACGTCGAGGTGCCCACGGATCTCTTCCCAGACTCGGCGTCGTTCCTTTTCGGAGTAATCGCGGCCCCATATCGAATACCGTCGCAGAACAAGTTCTAGATCCGTGTAGCCGCTAAACATGCCGAAGCTCAAGTTCGGCACTCGCTGACGCAGCATCTGCATCAGTTCCAGCAAGACGGGCGATTGCTGCATGGGCTCGCCGCCTGTGAAGGTGACTCCTTCTGCGCCGTGCTCCTTGTGCGCACGAAGCACTTTGTGAGCTACGGCACCGACGGGGACTTCCGTTCCCGCATAGGAATGGATTTCGGGATTAAAGCACCCGCGACAGGCGAGGGTGCAACCCTTCTAGCGCAGCTCGCCGCTTTTCACGGCGCGGATGGCATAATCCGCTGCCCGGTAAGCCAGGGCCTGGATGGTGGCGGTGGGTTGCTGCCTGGCAGAAGTCACAAAGTTACTTCCATCCACTAGAAAAAGGTTGGGAACATCGTGGGTACGGCTGAATGGATTCACAACGGAAGAGCCCGGATCGTTCCCCATCCTGCAAGTTCCCATGAGGTGCCGGCTGGGCATGTTGTCGACGACGTCGAACGGTTGGCTCCAAGTCTTCAGGGCACCCGCCGCCTCGAGAATCTCGATCTGCTTCGCCAGCAGCCATTTCATGGTGGCCACGTCATCCGGGTGGTAGTAGGAAGTGATGCGGACAGCCGGCAAGCCCCAGGCGTCCTTCAGGTCAGGGTCCAGCGAAACGGTGTTCTTTTCTTGCGCGAGCGAGGTGCTGTGGGACAAGAGCGTCATGGTGCGGTTGAAGTAGGTTTCAAACATCTGCTTGAACTCGCTGCCCCATTTGGGCGCCTCGGGCGGCAAGCCATGCAGCGCGAACCCGGCGGGATAGTAATCGAACCGCGCGTCAATGCCACCCCCGCCGTAGAAGCCCCGCTTGGGGTCTGTGGCGTAATAATCGTGGATGAGCCGTGTCACCTGAATGCCCTTGTACTCATTCAAGGGATGCTCAAACAACCCCTGCGCCGAGGCGCCGTTATCCCACATCAGGTACTTTCCAACCAAGCCGCTTGAGTTCGCCAAACCCTCGGGAAAGCGTTTTGATTTCGACATCAGCAGCAACTTCGGCGTTTCAACGCCGTTAGCGCAAACGAAAACCGCCCTGGCGCTTTGGAAGATCTCGCGCCGGTTTCGATCGAAGTAAATGGCGCCCGTGGCTCGGCCGGCATCGTTCGTTACGATCTTGCGCACGTAGCAGTGGGGCCGGATTTCGCATCGGCCCGTCCTTTCGGCCAGCGGAATCAGGCTGACCAAAGTACTGGATTTTGCACCCATCTCACAGCCGAACGATTCGCAGAAACCACAATTCACACAGGGCGCACGGCCTTGATACGGCTGGGAGAGAATGGCGACCGGCGCGGGGAACGGATGTAGCCTGAGGCTCCTCGTCGCGCGCTCAAACAGGATGCCCGACGACTTGACCGGCATGGGAGGCAGCGGGTACGGCTTCGAGCGCGGCGCTTCGAAGGGATTCGCGCCGGCCAGGCCCGAGATGCCGAGTTCGTACTCGGCTTTCGTGTAATAGGGCTCTAGGTCAGCATAGGTGATGGGCCAATCCCTTAGATCGGCGCCACTCACCTCGCCGCACAAGCTCCGCTCATGAAAATCGCTCTCATGGAAGCGCCAGTAGTTGGCGGTGAAATGAACACTCCCGCCACCCACCTGGCGTCCGTACTCGATCGCCTTCATTGGCCGGGCTCGGTCCGTTTCCGACTTGCGGTAGGTGATCGGCTGAAGCTTCGGGTCGTTGGTCAGACCGGGCTGGAAGGTGTACTTGATCTCATCGTGCGAGTAGTCCTTTTCGCGCAGGTAGGGGCCCTGCTCGAGCACGACCACTCGGAATCCGGCTGTGGCCAGTTCTTTAGCCACGACGCCGCCCGCCGCGCCGGCGCCCACAACCAGGAAATCGACAGGGTCGGTAGTTGGGAAAACCACGCCGCTCATTTCTCCTCCCCGTTCACGTGAGCGTCGTAGTAGCCGAACGGCGGCTGGTAAGCCATCGAAGCCTCAAATCCGATCTGCTTCCATCCGATTTTTCCTCGATTGCCGCCATAGCTGGGGTTCCCCAGGAAGCCCAAAACTGTGTGAGTGCGGAGCAGTTCAAAGAAATCGGTTGCTTCAATGGTGCGGATCAGAGCGATCTGCTGCCGGGCCGTCAGCGACGCGATGGCAGTCGACTTCGGGAATAACTCCTTGCGTTTCGCCTGGAGCAGCTCCATCCCGGCGCGATATGTCTCGCGTTCGTGGGCAGCGAACGTCGAGAGCGCGCGGTCTATGAAATAGATGACGCCTGCTTCTCGCGCGCCGGGGCCACTGGTCGAGGGAATAATCTGCGCCGCGATGGCCTCGATGTCCGCTGCGGCGTCCCTGTCCAGAGTTTCGAAATGAGGGGCTGCCGAGCGGGCGGCAGTGTGCGCGTGCTGCAGCGCGGACAATACTTCAGGCCACGCCGTCATCGCCAGGCAGGTTAAGAACCAATGCCGCCGCGTTGATTTTGTCATTATCGCAAGTTCATGATCGCACAAACGAACTGTGTTCGCAAGGCAGCTTGAATCGTAAAACCATCTTGTCGAGGCGATGCTCTCTGTAAACTGACCGCTGCAGGTTGCGATGCCTGCTGGCACAACTCACACATGTTGGACTGGCCTTGGGCAGCCCACTGCCGCCCGGATCATGTCTCTCGTGCATCCGGCCCAGCAGATGTACTTGCGAGGGTCCTCGATCGAGGTTGAGAGGTTGTCTCCGCTGCGGTCGTGCCCCTCTTCCGCGCAGGATGGGCATCGGGTCACATTGTTGTGCCCCAATGTGCGGAGCTTCGTGTTGATGTGGTCGAGGATGCGGAATTCTGGCCCACGCACGTGTCTCCTTAGGTCTGGTTCAGCATTGGGTCGTGGTGAAGCGAGCTGAGGTGGGATAGCCTTCCCGGCAATCAACCGGGCAAGATGGTCACGGGTCATCTTGGGAAGCGAATTCAGGTAGCACATCTGCTTCTCAAGATCTTCAGCGGCGCCATCAAACCAGAAGCGCTGAGCTGCACCGCGGTGAATGCCCAGCGGTCCACGAATAGCGTTGCCATATCTGCCCGGCTTCAGGGAATCGTGCTTGGGGAAGATCTCGATCCCTTCCCGCTGCCTGCCTTGCTTCACCGAGATGCCGAGTTGCAGAGCAAGGTCGCACACGTAAAGCCGGCAACCCCGCGCCAGGAGTGGCTCAGCCATGAAGATCCAGAGATGCCCGCCACGCCTGCTTCGCTCAAGTGCCGAATCGACACCATCTTGCTTCAGGCAGTCACCAAGCCTGATGAGATCAGCGAGCGCATCCTGGTAATCCACGTCTATGGCGACCCACTTGCAGCGCTGGGTGGCCGGGTTGATGGCGTAAAGGCCGATGGTGATTTGCCCTTCCAAGTGACGGCGGATGGTGTCGGGCGTCAGACTGAGTTTTTGGCCCGTTGTCTTGTCGGTGGGCCGGTAGTAATAATGTCGGGTGCTTTCCGGGCAGGGTCGGTTGGACTGGAGCGTATAAGCCCGGCGGTTGACGAAGAGGCGGAAGTAATCTATCGCTACATCCGGTGGGGCTTCCAAACGAAGCGTTGACATGGCCGTCTCTCCGATCTTGTGCGTGGACATTGACGAATGAATTCGGCTGTGCTAGAAAGAGTGCTTTCGATGAGAGGGGAGCCGATCTGTCCTTTAGGAACTGCGGAGGGGAGAGGCGTGATTCCCTGAACGCGGGAAGAATGGTGGCCGCACAGGGGATTCTCTCCACTCGCTAAGATGTCCGAGATCGAAACGAAGTCGTTCATACAAGTGAGGAGGTTCTTATGGTAAGCATCCCCAAGTTTGTGCAGGAGTTCTTTCCAGGCAAGATGGCTTGGGTAGCCACCGCGACACGGGAAGGGGTCCCCAATGTCACGCCCAAAGGTACGGTGAAGGTTCTGGACGACCAGCACGTGGTTTTCGCTGATCTCTTTTCTCTGAAGACTCGCCAGAACCTTGAGCAAAACCCCAAAGTGGCTGTAACAGTGATTGATCCCTCCACTCACAAGGGCTACCAAGTTAAAGGAACGGCTGAATTGCTCTCATCGGGTCCGCTTTACGACCAGATGGCTGCGGACTTGAAGGGTGCATTGGCGACGCTGCCAGTGCCCAAGTACGTGGTTAAGATCAGCGTAGAATCCGTTTACGACCAATCGGTGGGCCCCGACGCGGGCAAACAGATTGCCTGAACTGCCGACGGGCGAGCGTGCGGCGTGGCTGAACGTTCAACCAACCTTGCAAGGCATAGCCGAAGCCAATAGGTCGGTGGCTGACCGCAGTTTGGAGACATCCGCCTGAGTCATACGGCCGATATCTCCGTACTTGAAGCTTCCGCCGCTTGCCCATTCCACCACATCGCCGATGGCCTGCTTCTTGGTCGTGGCAACACGCCGTGCTGTCGTCAGGAACTCGTTGCGGAGCTGATTGAGCCCTGAGTCACGAGGTGATCCGTTCCCGTTGTTCCCGTTGTCGCGCGCAGGACCTGAGGAGGCCCCACTGGCGGGGGACTTGCCAGATCCGTTGCCGTCCTTTGGGGCATCGCTGTTTCGAGTCGTCGATGGCTCCGGCGTGGCGCACGGAGGCGGATTGGCAGGGGGACGACTTGCCTCCGCTGATTCATTACTCGAAGAACCATTCGCCGGATAGAACTCCGCGGTCAGCTCAGGTGCCTGCTCCTGCTCGTCTTCAACTACTTCAAGGACCTTGCCTCCCGCCAGTAACTTCCGAGTCTCGGCAAAGAGGCGAGCATTCTCCGTCAAGTTGGCGATAAGCTTCTGCATGTCGTCGCCTTCAACCTCCAGACTGAGCGCCCAGATGGACGAGGTCCTCTTCCTTTTCTCCTTGCGGTCGAAGTACGTGGTCTCCTCCGGGCGAACTGTCAGCTTGGCGGTGATGCCGGCCAGGCGACCGCCGGTAAAAGTCTGAATCTCCTGCAAGGCGGAATGAATCTGGCGGATGGAGCGGTATGAGCACGTGTGGATGCGGCAGACGCTCCCCAGGCGCGGGAAGTCAGCCAGCACAAAGCGAAGATCACCACTTGGCTTGCACTGACCCGCGGCAAGTTCCGGGCATCCATTTCCGCAGCGAGGCCAGGGTTGTCCGCCAGGATTCTCAGCCGTCCGCCGGGTGGCAGTGACACCGTCACCCCAGCACTTGCGCTCGATGGCCGTCCACCAGGCATAAGAACTGGGGAAGACGTTCTCGATGTCGTCGTCGATCAACATGATGTGGAGTTCGCGGCATTGCTCGCCATAATGCTGGGTCAGGTCAGGGTCAACTTCCCACTCGACCCTGTTGGCAGTCTTCATCTTGCGCAGGAATGCGAAGTGGTCGAGCTTGGTGGGATGGTTGCGATCTCCGTTGGGTGGCAGCCCAATAGAGACTTTGGTGGATACGGACAGCCGCTGGACGACGCGGCCGTCATGGTCGTGCGTGACGCCAATGATCATGGGGGATGCTCCTTCTATGGGGCTCGGGCGGCGAGCGGAGTCGGTGAAGCATAGGGAATGACAGCGTGGGGGCAGATCAAGGCAACTTCGGTCGAACCCGATATGCAGAACCAAGCGAGGGTTCAAACGACTGGGGGCATACTGGTGGGTGTGCCCCAACTCGGGAGCGAGCCCCGAAGCGTGCATTTCTGATGGAGGTTCGAGCAAACCCGACATGTTCCTCGGTCATTTTGCTGTCGCACTAGGAGCGAAGAAAGCGGCGCCCGAAGCGTCACTCGGCACGCTCGTCCTTGCAGCGCAGTTCGCGGACTTGCTCTGGCCGTTTTTCTTGCTACTCGGCTGGGAGCAGGTGCGGATCGCTCCGGGAATCACTCGCGTGACCCCGCTCGATTTCGTTTCATTCCCCTACTCGCACAGCCTATGCGCGGAACTCCTTTGGGGGCTGGGAATCAGCATTGTCAATTTCGCCTTGCGCCGCAATACCCGCGCCGCTATGGTGCTGGCCGCTTGCGTTCCCTCCCACTGGGTGCTCGATTACGTGGCGCACAGGCCGGATATGCCGCTCTTTCCCGGAGGCACGCGTTATGGACTCGGCCTTTGGAATTCCTTCCCGGCGACTTTGGCGGCTGAGTTCACCTTGTTTGCGGTCGGCATTGCCGTCTACCTGAGCGTCACTGACGCGAAAGATCGCATTGGGAAGTGGGCACTCTGGTCGTTGTTGATCTTTCTCCCGCTGGTCTACATTGCTTCCCTTATCTCGCCGCCACCTCCAAGCGTGCAAGTGATAGCCGTGAGTGCCTTGGCCATGTGGCTGATAGTCCCATGGGCCGCTTGGGCAGACCGTCACCGTTCCACCTCGGTTCCCTGATGGAGGCTATCCCTCGGGAGTCAAGGAACAGATCTCATTGATATTCATGGCTCTCACTTCGGCGGTCTGACCGGTGAGTGTACCTCGCCGGATACAGACACCGGCCGGAAAGCACGGTCATCATCCGAGTCGTGCGTGACATCAATGATCATCGGGATTCGTTCGTGAGAAGAAGGATAAAGCCGGGTTCAGACGTGCAGAACGGCGACAATTGTGTTTCTCGGGCTACCCTACGCTCAGGGCGATTTGGGCGTTTTGATTCTCTGTAACTTATTGTAAATAAAGGATCGCTGTCGGCGTTTCTCGGGTGGTTTGAGGTGTTGGAGAAGCCTCCCGCGCAGCGTATTGTCGTCGGTGGGAGGGCACTTCTACACACGGGCCGTTTGTTTGCCAAGTGGATTACTTACGAGTGGCCCGTGACTCGTCCACAAATTCAGTGAATAGCTCTTAGTCCTGTGAGAAGGCCGAAAATCGTCCCGCAGGCGGCTCATTGTTGAGAAGTTGCACGTGCTCCGTAGGGGTCGTGGTAGCATAGTGGGCATCATCGCGGGTTGCGTTGTCCCCCGAGCGGCGTGGGCAAGTAGCGGAACAGGCCAATGGATTCGATAAGTCCGGCAAATCGTGGCGAAGGATTGACCTTG
>Ga0326728_10015261_pt1 | contig 16033 bp, 17 predicted proteins | sample MB3enrmetagenome_FD_207602 | JGI IMG/M metagenome (GOLD analysis project Ga0326728, IMG submission 207602) | Lab enriched peat soil microbial communities from McLean, Ithaca, NY, United States - MB31MN | ecosystem: Environmental > Terrestrial > Soil > Wetlands > Peat | place: USA: New York...
CGTTCATGATGGCCTTGGACCCGAAGCGGTTTGCCGGCGGGGCGACCCTGGCGGCGGCGGCGGCTGAAATGGCGGCTGAGGCGCGGCGGCAACCCCCGGCCCATGAGGGCGGCGAAATCCTCGTGCCGGGCGATCCGGAATACCGGTGCGAAAAGGCGCGGCGCCGCTCCGGCATTCCGATCGAACCGGGGCAGTGGAAAGAAATCTGCGAATGGTCGCGGCGAATGGAAGTGAAACCTCCCGCTGCCGACAACCACAACAAACCCAAAATGATGAAGCTGTGAAATGGCAAATTTTCAAGCGTGTATCGGCGCTGGCGCGGGCGAAACAACAGAGGAATATTCGCATAAGTTGAGCGCCATGACTTCCAGCTTTTTACGCCGTCGTATTTCCAGTCAACGGATTTCCCATTCCCTCAACTGTCGGAAAGCCTTGGCCGCTCTGCTCTGTGTCTTGGGCGGTCCTCTCTTTTCGTCCGGGCAAAGCCAGGAGATGGCCTTTTTGAGCCAAATGACCAGTGACGTGGTGCAAGCGTGTCGCGTCCAACCCGGGCAGTCGGTGAACGGCTCTCCGGCAAACACCGTTGGTTACACGCTGATCATGCCGGGCGGCAATGGGGGCTATCCGGCATTTTGGGTGCGTGATTTTGCCATGTCGCTTGGTTCGGGGTGCATCACGCCGCAGGAGATGTCCGATCAACTTCAGCTCATAGCGCAGTCACAAAACGGCTCCAATGCGCTGAACCTGGCCAACGGGTTGATCGTCCCGCCTTACGCCATTCCCGACCACATTGAATTCAATGGCAGTCCGACCTTTTATCCAGGCACCTACGCGACCGGCACGAATCAGGGCGACGGGACCTGCGGCCTCCTCCCACCCGCCGATGACCATTACTGGTTTGTCCACGTGGCCTATTGTCTGTTCCGCGCGCAAGGCGGCACGACTTTTCTTTCGGTCAATGTCAAAGGGATGACGATGCTGCAGCGGTTGGTGGCGGCATTTAACGCGCCGACGACGGACCCGCAAACGGGGCTGTTTGAAACCGCGGCCACGAATCGGGCCGTGGGATTTGGTTTTTGCGACGGCGTCTATTTTACGGGGAAGATCCTATTTGCCTCGGTGCTGCGTTATCAAGCGGCGGGGGAGCTGGCCGCGATGTATCAGGCCATGGGGCAATCGAACGCGGCGGCGCCCTATCTGCAAATCGAGGCGGTGTACCAAACCGACCCCGGACTGGCTGCGGAGATCTTTGCCCAATACGTGCAATACCTTCAGGCCAATGACTATCGGCTTGGCCAGGGGCCCCAGGCGCCGTGGGCATGTTTCCATCCTCCCAGCGGCTACACGCAGAATGGCGTTTACATGACATCGGTCACGGCGCCTAATGGAGTGATAGGGAACATGAGCATTCCTGTGCCGCCCGCGGCGCCGGGCACGACCGGGCGGTGAACGACGAACGGGAAGACGTCTCCTTATTAGTTGCATGGCGCGGGGATTCACCTTAGACTCGGCGCTGCCAACTCAAGAGACGCCGTTATGAATGATGACTTGTTTCCAAAGCGCTTGACCCGCCGTGATTAAAGGCTATGTTTATATACCGGATTTGGCCAGCGGCGTGACCATCCTGGAGGGGGAGGACAACGTGGCCAGTCATTTGGGGGACGGCAAAGAGGCCGACGGCATGACTAACCGCCCTGAGAGCCAAACTAACCCCGCACTCTTTGCCGCGCCCCATGCTCCGGCGGTGGATTCCAAGGGGAATCTCCACGTGGTGGAATGGATTTCTTTCGGACGGCCGCGGCGGTTGAAGCACGCGCCGGCTTGAGCCTTGGTTTGCGCTCAAACATGAATGCGCCTGAGAAGCGGAGCAACCTCCTTCTCCAATGATCGCCCTGGTCTGCAGGCTGGTTGATTGGTGGGCGATGCAATTCGCCGCCGCGCGCATGCCCAAGCCGGATGGACGAGACGCGCGTCTGGCGGAGACGCGGCAATTGCTGGAAAGCCCGGATTTCATTCCTGTGGCAGCCGGGGCCGCGCGGGTTGAATTGACCGGGCCGGTGCGTTTTCGATTTGAAAGTCCCCGTCCCGGCGGCGAGGCGGAAAACAACCTTGTCCACGGCCGGCTCCACCGCTGCGCCGGGCGGTGGCAGGAGCATCCGGCGGTCCTGTTATTGCACGGGTGGAATGACGCGACCAATCATTATTTCCGGTTTCCCGTCATGGCCGGGCAGTTCAATCGCCACGGGATCAACGCGGCTGCGTTGGAGGCGCCGTTTCACTTTCAGCGCCGTCCGCGCCGGCTGGGCGCGTGGGGCAATTTCCTCTGCCCGGATGTCTTGCGCACGGTGCAAGCCGCGGCGCAAGCGGTTTCCGAAACGCGCGCGTTTGCGGGATGGCTACTCGAGCAGGGCTGCCCCGCGGTGGGGCTGTTGGGCATCTCCCTGGGCGCCTGGCTGGGCGGTCTGGCCGTGTGTCATGATGCGCGATTCGCCTGCGCCGCGCTGACCGTGCCGGTGGCGCGCATGGACCGGCTGCTGGAGGAAGCGGTCTTTTGCCGGAACATCCGGCGCGCCTTGCAGGGCCGCCGGGCCGGCCTGGCCCCGCTCAATCTGACCACAAACCGGCCCGCGATTCCCAGAGAGAATATCCTGCTGATCGAAGCCGTCCACGATCTGTTCGCGCCAAAGGAGACGATCGAGGAATTGTGGCGCGCGTGGGGACAGCCCGACATTTGGCGTCTGCCGCACGGACACATCAGCATCATGACCGCGCCGGGATTGACGGGCCGGATCATCGGCTGGATGGCGCCGCGGCTGGGCGCGCCCGCCGGGAAATGAAGGCGCTGCCGTCAAGATGAAAACGCAGCGGCCGCTCCGCCGCCCGCGTAAGGCCGACGCGGGCCGAAGTCAACAGCGGGCCGCGTTGGCGGCGGAAGCGCGCGACGCCCGGATTCCGGGCAATGAAGAGCGGCGAAGCGGCATCGCACAAATCCACTCCGTCGAGCCTGCGGTCAATGGCCAGGGCCGCGCAAAGTTTCCCCGGGCCGTTGCAGAGGGCGAAAGTCGTCGGGGCCGGCCGGTTTTGCCGCATGAATTCCACGCCCGCCTGCGCCTCGATGGCGCGGATGAGCACGGCCTCGGCGCACCCTGGCGGCCGGCAAACGGCGTTGACACAGCAGTGAAAACCGTAAATGAGATAGACGTAGGCGCGCCCGGGCGGGCCGTACATGGCGCGATTGCGGGCCGTTTCCCCGCCGTAGCCGTGGGAGGCCGGATCGCCGGCGAGATAGGCTTCGGCTTCGACAATGCAGCCGCCGCAGGGGCCGCCAGGCAGGTTGCGGATGAGCCAATGGCCCAGCAACCGTCGGGCCACGGTCTGCGCCGAGGCTGCATAGAAAGAGCGCGCCAGGGGCGCCAACTTGAGCATAGGAAACTCAGACCTGCGAGTAGGAAGCGGGGCGCAACAACACGTTGGTGATGTCGCACACGATCTCCGCGTCGGTGTACTCCGGCATGGCGCGCAGCTTCTGCCATTCGGCGTCGGCGCCGAAGGCGCTCCAGCCCTTTTCGCGGGCCTGGGCGTTTTCGAAACCGATCATGTAGGTCAGATTGGGCAGGCGCCCGCCAATCAGCGTCTGGCCAAAGAACACGGGCGGCATTCCGACGCGGCGGAAAATGGAGATTTCGGCGCGGTTGAACATCTCGACCTTTTTCAGATGCGCTTTGCGGCTGTGGCTCTCGTAAGTGCGCAACTCGAAGAGGCGGGATTTGCCGCCGCCGGCAAAGGAGGGCACTTCCAATTTGGGCATGCCCTCAAAGGCGATCATCAAGGAGCTTTCCACCCGCGTGAAGGCCGGGCTGGCCGCCGGGGCGTTGAGGAATTCCGCGCCGGCCTTTTGGAACTCCGCGTCGGCGTCCAGTCGCGCCGGGGCCGCCAGGAGCGAATCGAGGGAAGGATGGGCCAGCAAAACGTACATGGTGGGACTGTCCGGCCCGACCATGACGCTGAAGACGCCGACCGGCGCGAGGCCGGCGCGATTGAGGGCGGGGATGGCGGCATCGCGAAAGAACTGGTCGAATAAATCGGCCTGCCGCCCGCGGCGCAGGTGATAGAGACGCAATTCGAAGAATTGACGGACCGGCCCGGCCTCCTGCGCCGAGGCGGCCAGAGTGGAAAGCAGGGTTCCCCCGCCAGCAAGGGCGAGGGAGGATTGGAGGAATTGCCGTCTTTTCATGTTGGACCTATTAGGTTGCGCCTCACGGCGGTTCTTGCAGAAAAACAAACGTCCCTTTCTTGTTGCCCACGACGATGTCCGCGCGGTGGGCGCCGCTGATATCGCCGACCGCCACCTGGGTGCCGACGCCGGAATTGGTGTCAATCAAATGCGGAATAAATTCGGCGGAATGGCCGGGTCCGCGCTTGAGTTGGAACCAATATAAAACGGCGGGGTCGTTGGATTGCGGGTCGGGGCCGTTCTTGCCGTGCGCCCAGAACCGCTTGCCGGTCACAATATCTTTCAGTCCGTCGCCGTCAATGTCCGCCAGCGCGACGGAGTGAAGTTGGGAAAAGGCGACGCCGAATGAGTTGGGGGCGGCATCGGGATTGAGGATCAGGTGCTGTTTGAAGCGGATTTCCCCCGCCGGGTCCTTGTCCGGCAACTGCTCGTACCACGCCAGGCCGAAGCCGTGCGGATTGAGACACGTGATCACGTCCGGCAGGCCGTCGCCGTTGACATCGTAGGCGTACATTTGCGAACTGCCGTCCGGCGCGAACGGGTAGGGATGGAACTTCCACTCCGGGTCCCCCGCCAGGGAGGGGGGCTGCTCATACCAGCCGTCCTTGACCAGGAGATCGTTGCGGCCGTCGCCGTTGAGGTCGCCGAAACCCAGGCCGTGGGTGAAGCGCTGGTAATCTTTTTTTGGGGAAACACGGTGAAAAGTCCACTTCTCCGCCGGATTCGCTCCGTCGGGCAGGGCGTAGCCCAGATAACCGCCGGCGCAACACATCAGGGCCGGTTGGCCGTGGCCCAAAAGGTCGCCAAAGGCGGGCGATTCGTCATCCGTCGTGTCAAGAATTGTATGGCGCGGCCAATAGCCCGGCTTGTTTTTGGGATTCTCGTACCAGAAGGATTGCGCGCCGGGGAAGCCGACAATGATGATGTCCGGCCAGCCGTCGCCATTGATGTCGAAGGTGAAGGTGAGGAAATCCTCCGAGTAGTCGTTTTTGGTTCCGAGAGCGCCTTCAAAGCCTTCAATGGTGACCGGTTGTCCCTCCGCGTTGGTGGTGGTGAAGGAATGATTGGCGGGGCAGTACTGGTGGCGGACCTTGAAATCCGGGCCTTCGTACCAGAACGGGCCGGAGACGATGTCCATTTTGCCGTCCTGATTGAAGTCGGCGAAGTTGGCCCCCTCGCTCCAGAATTTGTCGGTGATTTGAATCTTGCGGAAGGAGGGGGTTGGGCCTTGCGCCACGGCCAAGTTGATGCCGAGCGCCAACGCCGCCAGGGCGATGACAACACGCTTCATAGGGGACATGAGTGACAGTTCCGCGCGCGGCGGTCAATGGCCAAATGGCGTCCAGTGTGCCTGTCATGGGGTGGGCGGTTCCTTTTGCATTTCGTCCAGCGCCCTTTGCCAAGCGGTGTTTTGCGTGGACAAGCGGACGGCGGCGGCGAGATGCTCGCGGGCTTGGGCTTTTTTCCCGGCAGGTTCCAGAGGGCGATTCCCAGTTTGGCCAGGGAGACGATGGCGACGGGATTGCGCGGGTCGAGTTAGTGAGCATCTCACACTTTTCACAGTTTCACATTTGTCTTGACCAAAGCAGAAGATGAGCTTAAAATTGGCACTACCCACATTGAAAGCCGCAATGTGGGTAGTGCCAATTTACAGTTGCTTCCAATCTGCAAGATAGGCCCATCGTCGTTTCCATACACCCCCCGATTCAACCCTGCCAGGATTCGGCGGGCAGGGATCTTCCCAAGCCGTTTGCTTCGCGGTGCTTAGAAACATTTAGAAGCACCCTCTGGGATATTGTGGTCTTGCTTTCCGCCACGAAATGCAGTTGACTTGTTCCTGGAGGCCGTATGAAACGAAAAGCGATGCGCGATGTGTCCGGGTTCACGTTCATTGAAATGCTCGTGGTGCTTGTCAGTTAAGATGCATTCGTTAGGAGGTGTTGCGTGTGCCGGCAATATTTTGCTCGGCGATACCAGTGCGCAACAAGTCAGCGGCGGCCGTTTCCTCCGAAATTGGCTGGGTCACGCTGACCCAACCACCGAGTGGCCCGCCGGCCACGTTCCCGCCTATCCGTCTATCCGCGTGGTTTTCCCGTGATCCTTCCGGCTTGTTTAAAAGAGAGGGAAAGGGCGGCGCGGGACGCACCGCCCGGCGATCGAGACGATCGCCCTCCCCAATCATTGCGGAGTTTTCGCCCGCGCCGGACGGCTCGACTTGGGCGGGCGGCCTGGATACAATCGGGTCGTGCGAGTGGCTGATAAAGAATGGGCCGTTGCGGCCAAACTGGAACAATTGCAAATGGCGCTGGAGGCGGCGTCATGAACGGCCCGCCGCTCATTCTCGCGTCGGCCTCGCCGCGCCGGGCGGAATTGCTCCGGGAGCTGGGCGTGGAATTTCAAATCATCCCCGGGGGCGTCCGCGAGGTGGAAGGGGAACATCTGAGCGCGGGGGAAGCGGCGCGGATCAACGCCTATCGCAAGGCGCGCGCCGTGGCCAAAAAGCATCCCGACGCGGTCGTCCTGGGGGTGGATACGGTGGTGGCGATGGGCGCCGTCCTGTTCGGGAAACCGGCCACGCTGGGGGAGGCGGGGCAAATGTTATTGACGCTGCAAGGCGGGACGCATTGGGTGGTGACGGGCGTTTGCCTGCTCCATCTGCGGGCGCACCGGCAGGTGATCTTTTTCGAGCGAACCGAAGTGAAGTTCCGCCCGCTGAGCCGCGAGCAAATCCGCCGCTACCACGCCGAGGTCAATCCGCTGGACAAAGCGGGTGCGTACGGCATCCAGGAGAAAGGCGAGATGCTGGTGGAGGCGATGTCCGGTTCTTATTCCAACGTGATGGGCCTGCCGCTGGACCGGCTGGCGGCGGAATTGCGCGCCTTCAGCGTCCCGTGCAAAGTGGGAGGCCAACGGCCATGAGGGGAACGGGTCCATGCTCGCGGCCGGGGGAGGAGTGATGCGCAAGTACTGGCACGTGATCAAGATCGGGTTCGAGAACACACTGGTGTACCGGGTGAATTTTTTCTTTCGCGCCGGGTTCGGGCTGATCCCGCTGCTGGCCACCATCTACCTCTGGCAAACGATCTATCGCGGCAAAGGGTCGGACGTGGCCGGGTACAGCCTGGCGGGCATGATTTCCTATTACCTGCTGGTCACCATAGTTGACACGCTCACGGCCGTCAACGAGGACGACTGGCAGATCGCGGCGGACATCAAGGACGGGAACATCAGCCAGTTTCTGCTCAAGCCGATCAATTACCTGAGCTACCGGTTGTGCCTGTTTTTCTCCGGCAAAATCATCTTTACGGCGGTGTCGCTGGCGCCGGTGGGCGTTTTTGTCTTCTGCCTGCGCCATTATTTCGTCGCGCCGGCCGGGGGGATGGCGCTGGCGGGCTTTGTGTTCTCCACGCTGCTGGCCGGGCTGTTGCAGTTCTTCATGTCTTACACGTTGGCGCTGCTGGCCTTCTGGCTGCTGGAGGTTTCGACGGTCATATTCATCAGTTTTGCCTTTGAATACATCGCGGGCGGGCACGTGTTTCCGCTGAACATCCTGCCGCCGGCGCTGGCGGGGGCGCTGAATTGCACGCCGTTTCCGTACGTGCTGTTTTTTCCGGTGAGCGTCTATCTGGGGCAGGCGCAAGGGGCGGCGCTCTGGCGCGGGTTGGCCTTGCAGGCGGGCTGGACGGTGTTTTTTTACGTGGTGGCGCGGGCGGTGTGGAACCGGGGCATCCGCAAGTACTCCGCCGTGGGAGGATGAAACGTGAAGGCTGAAGCTTTGCATCAAAGTTCCAAGTGGCGGCGCTACGCGGCCATCTACGCGGCGCTCTGGCGCAACTCGGTGGTGCGGGAAATGGGGTTCAAGATCAACTTCCTGCTCTGGATCGTGGTCGAGTTTTTGTGGTTCGGGCTGCAACTCTGTTTCATCGGCGTGATTTATCTGCACACCGACCACATCGCCACGTGGACGAAATGGCAGGTGGTCCTGCTGGTGGGGGCGAGCCAGTTCATTCAGCAGATGTTCCAGGCGGTCTTCCTTTCCAACTGCGTGCAGATTTCCGAATTGATCCGCACGGGCCGGCTGGACTTCATGTTGCTGCTGCCGATCAACACGCGGTTCCTGGTCTCGCTGCGGGTGGTGGACCTGGGGGGATTTGTCAATGCGGCCTCCGCCCTGGCGGTGATGGGCTACGCCGCGCGCCAGCTTCATCTGTCGCCGGGGCCGGGGGCCGTGCTCGGTTTCTTGGCGTTGTGCGGGGTCGGGATGATGATCCACTACTCGCTCATGTTCCTGCTGGCCAGCATCGCTTTTTGGACGGTGCGGGCGCAGGGGATCGTGTGGGGCTACTACAGTTTGTTCAACGTCGCGCGGCTACCGGACGCGGCCTTTTCGGGCTTGTTCCGGGCCTTTTTCACCTTTGCCATCCCGATGTTGCTGGTGGCCAACGTGCCGGCCAAGCTGTTGCTCAACCGGCTGGAATCGCCGGGGCCGATGTTGCTGCTGGCGGGGATGGGCGGGGTGTGCGTGCTGGTCTCGGAGCTGTTCTGGCGTTTCTCTCTCCGCCGCTACACCAGCGCCAGCGCGTGAGATCAATCGGATGTCCCGCCGTCCCGCGTGAAGAGCGCCAGGAGGGCCAGCAGGGCGGCCAGCATCACCAGCGCCGCGCAAAAAAGCGCGCGCGGCCAGGAGAGGGGATGATGGCTCTTGCAAAGGGTGATGAGGGCCAAGGCTACGAGCAGAACGTCACCGGCGAAGAGATACCATCGGGGGATCAGCGGCTTGGGCGCGGCGGGCGGCTGCGGGCTGTGGCCGCGCATCAAGGAGCCGACGCCCGCGCTGAGGGGCGGGGCGCCTTCCTTTGGAGAGCGCCCCAGCAGCGCGCCCAAATCCCGGCCCAGTACCTGCTTTGGCATGGGGGCAAGCGTGTAAAAAGAAGCCCGCGAAGACAATTCTTTTTTGGCCTTGGTTACAGGGGGGCGTTGTCAATCAAACGGGTTTGGCCGATGAAGACGGCCAGGGCGAGGCGGGTCCCTTGCCGGACTTGCCGCACCGGCAGCAGCGTCTGCGGGTCGAAGAATTCAATGTAGTCGGGGCGGGCCTGGGGCTGGGTGGCGATGAGGGCGCGCAATTGCTCCTTCAACTTCGCGGCGGGCCGGGGGCCGGAAGCAACCGCCGCCCTGGCCCGCTGGATGGCTTGCCAAAGGATGGCCGCCTGGCGGCGCTGGGCGGGGGAAAGGTATTTGTGGCGCGAACTCAAGGCCAAGCCATCAGGCTCGCGGACGGTCGGCGCGACGATGAGTTTGAGGGGGAAACAGAGATCGTTGACCATCTGCCGCACGACGGCGGCCTGTTGAAAATCCTTCGCTCCGAAAACGGCGACATTGGGCTGGATGATGTGGAACAACTTGGCGAGAACGGTCGCCACACCGCGAAAATGGCCGGGGCGGGCCGCGCCTTCCATCCCGCGCGAGAGGCGCTCTTCGACGACATAGGTGCTGAAGCCGGCGGGATACATTTCGCGGTCGGAGGGCGCGAACAAGACGTCCACGCCCGCCTGGCGGCAGAGCCGTTTGTCGCGGGAGAAGTTGCGGGGATAACGGGCCAGGTCCTCCTTGGGGCCGAATTGAGTGGGATTGACGTAAAGGCTCACGGCGACTTGTCCATTGCGGCCGACGGCCTGGCGGGCGCGCTCAATGAGGCTGAGATGCCCGGCGTGCAGGCAGCCCATCGTCGGCACAAAGGCGACCGGGATGCGGCGCGCCTGCCATTGCCTGGCCCGGCGCTGCATGGCGGAGATGGTCACGACGGTCAGCACGTGCGATACGTTGGAGGAATCGGGCGGCGAGGCAATGCAAATCTCACGGGCTTTGCAGTTGGCGCAAGGCGCGTTGGGCCTCGGTGTAGTTGGGGTTCAGGCGCAGGGCCTGGCGGTAATGGTCGGCGGCCTCGGCCTTTTTGCCCTGGCGCGAGAGCGTGAGGGCGAGGTTGAATTCCGTCTGGTAATCGGCGGGGTTGAGCTTCAAGGCAGTCAAGTAAACTGGGATGGCCTCGTCGAGCTTGTTTTGCCCGGCCAGGGCGTTGCCCAGGCAGCCGTAGGCGCCGGAGTCGCCGGGGCGCAGGCGGATGATTTGGCGGAAGGCCGCCGCCGCGCGCTCCATGTTGTTGCGCTGGACGTAGCAGAAGCCAAGCTGGGTCCAGGTGTCCAGGCGGTTGGAATCCAGGCGGGCGGCCTGCTCGAATTCCGCCAGGGCCTCGTCGGCGCGGCCCTGGGCCTGCCAGGTCAGGGCCAGATTGTGGCGGGCCTGGCTGGAGCCGGGGTCCAATTGCAGGGCCTGCCGGAAGGTTTGCACCGCCTCGGCGAACAGGTTGGTGTCGTGGCGGGCGCTGGCGGCGTCGGCCAGGGCGTTGGCCAGATTGAAATAGCGGAGGAAACCGGGATTGATGCGCAGGGCGGCGCGGTAATGGGCGATGGCGTCATCGTAGCGTTTCTGGTCCAGGAACAGGCCGCCGAGGTTGTTGTGGGCGTCGGCGTAATTGGGTTCCTCCTCCAGCGCGGCGGAGTAATTGGAGATGGCGTCGTCAATTCTATTTTCCCTGGCGCGAAGATTGGCCAGGTTGTAATGGGCCATGTAATTGTTGGGGGTGGCCTCAATCATTCGATTGAACAGGGATTCGCTGTCCTTCCAGAAGGTCAATTGGTGGGCGGTGGCGGCGGCGCAAGCGGCCAGCGCGCCGGCGGCGGCGGCGGGGAGGAATTTCGACCATCGGCCGGCGCGGGCCAGGTCCCATGCGCCCCAGGCCAAAATGACGAACAGGCCGATCAGCGGCACATAGGTGTAACGGTCGGCCATGGATTGCATGCCCACCTGCACCAAGCCGATGACCGGCACGAGCGTGCCCAGGTACCAAAACCAGCCCACCGGCAGCCAGGGGCGGCGGCGCCCTTGGAGGAGCGCCAGGACGGAAAGGGCCAGGAGCAGCAAAGCCGCCAGGGCGACCTGCCAGCCCGGCCATTGGCCCGAGTGGAGGTAAAGCCCGGCCAGGTGGCGCGGCCAGAACATTTTGCCGATGTAGGCCGCGTAGGAAACAAGGGCGTTGCCCAAGCGGGCAGCGAGCGGAAGATTGCGGACGTCCAAGACCGCCCCGCCCTGTTGCTGGAAGAGATAGGTCACCACGCAAAGCGCCGCGCTCATCAGGAGGAAGGGAATCTTCTCCAGGCACAGCCGCCAAGGGAAAGGCGGGCCGAACTGCCATCGGCCCAGCGGCCAGTAATCCAGCAGCAGAAGGGTGAAGGGAAGAGTGACCAACATCGGCTTGGACATCAAACCCAGGGCGAAGAACAAAAGCGCCAGCGCGTAGAAAACTTTGAACTTCGAACTTTGAACTTTGAACTTCTCAACGTAGCGGAGGTAGGCCCAGGTGGTCAGGAACCAGAAGAGCGTGCTCAGCACGTCCTTGCGCTCGGCCACCCAGGCGACCGATTCGACGTGCAAGGGATGGAGCGCGAAGAGGGCGGCCACGGCGGCGGCGCGCCAGAGGGCCCCGGTCATGCGTTTGAGGAGGTGAAAAAGCAGGAGGGTGTTGGCGACGTGCAAGAGGAGGTTGACCAGGTGCGGCCATCCGGGCCGCAAGCCGAAGAACTGGCAATCCAGCATGTGCGTGAGCATGGTGACGGGATGCCAATTGCGCGCCACGTTACTGTGCCAGGCCCATTTGAAGCCGGCGGCGGTCAGGCCGGCCTGCACGTGCGGATTGGCCGTGACGAAATCGGTGTCGTCATAGTTGACAAATTGGAAACCGGTCACGGGCCAATACACGGCCAGCGTGGCCAGCGCCAGCGCGAGGGCCACCCAGCGGGAGGCGCGCCGGGCGGGGGGCGGCGCGGTCGCAGGCGGTGTATGGCGGCCGCTCATTGGAGGGCAAAGAGACGGAGAAAATTGGCTTCGATCCGGGCGGCCAGCGTCTCCATCGGCAGGCCCAGCCATTGGGCGGCGAATTCATAGACGGCGGGCAAATTGGCGGGATGATTGACAGGTTTGCCGGCGGCGTCAAGCAAAGGAAAGCGGTTGCGCTCATCGGGCAGCGGCTGATACGGGGCGTCGGTTTCGATGAGCAAGCGATCCAGCGGCACGCGGCGGAAGGTCTCGCGCCGGCGGGCTTTGCGCTCATGGGCGAAGAAACCCGGCAGGGAGAAATAGGCGCCGAGTTTGACCAGGCCCGGAATGAGTTCCGGCGCGCCGCCGTAGGAGTGGAGAAGGAATCCGCCCGGCGGGCGAGGCTCGCGCTGGAGGATTTGCAGCAACGGTCCCCAGGCCCTGAGACAATGAATGCTCACGGGCAAAGCGCGCCGGGCCGCCAGGCGGAGCTGCCAGACGAAGACCTCCTGTTGCAGGGGCCAATTATCATCCTTGATCCAGCGATCCAGCCCGATCTCGCCGATGGCCGAGGGGACTTGATCCAGGAAGCGCGCCAGGCTGGACTGCCATTGCGGAGTGAGTTCGCGGAGATACCAGGGGTGACAGCCGAAGGAAGGCAGCACCAGCGGAAATTGCCGGGCCAATTCCAGCACGTCCGGCCAATCCTGCTCGCAGGCGCCGTTGACGACCATGCGGGCGATGGGCAGCTCGCGCACGGCGGCCATGATGGCGGGCATAAGCGGTTTGAGGCGCGCGTCTTGCAAGTGATTGTGGGCGTCGTAGAGCATCAGTGCGCCAGATGCCGGCGGGCGCCGGCCTGGATGTTTTTCCAGATTTGCCCCAGGGCGTTGCGGCGGTTGGGCGTCATCAGTTGGGTGAGGCCGAATTGCTCCAGGAAGGCGGGGCTGGTTTGGGCGATCTCCGACGGGGATTGCCCGCTGTAAAACTCGCACAGCAGCACGGCAATTCCCTTGACAATGGCGGAATCCGAATCGGCTTTGAACTGGCACGCGCCGCCGGAGAATTGGGCGACGAACCAGACTTTCGCCAGGCAGCCTTCCACGCGGAAGGCGTCGGTCTTGAAGGCCGGCTCCAGGGGCGGGGCGGCGCGGCCGCGAGCGACGACATAACCGAGCCTGTCCTGGGCGGTTTTGAGGGCGGCCAGCGCGGCCGTGAGTTGTTGCTGTTTTTCGGCAATCGTCACATCACTCAATGGGACCACGGAATTCTGAATTGATGGCGACCATTTCGTTGAGATCAACGAAATGGTCGGAAACCGCATGGCCGCTGTTGGCGCACGCTTCGCGGGCCTTGGTAATGACGCCGATAAAGTTGCGGAAGTCGGTGTATTCCAGCACGCGGGCCAGTTCGCGCGCGGACCAGAAATCTGAACCGGCGGAATTGACGCGTTTAATGCGCTCAAACGTGTTGCTGGCAGCGGGGACCGGCAGTGAATCGCTCATGGGATTCCTTTTACTCCAAGCCACCGTTGAGGTGAAGCACGAATTCTTTTGCGGCTTTACACGATGACCTTTTTGAATCGTCGCAAAATCCATGTTGAACGAAAAGACCAGCTTGCAATGCCAGAGTGGCGCCATTATGGTGGCGGCGCATGGCGAGCCTGACTTTGAAAGACATCCCGATGGAACTGCACGCGCAGTTGAAAAACGAAGCGGCCGCGAATTTCCGCAGCCTCACCCAGGAGGCCATGAGCCGGGTGGAACGGACCTTTCAGATGGATGCGGCGCAGACGGCCAAGCGGGACCAAAAGTGGATTGACGAGGCCATCGCCAGCGGGCCGGAAACGCCCTTGACCAGGAAAGAAATGGAGGCCATCCGCGACCGGGTATCTCCTTATTCTCGTCAGGCTTGGGAGCCGGAAACCCCGGCTGCGGGGACTGTCACCCGCGTCAGGAATCGCACGGTCACAAGGGAGGTCAGCAGGCAGAGCGCGCCGCAGATCAGATAGGGCAGGGGGGCATTGAGCACAAACAGGCAGGCGGCAAACACCGGCCCCACGATCCGCGCCAGGCTCCCCACCCCCTGCGTCACGCCCAGCGTCGCCCCCTGCTCGTGCGAGGGCGTGAGCATGGAAATCATGCCGAAGACCGGCGGACGCGTGAGATTGGAGCCGATGGAAAAAATCCCCAGCCCCGCCAGCAGCGTGCCCCATCGGGTCAAATAAGGCATAAGGGCGATGCCGGCGGAGGACAGAACCAAGCTCAAGGCGATCAGTTTGGGCTCTCCCATCTTCTTGACCAGCCGGCCCGTCGCGCCCCCCTGCACCAAGGCGCCGATGACCCCGCAATAGGCCACCAGCAGGGAGACGGCGCCCAGGCTCCTGGCGGTGTCAATACTGAAATTCTTGATGATCAGCCAGCCGATGGTGGTTTCAAAGCAGGCGAAGCAAAACGTCGCCAGGAAAAAAATGCCCACCAGCAGGTTCAGCCGCGGCGCGCGCAGGACATGCAGCCATTGCTCGACGTGGGGCCGTTGCGTCGTGTAATGCGCCGAGGGCCGCCAACTCTCCGCCAGTTTGGCAAACGTCCAGATGAAATTGACCGCGCACAGCGCCGCCGCCGTCCAGCCCGGCGCCCTCATCCCGATGTACTGGGTCCCCGCCGCGCCCAGGATGGGACCGAGGATGAAGCCCAGCCCGAAGGCCATGCCGATCAATCCCATTTTGCTGGAGCGCTTTTCCGGCGGCGTGATGTCGGCGATGTAGGCCTGGGCCACCGTGATGTTGGCCCCGCAAATTCCGGCGAACAGGCGCGAGAACAGAATCACCCAGAGAGCCAGGTTGCCTGACAAGCCCGAACCGAGGGCGAAAATTACATAGGACAAACAGGCGCACGCCGTGCTGCCCAGCAGAACGGGCCGGCGTCCGATGCGGTCCGACAGCCGGCCCCAGATGGGCGCGAAAACAAACTGCATGACGGAATAGGAACTGACGATTGCGCCGCTGACAAAGCCGCTGGCGTGGAAGTTTTTGCTGTAAATGGGGATCAGCGGCAGGATCAGGCCGAAGCCCACCAGGTCAATCAGGACCGTCAAAAATATAATGGCGACAGATGCTTTCTTCATCGGATTGCCGGCCGGCGCCAAGAGCGTGAATGAGGTCAAACCCCGAACCGATTCCTGCCTGGAAACCATGGCCGCGCGGGAAACCTATCGCAATGTCAACCTTTCGGCAACGTTGAAGTCTTTGGCAGCCTCTGGCGCCGATTCAGCCCGCCTCTTCCCGCACGCATTCCATGAGTTCGTGGATGTTTTCTTCTTTTGTGTCCGGAGGCAGCGCGCAGCCCGGCCCGAGGAGGAACCCGCCTCCCGGTGACATGATGCGCAGGATTTCACGCGCGTGGGCTCGGACTTCCTGGCGGGAACGATTCCTCAGAATGTGGGCGGGATCCAGCATGCCGAGAACGGCGGTTTTGCCGCGTGTGGCCTGCTTGCAGACCTGCGGATCGGTGGCCGGGTCCAACTCCAGCGCGGCGGCGCCGGTGGCGATCAGATTTTGCAACAGGTGCGTCTCGTTGCCGCAGGCATGGACAAAGCCATAGCAGCCTTGGGCTTTGAGCGCGCGGCAGAACAGCGCGGCGCGCGGAGCCTCGTACTTATCGAACAGCGCCGGGGAAATCAGGCTGCTTCCCGCCAGGCCAATGGTGGAACTGTGAGCGCCGGCCCGCCGCTGAGCCAGGCCGAGAGCGACATTCATCCGGCTGCACAGGTCGAGGAGACGATGGATCCACGGCTCCTGCCCAGGCTCCATCAACATTTCGAGGAACTGCTCCGGACCGCACAGCGCCAGCGCCAGGGCAATCGGCCCCTGGTCCGCGCGGCCGTTAATGTGAACCTGCCCGCGCGTTTCCGCGGCCAGGATGCGGG
>Ga0326728_10015262_pt1 | contig 16033 bp, 14 predicted proteins | sample MB3enrmetagenome_FD_207602 | JGI IMG/M metagenome (GOLD analysis project Ga0326728, IMG submission 207602) | Lab enriched peat soil microbial communities from McLean, Ithaca, NY, United States - MB31MN | ecosystem: Environmental > Terrestrial > Soil > Wetlands > Peat | place: USA: New York...
GCCGCGCTCATAGCGCTTGCATCCGCGCTGCTGTTCTGGAAATACGTGGAATGAATCCTTTTTCAAGCTCTGCGTAAGCACTGCCCTACGTCCAGCCAAAGACGAGGTTATAAAAATCTCCTCAAGCTGAATTAGACGTTATACGTCCTGGATAGCCCTACGATGAACCAGTACGGGTAATCAAGAATAATGCCCCGAGAGCCGGTTTTATGGAAAACGCCGATGATCCCCACATCTCTTCGAAAGAAGTCGCGAAAGGCAGTTTCTGGGGAGTCGTAGGCACCATAGCGACCAAGGTCCTGTCCTTCATCTACCTGATACTGCTAGCCCGCATCGCATCCCAGAACGACGTCGGACTCTTCTATCTATCAGTCAGCATCGTGACGTTCATCGGCATAGCGGACGATCTGGGGCTGGTGAACGCAATCGCAAGGTACGTGCCGTTCTACGAAGCCCAGAACGCCAAAAAGAAGGCCCACCGGCTGGTGGTGCTGGGTTTCGTGATAGTCACGGGAGTCGCGCTCCTATTGATGCTCCTATTGCTCTTCGGAGCGCATGCCGTGAGCTCATGGCTCCAGAATCCCCAGTTGGATAACGCGCTGATACTGATATCGTCGTATTTGGTCTTGAACAACATATTCCAGTACGTCACCTCCTTCCTGCAGGCGAAGATGGACATATTCGCAAGCCAGCTGGTCCAGTCCATCCAGAACCTGCTCAAACTGGTGCTCACATTCATCTTCTTCGTCATCTACGGCGCGTCGATATGGACCATCATAGTGCCATTCCTGCTATCCTATCTGGTCTCCCTGATATGCTCAATCCCGCTGGTCAGGCCGTATCTGAACTATAAACTCAAAGACCCGCGCCCAGTCTCAGATATCGAGATGCTGAAGGAGGCGATCCCGTTCGGCCTGGTCTTCGACGCCGTGCAGTTCCTGTGGGGCATCTATGGCACATTGGACAGGATCCTGCTCAGCTACCTTTCTCCGGCAGCCACATCCCTCAAGATGGTCGCGGTCTATACGGTCGCCACCTCGGGCGCATTCCTGCTCACGACCTTTCCGAATTCCATCGGGACGATAATCCTGCCGGTCCTGTCCGGGCTGTACGCGCAGAAAAAAGACGCGAAGATACAGGACATCCTGAACGCGGCGCAACGCTGGTGCCTCCTGGTGATGGTCCCCGCGACCATCATCATGATCGTCTTCTCCTACGACATCCTCCACGCGCTGTATGGCAGTTCGTACGCCAGCGGTTCCCTGGTGATGGCGCTCTTTTCCCTGGGTTTCCTGATACAGTCCATCGGCATCCTGCTCTCAGTCGTATTGGCTTCGCTCAGGCTGGTGAAGCTCGAACTGAAGATCGTCCTGTTCATCTGCCTCGTCAATATCATATTCAATGTCCTGTTGATACCTCACTACGGCATGCTGGGTTGCGCCATAGCGTTCCTGATCACTTCCGTGGTGTTCTCGTACCTATTCTACTTCTATTCCCATGAGCAGTTCGATTTCACCATATCCGAGGAAAGCATGCGGATAATAGCCGCCGGAATACCCACGTTCTTATTCACGTTCTTGCTCAGCCTCATAGTGCTGCATATCGAACCCAAGGGTTCCCTCACCTTCCTTCATCCACGCATATCAACGGTGGTATACGCGTTATACCTCATAATCGCGATGATCATGTCGATAGCCTCGTTCTATGCGTTCTCCATAGTCCTGAAATGCTTCAAGAAAGAGGACATCCAGATCGCGGCAAAAGGCCTCAGATTGGCGCACATGCCCAAATCGGTAGTCGAATACACGGAGCGCATGCTCAGCCTGGGAATCAAATACTGAAACGCCACGCCTGCGGCGTTCAGATCATCCTATCGACAGCCTTGCGATGTTCTTGATTTCCCTGATTCTCAGCAAGGCTCCGGCAGGGAGCCTTTTCTCGAGCACGATGGTCAGTTTCGGATTGGGATAGATGTCCGGGTCGTCGCAGATCAGCTGCCTGATGCTTATCCTCGCATCCGAGATGATAGCGGTCACCGAGCTAACTATGCCCTTCGCATGCGGTTCGGCTTCTATCTCGATGACCTCGAACCCCAGGCTCTTCGCCACGCCCTTGATGGACGCGGTCGGCTCCAGCGCGCGGAATATGCCGAAAAGCTCCGGCACATCGCATATCAGCTGGCCGGTCTCCAGGACCACCCTCCGGTCCACGCCGAGGGCCCGCGCTATCTTCACCGGGCTTATCTCCACGCTGCCCGAAAATATGCGGCCGTCCTTCTCGACGCGCATGCCCTGCCTGAGCAGGAGCTCGGCCACCTTTTTGCGCATCGGGTAACGCAGGAAGGCGTCTTCCAGGATAGGATACATGATGCACATTTTTGTACGTAAAAGCTATAAATATATCATTGGTGCCAAGCATGATTGGTGGAAGATGTGAGACAAGCGGAAACAACCATTATCCCGGTCCAGCAGGAAAAACCTCGCATGCCTGGTCCAGCCCCGGATAGGATTGACGGGAAGTCAGACGTCCTCCGAATCAGGGGGCTCTTTGCACAGGCTATGGGAAGGGAGGTCGTGACGCGAGACGTCCACGCGGGTTGGAACGAAACAAAGAAGTCATCAAGTAAGGTTCCGACGCCGGAGGCAAACGAAAGCTATCAAGAGGCGATGAGGCTCGCAAGGGACGTCCTCGGGCATTGCACGGATCCCGAAACGCTCTCCGACCTGCGGACAGCGCTTTCTCTGGACCCCATGCATGATACACGGGACCCGAAGTTCAGGGAGCAGCCGCCTCCTTTGTTTGACGAAGTTAACATGAAACTGGCGCAACTGACGCGGGGCTAGCGTCAGAACCGTGCCAGAACTATTATATACGTTCACGTGCAATTCCATCCATACCAAACACATCGGTGCTCTGATGCCTGACAAAATCAAGAAACGCCTAATCCACATTAGGCTCGTCGCGAGAGCAGGCCAGACCGATTCTTGTTCTGATGTCCGGTTCCGGCGGACCAAGCGCATAAAGGGGTAGGATCACCATGGAGCTGCCGGATCTCTTTTCCATATTCAAGAAAAAGGAAAAGCCGGAGCACAAGATATACACCCAGCTGTCGCAGAGCATGATCCAGGCTTCGGAAAGCGAGGTCGCTGTCGTCCTCAAGAATGCGAAAACCCGGACCACCGGACTAACGCCTTCGGAAGCAAGGGCCAGGCTGATGAACTACGGAGAGAACCGCCCGGTCCATCAGATAAAGAAATCCAACCTGCAGAGGCTCATCGAGGCATACAAAAATCCGTTGAACGGGCTCCTGACCCTGCTCGCCATTATATCTTACGTGACAGGGGACCTGGCTTCCGCAGGCATCATAGTGTTCATGGTCGTAGTCGCGGTGGTGCTCAGGTTCATCCCGGAGCTGCGGGCCGAGGAAGCCGCCGAGAAGCTCAAAGCCATGGTAAGGACGACCTCCACCGTGATCCGGGACGGGAAGAAGAAGGAGATCCCCCTGGCCAACGTCGTCCCGGGAGACGTGCTGTTCCTTTCAGCCGGGGACCTGGTTCCGGCGGACGCGCGGATCATAGAGTCCAAGGACCTTTTCGTGAACCAGGCGGCCCTCACCGGAGAGTCCATACCCTCCGAGAAGCACGCGCTCAAGCTGGGCCACGAGGTGAAGAGCCCGTTCGAGCTCCAGAACATGGTCTTCCAGGGCACGAACGTGGAGAGCGGCACCGCGACCGCCGTCGTGCTGCTGACCGGAATGAACACCTATTTCGGCGCCATCGCCGCGCGGGTCGTGAGCGAGCAGGGTATCACAGAGTTCGACAGGGGGATACAGGGATTCACGAGCCTGATGATAAAGTTCATGCTGGTCATGGTCCCCCTCGTCTTCGTGATAAACGCCCTTAACAAGCACAACCCGTTCGAGGCGTTCCTCTTCGCGATCTCGGTCGCGGTGGGCCTCACGCCCGAGATGCTGCCCATGATAGTGACGGTGAACCTCGCCAACGGGGCCACCAACATGTCGAAGAAGAAAGTGATAATCAAGAAGCTGAGCTCCATACAGAATTTCGGCGCCATAAACATGCTGTGCACGGACAAGACCGGGACGCTCACCCAGGGGAAGGTGATACTGGAGAAGCACATAGACATACACGGCCATGACGCGCACGACGTGCTGGTATACGCCTACATGAACAGCTTTTATCAGACCGGGCTCAAGAACATAATGGACCTCTCCGTCATCGACTACGGGAACAAGGAGAACGTGAGCGACCTGGCCAAGGGTTACAGGAAGGTCGACGAGGTCCCCTGGGACTTCAAGAGGCGCAGGATGTCCGTAGTCGTCGATGAGAGCGGCAAACGCAGGATCCTGATTTGCAAGGGGGCGGTGGAAGACGTCCTCAAAGTCTGCAAACAGACCGAATGCGACGGGAAGGTATTCACTCCGGGCGAGAAGGACAAGGAGGTCGTGCAGAAGCTCGTCAAGGACCTGAACGACGATGGGTTCAGGGTCATAGCGATCAGCTATAAGGAGACGCCGAAGGACAAGTCGGTCTATTCGCTCAACGACGAGAACGACCTAAGGCTGCTCGGTTTCATTGCCTTCCTGGACCCGCCCAAGGAATCCGCGAGGAAGGCCATAGTCAGCCTCAAGGAGCAGGGGATCGAGGTCAAGGTGCTGACCGGGGACAACGAGCTCGTCACGAACAAGATCGCCAGGGACATAAACCTGCCCGTGAAAGGCACGCTTCTCGGCAGCGATATAGAAGCGATGGACGACGACGCGCTGGCCATAGCGGTCGAGAAGAACACGATATTCGCCAAGGTATCCCCGATTCACAAGGAGAGGGTTATCAAGGCGCTCCAGCACAACAAGCACGTCGTCGGCTTCCTGGGGGACGGCATCAACGACGCCCCGGCCCTCCGCGCCGCGGACGTAGGTATATCGGTCGACAGCGCCGTGGACATCGCGAAGGAGTCCTCGGACATCATTCTCCTGGAGAAAAGCCTGCTCGTGCTCGAAGACGGGATAACCGAGGGGAGACGGGTCTTCGCGAACATAATCAAGTACGCCAGGATGGCGGCGAGCTCGAATTTCGGCAACATGTTCAGCGTCCTGGGAGGGAGCATACTCCTCCCCTTCATCCCCATGAACCCGCTCCAGATCCTGACCAACAACATGCTCTACGATATGTCGCAGACCGCGATACCGACGGACAACGTGGACAAGGAATGGCTCGCCAAGCCGCGGAAGTGGAACTTCAACGAGATCACGAACTTCATCGTGTTCCTGGGCCCGATCAGCTCCATATTCGACTACACGACATGGGGCGTGATGATATTCTACTTCGGGGCATGGAACAACATGGCGCTTTTCCAGACCGCGTGGTTCGTGGAATCTCTGCTGACGCAGTGCCTCATCATCCACGTCATTCGCACTAAGAAGATACCTTTCATAGAGAGCAGGGCCAGCAACCAGCTGCTGTTCGCTTCCTTGGCCATATGCCTCATAGGAATCTGGCTCACGATATCCCCGTTCGCGGCCACGTTCGGATTCGTCCCGCTGCCATTGCTGTTCTGGCCGTTCCTGCTGCTGACGCTGATATGCTACATCGCCCTGACCCAGATCGTGAAGGTCTGGTACGTGAAGAAATACGAGCCGGAAGACGTGCCAGTCGCGGCGAAATCGGTCTCCTAGAGCTCTCCCTGGATGACAGCCGGCCCACGAAGTAACAGGGAAAATAAGAGAAAGGGAAAAATAAGGGAGGGTCACTGGTATTTTATCTCTCCCTTCACGCCCATGAGCTGGGAGATCTCCTCGTTGTGCTCCATCTCGTCCATGAGGTTGTGGCGGATCGCGTGCTCGAGCAGCGTGTTGTCCCTGCACAAGGGCAGTATCTGCCTGTAGATCGCTATCGCGTCCCTCTCGGCCTGCAGGTTCATCTTCAGGACCGGCTGGATCTCGTCCGCTATGCCGACCTTCTGCGGCACGGTCTCCGGGACCCCGCCCAGCATCGAGATCCTCTCCCGCAGCCTCTGGGCGTGCTTCTCCTCGTCTCCGGCGATCTCCTCCAGCCTCGCCTTTATCGGCTCGTAGTCCTCGCCCGTTATCAGTTCGGCGTGGGTCCGATACTGGATTATGGCCTGGTACTCCATCGACAGCGCCTTGTTCAACAACTCCAACAATTTCTTATCCGCCATAAAAACCACCTCCTTTTCTATCACCGATAAGTAATAAAAAGCGCCACGCCCCTTATTGTCCTTATGCAGGAGATCCGTTTCTACGACACAGCAACCCGCAGAGTGAAGGCGTTCCGCCCACTGCGCAAAGGCGAGGTGCGCATCTACTCCTGCGGCCCGAGCGTCTACGACGCCTCGCATCTGGGCAACTTCCGCACCTACGTCTTCGAGGACGCGGTTAAAAGGGTGCTGCTATCTGCCGGTTACCGCGTCCGCCACGTGATGAACATCACTGATATAGAGGACAAGTCCGTGCGGGCGGCCAAGGGGCGCATGGGGCGCATGCGCGCGCTCACAAGGAGGAACGAGGCGGGGTTCATGCGCACCGCGTCGCGGCTCAACATGCTCCCGGCCGACCGGTACCCAAGGGCGACCGGGAACATCCGTTTCATGGAAAAGATGATACGGAAGCTGCTCGCGAGAAGGTTCGCCTACCGGGACGAGAAGGGCAACGTGTTCATGGACGTCTCGCGCGTGCGCGGCTATGGAGATTTCTCCCGCTCCAGCTTCGTCCACGGCCTGGACCGCCACGTGATGAAGGACGATTACTACCAGCGGGAGGCCGGCGACTTCCTGCTCTGGAAGGCTTGGCGCAAGGGCGACGGGGACATATTCTGGAGGACCTCGCTCGGAAAGGGGAGGCCGGGCTGGCACATAGAGTGCAGCGCGATGGGCTTGAGGTTCCTCGGTGCGCCCTACGACATCCACGAGGGAGGGGTGGACAACATCTTCAGCCACCATGAGAACGAGATCGCGCAGACCCGGGGCGCTACCGGAAAGGAGCCCGCCCGCTACTGGCTCCACTGCCGCCACCTCCTCGTGGAAGGGAGGAAGATGAGCAAGTCCCTGGGCAACTTCTACACGGTCGAGGAGATACACAAGATGGGCTTCGGCTACGACGCGATACGCGCGCACCTGCTCGGCACCCATTACCGGAAGAGGATGGACTTCACGTTCAGCGGGCTGCGGAAGGTAGCGGAAGATTTGCGCCGCTGCAGGAGCTGCATTTCCACATTGTGCGGATATGAGCGCGGGGAGGAAAATCCGGATGCGGACGATCTGGCCAGAACCACCCTCGCCTCGTTCCACGGCCACGTCTGCAACGATTTCGATTTCCCTGCAGCCATGGACGATTCCTGCCACTATGTGCGCAGGATCGAGAAACTGATTAAAAGCCATAGGTTCGGGACGAAGAACGCCAGGCTCGCGTGGAGGACCATGCTCACAATGGACGAGGTGCTGGGATTCATGGTGAAAGGAGGTTTTTGCAATGGAGACTGAGAAATCGATCTACGGGAGGCGTTCGGTTCGGGATTACGAGGATAAGGCGGTTCCGGACGATGCGGTGGAGCAGATACTCAAGGCTGGTGCGATGGCGCCTTCGGCGATGGACGCCCAGCCCTGCCGGTTCACGGTGATCACGGACCGGAAGAGGATAAAGGAGCTCTCGGACAAGGTGAAGGCCGGGCTGGGCGCGCTGGGCTCCGGCGCAAGATTCGTGGAGAGGATGAAGCTCAAGGAGGACGTGATATTCTACGGTGCGCCGCTTCTCATACTCATCTCCGCTGAAGAGAGCAAATGGACTGCCATAGACTGCGCGCTCGCGGCCCAGAACATGATGCTGCGGGCATACGACCTTGGGCTCGGTAGCTGCTTCATCGGGTTCGCGGCCTCGCTCCAGGACGACCGCGAGGCGCTCCGTAGCCTCGGTATAAAGGATTCCCAGAAGCTTTACTGCCCCCTGATATTCGGCTATCCGAAGAAATGGCCGGCGCAAAAATCACGTGAGCCGAAAGTACAGAACGCTCCGGGCTAGGAAGCATCGGACCTGGCAGGCTACTCGGAGTGGGGCCGTTGCCTCGTGTGCGGCCCGTGCCTTCTCTTGAAAAACAGGAAATATGCCGCCGCGCATGCTGCCACTATGATCACCACGACAATGATGAAAAGCCCGCATACGATCAGCCCGGTCATGTCGCTCTGCACCGTCACCGTGCGGACGACCTCGTCCGCCTTGTTGCCAGAGGAATCCGAGACGTCATAGGTGATGTTGTAGACCCCTGAGGCATTCGTATCCACCTGGCCGCCGACCACGATTTTGGAGGTCAGGTTGCCGTCGTAATTGTCCCAGGCCGTAGCTCCCGCATCGGTGTAGTTCGAGCCGGTTTGGATCGTGACCGTGGAGTTGCCGAGGAGGGTTATCACGGGTTTGGTGGTGTCCACGACATCCACGGTCCGCGTCAGCTCCACCGCCTTGTTGCCCGCGGCATCCGTCACGTCGTAGGTGATGGTATAAGTGCCGAGCTTGTTGGTGTTCACTGGATTATTGACGGTTATCTTGGAGGTCAAGTCTCCGTCGTGCTTGTCCGTGGCGGTGGCGCCCGCGTCGCTGTAGTTGGAGAACACCTCCAGGCTGACCGATGCGTCGCCGTTTAGAGTGAGCACCGGCTTGGTGGTGTCGATCCCAGCCACCACGTTCGACATGTTGTACGCGGTGTTGCCCAGGGAGTCGCTCACCCTATAGCAGACCCGCTCCCCGTTGTCGGATTCATTGCCGAATGTGACTGGCGCGTAGGGCACGAACGTCAGCGAGGAGTCGCATGTCGAGCCGCTGGTGACCGCCATCTCGATGCTCCCCGACGACACGGATGCGGAAACTGTCTTGGATTGCGCAGGAGAGGAGTCCGGATTGGAGATGGTTATGTTCGGAGGGGTGGTTATCCACTGCAGCGTGAAGCTGCTGCTGCCGACATTGCCGGCTAGATCCGTCGCCGTCAGGCTTATCACGTAGGTGCCATCCTCGCTCGCGCTTATCGAGGTGCTCGCCGAGCCCGGGCTGCCGAAGTTTACGACCCCCGGTCCGGAAGTCTGCACCCAATTGTAGGTCGCTACCCCGCTCCCGGAATCCGTCGCCATCCCGTTCTGCGTGAATTGCGAATTCACCGTCTCGTTGGGGCCCGCGCTCACGGTCGGCGGCGTGGTGTCGAGATACTGTATCTGGGAAGACGAGGCATAGTTCGTGTTGCCCACGTTGTCGGTCACCCTGAAACAGATATATTTGCCCTGATAAAGCGTGTCGTTGTCCGCCTGCATCGAGGTGCCGATCGTGCCGGAATTGAGATCGCTGTCCTGCGATGGGCCGCAGTCCGGGCTCGACTCCACCGCCCATACCGTGTTCGCGACTCCGGACTCGTTGTCCGACACGCTCACAGTTATGGTCTGGTCATTGCTCCAGGTGCCGGCCGCATCCTGGGTTATGTTGATGACCGGCGGGGCTGTGTCTATCTCCATGGTGCTGGAACCGGTGTCCCCCCAGCTGCTCGCGCTGTTCTCGCTCGCATAGCGTATATAGGACACGCCCTCGGTCGAGACGGTGACAGGCGAGCTGTAAAGCGTCCCATTGTTAGTGGGATCGCAAGCGTTGGTCGTATCTGTGCAGTAGGAGGTGTTGGCGCAGTTGGAGCCTCCAGGGACGCATGTGAGCGTGACATACACCGGAGATCCGGTCCAAGTGCCGAAATTGTACGTGGTGCCGTTGGAAGTCCCGCTGGAGGTCGTCGTCGGATCTGTTGCGTATGAAAGAGCTGAGAACAGGATGATAGCTAGAGCGAAAAGCATCAGATGGCGGGAACCGCTCGTATGCGTCATAGTGGGCACCTCTCAGCCGGTATGCCTGGCTGATGTAATGTTAATGTAATTTCAATATAAATTAATTGGTCTTGAGGAACTCCCGCACCTTTTCGTCCGCGCGCGGCATCAATGGTTCACCATGACCACTCAGCATTATGCCGAAATCGAGAGAGGCTATCCTCTGCATGGACTTCTTCGCCAGTTCCGGATCAAGGGTGAACCGTTCCGGCGGTCCTTCGACGCCGTCCTTGCCGACCCTCAGCGTGTCTCCGACGAAGACTGCGCGCCGTGCCTTGTCAAGGAGCGCGATGCTTCCCGGGGTGTGGCCGGGCGTATGGATGACCAAGAGGCCGGCCACCTCGCTGCCGTCGTCAAGGAGCACGTCTGGCTGCACCGGCGGCGCTCTCATCACCGCGCCCATCATCTTGACAACCATCGCCATGGCGCCCTTGGGCATGGGCATCTGCTCCTTGCCCGAGAGGATGCCCGCCTCGCTGCGGTGCACCGCGACCTTCGCGCCGGTCGCCTCCTTCATCGCGCTGAGGCTTCCGATGTGGTCGATATGGCTGTGCGTGATGATTATCGTTTTGACATCATGCGGTTCCCTGCCCATCCCTTTGATGCACTTGAGGATGGCGTCGCCATTGTTCGGCATTCCCGTGTCTATCAGCGTCAGGTCACCGTCGCCGACTATGTAACAGTTCCCGTTTACCCCGTCCACCCTATGGATGCCTTTGGTAACTTCCATCATCCCACCATCCATACACAGCCGGGCTAGACTTATATCCGTTCTGGTCGGTTCAATGCATCGCGGAAGCCTCGTGCGCGTGATGCTTATGCTTCTCCTTGCCACGCATAAACGATACCCCCGCCGCAATCAATGAGACCACAGCGCAGATCGCGAACGCCAGCTTGGTGCCTTCGATGAATGCCGGGGAGATGAGGTCGGGGAAGAACGTGGTGCCTAGCACATTCTGCCGCACGGCGCTAGAGAGGCTGTTCAATTCAGCCTGGGGCAGAAGGCTTCCCAGGGGGTTATACCCGAGGAAGGTCGCGAAAAGCATGCCGGTCGGAGGGAGATTCGAAACCGCCGCGGCAGCTTGGGAACTGATGCCAGCTCCCGTCAATCCGGCGTACATGGTGGCCGGAAGGCTTGCGGCCATGCCGACCGTGAACAGCGTGAATATTATGCTTATGCTCAGGGCGCTCGCGGCGTTCTGGAACGTCGCCCGCATGCCTGAAGCCACGCCCCGCTGGTGCGGAGGCACGGAGCTCATCACCGCGGAGGTGTTCGGGGCTGCGAACATGCCGGTCCCGGCGCCGATCAATGCGATGATGCATGCGAATTGCCAGTAGGCGAAGTTGGCCGGCAGCAGCATGAGGCCGAAGAAGCCTATCGCCATGAGGACGCTTCCTGCGGTGGCGAGGAGGCGCGGCCCGTGCTTGTCCGAGAGGTAGCCCGAAAGCGGACCGAACACCAGGAACGCTATCGTCAGGGGGAGCAGGTAGACGGCGCCCCACAGCGGCGTATCCTCGAACGCGAATCCATGGAGGGGCAGCCATATCCCCTGGAGCCAGATGATGAGCATGAACTGCAGCCCGCCCCGCGCAAGCGAGTACAGGAACCCCGCGGCGTTGCCGGTGGCGAACTCCGCGATGCCGAAGAGCTCCAGGTTGAAGAGGGGGTGTTTCACCTTCGTCTCGTGCCAGGCGAAGATGACGAGGAGCAGTATGCCCAGCAACACGCCTCCGATGACGAACGGATTGCCCCAGCCCATGGCCGAGCTGCCGTAGGGGATTATCCCGTATGTTATGGACACGAGCAGCGCGGTCAGGCCTCCGGCAAGCAGGATATTGCCGGCTATGTCGAGCTGCTGGTTCGGCCTTATCTCGCCCTTCTCCTTGAGCATCATATAGCCCCAGATCGTGCCGAGGAGGCCGAACGGGACGCTGACGAAGAAGACCAGCCTCCAGGAGATCACCGCCAGGAAGCCTCCCAGCAATAGACCGATGAAACTGCCTGCTATGAAGGCGATCTGGTTCACGCCGAGCGCGAACCCGCGTTCGTTCGCAGGGAACGCGTCCGTGAGGATGGCCGCGGAATTGGCGAGCAGCATCGCCCCTCCGATCCCCTGTATCACCCTGAAGAAGATTATCTGTAGCGCAGCGGAGTTCCCCGTGCCCTGCACGAAGAAGAGCAATATCGAGCCGATGCTGAATATCAGGAAGCCGAGGTTGTACATGCGCACCCTCCCGAACATGTCGGCCATCTTCCCAAGGCCCACGAGCAGCACCGCGAGCACCGTGATGTAGCTCATCAGCGTCCAGAGCAGGTAGTTTATCTCCCCTGGAGCCAGCGGGTTGATGCCTATGCCGCGGAAAATCGCCGGCAGTGCTATGAGGAGTATGTTGGCGTCTATCCCGGCCATCAACGCCCCCAGGGTGGTGTTCGAGAGCGCGATCCACTTGTAGTCGAACCTCTCTATCGAGGCTAGCACTTCATTGGTTTTCTTCGAGAACAAATCAATCATCCTTGTAGCTGTTCGGGTATTTCGTCTTGCGCCAACTAGGCGCCATGGGATAACCTAATGGAATATCACGCTGGTCTATTTCTTGTTGATGCTCATGATCCCGACCCAGATGCCGTTGGGATCCTTCACCAGGGCCATGGAGCGTTCCTTACCTTCGAACGGCCCCATCGCGACAGGCGCGCCGCTTTTGACGAGCTTGTCGAACGCCTTCTTGAAATCCTTCACCTGGAACATGAGGTGGTCGAGCTCCACGCCGTCCTTCTTGTAGGGAGTGTAAAGCTTGCAGCTCTTGGTGTAATGCATGATGTTCATGCGCACGCCGGTGTCGGGGCTGACCAGGCTCACTATGGTCTCTCCAGGCCAGTGGCTTCTCGTGCCCGTGACCTTCATGCCCATCAGCTTGGTATAGAACGCCAACGTCTTCTTCAAATCAATGGCCCGTATGCTAGTATAGATTAGCCCCATATTCTCACTACGGTTAATCCGCCGCGAATGTTTTTATATTTTTCGTGCCGCTTGCTTTTTTAGCCATACCCCATACGATATCGAACTGCTTCCTGTTCGCATCGGCGATATCCTGGTTCCTTATCATTATCCCGTAGAGCGGCGTTCCCCATATCAGGAAAACGACCTTGTCTCCGTAAATGAACGTGGGATTGGGATTGAAGTGCTCTTTCCGGATAAACCTGTATTGTGACTGTTTCCCCGGGAAAAAGGTTTTGGCACCCTCCGTGGCAAGCAGCTTCTCATGCAGGCCGAACTTGCGCATGTCGTTTATGTACCTCTCCATGGCCGGCCGGTCATATTCAAGGAATCTGTCCTCCTCTACTCCGGATACGAGCACTTCGCCATGATTCTCTCTCAGCGAATCCACAACGTCCCGCAGTATCCCGCGCAGCACGTCTTTTCCCCTGTGCAACTCCACAAGATTCTTCTTCCTCGGGGTCTTCGCAAGGGAATCGAGCTGGGGCAGCATTTCGCGAAGCCGTTCCTTCAATTCCTCCGCATGGCTCACGAGCTGTTTGGGTGGCGATGCCTGGAAGTGTTTCCTGCTGTCCATCAGGACGAAGCTGACAAGCTCCTTTTGCAGCAGCCTGTCCAGGGCATCGTAGCAGGCCTGCCTGTGCAGCCCGGTCATCTCAGCGATCCCGTTCGCAGTCGCAGACTCGCGGGTGAGAAGCGCCAGGTAAACCTCTATCTCGTTGTTCGTCAAGCCAAGCTCCTTCAGCGGCCCCCGGTCTATCCTCACCATGCCATCAGTTCGGCATTTATGTATTTAAATGTGTCGTAAAAACTTTTACTACTTAAAATTAAATATACGGATGCATATATCACTATCATGAAACACAGGTCACGGATTGCAATCGGAAACCTCCCGAGGATCGCGAACCTCGTCGTGGTCCAACCTCAAAGGAACGTCTCGCTAGTGCTCAACCCGAGCAAATCATGCCGGTGGGCTAGCAAAAGAGGCCCATGCAAATTCTGCGGCTTCTGGAACGTGGGGCCGGCCGGGCAGGGCATGCTGTTTGAAGATGCCATAGAGCAGCTGCGGGCGGGAGGAACAACCGGCCAGGTAAACCTCCTCACGCCAGGTTCTTTTCTTGACGCAGCCCAGATCTCAGAAAGAAACCAGGAGAGGATGGTTGTCGATACCTGGCTGGAATTGAAGCCGCGCACCATACGGATAGAATCAAGGCCTGAGCACGTCAGCCTGGAAAGGCTCGGCTGGCTGGCCGGCATCATTGAAGGGACCCGTCTCGAGGTCGCGATAGGGCTGGAAACCTCCGACCAGGAAAAGAGGCTGGGAATGGGCAAGGGATTCACAAATGCGGATTTCGAGAACGCAGTCCGGCTGATAAAAGAAGCAGGCGCGTATCCAGTCACATACCTTCTCACAGGGTTTCCGGAAGAAAACGCGACAGGCGAGGCAGCGCACCGGGAGCTCGTCGCGTCAGCCGGCTACCTGGAAGGGCTTGCCGGCCGTGTTGGCACGGCAATGAAAATCGCCTTGGAATGCTTTTTCCCAAACCCGAACAACCCATCGGAGCCCGCGGCATACCTGACGCCGGCTTTCGTAGCGGATGCGGCCATGACCATCGTCGAGCGCTTCGGCATGCGCATCGAGATCGCCACCTGGGACGAAGGCTACGGAAACCACCGCCTCGATGCAGTCAAATCCGTTATCGATGAGTTCAACGAGACGCAGGACCTGTCGCATCTGCGCCGCATACTGCTATGAGTGATACCATGCAAACCCACCAGCGCCATACCTATGACAACTCGTTTGCGCCAGCCGAGCACCTGGAATTCGTCAGGAATAAAGAAAGGAACGCCGCCTTCCGTGCAGCATTCGAAAGGCTGGCCCGGGGCAAAACAGTCCTGGACGCGGGGACCGGCTCAGGCATATTGGCAATCCTCGCGAAAAAAGCCGGGGCAGGGAAAGTCATCGCGATAGAAAAGGACCCCGTCATGGCGCGCATCGCAAGGCGGAATTTCATGATGAACGGTTTCAATGACGTCCAGTTGATCATTGAGGATGTGATGGGCATCCGCCGGGGCGGGCTTCCGCCGGTGGACATCATCGTCGGGGAATTGCTCAGCCCCTGGTGCATCGTGGAGCCTCAGGTGCCGGTTTTCAGGCACCTTATGGACGTCGTGGGCGGAACGCCACTGGCCATCCCTGGAAAGGTGATGAATTATGCGCAAGGCGTGAACGCGAACTTCGCCGATGAGGACCGCCTGGTGGAGATAGTCACGCAATACTTCGAGTTCGCGAGCACTTTGCCAAAAGCAGAGGCGATGACCGAGCGGGGCAAGGCATTTGAAATAGAATTCTCCAGGGGCTCCAGGGGCATGGCGACGCAGGCCTCATTTTCGCTCTCATTGCGCGCAACCCGGCAGGGTACAATCAATGCCCTGCGGATAAGCTCGGTCACAGAAACGTGCAGCGGCGTGACCTTCGGACCTAGGGACGACACTATGCCTGAGATGATCGTGCCTCTCGGGATGACATTCGATGTTTCGGAAAACCAGGAATTGACGCTCCATGCGCAGTGTGGCTTCGGGGCAGGCTGGAACGGGTTCAGATGCGGAGTGAGACTGTAGGCCGCGTAGTATGAACCAGTGCCAGACCGCACATCTAACAGAGCGCTTTAGCTTTGGCCGAACAATTATAAAAGTTACTAACCATACGAATCTGTGGTGTTCTAGTTATGAGAACCGTCACAAGAAAGGACTTCGGCATAGATTACGGTGGAACGAGCGTGCGTGTCGGCCCTGTCGACCGCAACAGCGGTAGACTGACCGACAGGATAGTATCCTTGGATTCACGGCAATTCCGTACCAACGAAGGCCTCACCAGAGCCATCCGCGAGGTTCTGCCTCCAAGATGCAATGTTTTTACTGGCGCAGCAGGCAAGATTGAAGGGCTACGAATCAAGCATTCCCCAAATTCTTCCATAGACGGGCCAGTGACATTTCCGGAAGACCTGAGGCGCGACGGTTATAATATCGCGCTTGTCAACGACATGGGCGCTGCCGTTAGCGCAGTCGTCTTATGGGGGCCCGGAAGAGACCGCAGGGTGTCGGCCGTCGGCACGTACTCCTCAGGCTCCAATTTTGCAGTATCTCGCGAAGGT
>Ga0326728_10015264_pt1 | contig 16029 bp, 14 predicted proteins | sample MB3enrmetagenome_FD_207602 | JGI IMG/M metagenome (GOLD analysis project Ga0326728, IMG submission 207602) | Lab enriched peat soil microbial communities from McLean, Ithaca, NY, United States - MB31MN | ecosystem: Environmental > Terrestrial > Soil > Wetlands > Peat | place: USA: New York...
CTCGACGTAAGGGCAGGAAGCGCATGAGGCGCCGGGGCACTCAAAGAAATCACGACCATATTCGAGCTGCTCGAGATGCCAGCTAAGGTCGCCGATATAGTCGTCGAGCGCCTTCCTTCGCCGCTCTGCTTCTTTGAGCTTTCCACGATATTTTTCCGCAAGTCTCGCGCGCACCGCATGGCCCGAGCGGTCGCGGCGGGCGAGGTCGAAGAGCTCGCGTATCTCCGCGAGGGAGAGGCCGTAGTCCTTGAGCTGTTGGATACGTTTAAGGTAGATGGCATTGCGCTCGGGGTAGCGGCGATGTGCGCCTTCCTGCCTACCCTCGGACTCAAGAAGTCCGAGCTCCTCATAGTAGCGTATCGTCCGATCGGTCACGCCGAAGAGGGCTGCGAGCTCGCCGATCCTATAGGCCCTTGATTCATTTTGGCTCGCCATAGGCTTTGAATCGTACCTTTCACGTCAAGTTTGACCGGCGGCAATTTCGAACTCCTCGAAGCGCACGGGCCAAGTCCACTATACTACTCTACGTTAACGATTGATAAGTGAGGTCGAAAGTTATGCGTAAGGCGTTGTACATCGTCGCGATCCTCTGTCTCACCGGGGCAAGTCTATTCGGCTTGCCCTCCAATGCCCTCAAGGTTTGTGTCTTCGTGCCCAATGTCGTATCGGGCAGCCCAACATACGAACAGATGGTCGCGGGTGCCGAGCGGGCGGTCGCCGAGGTCTCCGGCGCTTCGATTAAAGTAGTCGAGGCGGGATTCAACCAGGCCGAGTGGCTCGGCAAGCTCAGCTCCCTTGTGGCTACGGGAGAGTTTGGGCTTATCGTCTCCTCTAACCCCGCGATACCTGATCTTTGCGCGCAGGCGGCACTCTCCTTTCCTGCGGAGCGCTTCTTCGTCGCCGATTCATGGCTGCCGGGCAACAAGTCCATACACACCGTGCTCTATAACCAGCTCGAGCAGGGCTACCTCGTGGGCTACCTCGCAGGCCTCGCAAGCTCCGGCAAGCTGGGCGGTAAGGCCAGCCACAAGGCCGGACTTATCGTCGCTCAACGATATCCTTCCTTAGATAAGCTGATCGAGCCCGGCTTCGCGAAAGGCCTTGCAGCCTCCGACCCCGAGGCCACGCTCGAGACTAGAGTCCTCGGCAACTGGTATGACGCTACCAAGGCCTCGGAGCTTGCAGTCTCGCTCTACGACGCGGGGGCGGCCGCTATCCTGCCGATAGCGGGCGGCGCGGCGCAGGGGGTAGTGAGCGCTGCCAAGGCCAAGGGCCGCTACGTGCTCTGGTTCGACGACAATTCAGGCTATCGCCTGGCTCCCGGGACGGTCATAGGTTGCGCCGTGATGCGCCAGGAGAAGCTCGTCTACGAGCAGGTGAAGGCCCTCCTTGAACAGGGACCGGCTTCAAAACTCTACGGCGAGGCAGATATCGTCGGAGTCAAGGATGGCTACGTCGATTTCGACGGAAACGACCCCGCCTACAAGGCCCTGCCGGCAGCGGCCAGGGTTGCCCTCGAGGGCGAGCTCGCTAAACTCAAGGCTGGCAAGCTGGCCTTTCCCGTCTCGGGACTGTGAGTCTAGTGGAGCTGCTCTCCTGCGAAGGGATATCGAAGTACTTCCGCGATACGGCGACCCTCGCCAATGATAGCATACGCCTCCAGATCGCCGCTGGAGAGAGACGGGCGATCGTCGGCGAGAACGGGGCGGGCAAGAGCACTCTCGGCCGCATTCTCGCAGGCCTGGCGATGCCTGACTCAGGCGAGATCCGTGTCCGCGGCGCGCCGATAGAAAGCGGTAGCGTACGAGCGGCGGAGGCCGCGGGCATAGGCTTCGTGCCTCAAATGTCACTCCTCGCGGGCGAGCTCACGGCGGCCGAGAACATCGTCCTCGGCCGCGAGCCTCGCGCGATGGGCATCTTCGTATCGCGCAGGAAGGCCTACGTCGAGGCAGCCCTCCTCTTCCAGCGCTTCGGCCTCTCCATCGATCCGGAAGCACCCGTATCCTCCCTCTCGGCTGCTGAGCGGCGCGGAGTCGAGATAGCTCGCGCCCTCGCTCGCGGGGGGGAAGTTCTCATCCTCGACGAACCCACGTCCATACTCTCCGAATCCGAGTCCGAGCGGCTCTTCGGGCTATTGGGGCGCTTGACTGAAGATGGAAAAGCGATACTCCTTATCACGCACAGGCTCGCTGAAGTGAAGCGATTTGCGGACAAGCTCACCGTCCTGCGCCAAGGCCGCGTAGTCGCAGACGAGCGCGTCGAGCAAAGGAGCGAGGAAGAGCTCTCTCGCCTTATGGCGAGGGATGTCCCCCCGCGAGAAGCGGTAGGCAAGGCTCGTCGGTTTCCCACTGAGAATGCCTCGCGGCCTCGCGATCCGCGGCTTGAGCCGATGCTCGAGCTGCGCGATGTCGTCTTAGCCCCTGGCGCCAAGCCGCTTCGACTGTCGGTGAGGCGGGGCGAGGTGCTCGGCGTGGCCGCCCTCGCGGGAAACGGTCTCGGAAGGCTCGAGGACTACGCCTCGGGCCTCGTGAAGCCGAGATCGGGCGAGCTGTTGATCGGGGGATCGCCTCTGGGCGAAGCGCGACGCAGGCAGCTTAGGCAAGGATTGCCTGGGCAATCCTTGCCTAAGTCTACTTCAGCCTGTGTTCGTTTCGGCTATGTGCCTTCGGATCGCGAAGCCCGAGGGCTCTGCCTGCCTGCTTCCGTGCGCGACAACATCCTCGCCCTGCGCCTACATGAGTTCCGCGGCCGCGACTATCTGGGAGGGAAACTGCGCGATAAAGCCGCGCTCGAGGCTGCGTCAGGCTTGGGCCTTGTCGCCGAAATGCGATCCTCGGTCGCTTCCTTGTCGGGCGGTACTAGACAGCGCCTGGTGCTCGGCCGCGAGCTCCGCGCGGAAGGCGGGCCGGGATCGGGAGCTTCGGTTCTCGTGCTGGCCGAGCCTTTGCAAGGCCTCGATCTCGCGGCCCAGGCGCTCGTCCTCGAGCTCATCCGCGGCCTCGCCGACGAAGGTTCGGCGATACTCTTATTGGACTCGAACGTCGAGGAGATCGTCGCCGTTGCCGATCGCGCGGTTGCCCTCTATCGCGGCGAAATAGCCTATGAAGGTCCGAACGAGGGCGAAAGCACGGCGAAGCGGCTTATGGCCGCCATGACCGGCGCGGCGGGGGCTTTCGCATGAAGGGCCGAACTCGGGCGCGCATCGTCGCCCTCGCCTCATCCCTCGCCTTCGCCGCCATCTACGCCCTCGTCGCAAGCTCGGACCCGATGGGGGCTCTCTATGCCTTCTTCGTAAACCCCTTCGTGAACTCCTACGCCTTTTATTCCCTTCTCGAGTCATCGGCGAGCCTCCTCTGCTGCGCTCTTGGCGCCGGTCTCGCCTTTAGGGCCGGGGCCTTCAATCTAGGAGGCGAGGGGCAAGCCGCAGTCGGTACGCTCGCGGCTGCTCTCGTAGCCCTCGGCTGCGCTGACAGGGGCTTATCCGGAGCGCCTGCTATCTGTGCGGCCATCGTTGCCGCAGCGCTCGCGGGAGGCGCCTTGGCCCTCCTCTCTGCGGTCGCCGAGGAAAAAACGGGAGCGCAGGTCATGCTCACGAGCTTTCTCTTCGGGCAAGCCGCCATCATCGGCGTGAATTGGGCGGTCGGGGGGCCGCTCAAGGACCCAAGCGCCAATCTCCTGGGGATGGCCGCGATTCCCGAAGGGCTCAGGCTTCCCCTCCTCGCGCCGCCCTCGCCCTTGAGTCTCGCCTTCCCGATCTCTCTCGTGCTCGCCGCGGCCGTCATCTTCTTCACGCGAGGTACGAGGGCGGGAGTCGAGCAGAGGCTCTTGGGCAAAAATCGCCTTTTTGCCCGGGCCGCGGGCATCTCTCCGCAAATAGGGGCCTGGTCCATGGTAGCTAGCGGCGCGTTGGCCGGCATAGGCGGCTCCTTCCTCGTCCTCGGCCAGACGGGCAGAGCTGTCAAAGACATGACCGGGGGCATAGGCTGGAACGGCCTTGCCGTCGCCCTTATAGCCGGCTCGGACGGGCTCGGCGCCCTGCCTGCCGCGCTCTTCTTCGCCTGGCTCGATTCAGGCGCGCGCCAGGCCTCGATCCTCGCCGACCTTTCGCCCGACGCGAGCGCGGTCATGAAGGGCATAGCCCTCTTACTTATCACCGCCGCGAGCCTAGGATCGAGGTCTCGGGCCAAGGCCTTGCATGCGAAGGGTAAAGCGTAAATGCTCGACAACCTCACTTCCCTAGCCCTTTCGTCGCTGTCATCCGCCGCTCCCCTGGCCCTTGCGGCCCTCGGGGCTCTCGCGACCGAGGAGGCGGGCTCGCTTTCAATATCGATCGAGGGCAGCATGATAGTCGGGGCCTTTGCAGCGGCCATGGCCGCTCAGGCAGGCTCTGGCCTCGCGTCGGGACTCGTTGCTGGTGCGATGGCGGGACTAGGACTCTCCTGCCTCGTAGGCGGTGCCGCTCTCGTACTCGGCGCGGACGTCTTCGTTGCCGGTCTTGCCGCCAATATCCTCGCGCCCGGCCTAGTATCGATACTCTCGCAGGCGGCCTTCGGCACGAAAGGCGTCCTCGCCTCCGAGAGCCTACGCTCCGGCCCCTGGTCGATAATTGTCGCCCTCTCCCTGCTCTGCCTCCTCCTCATCCTATTCTTGACGAGGAGCGTATTCGGGCTGCGCCTTCGCGCTTCAGGTTCCGTCGAAAGCAGGGCTTCGGGAGAGGAAGTCGCCCAGGCAGCCGGCATCTCGAGCCGGCGCTACCGCTTATCCGCCCATCTCATAGCGGGCGCGGCAGCCGGAATCGCTGGAGCTTCGCTGGCCGCCGGAGTCGGCGCATATGTGCCGGGCATGACCACCGGACGAGGCTGGATCGCGCTCGTCGCGGTCTTTCTCGGAAGAAGGCGGGCCTGGCCTGTGCTCCTCTCCTGCCTGATCTTTGGTTTTCTCATCGCTCTTGCCAATCTCGGTCAGTCTCTTTGGAATTGGGGAGTCGGTGGAGGAAACGCCGTAGAGCTCCTGCAGGCCCTGCCCTATATCGCGACGGCAATAGCTCTGATAGCATGGAGGCGAATCGAGAAGGCGAAGGAGGAGAGCGTCTAATGGCAGGATTCGCGAAACGCCTCAGCACGAGCCTGGCGGAAAAGCTAGCATCGACCTGGGTGCTGCTTTCCGATACGACGAACTTCCTCTCGCGCACCTCGATATTCGAGCAGTATGAGGACACGCTACGCGGTATGCGACAGCGCCTCTCCTCCTCGAAGGGCAACGACAACGAAATCAAGGCGATACGCACTGAATTGACCGAGATACGGGCCGCCCTGCGGCTTCAAGGCTACGACCTCAGTCTCGGAGCTCTAGACCTATCCGTGAAAGGTTTTCGAAACGACGCGGCCATCGCCGAGGGCTTCAGGCGCATGGTGCTCTTTATCGCGGCGAAAGATATATGGTACATAACGGGAGAGGATAATCATGGATCCCTCCACGACTTCCTCGAGGCCGAGTGCGACAAGCGCCGTATCTCGGGCATATTGCAGAAACACTACCTGTGGTTCCGATGGAACAATGGGCTCCTCATGATTTCGGGTGCGGACTCGGAGGCGGTCGAAGATTTTACTCTGCTCCAGGCCTGGGCCGCAGTGCCGGAGAATCGTTTCCTTCTCCTTGGGAAGCTGCGCAAGATACACTAGCGTTACGAACGCTTAAACCTCGCGGCGTACGAGCCGATAGAGCTGCTCGCGCGTTATGCGAGCCCATATGGGGCGTCCGTGCGGGCAACGGGGCTCGGGAAGTTTCAGGGCCCGGGCGATGAGCTCTTCGGCAGTCGTGTCGTCGAGCGTGTCGCCGTCCTTGATCGCCGCGCGGCATGCGGCCATGGCGCGCGAGGCCCTGCGGGCGTCGCCCGACTCTCGGGCGAGAGAACGCGCGGCCTCGGCGGCCCCCTTTGCGAGTTCGGGAGGGGCGGCCGCGACGAGATAGGACGAGCCCTCGCGCTCCAGCCTGAAGCCCGCCTCTGCCAGGCGCGGTGCCGCCTCGGCGAGGAGCGCCTCCTCGGCCGCGTCCTCGGGCTCTATGGCCTCGGGCACGAGGAGCTCCTGCGAGGCTTGCGGCTTGGCTGAGAGCTCGTCGAAGAGCATCCGCTCGTGAGCCGCGTGCTGGTCGAGGAACCAGAGTTCTCCTTGTCGCTCGAAGAGGAGAAAGGGGCCGAGGACTTGGCCTAAGTAGCGAAAGTCGCGGCTGGGGGGAGGCGAGGGTAGGCTGGGCCCCAATCCGGATGCCGCCCTGTCGCGCACTTCGTCGAAGGCGGACCAATCCGTGGTCTCCGAAGGCGCTGGCGCCGGCGTCAAATCGAGCTCCAGCTCCACGGATGGGTCCGGCAGTGCCTGCGCCGGGTCCCGACGGCTGAGCTCGCCTAAAAAGGCCTGGACGGCGGAGATCATGGCCCTTTTCGGCGAGTCTGCGTCCTTGAATCGGACTTCCTTCTTCGCCGGGTGTATGTTGAAGTCGGCCAGGGCGGGGTCGACCTCGAGGAAGAGGAAGGCATAGGGGTGGAGGCCTCCGGGCAAGTAGCCCGAGAAGGCATAATCGAGCGCGCCGAGGAGGCCGAATTCCTGGACGCGCCTTCGGTTGACGAAAGCCTGCATGAGGCGGCGATCGGGCCGCGAGAAGGCTGGGCCGGCGATGGCAAGCTCGCCATCGAAGCCAGAGCCTGAGAATTTCACGAGGTGGAGGAAGTCGCCTCGCGCTTCGGCATGGAGGGCGCTCACCCTCTCGAGCCTGGAAGAAGGCCTGAGAATCGTCGGCGAGAGCGAGCCGGATTCGTAGCGGAAGCCTATGGAGGGATGCGCGAGGGCTTTGTCCTCGAAGGCTTGGCGGCAGAGCGCGGCTTCTGCCTTCGGCCGCTTGAGAAATTGCCGTCTCGCGGGGAAATCCTGGAAGAGGGCCGTGGCCGTGACGCTCGTCCCCCTGCGGCCCGCGCAGGCCTCGATCCTTGGGGCCGAGCCGGGCTGCGATACGAGGCGGTGGGCCGAGGCCGATGCTTCGTCTTTCGATACGATGTCGAGCCTCGCGACCGCCGCTATCGATGCGAGGGCCTCTCCTCGGAAGCCGAGGCTCTTCGCGCGCAATAGATCGTCGGCGCTCGCGATCTTGGATGTGGCGTGAGGAAGGCAAGCGAGCTCGAGGTCGCTTGCGTCCATGCCCGAGCCGTCGTCGACGACGGCCATGAGTCCTATGCCGCCTTCCTCGATGCGCACCGCGATCTCGGAAGCGCCGGAGTCGATGGCGTTGTCGAGAAGCTCGCGGAGAGCGGAGGCGGGTCTGTCGATGACTTCGCCCGCGGCTATGAGGCGGGCGGTTTCGGGGGGAAGGACGTGGATGAATCCCATGAGCAAGAATGTACTATTCTCTCCGGTTTTTAGGAAGGTTTCGTCCACATTTCAGTGCGCCAAGGAAGCTTGTGACTTCTGTGTGCCACAAATCGATCGACATAAGCCATCTTGTTCCCAAGAAAAAAACGCGCTTTTAAAAAGACTTTTTGTCGTCGTCAAAAATCTTTTTTATCATCGATATAAATCTTGTTTGACGTCGATAAATATCTTTCCCATCATCGATAAATATTTGTTTTGACGACGTCAAATTTCTTTAAAATGGAGATTTCCCCTTCAGGAGTGTTGTAGTAGGCCTTCACACGAAGAAGTCGTAGCGCGGGGTGATGCGCTTGGCGTAGTCCTCTTCGAGGCCGATATTGAAATTTCTCTCCGTACCCACGGTAGAGGGCGGTCCGTGTCCAGGGAGAATGATATATTCGTCCGCCTGATCGAGGATTTTGCTCCGTATGCGGTCGGCGAGGGTGACTGCGTTATAGCTCGATAGAGTCTTGCCGATGAGGCCAGCGTGGAGGGCATCCCCAGTGAAGAGGACTCCGTCGACGCCAAAGACGAGCGAGTCAGGGGAGTGCCCCGGCACCGACATGACGTCGACCGTGAAGCCGCAGATATTCACCGATTCTCCGTCGCGCAGAGGCGTCGAGGGGAAGCCCGCGACTTGGGCGTTGGCCGCGAAGACTTGGACATTGTAGATCTTGAGTAGAGTCTTGAGGCCGCGGATATGATGCGTATGGTTGTGGGTGATGAAGACTGCCTTGAGCGCGTACCCGTTCTTCTCGATGTGTCCGAGAAGGGCCGCATTCATCTCGGCGGGGTCAACGACGAAGGCTTCTTTCGTCTTGTCGTTGCCAACAAGGTAAACGTTAGAAAAACCAAAGAGCGAGTACTGTTGGTAGATCTTCATAAATAGAGGTGCTCCAGGTCCTTGATAGCCTCCATCGTATTCGAGCCTTTGAAGGAGACGCCCGACTGCTTGGCCGGGATGAAATAGACTCGTTTCAAGTCGCAATTCTCGAAATCGCTGCCCTCTATCGTCCCGCTAATGAACCGGGAGTCATAGAGATTCGACCCGTTGAAGGTTGTCTCGCGGATCGTCGCGCCGTTGAAGTTGCAGTGAATGAGTTCGGAGTTTTCGAAGGAGACATTGGTGATCTCGCAGGAGCCGAAGGAACCGAATTCGACATTGACGCCCGAGAAGTCGCAGGCCTCGAATTTCGCGTGGTCGAAGAAGCAGAGAAGGAGGGTCGAGCCAGTGAAGAGGATATTCTTGAAGCTCGCGCCTATGAAGGAGCAGCCGATATACTTACGCCTTGATAGATCGATGCCTTCGAGGTGGATGCCCGCGGCGCTTATATCTTTCGCGCCCGCCTCGTCGAGAAGGAGGGCCTGAGCCGATGCCTGGGCCCGTGTCGGCGAAGCATGGTGGGCGAGGCAGGTGTTCGAACCCTGAAAGCAGAGCGCCCGGCAGCCCGGCTCCTCGCAACGTTGAAAGCTATGCATATAGCTAGGGTACACGAAGCGGAGAGCCGGAGCAAGATCCACGCCATGATGCGCTTGCGTAGGGCCGGCTTCCGGACGTAGTATCGGTTCATGTGCTCGTATTGCGGATCCCCCATGCCTCAGGATCGGTCCCCCGGCTTCAACGAGACCTGTGAGAGTTGCGGTAAGGATCTTCACGTTTGCCTCAATTGCCGATTCTATAAGCAGGGATTGCGCTGGGATTGCGCCGAGACGGTCGAACAGCCTGTCTCGGACAAGGAAGCGCGGAACTACTGCGATTATTATCAGACAAATCCTCTGTTCTTCGACGCGACGAAGGGTCGCTCCGACGCCAGATCCGCAGCGGAGAAGGCTCGCGGCGATCTCGATAGGCTATTCGGAGGATGAGGGCCGTACAAAACGGACGCCGCCCGATCATCATATTCGACTCGGGCGTAGGCGGTCTGCCCTATCTCCTCAACGCTCGAGCTTCCCTGCCTGAAGAGGATTTCATCTACCTTGCCGACAGGGCGGGCTTTCCCTATGGAACCAAGGCACACGCGGAAGTGCAGGGCCTTGTCGTCGGTCTCGTCGAGCTCCTCGTCGCGCGCTACGATCCTAAGGCCATCGTCATAGCATGCAATACCGCTTCCCAGGCCGCCCTCGCTTCCGTCCGCAAGGCGAATCCCGGGCTGCCCATCGTAGGCACGGTGCCCGCGGTCAAGCCCGCGGCCGCGAACACGAAATCGGGCGTCATCGGCGTCATGGCCACCGCGGGCGCCGTGGAGGATCCCTACCTCGACGAGCTCGTCTCTCGGCACGCGTCCGGCGTTAGGGTCGTACGAGAGGCCGCTCAGAGCCTCGTCGCCTTCGTCGAGCATCGCTCGGTCGACGCCTCGGCAGGCGAGAGGCGAGCGATAGTCGAGCCCTTCGTTAGGCGCCTAGTCGATGCAGGAGCGGACGAGATCGTCCTCGCCTGCACGCACTTTCTCCACCTGCGCGACGATATAGCCGCCGTGGCGGGCGAGGGCGTAGAGGTAGTCGACTCGCGCGCAGGGGTCGTCAAGCGGCTGGCTCAGGTACTCACCGACTGTGGCCTGCGCACCTTCGGTGAGCTCGCCAAAGGCGAGGCTCTTCCCGAACACCCCTCGCCTCGAGCCTTTCTCCTCACGGGCAGCTCGCCGATCGAGCCTATCTACGGGGTCTTCGCGCGCAAGTTCGACCTCGACGAGCCACTGCTCTTCGCGGGACGCTAGGATCGCATGCGGGGCCTCATTCTTTCCGGAACGAACAATGTCTTCTCCGTGCTCTGCGAGGACGGAGTGAGGCGAAGCTGCGCCATCAAGGGCAAGCGCATCAAGGACAAAGAGTTCGAGTACAACGCCCTCGCGGCCGGCGACGAGGTCGAGATAGAGGTGGGCGAGCACGGGCAAGCTCTTGTGACGGCTTTGAAGACCCGGCGCAACGCTTTCGGCCGCTACAACGAGAAGGGCAGGGCGCATCAGTCCATGGCCGCGAACATCGACCTCGTCGTCTGTGTCGCGTCTCCTTCCTTCCCGCCCTTCAGGCCGCGCTTCGTCGACCGCGTGGCCATTCTCGCCGAAGCCGCCCATGTCCCGCTCCTCATCGCGCTCAATAAAACAGACCTCGGCGTCGACGATGAGACCGAGGAACGGCTTGCGCTCTACGAGAGACTCGGCTACGGGATACACCGCTGCTCGGCGGAATCCGGCCGCGGCGTCAGCGAGCTCATCAACCTGCTCTCCGGCAAGACCTCGGTATTCGTCGGGCAATCCGGGGTGGGCAAGTCGAGTCTCCTCAACGCGATCGAGCCTGGCTTGGGCAGGCGCATTGGCGAGCTCTCCGAGAAATTCGCGCGGGGCAAGCATACGACCACCATGGCCGAGCTCGTCGTGCTCCCGGGCGGGGAACGGATCATCGACACTCCCGGCGTGCGCCGCCTAGCCCTGCGTGGCATTGCCCCTGAGCGCCTCGACGCCTACTACCCCGAGCTCGCGCCGCTCACGCCTCTGTGCGAGTTCGGTCTCTCCTGCACCCACACCGACGAGGCTGGATGTCGCATAACGCGCGCGGTCGAGGAGGGGCTCGTGCATCCCGACCGCTACGAGAGCTACCTGCGCGTGCGATTCGAGCTCGAGGCTAATGCCGAATACAGCGCCAAGGAAGGATGGAGCGTGCCGCCTCCGAGGCGCGCGGGCGGGAAAAGGGGCGACGGCGCCAGGCGGCAGGCCCGCTACCACGGGAGGAAAGAGGAAGATGACTGACGAACGCACCTTGCGGCTTCTCGAGTTCGGCCGCATCCGAGAGGACGTCGCCTGCTACTGTCTCTCGGAGGAGGGCCGCACGGCTCTTCTCGCCGAAGAGCCACGCACGGACCCGGCCGCGGTCGTCGCCCTCAAGGCAAATGTCTCCTCGATCATCGCCCTGTTCCAGGAGGGGCGCGAGATCCCCTCGCTCTCCTTCCCCGAGATCGGGCTGCCGGCCAAGGCCATCGCCAAGAAGGGCTCTGCGCTCGATGAGCCCGAGCTCTTCGCGCTCGGGCTCTGGGCCGAGTCCTATATGGCCTTCCTATCCTTCATGAAGGGCGCCAAGGAAGAGGGCATAGCCTCCTTTCTTGTATCCGCACCCGACCTCGCGCCGATCGGCCGCGTGGTCTTCCGCGTGATCAACAAGGACGGGAGCCTGCGCGACCTGCCTGAACTGCGCGATGCGCGATCGAGGATAGCGCGCATCAACCGCGACATCCAGGCGGTCACCGACTCCTACTACAAGGACCAGGACATCAGGTCCATGCTCAATTCGGACGAGCCGACGCAACGCGACGGCCGCACCGTGCTCCCCGTTCGCGTCAACTTCAAGGGCCGGGTCCGCGGCATCGTGCACGAAGTCTCCGCCACGGGCCAGACGGTCTTCATCGAGCCCGAGGAGCTCGTGCTTAAAAACAACGAGCTCATCCAAGAGGAGGCCCGCTACCGCCAGGAACTCTTGCGCGTGCTGCGCGAGGCGACCGAGAAACTCTTCGAGCACGCTCCCTCCCTTGAAGCGGCGCGTTCCCTCCTCGCTGGCCTCGACGGCATCTACGCGCGTGCCAGGCACTCCCGCGTCGGCGGGCTTTTCATGGCCCGCGACCTCGCCTCCGGCTTCACCCTCCGCAAGGCTCGCCATCCGGTACTCGGTCCACGCGCAGTGCCCATCGACGTGGAGCTTCCCGAGGGAACGCGCACACTTATCATTACAGGACCGAATACGGGCGGCAAGACGGTCACCCTCAAGACTATAGGGCTTCTCGCCCTCATGAATCAGTTCGGTCTCGGCGTGCCGGCTGCGCCCGAATCCGGCTTCGCGGTCTTCGACGCGGTGCATGCCGATATCGGCGACGAGCAGTCCATCGACCAGTCCCTCTCGACCTTCTCGGGCCATATCCGCGTGATCGGTAGCATATTGAGCACAGCCACCGAGCGCAGCCTCGTACTCCTCGACGAGCTCGGCTCCGGCACCGACCCCGAGGAGGGCTGCGCCATGGCGATGAGCCTCCTCGATACCTTTATCGAGCGTGGTTGCCTCACTGTCCTTACGACCCATCACGGTATCCTCAAAAACTACGGCTACTCGAGGAAGGCCTGCCTCAACGCGTCGATGGACTTCGACAAGGCGAGCCTCTCGCCCACCTATCGCATTCTCATGGGCGTGCCCGGAGAGAGCCGCGCCCTCGAGGTCGCCTCGAAGAACGGGTTGCCGGCCGGAATAGTCGAGGGCGCGCGCAAGTACCTCGCCGAGGAGAGGGCCGACGTCAGCGAGCTCATACGAGGCCTGACGGAAAAGCACCGCGAGCTCGAGGACATCGAGGTCGACCGGCGCAGGCGATTGCGCGACGCGAAGGAGGCTCAGCGCAAGGCTGACTTGAGTACGCTGCGCGCGAAGCAGAAGGAGCTCGAGCTGCGCGAGCAGGGCGTAGGCGATTTGCGCCGCCTCCTCTCGGAGAGCCGAAAGACCCTCGAAAATCTCGTGAAGGAGATTCGCGAGGGCGAGATTACGCCGGAGAAGACCCGCGGCGTGAAGGATTTTCTCTCGAGCCTCGCCTCGGAAGTGGGTGCCGAGGAGGAAGCCCTCGAGAAGGCCAGGATCGAGCCGGCCGAGAGCTCGACCCAGAGCATCGACGAAGAGTACGATTTCGAGACGGCTGATAAAAATGGCGCAGCCCGGCCTCCGAGAGCGGTAGTTCCGCTCGCCGTCTGCGAGGGGGCCAGCGTCCTCGTCGGTCAGGGGCGCAAGCGCGGCCTGGTTATTCGCAAGGCCAAGAAGGGCTACTGGGTCGTCGAGACCGAATCGGTTCGCCTAACGCTTCCCGAGGCCGACCTCGTGCCCGTCGCCCAATCCCCTGCGACGAAGACGAGTGTGCAGGTAGAGCTCGCCCCCCGCGGCGAGGATGGCCGCGCGAACGCGGCCTTTGAGCTCGACCTCCGCGGCTACAGGCTCCTCGAAGCGCTCGACGCGGTAGAGAAACAAGTCGACGCGGCCGCGCTCCAGGGCCTTTCCCTCTTCCAGATCATACATGGCACCGGCGAGGGCGTGCTCGGCAAAGGCATCCACGACTATCTGCGCAACAACCCCGCAGTCGCCGACTACTACTTCGCCCGACCGGAAGAAGGCGGATATGGGAAGACAATTGTGCGACTAAAATAAGCATAAGCCGCCCGACGAGGGGCATAGGACGCCATGGATGCTGCACTGAACAATCCTCAATACATCACCGACGATAAAGGCCGCAAAACCTCCGTGATCCTGTCCCTGTCTTTTTGCCATACTTTCTGTTTTTCTCTTCCCGCGCTATCTTCTCGTCCATCATGCAAAATCGTTTGCGCGCTTCCTACTGCACCGACTTAAAACTAGCCTGCAAGTATGGCCTCATCGACGACACCCTGCTTTCAGCCATCCCTCGTTCCACACTCTCCGGTTTCAGGTATTTCGATGAATCCATTCTTGTCGGTGCTCAGTTTTCGCCCCTCTACGACAGCCTCGAGCAGCTGTCCTCTATCGCATCCTCGAAGGCTGCCCTCCGACTTGGCTCTGCCGTCGCTCGCGTCGCTCATCTCATCAAATCATTAGGCTGCTCGTTCCAAGAACTTCCACACCTCAAGGACAAGGCCGCTCGTGCGCGCATCGTGGCCTGCGTCGACAGACTCTCCTCTTCGGTGCCTCGCTCATTCATTCAGAGACTCCTCGGTCTCTCCTCGGAAAAACTCCGCTCATGGGCTAGAAATCTCAAACCCTGCCTCTCTTCGCCCTTCGACAGCTGCAGACGAATCTATCCTACTCAGCTCATCCCCTCTGAGCTTCGCGCTATCAAGCGTGCTTTTACCAACCCGCCCTCGTGCTCTTGGCCAGCTTCCTCTATCGCCTGGAAGCTCATCCACGGTGGTATAGTCGCCGCCAATGTCGCGACTATTCTCCATTACGCCAAGGCTCTTGGCCTTACCTCTCATCAGCGTATCCACCGCTCTCGTAAGCGAGGTAGCCTCGCAGCCTCCCGCCCTAACCAAGCCTGGCACATGGACGCCACCGCCCTTGCTCTCCAGGACGGTACCAAGGCCTATCTCCAGTTCGTCCTCGATAATTTCTCAAGGCGTATCATCGCCTACCAGATTGAAAATTCTCCCTGCGCGCTTCACTCGGAACAACTCCTCCGCTCTGCCTTCGCCTCTATCGCGGATACTGCCCCCGACAACATCTTCCTCATCGTCGACGGCGGAAGCGAGAACAACAACCGTATCGTCGAAGCATTCCTGACTACCACGCCCATCAAAAAACTTATCGCCCGCGTAGATGTCTCTTTCTCCAACAGCATGATCGAAGCCGTCAACAAAATCCTCAAGTACGACTACCTATTCCGCTCTCAGCTTTCCTGCCGCGACCATCTCGATGATGAGGTCAGAAAGGCCATCGACGACTACAACGACAGACCTCACTACGCCATCAAGGGGCTTACGCCTGACCAGGCCTACTCGGGAATGTCGTTCGACGAAGAAGCCTATAGAAGGCGACTTGCCATCGCCAGGGCTGAACGGCTGCAGGTGAACAGGCTTTCCTGTAATCCTTGTAGGCCGCTCGACCTTGATTTGGAGGATAAGGAAGAAGAAGGTAAATGGCAATAAAATGGAAGGAAACAGTATCTCCCTGGCCAAGTCCGATCGACATCCGCCTTTAGGTTGTCAAAGCGCAAGAGGAAATATCCGCGACTGGAGCTCGTGAGTCCCCCCGGTCGTATAGGGAAGGAGCTGTTCGCTAATCCGAACGGGACCGGGAAAAACCAACTCAGTGGAGGTGGGCGTTCATTGTTTATGATGCCTTATTTATATGCATCTTTTCTAGCTTCAATATCTAAAACAAATACAACGACAGTTTCTTCTGATATCTTATAGAATAATCTGTAATCCCCAATTCTATATCTATATATGTCCTTATATTCACCTTTTAATTTTTTAATATTTGGTCCGAAAAATGGATTTTCTCTTAATATTGGATAAACATAATTGCTAATTTTCTGATACAAAGATCTATATCTCGAACTTCCAATTTTCTTTTCAAATGTCTCAGTTTCTGCGATTTTATAGTTAGCCAATTACTTTATACCTTCCTGCAGAAATATCAGAAACACCTTTTTTTATATCCTTTTCAAATGATAGGATTTCAGCCATTTCAATATCATCTACAACTGTTTCATTTACAGTAAAATTTAGCGTTGCATATTCTAAATAGTTAGATATTGTCCGTTTCTGTCCCTCAGCAGCCTTTTTGAACATCTCATATACATTATCATCTAATCTCAATGTTATTGTCTTAGCCATTTCATCCCTCTGTATTCAATAGTATTCTAAATAATTCTTAAAGTCAAGGTAATGCAACATACAATTAGTATCCATATTTCCTACTAATATCAGTATTTAGAAAATATTCATAAAACCCAATGTATTATGCAGCCCGCCAGGACGGCGGGCTGCTGTAATGACCGCGCCCAGAATAATGTCGCCTAACGAAAGTATGATAATTCCGATGCGGTTGCTGGTATAGTACAGTCCTTGGGAAAGAGGATTGCTGGCTGTCTGGCGACCTGGGACTAACCGATCCCGTTCTAACGATTAGCAGCCAGCAA
>Ga0326728_10015266_pt1 | contig 16028 bp, 12 predicted proteins | sample MB3enrmetagenome_FD_207602 | JGI IMG/M metagenome (GOLD analysis project Ga0326728, IMG submission 207602) | Lab enriched peat soil microbial communities from McLean, Ithaca, NY, United States - MB31MN | ecosystem: Environmental > Terrestrial > Soil > Wetlands > Peat | place: USA: New York...
ACATCGCGTTTTGTCCTTGTGCGCCCAGTATCCCAATGCCATTTTCAAGGCAACTTCAACCGCCGTCGAACCGCTGTCAGAATAGAACACACGTGTCAAATTGGGCGCCGTGAGCCCTACCAATTTTTCCGCCAATCTTTCAGCGGGTTCATGCGTGAATCCGGCAAAGATAATCTGGTCGAGTTTCGCGGCCTGTTCCTGCATAGCCGCCACTATCTTTGGATGATTATGCCCGTGAATATTAACCCACCACGAAGAAATAGCGTCGATAATCCGTCGTCCATCCTTGGCATAAAGATAAGCGCCTTCGGCGCGGTCGATAAAAACGGATTCTTGTAATAATGCATGTTGAGTAAAGGGATGCCAAATGGGGGAATGGGTCATGCAAAATCCTCTTTCCGAAATCTCTGCGCAAAAACTCCCAGCAATTCGGAACAGTCGATAACATCCAGATAAGGCACATGACCGAGAACGAGTGCGCCGGAGAAATCGGCAATCGTGCGCATAGTATCGGGATTATCCTCGCCGATAAAAATCAGCCCGTGCAAAGTCATGTCGCGCTGGCGCAAGGCCTCAACGGATAACAATGTATGATTGATAGTTCCCAGCCCCGTCTGCGCACATAAAACAACCGGCGCAGCCCATGTCTTGAAAACATCTATCTGTAATTTTCGACGCGTTACCGGAACCATAAGCCCGCCCACGCCTTCGACAATCAAAGTTCCGTCCACCTTGGGCAAAGAGATAGCGCCTATTTCAACGCCATCCAGTTCGGCAGCGCGATGCGGCGATAGCGGACGCGATAGAATATAGCGTTCCGGCAGAAATCGGTCATTGGGTAATTCGGTCAACGCTTGTACGCGCTGTGTATCCGTGCCGTCTTCGATGCCAGACTGTAGAGGCTTCCAGTAGTTCGCATCCAGGGCGACAGTCAGCATAGCTGCAACAGTGGTTTTACCAATACCAGTATCCGTGCCGCTGATGATAAAGGCCTTCGTCATAGACCAACACCGGATGGCAAAAGACGTTCCAATGCCTGCGCAAAATTTTCTATATCCTGCTGCGTCAACCCTACATGCAACGACAATCGCAAACGTGCCGTGCCTTCGGGAACGGAAGGGGGGCGTATTGCGCGAATGTCGAATCCTTGCGCCTGTAGGTTCTTTGCCAGCGCGAGCGCTGCAGCATCTTCACCGATGATAATCGGTACAATCTGGCTTTTAACGGCAAGAGAGGGAATCCGTCTAGCCACAAGCGCTTTTATCGCTGCAAGTCGTTCGCGCCGTTCCGGTTCATCGCGCACCAATTCCAACGCGCGTTTAACCAAAACCGCCTGCAAAGGCATTGGTGCAGTACTATAGATAAAAGGGCGTGCAGCGTTGATGAGATAATCGATGATATTCTCATTCGCACAAACAAGAGCGCCTGCTACCCCAAGCGCCTTACCGCAAGTATGCAACGAAATCAGTCTATCGTGTGCAAATCCTTCGGTTTCGCCGCGTCCGGTAGCGCCGGAAACACCCGTGCCATGCGCTTCGTCAACGACCAGAATCGCATCATATTTTTTTGCAAGCATGAGAAGCTCACGTACCGGTGCGATGTCTCCGTCCATGCTGTAAATGGATTCAACCAAAATCCATTTATTACATTTGGCAGCGACTGGCTTCTTAAGCGCATCTTCAAAAGCTTCCAGATTGTTATGAGAAATCTTGACCTTCATGCATTGCGCCGCATGCAGCCCATCGCGCATACTAGCATGACACAAGGCATCGAAAATAGCGACATCGTGACGCCCGACCAGCGTTGTAATAAGGGCGTAATTCGCCTGAAACCCGTTGGGAAAAAACAAAGCTCGGGGGCATCCGTAATAGGTGGCGGCAAAAGATTCAAGTTCTTCATGCGCCTGCCGGTGCCCGCGTAAAAGCCGCGAGGCTGTCGCGCCGATTTCTATGCCGCCCTGCAACGCTTCAATTGCCGCCTGTCGTAAAGCGGGATGCGTAGAAAGGCCGAGATAATCATTCGACGAGAAATCAATGCCCTCAGGAAGGCTGAGCGAACGATAACGCCCCATGGCCTTCAGCCGGGCAAGCTCAGGCGCGAAGTTTTTCACAACGACAGCCCTCATCACAGTTATTGTCCGGCACGCGAGTCTTCAATCCCAGCGCCGCTATTATTCGATGATCTTTACTAGTACCGTTGTTGGGTGTAGTTAGTAGTTTATAGCCGATGAAAATCGAATTGGTTCCTTTGACCAGGAACTCCATGGCCATAAGAATTTTTCCTGAACCTGCACTCCCACATATAAGTGTCTTACGACCCTTTGGCAGTCTACAATCAGTGATATCATCAAAACCAGTTATGGCAATTGGAGATTTGTCAAGATGTGTTTCTTTTAGAGTTGGGCTCTTTTCTTCAATCATCAAATACACCTTTTAAAATCATGTAAAAATCAGTGGCCTAATAATTATAAAGTATTTCATTTTGTTCGATCTTTTTGCCTTGATTTTATATATCAAGTCTTCTTGACTATGAATTTGAAAACTCAGATCCAAGCACTTTACGGTCAGATGAACATTAAGGACGAGCAGCTGCACAGTGAGAACAAGCAGATAGAAAGGCTAAATGAGAATATGCGCAAATAAGCTGTGCATATTCAAAGTTTAACCCAGGAAAATAGCAAGTTAAACATTAAGCTGCTTCAGGATAGTATAGAAAAAACTGCCATAAATACCTATATTGTTTACAGCTTTTGCTTATTATTACTTGAGATTAAATAATATTTCTTCAGTAAAATAATGAATATATATTTATTCTGTGACTTTGCAAGACAATAAGTAGAATATACTCAATAAATATCTCTCTGAGTTATGAATATATGTTTGACCGCATGTAACTGGTTACGATCTGGTTATGGTTTCTGATAGCAAAACCATAGGATTGATTTCACTTTTATCTCCAGGTGAGGAATATATCTCCAGCCATTTTCTCAGGAACGTAAATTCAGATGTAGGTATCCAAATATTATACTCGTAAATATAAACAAGTGATAAGCTGTTGATAGGCTCAGGGTAGGTTTTTCTTCTCCAGGCAAAGAATAATTTTAGATTACTGTGACTTCATAAATAATAAAAAATAATTATTAATATATATTTGTTTTTTGACTACGAAAAAGTTTATGCAGGATTATTTTTTGTTTAGAAGTAAATTTTCATAGAATTAATTTAAAATAACTATGCAGATAATTGTGTATTGTACCGTCTATCATACCACAAACAGACCTAAAAGAGTGAGAAATAAACGGCACATAGGTTAAGAAAACATAGTAGAGTTACTTGAAAGATGTTGATCTTATTCGAACTAAATGTACCTGGAACGATATATTCGAAGTGACTGTATGTGTGCCTACAGTAAAGACAACTCTTCCAAGGTTTCCACAAACAGATTTAAAAGAATGGGAAATAACCAACACAATGGAATAGGACGGCATAGTAGAATTGCTTGGAAGATGTTGGTCTTGTTTCGAATAAAATATACTTGCACCAGTGCATATTTAAATTAACTGTATTTGGGTCTACAGTAAAGACAATTTTTCCAAGCCTTCATATAATCTTTTTTAATGTGCTTGATTTGGTAGAATGCAGAATCTTTTGCGAAAGCCATAGAACTAGACCCGCAAAATGCACATTCCTGGGGTAGGGATTGAGAGAAAATGGGACTAAATAAGCAAAATAAGCAAAAAGCGCTAGTTTCATTCATTATAGTTATTCTAATAGCAAGCATACCCCTGGAGCAGCAGCTCCTGTAGGGATATCAAAATCCGTAGTAGTAGAAGCCGCAAAAAAATGGATTGGAGTTGAATCAGTGCATGGTGGCAATGATAGATAGGGCATTGATTGCTCTCACTTAGTATATCAAGTGTACAAACAAGTCGGAGCCAAAAGTATTGTATTCCAAACTGTGGCTGATATGAAAAGAAATACAAATTATGTTAGCATAAGCTCTCCAACTCCTGGAGATGTGATCTTTTGGGAAAAGGATGTCATTAAAAACGACAAAAAATATTTGCTTCCCGATCATGTAGGAATCTGCTTAGGAAATGGGCAATTTATACATGCTTCTGATGAAACAAAAAAAGTTACCATAGATAATATTAGTGGTCTATATCAAGATGGAAAGCCATACTTTGCGAGATGGTCAAATAATTAAGATAATTCCGATTTACCTTGGATTTTTTCTTCGCAGAAATCCTGCCCAAATTCTTTCTGCGAATTTTTGTATTTGATGTTGTTTATTTTTCCATTCAACCACTGAAGACTCAAAAAAGAAATAGGGCAATATAGATTACTTTAAGGAATGTCGTTATTGCCCTGGAGATTAAGTGACCAACCCCTTTTTATTATCCATGGAGATAATATCTATCAACATGAAGTTAACATCAATAAAATATTGATTGTGTAGTTAGTGAGATGATCAACTAGATACTTTTAAGCTTATTTTTCCCTAACTGTTTAACTCGTTACGCTAACAGCTTGAGCAATTTTTGTTTTTAGGCGTGTTGTCTATTCATTCCAAATAATTTTTACTTACCTAACTTGATTGCTCAAAGAATTAATGATATCATTTGCTGAATCAATTAGTATCTGGCCATTTGTCTGCGAAATTACTCCCCTATCTATTTTATCTTTTACCTGGTTGATAAAATATCTAAGTTGAGCCGGTTCGGCAAAGGCGAGGTCATTTGCGAAAGCAAAAAGGTGCATGGCAAACTGTAGTGATAGTGCGCATTAACATTCGTAGTGGCGCCGTTATTCTCCAGGAACTAGACTGTTTCATGGCCTCAATGACTTGAGCAAGTTCACGCACAGCCGGTTCTAGCTCGTATATCCGCTCGCGAAGAACCCTGTTTTCGTCGCATGCGTTTATTAATTCAGGCAAGGGCTTACGCACAGCCAGTTCTAGCGCAGCAAACTGCTTAAAAGAACTGGTCTCTTTTATACCTGATGCCAATTCTTGAATGTCGGATTCAATGCCAAGATAACGGACAACGTCCGCGTCCATAATCAAAAGGCCAAGTGACTGAGCCATGCTTTTCAGCAGATTAAGAATATTTTTTTCGGTGGATAGAGTCGGTTGAGCTATCGTTGTAAGAGACGTCAATGAAGATAAAAGGCCTCGAAACACTAAAAATCCCAATTCAATTGGAAAATCTAATCGCCATTCCTGGTCAAAGAAGTGCCACTCATTCTGATCGTCAACAATAAGATTATGGGGGACTGCATCAAAGAGATTTCCTAGAATTTGAAATTTTGATGACAGCTCATCCCGTTTTTCCATCAGATCGGAAAATTCAAGTAATGCTTCAAACCACGTTTTTGCCCAATTTTGGACATCCGTAATAGTCCATCAGGGCGTGTTGACGATCCGTGTCAACCGTTGCTGCCAATGGGTGCCGTGAAAAAACGGCGCATCTTCTAAATGAACCGAAAGAGGTGACTTTTCCGTCTGCGCGTTCTTGCCGTTAAGCAATTCGTTTTTTACCTCGATTCTTCCATCCCTTTTTCGCAAGAAAACCACTTGCTTTGCAAACTGCGAACGGCGTTGTACGGAAAAATGGCATCCGAGAATTGGCTCGTCTAATGTCGTCTGCTCCTGATCGGAAGCTACAACGAGAAAAGAGTTGGCAAGGTCTCCGGTTAGGCCGTTTCTAAACGCTGGCTTATAGGCCTGCTCCAGCGAAAACAGATGATTGTTAGTATTCTGGTGATCGAACCGCACCGAATCCGCAAGCAAGGTACTCAGCTCAATGTTGTCTTTTTCCTTAATGCCGTCTTCGGAAAGAAAACAGACGGGTGCCTTGTAGTCTGGAAAGGGAAACCACCAATATTGATGCTCTAATCCAGCAGAGTTTATTCGCTGTCTCAATTCGTTCCGTCCCAAAGTCACGACCCCATCCATACGATATAAGGTCTTCGATCCCGCACATTGGAACGCCAAGATGATCCTCTTTGAAACCTGCAAAATATTTCAGTCCAAGTTGATTTTCAATTGCCACTAACAGAATGCCGCCGGGTCGAAGAAGTTTGTGCGCATGTCTCAGCATCGCATCGACAGGATCTCCTGATTCGGAAGGGAAAAATACGCGCGCATACTCCAGCACTCCGATCAAAGTAATAACATCAAAATCATTAGCGGCGGTAAAGCGGTCGAATGAGTCGGCAATTACTGTGACGTTATCCATGTCCTGACAGTGTGCGGCTGCAATTTTTGCCCGTCGCACGGAACCCTCGAGAGCAAAAACGCTTGCTCCGGTCTCGCCCAAAAAGCGCGTAACTGCCCCGCATCCTGCGCCAATTTCAAGAATACGTCCTTTCAGGAGATCGTGAACTGGACGCAGGAGGTTAGCGCGAAGCCGGGTAAGGTGATAAAAAGATGGCCAATCGGTAATCTGAGCCTTCAATTCTTGCGATATAATGCTCAGATCGTCTGCATGATTTATGATATCGAATAATCGCAACTCGACTTCGTCTCCGTCACTATAGGCGATGCTTTCTCTTTCCGGGTGACTCCATATGCACAACCCTTTATCGAATGAATAGCCGTTTTGTTGAAGCAGATATTTCATGACTTCGCCACCCATCAAATTCAATAAATTCCTTGACTGAATTCGCGTAACTCGGCGGCAATTTATTTCCCATCACAACCGAAGTTTGTCTTTTTTACAGTCAGATAAGCCAATTGACTTCGCTTCAGCAAAAAATACTTTTTGCCTCCGAGTGAAAAGCGTTCCGCAAGGTGGTGTGGAAAACAAGCCAGGGAAAGTGTTTTTCGACAAGCTTTTTGCCCCTTTCTATGCCACTTGGCATGGCGTCGCAGCTGCCGGGTTTCGTTTTTCTTTGATGAGGTAAGCACAGATGACGGGGATAGGTCGCAATTCGGTTAATAGGTGCCGCGTAAGGCAAGGATAAAAACAACCATTTTGATTAGCATTTTCATGGGCGAGTACTGATATATACTTTGTGTCCCCATCCATCTTGTGGATAAGCAGGATGTAGATATTAAATAGGGTCGATAAATATCAAAGATCATTCCGCAAGATATGGAATATTCATATACATGTTTAAGGAGTGGGGGAACATATCCAATGTACAATATTAATTAATATAATTTGATAGTTATAATCTAAAATTTGTTAGCTTCTTACTCATTGCTTCTTACTCATTTATTTATTTCTGATCAAAACATCAAAAATCAGTAAAAATACGGCTTAAGTTAATAAACGCAAATATTTTGAAATGTAGATAACTTTTAATATATTTAAAAGAATATTGTGGATATCTATATAGCTCTTAAAAATTTTTTGATAAATGTAGCGATTTGGTTCAACGATTGCTAAAGACAAAGACTCGGAAATCGTCTTGTAAATACAAATTCCAGCTAAACCACTGACAGGCTCAAGGAAAGGTTTTTATCCATTGGCATACCTAGCTAGCCATCACAAAATCGATCCTAAAGCCGCTAAAGGGGATTTATCTGGGTTTTGCAGGCTTCGGGGTGTGGTTGGTCTCATATTTTGGAAGACGGTTTAGTGACTGTAACAGATGTTTTAATAAAAGCTACGTTTTGTATGCATAATTAGGCCAAAATATCCTGTGATCTTGGCTGAAAAGTGAGTATAATACAGATATTTTGACACAAAAACTGTGCATTCATGAGATTTAGATCAATTATATGGTCATAAATAAGATTCATTTAGGTACTTCAAAAAGAGCAGGACAATTCTCTTTTAGTGGTATGAGAAGTTCTTTGTCTAACTTTGCATCATAAAGTGTTTTTGCTTCAGAAAGCTGAAAAAGTGACAAATTATAAGCCTTTTTTAAGTTAACACCTTGAAGATTAGCTCCTTGAAAGAGAGCACCATGAATGTTAGCTCCGGTAAGGTTAGCATATCGAATGTCAGCAGAACTGAGGTTAGCGTCTTGAAGGTTAGCGTTTAAAAGTAAGGCTACTTTAAAGTTAACCCCTTGGAGAAATGTCCCTCGAAAGTCAGCTCTCTTTAGATAAGCTCCTCGAAAGTTAGCTTCTTCAAGGTTAGCCGATTTCACAAACACTGCAAAATCCTCAACACCTGAAGCTCCATTAAAGGTAGTTTTTTGAAATTGGCTACCTTGAAACTGAGTGTGGGGCATATAAGCCCATTCAAGATTCGCAAAAGCTAAACTAGCTCCCCAAAATATAGCTTTATTGAAAAAAGCTCCGGTCAGGTTAGCTCCTATAAGGTCAGCTTCTGTAAATTTAGCTTCAAGACAGAAAACTCCGCGAAGGTTAGCTCCCCTAAAGCTAGCTTTTTTAAGGTCAGCGCGGTTAAAGGCAGCCCTTTGAAGGAGAGCATACCGAAAGGTAGTATCTTCAAGGTTAGCATCCTGAAAGTTAGCATCTTCAAAGAATTCTCCATCAAAATTTTGCCCTGCAAGGTTTTGGCCGTGAAAGTCCGGCCCTGTGCCTTTTCTTTCTTGATCATCCATATACAATTAATAGACTTTGAACTAAAATAACCTTGGTAATTTCCTCTTTACCCTATGTTTACCCGATTTTAAAAACTCAAAAACTAATAGCACAAGATGTTTTACTAGCATAGCAATGTTTTTTTTAGTTCAAAAACTATTAATTGTAAATGAATGCTCAAAAAAGAACCGATTATTGAGGAGCTAATTTTAAAGGAGTTGAATATGTTGGATAATAACTTAAAAGTATGTGGCTTCTGGGGCGACGAAAATGAGGTCCCTGTCGTGGGTCAAGACTATCATAATGCTGACCTTAGAGGGGTTGATTGGGTTGGATGTAACTTAACCGGATGTAATTTCTTGGACGCTGATCTTGGTTCTGCTGACTTGGAATATGTTTACGGTACCGGAGTTATCTTTGAAGGCGCTAAGATGGAACAGACTAACCTTCGAGGCGCTCATCTTCCAGGAACCAACTTTAGAGTCTCTACCCTTAAAAAGGCAATTTTTGTAGGGATTAACCTTCAAGAAGCTAACTTTTTGATGGCTGACATCAGACGGGCTAATGCAAAAGATGCTAACTTTCAAGGGGCATTTTTCAGAGGGGCTAGCCTTCAAGGAGCGAACTTTGGAGGTGCTGACCTCAGATGGGCTAACCTTCAAGCTAATCTTCAAGGGGCAATTTTCGGAGGGGCTAACCTTCAAGCAGCTTATCTTTCTGAAGCTAATCTTGAAGATGCTGAATTTCCAGGAGCTAATCTTCAATATACTAAACTTGCGAATGCGTACCTAGTAAACACTGACCTAATTGGAGCAAAAAATCTAACAATTAATCAGTTGTCTGAAGTGAAAACACTTTATAATGCAAGTTTAGATGATGAACTTCTCATACCATTAAAAGAAAAGTATCCGAATCTTTTTAAAAAACCATAAGTGTAATAATACCTCAATGGTGAGGAATCATTGACAACTTACTGGCCTACCGTGAGCACTTTACTGGCCTTTAAGCTGTTTCCTTTTTTACCCTACTAGGGCCATTTACCCTACTCCTGGCCTGCCATGTATACTAACTGGCCTTTAAGCTGTATAGTTACCAGAACTTCCACTAGGGCTTTTTTATTTTTAGATTTTTAAGAAGTAACTTAATATTTAACCTTCTGTTCTCCTTGATCAATGTTTGAATGTTAATCCGTTGATTATGCATAGTTTATGCTACAAAAAACTGTGCATAAATGGAAATTTAATAAAATAATGAGTGTACATTTTTAAATAAAACAGAGAAATAAGAAATTGAGTGGTGTCACGAATTTGCTATAACTTCAAAGTTAAGTTTTTTGTGTAACGCATATTTTAAATATACAAATCCTTAAATTAGTGAAAGAAAAGAGCCAAAGGTACTTGAATGAAAGAGAATCAAGCAAGCTTAACAGCAATGTTGGTAGCTTACCTGCGTGCCTATCATTCCATGCATGATACTCCAAAAATCTATGATGACTTTCTAGCCTATGATTTGATATCCAAGGAAAAACGAGTACTAATTGAACAACATTTAATTGTACTAATTGAACAACATTTAATTGAACAAAATGTTACCTGGGATAAACAGTTAAACGATCCTAAAAATACTGCATCGCTCTTCGATTGGATTACTACATCAGAGTTCTTGATGCAAGGAATCAGTAATTTTGTCAACCGTGCACGATATGCGGAAGAAACCCTAAAAAAAGCTGTCAAGCAAGGAGTAACGCAGTATGTAATCCTTGTAGCAGGGATGGATAACTTTGCATTCAGGAAACCTGAAATGATGAAACACTTGGAAGTGTTTGAAGTTGATCACCCTGCAACACAAGAATTTAAGCTTCATCGACTTGCTGAGTTGAAATGGGAACATCCAGCAAAATTACATTTTATTCCAATTGATTTCACGAAAGGAAGTCTGGTAACAGCACTGACTAACTCATCATCTTATAACTCAAACGTTAAAAGCTTCTTTAGTTGGCTTGATGTCATCCCGTACTTGACCAAAGATGAAGTATTCACAACATTGCGTTCTATCACGGAAATTGCTCCTATGGGCAGCACGATTGTTTTTGACTACTTCGATACCGATGTATTTATCCCTGAAAAATCGTCTCCACAAATGCAAAAATTATTGGAATATTTGATAAAGATAGGTGAACCAATGATAACGGGCTTCAACCCATCAAACTTGGCTGAAGAACTCCCAAGTTTAGGATTTAGTCTCCAAGAGAATTTGAGCCCAATAGACATCGAAGAACATTATTTCAAAGGACGCACTGATGGATATCACGCACGTGAGAATGTGCACTTTGCATGCGCAGTTATCGAATAATCGCAATTATTCAGCCTAGAAAAAACAACATTAATATCTATCTTAAGTCTTAACGAGTAAATTTCAATGAGTTGATTTTTGTAACTGTTAACTATCGTTTTAACTTGTTTTTGCTATTTGATTATCGAGAGTGTTGTAAGGACGGCTCAATATGTACGATTGCATAAGAAATATCTTTATATTATTCCCTCAGCTTTTTGCTGATTCTGTGAGATATAATATGGGCATCTCTAAGAGACATATCAGATTGAACAAGTAGATGCATATCGACCTTGATAGCTCCCCTGCTTCCACGTGACCGGATTTTATGACAATCATTTACTCCATCAATTCTTATAATTAATTTCCTTATTTCCTTCTCTTCAATCCTGGCCATATCTAGAAGGGATCTAGAGCCCTCTTTTATAATTTTGTACCCAGCCCTGAAAATTATAAAAGAGATAATTAAAGAAATTATAGGGTCAATGATAGGAAAACCTAACTCGATAGTAGCCAGGCTTACTATGACCGAGAGAGAGGTATAAAGATCACTTTTCATATGTATAGAATCAGCTATAAGCACCTGACTTCTAAGAGATTGACCCTGTCGATACTCATATCTTGTAACTAGATAATTAATACACATTGTCCCAAGTATTATGAGGAAACTCACAACAGTAACTTCGGGCTTGTTTGGTGTCAGGAAATGGTCGAGAGCGTTTCGAAAAATTTCAACGCCTACAAAGATTAGCAGTAATGCAATAAAAATAGAGGCTATAGTTTCATATTTTTTGTGCCCGTAAGGATGATCTCTGTCCGGGGGATGGGATGCAATAAAACTTCCAGCCAATCTTATAATGTTGGAGATCCCATCAAAAAGAGAATGATAACCATCTGCAATCATGCTTAAAGCGTCGGTTTGAGTCCCATAAATAATTTTTGCAAATTCTACTACGAGATTTAGAATTAGTGCATAGATAAAAGCTCGTTTGATTTTTCTAAACTTTTCTAACAAATCTGATACCTTGCAATGGAATTATACGGGACTTGAATACAAAACATTTAAATAAAGCTTAACGCAGAAAAACTAGCAGTAATAAATTATCAACGATATATTAATTTATCCTTTTGTTATTCATAGGATTTATGCAAGTGTGTCGTGTCCCTCTAACTGGTTTAGATTTTTATCCTAGTTTCATGACAATTTAATTCTTTAGCATTTAATACTTGACATTTGCTTATCATCATTCTTCCTCATAAATTTTCAGTCTATTTTCTTTTTTTGGGCATTCATTCTCTTCGTTCATGCAACCACTTTATGAGGAAGTTACAGAATTGGAATCGATAGTCTGATGATGTGGATCAATCATACGTCTTACAACATGCCATAATTGACGATTTGGAAAAGAAGACGAATTGGGATAGTGAGGGAGAAGGCATGTTAATAGCTTTCTATGGCTTTTTCTAGGTCTTTTAGGTCACCTGTACGAAAATACCTATCATTTAGACCAAGGTCAAGGTGGTTTAATATACTTGGCAAATCAGATGAGTTGGAATCAGTGAGTGAAACGGCCAGTTTATTGTTATTTATGGCTTCTTCTAGAAATTTCAGGTCACCTGTACAAGAATACTCGTTACTTAAACTAGAGCCGATGTCTTTGAGTCGACCTGGCAAATCAGGTGAATTTCTATTGGCGATGGGCGCAGCCTGTTGATAGTTAGCTATGGCTTCTTCTAGGTTTTTCAGTTCATATGTATGGAATATCTATTCGGTAGGTTAATTCCGATATCATTTAATTTATTTGGCAAATCTGAAGATTTGTGGCCCATAGGTTTGACTCCGTATCATTTATTAGGGCTTACGCAATTGAGAACAAAATAGGGAGCTTATAACTGTGGAAAGTGGCATGTTTTGGACTATTTTATTTTTTGTGCAATTGTCTTCGTAGTTTAACTTCATAATCATATTATGATAAATAATACTATAATATTAATAATATAAAAATATACCTAGATATAGAATCCTTTTTATAAAGTAAGGGTTCACAATAAAAAATAATAGAAAGTATACCAATTTTCTATAAATCACAAATATTAAGAAGTTAGTGGGTAGGTAATTCCATATCTGAGAACCTAATCACATAAAGTATACCTAAATCTAACTTTGAATTCACAGCAAATTCGTGGCACTAAAACAATGTTCTGAAGGACCACAATGGAACATTGGAAAAAAAACTAGAATACTTTAAAATTTGTGTCCGAATTAAATGATGCAGATGTAGACTTTAATTGATCAGAATACAATTGAAGCACAGGGGGCAAAAAAGTCATGGTGGTGATTTTGGGAACTTCGGCTACAATTAGACCATAGGATAAAATTAGATGGGAAAGATATTCTAATAAAGATCGGTCAAATACAAAAATTAGCTGGAAATATTAGGACAAAATTCCCGCGAAGAAAAAAATTAAAGGTAAATTGGAATTCTCGATAGAAGAAAAGTTTATTTTATATACCACTTTATGGAGATATACACAAGAATCCAGTATATTTCTTAATATGCCATATCTTAAAAACTAATCGAACTTACATGAATAATAATGGCTAAACAGGCTTACAAATTATACATACTCATGCATCTGCAGGATGGTTGTCAGATTATACCCGCTTGAATTATTTCATGCTAAATCCCTACCAAGATACCTTTCAAGATCTTTATAAGCTCAGTTTCTTCATCCTTTCTACGGCTTCCTTAATTCTCTCAACTGGTTTTGTGAGAGCAAACCTGATGTAGCCTTCTCCAGCTTCTCCGAAGCCTACACCCGGAGTTGCAACGATTCCGGCTTCTTCGAGAAGGATTTTTGCAAAACTGATTGAGCTAAAGCCCTTCGGGATAGGAGCCCATATGTAGAAAGTAGCTTTAGGCAGCTTTACTCGAAGGCCCATAGCTGTGAGTCCTTCGATGAGAGCATTCCTTCTTTCCTCATAAATTTTATTCGTTTCTTCAACACTGGTTTGGGGAAAGTTGAGAGCTGCAATGCCTGCAATCTGAATAGCATCAAATACACCTGAATCTACGTTGGACTTAACCTTTCCAAGCCCCTGTATAAGAGCTTTGTTTCCGACTGCGAATCCTAATCTCCAACCTGCCATATTATATGTCTTTGAGTGCGAATAAAGTTCTATTCCGATGTCCATTGCTCCTTTTGCTGCAAGAAAGGAGGGACTTTTGTATCCGTCGTAGGTAATCTGGGAGTAGGCGTTATCATGTACTGCAATGATGTCATGCTTCTTGCAGAACTTTGCAACTTTGTCAAAGAATACCATGTCAGCTGTTGCAGTAGTTGGGTTGTTAGGGTAATTGAAAAAGAAAAGCTTAGCTTTTTGCAAGACCTCCTCTGAAATTGAGTCAAGGTCAGGCAGGAAATTGTTCTCCACCTTTAGATGAAGAGGGTAAGGCTCTCCACCGGCAAAGAGAGCCCCAATTTTATAAACCGGATACCCTGGATCGGTATAAAGTACAACATCACCCCTATTGATAAATGCGATAGGAATGTGGGCAATAGCTTCCTTTGAACCAATTAGAGCCAGCACTTCATTCACAGGGTCGAGCTCAATTCCCTTATATTTCTCACACCATTCCGCTGCAGCTTTTCTGAATTCCGGCATCCCAGCATAAGAAGGATAGTGATGTGTTTTTGGATCACAAACAGCTTCTCGCAGGGACTCGACAATGTGCGGGTATGTCGGAAGGTCCGGATCTCCTACTCCAAGATCGATAACGTCCACTCCTGCCGCAATCATTCTGCCTTTTGATTCATCGATAACTGAAAAAAGATATGGTGGTAATGCATTGACTCGATTAGAATACATTATTAAAGTCACCTGAATATGATTCTGAATGTATGATGCGCATTAATTAATGTATTGGCAATATTAAAAGGTATGGATGAAAGTAAAAAAAGTCAAGATTGAGAATGAATCTCAATACTATGTTGAAAATTTAATGAGTATCTTCTAAACTAATTTGGGTACTATAAAAAGAAGCATTTATTGATTTTTTCAGTCCGGATTTTCGATATTTTTAAATTTAAAAATAACTGAGATTTGTTTTTTTGTCCAATTTCAGTACTTCGTCAACTGGCTTAGGTACTCAGCAAAATTTTATCCACTTTCAGATTTTTAGAGAAAATTAATGTTGAATATTGTTTTTTCCTTCAAAGTGTTTTTCTCAATTTTTCCATTAATTAGTAATTGTTAGTGATTAGAAGTATCTATTGCATCAAAATAAATATCTTCCAACTGTTTTTTTTAAATTGAATAGTTGTAAATATACATAATGATGAAAAGAAAATGTTATTATTAGATTAATTAAGGCTACTGGTTAGTGTTTGGAAAAATATTATGTAAAGTCTTTGGAGACTAAGTAGTCGCTAGCTATTTTTGACGTTAGAGCGAGGAGCTATCAACATACATTGACTTTACAGAACTTCCAACAACATAAATTCTATAGAACCAACGAGGTTGAGCTGGGAAATCAATACAATTAAACTTTAAACTGTCTTACACGCAGCTTTAACCAAACTCTATTGTACTTAACTTTGTTCCTCGAGCGCATAGGTAATAAGTATGAATAGAGCACAAAAGTATGATTACTTTCTGAATTATGCACTTTTTTGGAATCAATGTATTAAGTTTCAAAATTTTGAGGATTAAGAAGTATCTTCAAAGAAGTAAACTGCGTAAGTTCCATTTTATAATCATAGCTCAAAAATTTCAGGTCCGCCATCTGCTTCCTCAGGCCATTTGCAGCTTTCTTCTCGGTTGACAATACTCATAGTAAATTCTATCCCACTTTTTCCCACGTATTCTCTTATCCTTCTCAGAGCATGATCTTACCATACCGCCGGCTGCAAGGAGGAGGCAACGCTTTCCACAAAGAGCCATTAAAATAGATTTGTCTATAACGCCTGAGGTGACATCTAATTGGATCCCGTTCTTTTCGGCAAGAGTTTTACTTTTCTTGCCCATTGCCCCTACAAAAACCATTTCCCCCTCATTTAGGATTTGTGGTTCCGTTGCAAAAAATCCTTTCTAATGATACAATAGAATAAAAAGAAAACCAAAGATAGTAATATGCTATCTAATTCCTTTAAATGGAAGCATTATGAAGGAGAGATTATTCTATTGAATGTGA
>Ga0326728_10015267_pt1 | contig 16027 bp, 13 predicted proteins | sample MB3enrmetagenome_FD_207602 | JGI IMG/M metagenome (GOLD analysis project Ga0326728, IMG submission 207602) | Lab enriched peat soil microbial communities from McLean, Ithaca, NY, United States - MB31MN | ecosystem: Environmental > Terrestrial > Soil > Wetlands > Peat | place: USA: New York...
CGCTGCATGTTTGCAGCGCCCCGGCGGATTTCAGCAGCTGAATGTTAGATTACGGCTTGCCCCGATCAGATGATTGGGGTGCCCGGAGGTCCGGCTTGCGTGCAGGCCAATAACCTCAGCGTCCCTCCAACGTTGAAGAGATAGCCATTGAAGCGCATGGTGGCGCTGACTGCCGGTGTAGTGGCGGTGAGCGGCACGACCAAGCTATTGGTGTAGACCAGCACGGTAGATTGTCCGGTCAGCGTTGCCAGCCAATGTCCGGCGGGCAGCGTGACGGTATAAACCGTGTAGGAACCCGAGGGCGCAATGTTTGTGATGGTTCCATTGATGGTCTGCGGCTGCAGCAGAACGGTGGCAGCCGTCGCCGCGCCACTCGTCACGCCCGTTGACGTCGTAACTACCGCGACATGCTGTCCGGCGAAGATGGTCGAGGCGGTGAAGCTCGGCGTGAAGGGCAATGCCGTGGCGAAGATGGCATAGCGCGGGGGCAGAATGAAGTTGGTTGAGCCGGTCACGCTTACGTCCACCGTTGCCACAGGGTTTGCCGAGCTGTTTCCAGCCAGTTGACGAACCAGCATGTTGAAGGAAGTTGCCGGAGTGCCAGTAGAGGTTGGTGTCCGGGAAGTGACCGGGCCAAGCAGCATCTTGGGAGCGGTGGTTCCGACGTCGTCCACTTCAACGCGCGTGGCCAGCAGTGAGCCTGGCGGTGGTGTGGTGCTGCTGCTCGGTGTGATGACGGTATCCACCTCAACCAGCGCATTGACTTTCATCGAGGTAAAAGTGGTAAGGCAGGTAGTGTTCATACACGTAACGGTCGAATTGGCGTCCTGGAACACCGTGCTCCCATTGACGTAAATAGTCAGCGCGGTTCCGTTGGGATCGGTCATCGTAAAGGAGTTGGTGCTGGTGCTGATGGCCGTCACCTTTCCCTTATGGGTTGTCGCGACAGTACTGGGAATGGGAACGGCCGCGATGTTGAATTGCGGCGTGACGGTGACGGTGCTTCCGGAGATGGTAACCGAATTCGCAACCAGGAAGTCAATCAGCAGAGAGGTTGTTGTGTTGTTGATGGTGACAGGCGCGGAGAAAGTAATGGTTTGCGTAGTATTGGCCAGCGTAGCCGTGACCAGGTCAATCGTATGTGTCGAGGAATCGATGTAGGCCACCTGCGCATTCGAGTAAATAAGCGTTGCACTGACGTAGGTGTCCTCGGGAATCGCCGGGCTAAAGAGCGGTTCTTGCACAGCATCCAGATGGGTCGCCTCGAAGGTAATTCCGTTAGCGGGGAGCAGGTTGGTGGTCACTTTTCCCGTGCTGTCGGTGAGAACCAGCGAGTTGAGGGTCAGGCTGGCGGCGAGAACCTGATCATTCGGCGCATCCGTAATCCTGGTAGGCGTCGTAGACGTGTTGACATTCGGGATAAGATTGCTGGTGCTGGTTGTGCTTGTGACTGAGCTTGTGCAGCCGGTGATAACCACACCAAGAATGACTACGCTGGCAGCAAAGGCCAGAACTCCTTTTTTGCTGATATGCGACTGCATTGGTTCCTCCTGAATCCAAATGGAACGCGCGCGAGGGAGGCTGCTGAACGGATGGCATAGGCCACCCGGAAGTGTATCCCACTTTAACGTAAACGAAATTTAAGCACTTTAGTTGACATCCGAATATATATTTTTGTGACGGAGTATCGGACCTGCCTTCTTCTTATGTTCGCCTTATATTCGCCTATCTTTGATATGATTATTTGTCCCCAGACTAATGGGTTCCCGCTTTTCAACCGGCCTCCTCAACCCCACTCTGCGTTAACCTTAGGAGCTATGGGCCGCATCCGAGTACTTCCCGAACAGGTTGCTAACCAGATCGCCGCCGGCGAGGTAGTAGATCGGCCTGCTTCGGTCGTGAAAGAGCTCTTGGAGAATGCACTGGACGCTGGCGCCAGCCGTATCCGAGTCGAGGTCGAGGGGGGCGGGCGCAAGCTGATCCGCATCAGCGACGATGGCCACGGCATGAATCGCGATGATGCTCTACTGGCCTTCGAGCGCCACGCTACCTCCAAGCTTCGCACGGTTGACGATCTGCTCTCCATCGCAACGCTGGGCTTTCGCGGCGAGGCCCTGCCATCCATTGCCTCAGTAGCCCGCGTCACCATGGAAACGGCCACCGGATCCTCCGCGGACGGCGAAACCGCCGGAACACGGCTGGAGATTGCAGGGGGAAAGATTCTCCGCGTGGAAGACGCTGCCCTGCCACAAGGCACCACGCTCACCGTTGCCGACCTCTTCTTCAACACTCCGGCCCGCCGCAAATTTCTTCGCGCCGAGTCGACCGAGCTTTCCCATGTGACGGCGCTAGTCACCCACTACGCCCTTGCCCATCCGGAAAAGCACTTCGAGCTGCTGTCTGCCACGCACACCATCGTTTGCGCGCCGCCTGTCTCCCGCACAGCCGAGCGCGTTTATCAGATTTTCGGCAAGGATACGCTGGCACAGCTGCTTCCCGTGGCCGCAGAGCTTCCGCTGGAACGCGCTGGCCTGCCTGAGCCGCCGCCCTGGAAGAAGAAACCCGATGAACCTGCACGGAACCCCGGAGCCCTGCGGCTGACCGGTTTCTACTCCAAGCCTGAGCTGCAGAAGCTAAACCGCAACTCTATCTATATCTTTGTCAATAAAAGGCTTATTCGAGACAGGCTGCTGATGCACTCCATCTCTGAGGCTTATCGCAATGTAATTCCGCCCACCAGCTTTCCCGTGGTGCTGCTCTTCCTGGAGATGCCGCCAGAAGAGGTGGATGTAAACGTCCATCCAGCCAAGACCGAAGTGCGGTTTCGCCAGCAAAGCCTGATCCACGACTTTGTACGCGACAGCCTGCGCACGGCGCTCGTCAAGGCACGGCCCGCTGCTGGTTTTCTGGCCGCGCTGGACTCCGCGCCCACAGCCAGCCCCTCGCTGATGCCGCCGGCAGCATCCCCCCTACCCGGCTCACCGGACAGTAAGCCTCTACCCCCCGACTCCGATCCGGCAGCGTTACTGACCGCCAAGGCAGATGCTGAAACCTTCGAGCTGACACCACGCCTTCCCACTCCTGTTCCCGGCAGGCTGCCCTTTGCCTCTCAGAGCTTCCAGCCCGGATGGGATAACCGGCAGGCTTGGGGCGAGGCCGCTGCCGCGCTCTTCACGCCAGCCGGTTTGCCGCCAGCTGACGGCTGCTCCCCTGGACCAGGTGACGCTTCCAGCACGAACCCCGCCATGGAAACAGCCCTGGTCGAGGCCGAGCAGGCTGTTGCCAGCCTCAACCAGCTCGGTTCACTGCGCCCGTTGGGGCAATTGCGCGAATCGTTCATTCTGGCCACAGGAGAAGATGGTTTGTGGATCATTGACCAGCATGTGGCACACGAAAGAATTCTTTTTGAAAAAATATTTAGAGACCGCCAAGTCGAGAAGGTAATGCGTCAAAGGTTACTGATGCCCCTATTAGTGGAACTAAAGGCTCATCAAATGGTGGTCTTCGCAAGCCTTGCCGAGGAACTTGAGCATAATGGATTTGAGGTGGAACCCTTTGGTCCTCAAACACTTGCGGTGAAGGCCGCTCCGGTTGGCCTAGAAGGAGCGGCTCTGGAGCGGATGTTGACCGAGGTGATCGATCAATCCAGCGCGGATTCTGACGAACCCATGCAGAATCATGATCTTACATCTCTTCGTACGCGCATTGCAGCATCCATAGCCTGTCATTCTGCTATCAAGGTCAACACTCCACTCGACTCTGCTAGAATAGAGTGGTTACTGTTGGAGTTAGCAAAAACGAGTCACCCTACCAGTTGCCCGCATGGACGTCCAATCGCTTTGCTGTATTCTTGGAAGGAGATCCAGCGGGCCTTCCATCGGATTTGAAATAGGTGGAAGGTGGCAGCTCTCCCCTTAGGGGACGGGGTTGCCCGGCGCATTCGCCAGCCTGGAAGTGAGGTTTTTCTTTGACATCGGAACAATTGGAAGCATCGCGCGCCGAAAGGATGCGCCTGAACGGGCACGGGACACTCTCCCTGGAAGATGCCCGGACGTGGATTGAGGAGACGGGATTGTGTCTCTTCCTGCCTAAGCGGCAGTTTTCATCCTCCGTAGCGCCGTCGTTTGTTGAGGCGGTAGCCGGCAGGAGAGACCCCGCCCCTGAGCGCAAAGATATTGCCATCGCAGAAGAGTTGATGGTGCGCCTGGAGACAGACGGCGTAGCTGTGCGGCTGAACCTGCTGGGCTTGCCCGGCGAGGCGCCCGACTTCGTGGTGGCAAGCTGGGTTCTTCCTTATGTCTATGCCCTGCGCGGCGACCGCGACTGGCGCCGCATTCCACAACTGACAGGTTCACGCCAGGTTTCGCAACTAGCTGTCCAGGCCTACAAACTGCTGGAGGCAGGCGGCGATACAACCTTAGGTAAACTCACCCGCGCACTGGGCAGAGAAGTAACCGAAGCTGCCGTTTTGCGCGCCATCACCGAACTCTGGCAACAGCTCCGCATTATCCCAGTTGTATCGGCCCCTGGCCAGCCTGCTCAGTGGCAACTGCTCCGCCAGCGTTTTCAGAAGGCCATTGCCGAGGGCGCCTCCACCTCCCAGGTGACGGCCATTTCCGTGCTGGCCTCCATTTACCTGCAAGCGGTGATAGCCGCAACCATGGAAGATGTCGAGCTGTTCCTGGCCCCGCTCACCGCCCGCAGCAAGGTACGGGAGGTGTTGCGTGGACTGGTGGCTACTCGCCAGGTGCACACCATTTCGCTGGGGCACGCGCCTCATTTCTATGTTGCCGGCACTCTGCCTGAGTTCGCTGCTCCTCCAACAATCTACGCCAGCGCGGCCATACCGGCCTCAGCATACTTTATGCGTTCCTATGATGAGGAGTTACCCGAGCCATCAGTAGCAAAGCAAAGTTTGCCGGCTACACCATCCCCGACAGCACCGTACAAACCTGCAGAGCTTCATGCGCCCAGCACTGCGGCCGCACGCGAACCTGCCACGAGTGGTAATTCCGCATCTGCGCGGCCTCACTTCAGCCGTCCTGCAACTCATTCCCGGGATCGCAGGCCGACACAATTGTCCTCCAGCAACCGTCAGGTCCGGCGTACAGGTGCTGGTTCTGCCAACGGGAACGGCTCCAACGGCAAAAGCAGGCCGGCGGCTCATCCATCCTCTTCCGGTACTCACTCCGCAAAGTCTTCATCGTCTGCATGGACCACGCGAAATGGAAGCCTGCGAAAGGTTTATTCCAGCGCCTCCCGGACTGCCAGTAAGCCGGGTGCAACTTCCCTTAAGGACTCCCGGCCCGCCGCGCGGCCTGCTCGCAGGGTCATCAACCGGAAGCCCGCCGTTGCTGCCAGCACAAAGGCTGGCAGTAGCAAGCGATTTGGCCTGGCAGCCCGGCCTAAGCACGGGGCGAAGAAACGCGGATGAGTGACCCTTCCGTCAGCTCACTCCAGCCGGCTCACAAGGTTATCGTTGCCATTGATGGCCCTGCCGGAGCGGGAAAGAGCACCATCGCCCGTTATCTGGCACGGCGCTTCGGTCTGCTGAACTTGGAGACCGGGGCCATGTACCGCGCTTTCGCCCTCAAGGCTATCCGGGCGGGACTCTTTCTGGATGAAAGTAAGAGCCTGGAAGGCCTTGCCGCCGAAACCTCGATCCGCCTTGAACCGGGCGAGGAGGAAAATCGTGTCCTGCTCGACGGTGAGGACGTGACTGGCCTGATTCGCAACCAAGCCGTCACCGAAGCTGCCTCCCGGGTCAGTGTATGGCCCGCCATTCGCGCCTGGATGGTATGCCTGCAACAGCAGATGGGCGCCCAGGGCGGCGTGGTCATGGAGGGCCGCGACATCGGCACTGTGGTCTTTCCCCAGGCCGAGGTCAAGATTTTTCTTGATGCCGCCCCTGAGGTGCGTGGCATGCGCCGCTACGATCAGCTAGGCTCCATGCCAGCCCAGCAGCCTGAAGAGGTGATCCGCGACCTCCAGGAACGCGACCTGAGGGACCGTAACCGCGCCAATTCTCCTCTTAAGCCAGCTCCGGACGCCGTTCTGTTGGATTCGACCCATTTGACGCTGCAAGAGGTTATGGACGCCGCCGAGGCTATCGTGGCCGCAAAGCTCACCCCTGCCGCTTCCAGCAGGACGGATTCCACCTCGTAGCCGTTGCGTTCTTCATTTGAGGCAAGTTGTGCGCTTGAGCCACTTTTGCAATGGTTGGTTGTACTGTTTCGCGCGTACCAGGCCGAATGCGATAGGCTCATAGATGTATGGAAGTCACCTGCACCCGCTGCCACCAGACTGTTCAGACAGAGAACTGCTACTGTCCCACCTGCGGCCTGCCGCAGTTGGTGTATCCGGAAGACGTCCCCCCTGGGCAGACCCCGCCGGAGCGCTGGGACGGGACAGGACGGGATGCGAGCAGCGTCGATTGGAGGCCGGCACTGCGGGTAGCTCTGATTCTGGCGGTCCCTGCCGGACTGCTATCAAGCGGAGTATCGCCGCTAGGCGCTCTAGGGATGATTTGGATGGCTATTGCAGCAGCCTGGACCGTTGCGCTCTATATGCGCAGCCAGCGGCCAGCTTGGCTCACCCTTGGAGCCGGCGCCCGCATTGGCCTGGTTACCGGCCTCCTGGCTGGCTGGCTCGCATTTGGTGTAAGCGGCGGCGCTCTTTTTGTCCAGCGATTCCTTCTTCATCAGTCCAGCCAGATTGACGCTCAGTGGAAATACTCTGCCGATGCTTCTAACCAGGCAGCTCTACAGATGATTCAACAGTGGAGTTCGTGGATGACCGCGGAGGACGTAGCCAAGTTGCAGGCCAACCAGGCTGGGATCCACGCCATGATGCTCACGCCGGAGGGTCAAGCCGGTAACGTGACCCTCGATCTTATTTTCAGTTCGGTTTTTCTGTTGTTGTTTGCCGCCGCAGGTGGCGCCCTGGGGGCGCGTTTGTCGACCCACGTTCCCAGACCAGAGGTGTAGGCTTGCGTGGTATGGTTGTCACGGGCCCACAAATGCTTGATCTTGGGCCCGTTCAAGCACGTTGCAATTTGTTCCATTTGTCCACAACTTGCTCGCGGGCGCGATACCCTCGTATTATCCTTCGAGAAGCTGGCCGCGAGAGGCTGGCTACGACAACCAGGCAGAGAGAATACCCATGAGCGACGCCAAAAGCAAAACCTCCCTGCGCATCAAGGGCAGGTTGATGTCCGCCTCCGAAGTCGAGCGCACACTGGTGCGCCTGGCCCACGAGATTGTGGAAAAGAGCAATGGCAGTAAAGACCTGGCCCTGGTCGGTATCAAGCGCCGCGGCGTTCCGCTGGCCGAACGGTTGGGTAAGCTGATCTCCGGCATTGAAAAGCGCAAAGTTGATACCGGGATACTCGATATTCAGTTCTACCGCGACGACCTGACGACTGCAGGTATTCGTCCTGTGGTCACCCCGGGCGCCATCGGCATCGACATCGAAGGTCGCGACGTGGTGCTGTGCGACGATGTGCTCTATACGGGCCGCACCGCCCGGGCAGCACTCGACGCTCTTTTCGATCACGGACGGCCACGCCGCGTGCAACTGGCCGTGCTTATCGACCGCGGTCATCGCGAGCTGCCCATCGAGGCTACCTATGTCGGCAAGCATGTGCCCACTAGCCGTCGCGAGATTATCGAGGTTAAGTTTCAGGAAGTCGACAACGACGAGCAGGTTTTGCTGGTCGAACGAGTTGACTAGTCCCGCGCTCGTCGGCGGCGCGCGTTCACACTTGGCCGCACGCTGCAGGGCGGATGTCTCTATTTGTGTTAGAGCAGAAGGGAAATATTTATTTGATTTTAGCTGGCCTTACCCGGCGCCTATAGTTTGCGCATGCCGAGGATATGATGGTCCGCGAGCGCGCTTTTGCGCACATACACCAGCCGGTTATTGCTGTCGGGGTCGGTAGGCAGCAGGAAAAATCCTGGATCAACGAGATAACGAAGCGAGTTGCAGACGATTCCCTCCATAACTTCGCCATTGAGAAATTGCACCCGCATCCAGATCCCTTCAACAATGGGCGCACGTGAATGAAAGTTGAGATGCTGGTGGTCGGCGTTTCCCTCAAAGCTGTTTACATAGAAGACCGCCTTGATATCTTTGGCTGATATCTCCTTGACGGAATTCGATTCGAGCATGCGAACCCGGAAGGTCTCCGGCGGCTTACGGGAAGCACTGCGCAATAACTCTTCAATGGTGCTTCCGGCCGGGGCATCAAGGAACCCCTTGATCGTCCTCGTTCCGAACTGGATCACTACCTTTTCTCCTGGGGGTGAATCCAGGCGATTCGCCGGCGCGGTCATGCCTTGTGCCTCGCGTTTGGGGTGAATTGCTTTTGCGGTGGAGCGAGATTGTACTGCTTGATCTTGTATAACAGGGCCTTGTAGCTGATTTGCAGATCGCTTGCGGCCGCCTTTCGATTCCATCCGGTATTCTCCAATGTTCTTGCGATAGCGACGGATTCCGCGCCGCCTTTCAAACTCCGCACAAGATGCTTCAGGCTTCCATTGCCGCTGGTTTCTTCTCCGTTTAATAACGGCGCTTCTGTGCCTGGCCTGGGAGCCAGCTCGTCAATTATGGCGTGCTCATCATCCAGGATTAGGTAGCGCTTGATTGTGTTTTCCAATTCACGGAGATTGCCCGGCCATGAGTAGTTATTGAGAGCCTGCATCAGGGCAGGCGAAATCTGCAAGGCAGCACACTCATACTTCTCGGCCACCTTGCGCATAAAGTGGCGGGCCAAGATGGGAATTTCCTCAATGCGCTCTCGTAGCGGAGGCATCTGCAGAGTAAACCCATTCAAACGGTAGTAAAGATCTTCTCGAAAGGTCTTTCTCGCAATAGCCGCCTTGATGTCAATGTTGGTCGCGGCAATCACTCGTACATCGACTTTGACGCTAGTCCGGCTACCCAGGCGCGAAAAACTGCCGTCTTGAAGAACTTGTAGAAGTTTGGCCTGCAAGACGGCAGGCATCTCGCCAATCTCATCCAGAAAGATGGTGCCGCCGTTGCATATTTCAAACTTGCCTGGTTTGGACTTGATCGCTCCAGTAAACGCGCCGGGCTCATAACCGAAGAGTTCACTCTCCAGCAGATCGGCGGGCATCGCCGCACAATTCACCTTCATGAAGCTGCACTGACTGCGGGCCGACATCTTGTGGATGAACAGGGTCGCGACTTCCTTGCCGGTGCCGCTTTCTCCAAGAATCAGAATCGGAATGTCTGCACGCGCCACCAGCCTGCATTGAGATTCGAGCTCTCGCATACGCTTGCAGGCTATGACAAAGGAGGTATCTTCATCGAGGGGAATTTCCTTGATCTCCTCCTCGTCGCTGTCCGGTTGCTTGCCGGCCTCCTTGAGGCATAGCTGCACAGCGAGATCGATATCAGCTTTTCTGAATGGCTTGAGGATTACATCCGCTACGCCCATGCGGGTGGCTGCCACGACTTCCTTCATCTCGGCTGAACAGGTAAGCAGAATAATCGGAAGCGATGGCATGGAGTCGCGTAGCTTTGCAAGCAGGGCGAGAGCCTTCTCCCCGGAGCCGTCTCCGGCAATGTGCCAGTCCAGCAGGAGCAGGTCAGGTATGGGAGATGCTTTCAGGCTCCGTATCAGTTCCGCGGCCTCGGTAAACAGGCTCACATTGTAGCGGTCGGCGAGAATGCGGTGCAGGTAATTCAGGAGTGCGGAATCCGGGTCAAGAGCCGCGATGTGAGTTTTGTGCATGCTCTTCGACTTCTCGATGACTCCTGATGGGTTGCCCACCATCCCGGTTTCTCCTCCTCTGCAAAAAGTGATATGTGAGACAACTTTTCATGCCTGAGGCCAGAAGAAGACTCTTGAACTATCCTTGCGGTGAGTTGCACAGGAATGCAAAACAAACTTCACCCGGTCTAAGGACCATCTATCGGCAAGAGGGAAGCAAATTTACTCCCTCGAGGATGTAACATGCATGCTGCTAGTTCCCCATAGTACCATCGAAAAGTGGTAATTGATTCGCACTTGTGTGCAAATATTTACACACTCTGGTAATACAATTAATTCACTGAGAGTTATACATTCTCCAGTTAACCATTCTTTTTCAATGCAGTTACTTTTGGGCGGGGTTATGGTTACTGTGGGGTTTTAGGTTTGGCTGGAGATTTGCTATAGCTACAATGAATCTTTGGACAGCCCATGCCTTTGGCGCACACAACTGATTCGATCAATATCCATGACCTGCCTCCGGGTGAGGTGATCTTTGGGCGATCACCTTTGATGGCATCGGCTCGCGAGAAACTGGATCGTGTTGCTCAGACGACCGTTCCAGTGCTGTTGCAGGGCGAGAGCGGAACGGGCAAGGAGATCTTTGCCAAATTGCTGCACGCATACTCGAATCGTTCGGGGGGCGCTTGGGTCAAAGTGGCCTGCCCTGCGATACCGCATACTCTGATCGAGTCGGAACTTTTCGGTTATGAGAAGGGAGCATTCACAGGGGCTTATGCAACCAAAAGTGGCCGCGTGGAACTGGCGCATATGGGTACCCTGTTTTTGGATGAAATTGGCGACTTGGATTTATCCGTGCAGGCCAAATTGCTGCAGTTGCTTCAGGATGGCAGCTTCATGCGGGTTGGAGGACAAGAGTCGAGGACGGTCAACATCCGTCTAGTCAGCGCGGCCAGCAAGAGCTTGCGGCAACAGGCCGAGGATGGAGGCTTTCGGTTGGACTTCTTGTTTCGCATCAACGCCGTGACCATTGAATTGCCTCCTTTGCGTCAACGGACAGTAGACCTACCGATGCTGACCGACTATTTTCTCGCGTTGTACTCGAAGACGTTTCATAACAATCCCAAGCCGATTTCGCGCGAGGTAACGCGTTTGATGCTGCGATACGATTGGCCGGGGAACATACGGCAGTTGGAAAACATGATACGCAGCTATGTCTTGATCGGAAGTGAAGAAGTCCTGGCAGCAGATCTGGTTGTCTCGGCTCAGGCCAGCTCGACCCTGCTGAACACCGAGATTGATCTATCTAACCCCATCTCGCTGAAAGAGATTACCAGGGCCGCTACGCAGGATCTGGAGCGGCAGATCATTTTGAAAGTGCTGGAGGCGAATGGCTGGAGCCGCCGCAAAACCGCTAAATGGCTGAACATCAGTTACCGGTCGCTGCTTTACAAGCTGCAGGACCCCTTGGTTGGAGCGAAACCAGAATAAGATTGCTCCCGCTGAGATGTATTTCCTATATCCAGCCGCGAACGGCATAGTAGACGATCTTGACGGATTCACCCATCATGGTCTCGAAGGAGCCAAAGCGCCCGCCCCAACCTGCCGAAGTTTGAAGCACATCGCGGACCGCCATGGGGGTGACCTCGATGTGTAGCTTGCGGAAGACACGAAGCGCCCGGTACATATGAAAGTCACTGGTGAGCAGAACCTTCTTGCCGGGCATGGCCTGGAGCAAGCGCGCCATTTCGATTCCGCTTTCGCGTGTGCTGGCAGATCTCCACTCGGCGACGATGGCTTCACGGGGAATACCTTCAGCAATCAGGTAGTCCTGGATGGCTGGGCCGCCGCCACTGATCACAATCTTTTTGAAGCCTCCGGTCTGCCATGCAAAAATCGCCTCGCGCGCACGCCAGTAAGATGAAAAGGAGATTCCGCCCCGGTCGTCGTTCGCAGCACTGAGAAGGATGAGAACATCGCCTTTGGGCCGCTCGATGGGGCCGGCGTAAGCCTGTGCCCACCACGAGACTATGGGGGTGGAGATCATCAGCACGGTAATGAGCCCGATGCCCGCTAGCAGGCGATTGAGAACTCGGCCGGCTTTGCGCAATGAAATCATTTGCTGCCTTTCGCGCGGACACATACCAGCGACTCAAATATCTCGAGCAGCTCCGCCGAAACCGTCTCCCAACTTCTGCTTCCGTGCGCGGAGATGTCCATGGCGTCCCAGGTTCTGTCGAGAACTAATGCAAAAGCCTGAGCCAGCGCGCCGGCATCTCGAGAAGGCACGAGCCTGCCGCACTTATCGCTTAGAATCTCGGGGATGCCGCCGACATTCGTGGCAACGACAGGCCTGCCGCTGGCCAGCGCCTCAAGCACTACGTTGGGGCAGCCTTCCATGTAACTTGGCAGGGTGACCAGATCGGCAGCAGCCATCCATACAGCAACTTCGTCGAAGGCGCAGCCAGGCAGCACGTGAATGTAGCCGGCAGCGTTGTTGGCCTGAATGGCGCTCTGGATGAGAGGCCTATCCGGTCCCTCGCCAATCAGATACACGTGCAGGTTCGCGCGCTGCGGACGCAAGGAGGCCGCCGCTTCCACCAGTTCAAGAAGACCTTTCTTCACGTCCATGCGTCCAACGTAGAGGATGGCCTGCGAGGCCGGGTCGATGCCCAGCTTCCGCCTTGCCTCAAAACGGTCTCTGACATGAAACACAGAGAGGTCGCAGCCGTTGACTACGGCGCGGGTCTTCTCAGCCGAGGCGCCCATGGCGATCGCTTTATTGCGCAGATCGCTGCTGACGGTGACCAGAAAATCAGCCTTGTGCAGAACGGCACATGTGAGCAAGTACGATATTGAATCGCCAATCCTGTTGATGTCGGAACCGATGCTCATGGCAACGACAGGTACCGTAAGTGTCTTGCCGATCCTCAGAGCAGCATACCCATCCGGATACAGAAAGCAACTGAAGATCAGATCAGGCGCAAACTCGCGCACGTGCGGCAGCAGAGCGCGGGCGGCCATCCATCCGTTGAACGGACGAGAAAGCAACGGCAGCGCGGGATAGTTGAAGTAGCTCGCTTTCACATCGGGCGGACTGTACGAGGCGTCAAGCTTGTCATAACTCCTGCTGCGTGGCTTGAGCACAGAGGGATAACTCGCGTTGGGATAGAAGACGCGCAGATCGGCCTCGCCGGCAAGCACACGCAGCGTCTGATAGGCCGACCTGCCCTGCCAAGGCTCCACCGAACTGGGAAAATACGTGGTGACCACCGCGATCCTGAGCAAGGCTACTCTCCTGAATTGGCCGGCATGCCGGACAAAGTTTGCGAGTCACAGTCGCGCCGTTTTCCGGCGATGGCGTGTAAAAGCGCGGCGTAGCGTTGCGCGAGAACCTTGCGTTCGTATTGCGCGATCTTTTTTATATCGGGTTGAAACAAGGCGCCAAACGAATTGCCACGTGCGGCAGCATCGATAAAGAGCTGGCGAATACCCGCAACATCCTGATTGCCGGCCCACCATCCGGCGCGCAACTCTTCCAGCAGACGGCGCGTTTCACCCTCGGGGTGAACCGCACCGAGAATGGGCTTGCCTCCGCCTACATAGTCGTAAAATTTACCTCCAACGTTCAGGGGATCGTGATTGATTAGCAGCACGTAATCGGTTTCAGCCATCGCAGCTAGGGCTTCGCGTTGTGGCAGAAAGCCCTTAAGTTCGACCATGTTACCGAGCCGCAGAAGATCTTCGCGAAACCTTGGTTCCTCAATGTGGCCTATAAAGAGGAGTCGGAATTTGGATTTCAGCTCCGGGGGCAGCGATTGTAAAGCCTGGACCACAGTGGTTGGCTCGGTTGAGGCGTAGATGGTGCCAACGTAGGTGACAACGATCTTCCCGTCTGGCCTGGGCTCGGATGAAGGCGCGGAACGGATCAGCATTGTGGAATCAAACCCGTTCGGGATGAGGTGAAACTTACTTTCAGGTTCTTCCGGGTACCGGGCACGAATCTCGTGGCGTGCGGCCTCCGTGACAGTAACGATGGCCGTTGCATAAGCCACGGCGCTCGCTTCAGCACGTTGGGCTATATCGCGAGTACGCTCGTTGGCGTGGAACAGGAAGCTTACGAGATCGAAGGTGGTCGTAAGCCATTCATCACGAAAGTCGACGACAATGGCTAGCTGGGGGAACTCTTTCCGCAGTTTCTCAACAAGCAGAACGCTGGAGAAAGGCGGCACTGTGATAAGAACAAGATCAATATTTCTCTTCTTGACGATGCGACGTGCGGCGCGCGTGAGCACCGGGAGCCACATCACCTGTGGGTCAGGTTGTAGTAGTTTCTGAAGAACCTTCTTAAGAAAACTCTGTTTGGCGGCCTTGGTGGTACTATCGGCATGCGTTGAGGATGGTCTTGCTCCGCTTACCAACCTTCTTAGCCGCTTCTTAATGCCGAAGGGAAGGTCGAGCGTGAATGTCCGGTGAATAGTAACTTCACTCGTAATCTCCTTAAGAAGAGAGCGGTCGGTGCCCACCGCCGATGCGTTGCGTGTGGTTAAAACGTCAAGTCGGATTCGTTCCGCAGGAAAATAGCGTGCCAGGCTTGATGCACGGATAACACCAGTACCACCCGCAGGCGGAAACGAATAAGTGACCAGTAAAACATTTAGTCGGTTCATCGGCTGGCCTCCAATATAGGTTCCATCCTTTACAAAAACGGGCACCTGCAAAACGACTGAAAGAGATTACCTGGTAAGAATATTGGCAATCCGTTCCGATGCTTTACCGTCCCATAGCGGTATACATCCCACCTTTTTGTGGCCGCCATTGAGTGCTTCATGGAAATACTTACGCAACAACCCCCAATCGCGACCAATGATAACATTAGTGCCGAGAGTAACGGTAATGGGCCGCTCGGTATTTTCGCGAAGTGTAAGACAAGGCGTTCCAAGATAGGTTGTTTCCTCTTGGATTCCTCCCGAATCCGTAATGACAACCCTCGCATTCTTCTGAAGCGCGAGAAACTCAAGGTATCCCAGTGGAGCGGTCACGTGAAGATTCCGGTTGCACTGCTCCAGCCGTTCCGCCCACTTCTGCTGTGTTCTAGGGTGAACGGGAAAGATCAAAGGAAGTTCCATGCTCAAACTATCAAGCTCCTGAAGCATCGGCAACATAATTGACTCATTATCGACATTCGATGGACGATGAAGCGTTACCAATCCAAATTCACCAATGGATAACTTCTTCTTGAGATTATGAAATTCCTCGTCCGCCTTGGGCAAGTATCGAATCAGAGTATCGATCATAACATTGCCGACAAGGAACACCTTTTCCATGGCAACGCCCTCGCGCGCTAGATTTTCATTGCCATCAGCTGACGGAGTAAAAAGAATGTCTGCAAGCTGATCTGTAACTAAGCGATTAATCTCTTCCGGCATGGAGCGGTCGAACGAGCGCAGGCCCGACTCTACATGTGCTACATGAATTCCAAGTTTCGAACATACCAGTGCGGCCGCAACGGTAGAATTTACGTCTCCATATACAAGTACGATGTCCGGATTATGCGCTATTACAACCGGCTCAAATCGGCTCATGATCGCTGCCGTTTGCTGTGCGTGCGAACCCGAACCGACGTTTAGACTTTCGTCTGGATTCGGAATCTCTAATGCTTTGAAAAATACATCCGACATAAGCGCGTCATAGTGCTGACCCGTATGCACCAACACCTGCTCGTGGCCTCTTTCCGCCAGCGAACGATAAACCGGGTCTGCCTTCATGAAATTTGGGCGCGCTCCCACTACGTGAACGAATTTCATTGGATTCCCTTTTCTAGATCATAATTCATCTTGATTTCCCACTTCGTATCATCCTGGTCAACTTCTCAGATCGTTAGGAGAAGATCGATTACAGGTCTACTGAAAATACTGTCGAACAGTTCTCTCTGTTAATTCAACTGTGGGCCGCACGGCGTGCGCAGACAGTATCATCACATACGGTACAAGATTGATTCTCGCGTTTCGAAAAGATTCATGAATTCTACTACCCTAAGTGCTGGGAACTCCAGATACGCTGGCGACAATTCGGCAGACATAAGGATAGCATAATCGCAGCATTGATAATAGTTGATCCTTCGGCTGGATGATGTCGTTAAATATGACGCTGAAACATGCCCTTCAGCAGCGCACAATTTTCGGCGAGTCGATGCCTTTGGCGGCGTTGCGGGTGTCCACCACCAACTGCGACTGCTCGACGATGGCCTGGTAGTCGTAGGTGGAGTGATCGGTGACGATGACTACGGCG
>Ga0326728_10015268_pt1 | contig 16027 bp, 16 predicted proteins | sample MB3enrmetagenome_FD_207602 | JGI IMG/M metagenome (GOLD analysis project Ga0326728, IMG submission 207602) | Lab enriched peat soil microbial communities from McLean, Ithaca, NY, United States - MB31MN | ecosystem: Environmental > Terrestrial > Soil > Wetlands > Peat | place: USA: New York...
GTCATTTCGCGCAGCTTGCCAACATCGGCGGCAGTGAATTCAGGCATAATCGTAATAAATGAAGGTGAAAGAAGTTTAAGCCGGAACAACGGGTGCGGCGGCCTCGGGGGCCGGAGGCGTGGTTGGCGGGAGGGCTTCCACAGGGGCTGGAGCCGGGGCGCTTTCGGCGGCTTGTTCCGCTTTGCGCCGGCCATATTTGGCTTCATACTCGGCGCGCGCCTGGGTGATCGTTTGCACGAGCGTTTGCAGGATCAATCGCACCGAACGGATGGCGTCATCGTTGCCCGCAATGGGATAATCCACCAACAGCGGATCGCAATTGGTGTCCACCAGCGCCACGATGGGGATCTTCAGCCGCCGCCCCTCGGCCACGGCGTTGTGCTCGCGCTTGATGTCCACCACAAACATCGCGGCCGGATATTTGTCCATGGCGCGGATGCCGTCCAGATTCTTGAACAGGCGGGCGGCTTCGCGGCGGTACATGGATTGTTCCTGCTTGCCGTAATTGTTCATGGTGCCGTCGGTGTCCCATTTCTCGATTTGTTTGAGGCGGGCGATGGAGCGTTTGATCGTGTTAAAATTGGTGAGGGTGCCGCCGAGCCAGCGTTCGGTCACGTAAAGCTGGGCGCAGGCTTTGGCCGATTCCTTGACGGCTTCCTGGGCCTGCTTTTTGGTGCCGACAAACAGCACGTTGCCGCCCTTGCTGACGACGCCGTGAAGGAAGTCGCAGGCTGTTTCCAGTTGAACGAGGGATTTGCTCAGGTCGATGATGTGAATGCCGTTGCGCGCATCGAAGATGAAGGGTTTCATCCTGGGATTCCAGCGCCTGGTCTGATGTCCGAAATGGACGCCGGCGTCCAATAATTCCTTAATGCCGATACTGATCACGTATTTCCTTTTGTTGGCAGCCCGCGCCGATGGGGCGGCGGACCATCCCGCGGAAGACGGGATTAAGTTGAGTGTTATTATGGCCGCCCGCCTTCACACGAAGGCGGAATTAGAGGCCGTTCCAATCCGGGCGCATTCGCCCAAAGAGAGGGAAACATAGCCGAACCGGCGCCATTCGCCAAGTGTATTTTTCAACTTTTTCAACCTGGCAATTTGAAACCAAAATAGTTGCTGAATAATTCCGGGCATGGGCTACACTCGCCCGCAAAACGATGACCATTCAAGTTTGTGAACATTCAACAGTTGAAATTCGAGAAGACCGGCCTGTATTCGGTGAATCTGGTCCTGGATGACCGGCCATTGCGCGGCATCCCGCCAGCCGTCAAAAGCATGGAGCAAAAAGACGCTTAAACGGAATGTTTTCCGATTTTCCAGAACAGGGCAAAATCACGCAATTGCTTCAGCGCAGCCTGGAACGCAATCGCCTGGCGCACGCTTATCTTTTTGGCGGCAACTCGCTCAAGGAGTTGGAGGACATGGCCCGAACCCTGGCCAAAGCCGTCAATTGCCTGTCGCCACCCCGGCGCGCCCCCAATAAGCCGGCCCTGGATTCTTGCGATGCCTGCGACAGTTGCCGCCGCATCGACCACCTCAACCATCCCGACGTGCTGTGGATCCGGCCGGAGTTAAGGACGCGCGTTATCAGCATCGAGCAGATTCGGGAGTTGATGCAAATGGTCAACTTGAAGCCGACGGTGGCGAAGTTCAAGGTGGGGATCATTGTGGCGGCGGACCGGTTGACCCTTCCGGCGGCCAACGCCTTTTTGAAAACGCTGGAAGAGCCGCCCGCCAAATCCATGTTGATCCTGCTCAGCACCGAGCCGCAAAGAATTTTGGAAACCATCCTGTCGCGTTGCCTGCGTCTTTCCTTCGGGGGTGACGAGGCGCATTTTGACGCGGGGCAGATGGCCTGGCTGGCATCGTTCAGCGCGACAGCCGTCGGCGGGAAGCAAGGATTGCTCGGACATTACCGGTTGCTGGGCGTCATTTCAAAAAAGCTGGCCGAACAACGAGCCGCCATCGAGAAGGCCCTGACCGCGCGCTCGCCCTTGGAACGATACGATGATCTGGAAACCAATATGCGCGACAAGTTGGAAGACGAATTGGCCGCCGCCATTGAAGCCGAGTATCGCCGTCAGCGGGCGGATTTGATCGGCGCTTTGCAATGGTGGCTGCGCGATGTCTGGCTGCACACGCTGGTGGCGGGGGCCGGGCTGCTTTCCTTTCCCGATTTGGCCGGGGAGGCGGGCGAGGTGGCCCGGCGCATTACTTCCGACGAGGCATTGGCCAATTTGGAAGAGGTGGATCGTTTGCAACGCCATCTTCATTCCAATGTTCAGGAAGCGCTGGCTTTGGAAGTTGGCCTGCTGAAACTCAAGTTGTAGGCCGGTGATTTTGAGCCGCCGTCATTTTTTGAGCCAATTCCCGCCAAACAAGCGCCTTTCACTTTGCAACCCCGGACCCCGCAAGCTTTGCAACTGTAATACATGGCGAGGTGAGACGCCCTTGGAAAAAACAGTGAAAATTTCGGCATTTTGAATATAAGTAATTATCAGCAAGTAGCTTCCACAATTGACAATGGATAATGGTCAATGGTCAGGTTTGCCGCGAAGAAGGGCAAGCTTGATACATAGTCCGGAAAACCCGAAACATCCGTTACATCGTTGATAATCAACGACTTAGCCCGTAACAAAAAGAGCAACAGACCAGCAACAGACCCGTTACGTTAACGATAAAGCCGGCTTCCGAAGTGAATTAAGAAGTAAGAATTAAGAAATCTGAAAACCGGGTAAACTGCGAAATATTTAACCACAGAGAGCACAAAGATCACATAGCACTGACGGATTATGGAAAACCAGGGAGGCCACGGAATCATTTTGCCACAAAGAGCACAAAAACTGACAGGTCATGGAAAACCGGGGAAGGCCAACCAGATTTGATAACCACGAAATATGCGAACGACGCGAACCCCGAAAGCAAGAAACGGAAGCTTTCCAGGTCCGGGATTAAGATTAGGATTACGATTATCGCAAGAAACGGAAGCTTGATAGATAGAGGTCCGGAAAATCGGCAACACGGCAACAAGCCTTGTTTTACAAGGGTTTCGTTGAGCTTTTCGGCTGGCAACACAGCGGCAACAGGTGGCAACATGTTGCGGAGGGTGGAAAGGCTGAATGCTGAAGGCTGAATGCTAAAGTCAAACCGGCGGCGACGGCGGAAGCCCCCGACGACGGCGGAAGCCTCCCCCGGCGGATCTACGCCTGAATGGGATGCTTGTAATTCCTGAACCGGAGACCGAAGGTGAACCGCCGACTTGTGGAGTGCAACCGGGTTATTATGACGCGAAGCAGATGTTGGACTTGATTGAAAAGCACAAGGCCGATGCCGATGCCATTCAGTTTATCGCTGACATGCTTGAAACAGGTGACCCAGAAAACGACGGATTTGCCCAGATGGTCCGCTGGCACCGGCAAGACCCTGCCGAGTTGTCGTGGATTGTGAAGATCTGCAAGAAGTAACCGGAAATTTGGTTACACTGCTACGAACTTGAATTATGAAGCTGACATCACATCAACAGCCTCTCTGATTCCTTGCAACAACATCGCCCGTCCGCTCGGCATGTCAATAATGCCACTTGCGATTTTTAGGCGGTGCGCGTAGATTTTGAACGTATGAGCACGAAAGCACAGGTTGTGCTGGAACAAATCCGGGCATTGCCCATCAGCGATCAACATGCGCTGTTGCGGGACTTGGAGCAGCGCATCGGACAAAAGCCCGCGCCTGTTTCCGGGCAGCTTTATGGCGAACCCTTGACGGACGAAGACATTGAGCAAAGCGCGCGCGTCACTTTCCAGATGCTTGACGAAGAGGAGAAGCGTGCCGGGTCGAGGTGATGTCTGGTTGGTGGATCTCGGCATGGTGGAAAAAGTCCGTCCTGCATTGGTTTTGAGCGGCCCATGCGAGGCAAATGACCGGGACATTATCACCGTGATTCCCCACACAACGACGCTTCGCGGTTCTCGATTTGAGATCAACATTCCGCTGCCATTCCTCAAGCCCGGCGCTTTCCTGGTGCAAAGTCCGGCCACGGTGCCGAGAGTTCGGGCTTTAAAATTTCTTGGCCGGATGACCGAACCGCAGACACGGAGCATCGAGAACGGGCTCCTTGAATGGCTGGAAATCGCTCGCCGCTGATGAATATTCGGGTTTCGTTGAGCTTTTCGGCTGGCAACACAGCGGCAACAGGTGGCAACATGTTGCTGGTTTTCGTCTCTCGGTGCCTCAGAAGCTGTATAAAATGAGCCATCTGAAAGGGAATGGCAGAAACATGGGGGGCAAAAACATAAATTGCCGCACACGGCTGAAGTGACTGGATTCTGTACCCCCCCGCTACAGTGCTACAAACGTTGATTATCAACGACTTAGGGTGCTACAAGGGTGCTACAAATTGGCTTTTTTGTAGCACCTGTAGCACCCTGGCATCACAACCACGAAATACCCGGACCACGCGAACCCCGAAAGCAAGAACGGAAGATTGATAGATAGAGGTCAGGAAAATCGGCAACACGGCAACAAGCCTTGTTTTACAAGGGTTTCGTTGAGCTTTTCCGCCGGCAACACAGCGGCAACAGGTGGCAACATGTTGCTCCTGAAAACAGCAAAGAACCCGTAAAAAGTCACAACTCATTGTCAGCAAGGTGCTTACATAATTAAAACCATCACAACCGTTGTCAATCAGGCACTTACGAAAATCCAACCCGTCACATTTGTAGTCACAACACGTCACCGCACTATCACATTGCAGCTTGAGCTTCCCTCCGATTCGATGAACACTCGGTCGAAACTGTTGGAAAGTGATCAATCAGCGAATCAATATATTCCGGCTCTGGTTCAACCCGAGTGCAAAATGCTAAACGCACTGATGTCGCTTAGATTGCGCTACCTAGGTGTAAAATCGGCCATAGGGAGAAGGTGGCGGCGCAAGATGTCGAATAACAAGAATAATGGTAAGCTTTACCCATTTTATTGAAAAACGTGGGGAGGCTCAATGGCAGTAAACGGGTCCTATAGAATTACAGATTTTTATTCCCGAGATGAAGACTTTGAACTGATTTGAACCGCGAACTACTCGAAATACAAACTCTGAAACCTGATAGGCTCTTGAAACCTGAATTGTGCCGTCATGGCCGCCACTCAAAATAGGATCGCAGAAACCGCGCAATGCCGGCGCGGCACCACGGTTTTTGCCGTCGTGGCGGGGCTTTTTTTCTTCGTTGCGATTTTGAAGTTTGGCGATCCGGTCATTTTGGACAATGTCATCCAGCCGCCGGAAAATGCCTGGGCCGCTGTTTTTGAGTCGTGGCAGGTGAAGTGGGGCTATTGGCTTATGCTGCCGCTGATGGTGGCGGGATTGGCGGACATTCTTTGGCGGACGCGGGGGCGGACGCGCGGCAGCGCGTCCCTATCGGGGGCGCTGCCTGGGACGGGGTTTAAATGGCGGCTGGCTCTTCCGGCGGCCTGGCTGGGGTGGCTGTTCGTTTCCGCAACTCAAAGCGTCAGCCCGAGGCTGACGTCCATGACTCTGGAACACTTTGGGGTATGTGTTGTTTTGTTTTATCTGGGTTGCTTTGCCTTGAAGGGTGTCAGGAATCCCTGGCCGTTGTGGACGGGGTTGGCGCTGGCTTTGTGCTGGATCATTCGCGCGGGCTTCGAGCAGCATTTTGGGGGGTTGGAGGCGACCCGCCACTTTTTCTATTCGATGAAGGACGGCGCTGATTTGCCGCCGGGCTTGTTGAATGATCCCGCTTACCAGAAAAGGATCGACAGCGACCGGATTTTTTCCACGTTCTCCAATCCCGACGCCCTGGCCGGCTGTATCGTGCTGCTGTTGCCGGTGACGCTGGTTTTCCTTTGGCAAATCACCCCAAAGGTTCGGACGGCCATTCGCCGGGCGTTCGTGGCCGTACTCGGCGGATGCGGGTTGGCTTGTTTGTATTGGTCCGGGTCCAAGGGGGGCTGGTTGGTTGCTTTGGTTCTGGGCATGGTTGCCTTGGGGCATTCCTCCCTTTCCGTGAAATGGAAGCGAATCTTGATTTGCGGGGTGCTTGTCCTCGGCGTGGCAGGCTTTGGGGTCCGATACGCGGGGTCCTATAAGAAGCAAAAAGTCAGCGTTGTCACCCGTTCCATATACTGGAAGGCTGCCGTCCAGATCGCCGCGAAACATCCGGTGCTGGGAACCGGGCCGGGAACGTTTTCGGCGCCTTACGGGCAAATCAAACGTCCGGCCGACGATTTTGCCCGGCTCTGCCATAACGACTACTTGGAACAGGCTTGCGATTCGGGTGTGCCCGGCTTCGTTGCTTATACGGCGATGATCGTCGGTTGCCTGTCATGGCTGTATCGTTATCGTGGCAGGAACATGCAAGGATTTGGCTGTTGCTTTGTGGTTTGGCTTGGGATGATGGGCTTGTGTTTGCAGAGCATGGTTGAGTATCATCTTTATATCCCGGCACTGGCATGGCCAATGTTCTTTTTGATGGGTTGGGCGATGAATTCCGAGGATTAACGTTAACGTTTGTAAGATTTTGGGTTTTTTGGCGAAAAATGACCGATTTTTTTGTCTCTGAATCGGGAATATTTAGGGCTTGACGGCATTCATTTATGTCCCTAAGTTCGGCGCAGTTGAAAGTAATGCAACATGCAGGGTCGAAGAACGGCTGCTGCCTTTTTTTTCTATGAGCACGTGGAAAAACGACTTAAAGAGACTCCCCCAGGAGGCCTTATGGATTTGAAAGATATCAAGGCCATTATTGACCTGATGCGGAAGAACTCCCTGTCCGAATTTGAGCTGGAACGCCAGGATTTCAAAATCAAGCTCAAGCGGGGCGTATCAGGCGCGGTTGTGCCTGTGGAGGAGCCGAATGTTCTTCCCTACGTGGTGCCGCTGGCGGTTCCGGCGCCAGGAGTGCCGGCCGCGGCGCCTGAGCCGGCCGCCGCCGCCTCGCCGTCGCTGCTGGAAATCAAATCTCCCATGATCGGCACATTTTACCGCGCACCATCGCCGGAGTCGCCGAGTTATGTGGAAATCGGGGCGGAAGTAATGCCCGAAACGGTGGTTTGCTTGATCGAGGCGATGAAGGTGATGAATGAAATCAAAGCCGAGGTCAAAGGGGTTGTGACACATATTCTCGTGGAAAACGCCAAGCCGGTCGAGTTTGGCCAGCCATTGTTCCGCATCCGGCCAAACTAGCCGGCGCGATCCGCGCAGGTAATTACCCATGTTTGAGAAAATTCTGGTGGCCAATCGCGGTGAAATCGCCGTGCGGATCATTCGCGCCTGCAAGGAGATGAATATCCGCACGGTAGCGGTCTATTCGGAAATCGACGCCAATTCCATGCATGTGCAGATGGCAGATGAAGCGATTTGCATCGGCAAAGCAGCCAGCAACGAGAGCTATTTGCGCATCGACCGGATCATCAGCGCCGCTGAAATTGCGGATGTGGATGCGATCCATCCCGGCTACGGGTTTTTGTCGGAAAACGCGCACTTTGCCGACGTGTGCGAAAGCTGCAATATCCGGTTCATCGGGCCTAATTCCCGCGCGATGAATGCATTGGAAAACAAGGCGTCGAGCCGCACGCTGGCCAAAAAAGCAGGTGTTCAGACCCCCCCCGGTTCCGATGGGCCGGTCGAAAACGAACAGGACGCCCTGGCCACGGCCAAACGGATCGGCTACCCGGTCATGATCAAAGCGATTGCCGGCGGCGGCGGACGGGGGATGCGGGCGGCGCACAACGATGTTTCACTGGTCAAGGGCTATCACGCCGCGCGCAACGAAGCCGAAAAGGCCTTCGCCAACTCCTCTGTTTACATCGAAAAATACATCGAGAATTGCCACCATATCGAATTCCAGATTCTGGGGGATCAACGGGGCAACATCATCCATTTGGGCGAGCGAGATTGTTCCGTGCAGCGGCGCAATCAGAAACTCGTTGAGGAAACGCCTTCGCCCCTGATCGACGGCAAATTCAAGGACCTGCGCAAAAAAATGGGCAAGGCCGCCGTGCGGATCGCCGAAGCCGCCCATTACACCAACGCCGGGACGGTCGAGTTCCTGGTCGATGACCAGGGGAACTACTTCTTCCTGGAGGTCAACAAGCGCATCCAGGTCGAACATCCCATAACCGAAGAAGTCACCGGCATTGACATGGTTAAGATGCAAATCACCATCGCCATGGGCGAACCCATGCGCCTGTCCCAGAGCGATGTCCGCCTCCGCGGCCACGCCATCGAATGCCGCATCAACGCGGAGGACCCATTTGATGATTTCCGCCCCTGCCCGGGCCGTGTGGAGATGTATTACGCGCCGGGCGGCCGCGGCACGCGTGTGGACAGCCACGTCTATGCCGGCTACTCCATTCCCCCGAATTACGACTCCATGATCGGCAAACTCATCACCCACGGCAAAGACCGCCGCGAAGCCATGGACAAAATGAGCCGCGCTCTGGGCGAATACATGATTACCGGCGTCAAAACAACCATCGCCTTCGAGCAAGCCATCATGCAGGACCCCAATTTCCGCCGCGGCGTTTACACCACAAGCTTCCTGGAACAATTGCTCGGCGGCGCGCGCCGCGAATTGATTGAGGAACAGGTCTGATCGGATTGATTCCTAATCTTAATCCTAATCATAATCCGAATTATGAAGCCGCTGGCGCAATGCCGCCTTTACACGTTCATTGACACCGCCTGGCTCGGAGCGCGCCAGGCCTCCGCAGTCGCCCGGCAACTGTGTGATGGCGGCTCGGATTTGATTCAACTCCGCGCCAAAGGCGCCACCACCGATGAAGTGTGCCGCCTGGCCGAAGAAATCCTGCCCGTGCTCCATCGGGCCGGCGTCGGACTGGTCATAAACGATCATTGGGAGATTGCCTGCAAAATCGGCGCTGATCTTTGCCATTTGGGGCAGGAAGACTTCTTCGGCGCGGGCTGGACCGATTCTTCCCAACTACTCCCTGCGGGTAAGAGATTAAGATTAAGATTAAGATTAGGATTAGGAGGGGATGGGGCACACATTCCTTTGCTGGGTCTCAGCACTAATGCACCCACGCAAGCGCTTCGCGCCCTGGCCGCCCGCCCGGCTTACATTGCCATAGGACCCGTCTATCCCACCCCGACCAAGCCGGGCGTCGCGCCGGTGACCCTGGATTATGTGCGATGGGCGGCGGCGAACATCCCGATACCGTGGTTTGCCATAGGGGGAATCAACCTTGGAAATATAAGCGAAGTCCTCCAAGCCGGAGCGACGCGCATCTGCGCCGTCTCCGCCATCCTCAACGCCCCCGACCCCGCCGAAGCCTGCCGGCAATTTGGCCGGCATTTAACCAACGTTGCGTAACCCCGGCCCAGTTTCCAAAAGAGCCAAAGACTACAGCCATTCGCTTCTTGCAGCCATGCGAGTTCAAGTGTAACCTCATGCCATGAGCTATCTGACACTTGAGGTCGAAATTGACAACGGGCGCGTTTTGCCCAAAGGCTCTGAAGCCCTGCCGGAGAAGGCGTCCGGCCTGCTCACCATTCTGAATCCGCCGCCACTTTCCCAGCCGCGTCCAATGGGTTTGGCCAAGGGCCAATTCACCGTGCCTGATGACTTCAACGCCCCCTTGCCGGAAGATGTATTGGTCTGACGCTCGCCTCGTCCGACACTCTCGTAAGACAATATCCCGTCGCGTTGCTTTGAACAGCGCAAAAACCTCATTGCCCTTGCGCCCGCGTTCGCCCAACATCCACCCATGCTGGCCCGCGTTTTGTCTGCTGCTGTCAATGGAACGCTTCCGAACCTTTTGTCCGGAAGGTTCCGAACGACGGTCGTTGCGGGCTGCATTTTGCTCCTGCCGGTCGCGGCCGGCAACGGCGCCAAGGATCCGACACCCTCGGCGCTGCGCGCCCGGATTGATGTGGCCAATGAAAAGGTGCGCCGCGCTCTGGTGCGCATCCGCGTCGTCTCGACCGATTTCCGGGAGGGGCGCGAGGTCAAAATGCAGGCCGTCGGCAGCGGCGTCATCATCACCAAGGACGGCTACCTGGTGACCAACCATCACGTGGCCGGCCACGCCGCGCGCATGTTTTGCACGCTCTGGAACCGCGAGGAAATCGAGGCGGAGTTAATCGGCACCGACCCGTTGACGGATATTTCGGTGCTCAAGCTCAAACCGGAAAAGCCGCGCGAATTCACGCCGGCCAGTTTCGGCGATTCGTCGGCCTTGCGTGTGGGGGATTCGGTCCTGGCCATGGGCAGCCCGATGGCGCTCTCGCAATCGGTCACGCTGGGCATCATCAGCAACACCGAGATGGTTTTGCCGCGCTTCTGGGGCGAATCGGGCCGGTTCCAATTGGACGGCGAGGATGTCGGGTCCCTGGTGCGGTGGATCGGTCACGATGCGTCGATTTACGGCGGCAATTCCGGCGGGCCGCTGGTCAATCTGCGCGGCGAAATTGTCGGCATCAACGAGATCAGTTATGGTTTGTCCGGGGCGATCCCGGCCAATTTGGTCAAGGCGGTGGCGCGGCAATTGATGGACAAGGGAAAAATCGAGCGGAGCTGGCTGGGGCTTGATCCGCAGCCGCTTTTCAAGGAGTGGTCGCTTGAGAAGGGACTTCTTATTGCCGGCGTCTGGGACGATTCGCCGGCGGCCAAGGCGGGCCTCAAGGCGGGCGACTTGCTTCTAAGCCTGGCGGGCAAGCCCATTGACGTTCGCTTCGACGAACAGATGCCTGATTTCGTGGCGCTGGCGACCAGCCTGCCCCTGGGCCGGCCTGTTTCCGCCGTCGCCAAGCGGGAGGGAAAGGAGATCGCCGTTTCCATGATTCCCATCGAACGCGGGGAGATTTATCCCAGGCAGCAGGAATTCAAACAATGGGGGCTGACGGCGCGTAACTTTTCGTTTCTGCTGGCCAGGGAAATGAAGCGGCCCAACCTGGATGGAGTATTGGTCACATCCGTTCGTCCGGGCGGACCGGCGGGCAATGCCAAGCCATCCCTGGAGCGCAGCGATGTCCTGGTCCAGATCAATGGCCAGCCGGTCAAGTCGGTCGAGGACCTGGTTGAGCAGACGCGGAAGTTGTCGGAAGGGCGGACTGAGCCTGTGCCGGTGTTGGCGACCTTCGAGCGCCGGGCGGCGCGGTATCTGGCGGTGGTGCGGGTGGGGATTGAGGATGAGAAGGACCCCGGGCTGGAAGTGACCAAGGCCTGGCTGCCGGTGGAGACGCGCGTGATCAGCCGCGAAATCGCCATGCAACTGGGCCGGCCCGATTTGAAGGGCTTCTATCTCAGTCGAGTTTATCCCGACAGCACAGCGGAAAAAGCCGGGCTGAAGCCGGGCGACTTTATTCTGGCTCTGGACGGCGAAAAGCTGACGGCCTCGGGGCCGGAGCATGAAGATGAGTTGGAAAGCTTGATCCGCCAGTATGACGTTGGCAAAACGGTGGAGTTGTCGGTCCTGCGCGATAAAAAGGAAATCAAGATTTCCGTTGAACTGGCGCGCTCGCCCCGATTGCGGCGGGAAATGAAGAAGTACCGCAATGACGACTTCGAATTCACCGCCCGCAACGTCTCCTTTTTCGACACGGCCGAGAAGCAGTGGGACAAGGACCAGCAGGGCGCGTTGATCGAGGAGGTCAAGCCCGGCAGTTGGGCCGAATTGGCCAATCTCTACGTTGGCGACCTGGTGGTGGAAGTGGACGGCCAGCCGGTGGGCAACGTCGATGCGCTGCGCCAGGCCATGGACAAGATCGCCGCCGCCAAAAAGCCGGCGGTGGTGATGAAAGTCATGCGCGGCATCCACAGCGCCTACATGGAATTTGAACCGGACTGGAAAAACTAATATGCTGTTACAGAAATGCCTTTACGATGAACCCCTCTCCCTGCCCTCTCCCCGCAGAGCGGGGAGAGGGTGGCCGCAGGCCGGGAGAGGGGTTCCTGTAAACCACACTAATTGTTACCAAACGCAAACTTGACAAACATTATGAATCGCAAACTGACCCTGATTGCAACGGCATTGACTTTTTTGGCCGCGACATGCCACGCGGATGAATTGGCGGACAAAGGCCGCGACATTTTCAAAAAAAACCATCTTGCCGTCGTCACCGTGCAGGTCGTCGTCAAAATGACCGCCGGCGGCGGCGAACGCTCCTCCACTCCGAGAGAGTCCAAGCAGGACCTGACCGGCACGGTCATCGACCCGTCGGGCTTGACGGTGCTGGCGCTTTCCTCGGCGGACCCGGCGGAGCTGTACCGGCGCATGTCCGACGAGTACAAGATCGAGACGCAGATCGACGACGTAAAAATTTTGCTTGACGACGGCACGGAATTGCCGGCGGAGATCGTCCTGCGCGACAAGGACCTGGACCTGGCCTTCGTGCGGCCCAAGACCAAGCCGGCGGCGCCGATGGCGGCGGTGGATTTGAGTAAATCCGCCGTGGTGGAGATACTGGAGCCGGTCATTGCGTTGAACCGGCTGAACCGGGCGGCGGGACGCGCCTATTCCGCCGCCACCGAGCGCATCGACGCGGTCATTCAGAAGCCGCGCACTTTTTACATTCCCGAGTCAGGCGCAAGCTCGGCGTCATTAGGCTCGCCGGCCTTCGCGCTCAACGGGGACATTGTGGGGATATTTGTCATGCGCGCGGTCAGCGCGGGCGAGACGACCGGGCGCAACATGCGCGAGAACATGACGGTCATCCTGATCCCGGCGCAGGACATTTTGAAAGGCGCCAAACAGGCGCCAGAGGCCAAAGGCGATGCCGGCAAACCGGCGGACAAGCCGGCGCAAACGAAGGATCAAAAGGACGGCAAAGACCAGAAGTGAGCTGAGAGAGCAAATAACCAAAATGAGGGCTTGCAAAGGGGCCGGCCACAGTATATTGTCACCATCCTTTTTGGGCGCCGTGTGAACGGCGGGCGGTTGAAGTAAATACGTGGCTCGCCGCCGCCACAGGAAGATTTTATACTATGGCAGTCAGAATTCGTATGAAGCGGGTCGGCACGAAGAATGCGCCCTATTTCCGCATTGTGGTGGCTGATTCGCGCAGTCCGCGCGACGGCAAGTTCATCGAGGAAATCGGCACGTATCAACCCCGCAAAAAAGGCGAGAATTACAAGATGGACCTCGAACGGGCCAAATACTGGATCAGCAAAGGCGCCCAGCCCAGCGAGACCGTCGCCAGTTTTTTGAAGAAGCTCAGCAAAGCCGCCGCCGCGCCGGCTTAAATCTTTCGCCTTATGCAAGCCTTTCTGGAATATGTGGTCAAGGGGCTGGTCAATCATCCGGAGGCCGTCACGGTCACTCCGGTGGTCAAGGACGCCCTGACGATTTACGAGTTGCGGCTGCATCCCGAGGACGTGGGCAAGGTGATTGGACGGCAGGGCATGACGATCAATGCCCTGCGATCGCTCTTGTTGGCGGGCAGCGCCCGGAAATCGTTGCGCTGCTCCCTGGAAATCGTCGAGGAAAAGCCTCCGGCATAGCTTGAAAATTGATGTGCTCACTTTGTTCCCGGAAATGTTCACGGGACCGATTGATGTGAGCATTGTCCAGCGGGCCCGCAAGAACGGCCTTTTGGAATTGCGGGTGCATAATCTACGCGATTACACTCACGACAATTACAAGACGGTCGATGACCGGCCTTTCGGCGGCGGCCCGGGCATGGTGTTGAAACCGGAGCCGATTTTTGAGGCGGTCGAGGCGCTGGCCGGGGAAAAGACACGGGTCATTTTAATGAGCCCGGCGGGCCGGACGTTTCATCAGGGCGTCGCCCGGGAATTGTCGCGGCACGAAGAGTTGCTCTTTATTTGCGGCGCATACGAGGGCGTGGATGAACGGGTGCGCGAGGCGCTGGTGGATGACGAATTGTCGATTGGCGATTACGTGCTGACCAACGGTTCCCTGCCGGCCATGGTGGTGATCGATGCGGTGACGCGTTTGTTGCCGGGGGCGTTGGGCGATGACCAGAGTCCGGTGGACGACTCGTTCAGCGAGGGATCGCTCGAATATCCGCACTATACGCGGCCGGCGGAATTTCGCGCCATGAAAGTGCCGCCGGTGCTTTTGTCGGGCAACCACGCGGAAATTGAAAAGTGGCGGCGCGAACAGGCGCGGTTGCGGACGCAGGAGCGGCGGCCGGATTTATTGGACAAAAAGCCGGGCGCCGGGCAGTGAAAGAAAGATTTTATGAACCAGGCATTATTAGACAAAATTGAAACAGAACAGTATCGCAAGGAGACCGGCACTTTCGGCGTCGGCGACTCCGTGCGTGTCCACACCAAAGTGGTGGAAGGCGACAAGGAACGCATCCAGATTTTCTCCGGCGTGGTCATTGGCCGCCGGGGGCACGGGCTGAATTGCACGTTTACCGTCCGCCGCATCAGTTACGGCGAAGGCGTCGAGCGCGTTTTCCCGCTGCACTCGCCGCGTATTGACAAGGTGGAGGTGGAGCGAAAAGGGTCCGTGCGCCGCGCCAAATTGACTTACTTGCGCCAGCGCATCGGCAAGGGCGCCACTTTGGTCAAGGAGAAGGAAGGACGCGCGCCGGCCAAAACACCCGCCGCCGCGCCAGCCGCGCCCGTCGCCAAGGCCGACACCGCCGCCAAATAGCGCGCGACAGCGGTTTGCGGGGGATTGGTGCATCATGATGAAAGCATGCCCAAACAATGAATGTTGTCCCATCCGTCCCATCCGTCCGACTTGTCTGACTCGTCCGACTTGTCCCATTAGTCCCTGGGCCATCGGCTTTCTCCTGGCGCTCTGCATCTCCGCGCCCGCCTTCGCCGCGCCCAAAACGCAAATCCGCCTTTTGCTTTCGGCGGAATCCGCGCGGCCTGGAGACGTCATCTGGGCCGGTCTGGAAATGGACATGCCCCGCCCGTGGCATACGTATTGGCGCAATGGAGGAGATGCCGGCCAGGCGACTGAGATCAAATGGACCCTGCCCCAGGGCGTCACCGCCGGCGAAATCAACTGGCCGATTCCCGACAAAGAAATCGACACCATCGGCGACACCTCTCTTGTCACTTATATTTACACGAATGAAGTGGTTTTGTTGGTTCCCATCACGCTGGACAACTCTTTGCGGGCCGGGCCGTTGACGCTTGCCGCTTCGGCCAAATGGATGGAGTGCTCCGATATTTGCGTGATGGCCGACAAGGAAGTCACCGCCACTCTGGCCATCGGCGACGCAACCAAACCTTCGCCTGACGCGACAGTCATTGCGAATTGGCGCGAAAAAGTTCCGCAGCCGGACACCCACTCCGCCGCCGCGGCTGTTTGGGCCAGCGATCCGCCCAAGGACAATGCGCGCGGGCTGATTATCGAATGGAAGACCAATGCGGCCCCGATCGATTTTTATCCCTATGCCAATACGAATTTTGAAGTGGAGGGAATGACTGACACATTGCCAGGCCCGGCGGGAACGATTCGTCTTCACAAAATTGTCAAGAAGAGCGAAGGCGAATGGCCCAAACAGATTGATGGAATTTTGGTGGGCAGGATTGGTTTTGCCAACCGCTTCGGGCTGGAGGAGCATCTGACCATCCAGTCACCCGCCGCCGCCACAGCGCCGGTGCAGACCGGTTCCCTCCTGGCCATGCTGTTGCTCGCCTTTGTGGGCGGGCTGATTTTGAATGTGATGCCCTGTGTGCTGCCCGTGATCGCATTGAAGGTTTTGGGCTTCGTCAATCAGTCCAAGGAAGAACCGCGGCGCGTGCGGCAGTTGGGCGCGGTCTATGGCCTGGGTGTATTGGTTTCATTCCTGATATTGGCGGGGCTGGCCATCGGGGCGCAACTGGCCGGAGGAGTGGCCAATTGGGGGGATGTCTTTCGCAACCCGCAATTCCAAATCATTATCACCATTTTGATGACACTGATCGCGCTGAATCTGTTCGGCGTCTTTGAAATCACCCTCGGTGGAAAGGCTCTGGGCGCGGCGAGCGAATTGTCGGCGAAGCCAGGCTCACCCGGCGCGTTCTTCAACGGAGTGCTGGCCACTCTTCTGGCGACGCCATGCACGGCGCCGTTTCTTGGC
>Ga0326728_10015269_pt1 | contig 16027 bp, 15 predicted proteins | sample MB3enrmetagenome_FD_207602 | JGI IMG/M metagenome (GOLD analysis project Ga0326728, IMG submission 207602) | Lab enriched peat soil microbial communities from McLean, Ithaca, NY, United States - MB31MN | ecosystem: Environmental > Terrestrial > Soil > Wetlands > Peat | place: USA: New York...
CTAAAACCGAAAGTACTAGATTAAAACACTCATATTAATGCGTATTTTTTTCGACAGCAATGTAGGAAGTGCTTTGTGGAATCGGCAAACAAGACGAGGGTGGAGATCAATTGACCAGGGACCCGGCTCTTTGTGATACTCTTTATAATGAAGAAGGCAACGATATTCGACCTCGACGGGACTCTCGCGGACACAATCGAGGATATTGCCAACGCAGTGAATAGGATGCTCTCGAGGCGAGGCCTCCCCGAGCATAATCTCGCTCGGTACAAGCTTATGGTGGGCGAAGGCTTTCGCAACCTTGTAACGAGGGCCTTACCGGATAACCTTCGCGACGAAAACTACATCGAAGGCGCGCGCGCGGAGGCCTCGGCCGACTACGCTCTTCGCTGTCTCGAGCGCTCGGCCCCCTATCCCGGTATTCGTGAGCTCCTTGCGGCCCTCGCGGCCAAGGGCGTCGCCTTCGCCGTCCTCTCGAACAAGCCCGATGCTCTCACGAAAAAAGTTATTGCAGGCCTCTTCCCGGAGGAGAGCTTCGCCTTTGTCCGCGGGGAAATGGAGGGGTTCCCTCGCAAGCCCGATCCCGCCTCGGCCCTCGATCTCTGCGCCCGCATGGGAGCCTCGCCTGATGAGACTCTGTATCTGGGCGACTCAGGAGTCGACATGAAGACGGCCACGGCGGCGGGCTTCACCGCCCTCGGTGCCCTCTGGGGTTTTCGCGGTGAAAAGGAGCTCTCCGAGGCCGGCGCCGATGCTCTACTCGACAAGCCTCTCGATCTGCTACAATATCTAGATGGAAAGTAAGATATAGGCAACCACGGAACGAAGTCTAGCGAAGCGTTAGGCACGGAGAAAGAGGAAATCACGGAGAGGAAGAATGAAATGGGGGGGATCCTTGGGAATCCCCTACCTGTCATCATTTTCGCTCTCTCCTGTTCTATAGTTTATTCTTCCTCCGTGGTTCCTCTTCGATTCTAAGATAAAGGGAGTACTCCATGGACCGAGATACGATTATAGCCAGGGCGAAGGATTACGTTTCCAAGGAAGGGGATGCGGGATTCAGGGCCGAGGTCGAGGCACTTCTGAAGGCGGAGGACTGGAAGGAGCTCGAGGACCGATTCTATCGCGATCTCGAGTTCGGCACCGGCGGTCTTCGCGGGGTTATAGGCGGCGGCTACAACCGCATGAACAACCTCGTCGTAAGCCGCGCCACCCAAGGCCTCTGCGACTATATAAGGAAGACCGCCCCCAAGAAGAGCCTCTCGGCCTGCATAGCCTACGACTCGCGGCACTATTCGCCCGAGTTCGCCGAGATCACGGCCCGGGTATTCGCAGCCAACGGCATCAAGGCCTATCTCTTCTCGAGCCTTCGGCCCACGCCCGAGCTTTCTTTTGCCATTCGCCAGCTGGGGGCGGATACGGGCATCGTCGTCACCGCGAGCCATAACCCGCCCAAGTACAACGGCTACAAGGCCTACTGGAACGATGGCTCCCAGGTCACTCCTCCCCACGACGTGGGCATCATTGCCATGGTCGAGGCGGTCAAGGAAGTGAAGACCATCTCGAAGGACGAAGCGATCGCGAAGGGCCTCATCAAGACAATCGACAAGGAAGTCGACGAGCCTTTCGTCGCGATGGTGAAATCGAAGCTGCTCCGTCCCGAGCTCATCAAGGAGATGGCCTCGAAGGCGAAGATAGTCTACACGCCCTTGCATGGCACGGGCGCCCTCCACTTCGAGCGCGTCATGAAGGACCTGGGGCTTGCGGTCGCCACCGTGCCCGAGCAGCGCGAACCTGATGGGAATTTCCCCACCGTCGCCTTCCCGAATCCCGAGGAGCCCGCGGCACTGAAGCTCGCCCTCGAGCTCGGGGCCAAGATGAAGGCCGATGTCGTCATGGCCACCGACCCCGACGCCGACAGGCTCGGCATAGCGGTGCCGGACAAGGACGGCAAGTTCGTCCTCGTCACGGGCAACCAGCTCGGGTCCTTGCACGCGGACTACGTCCTCCTCACCCGCAAGGAGCTCGGCCTCCTGCCCAAGAAGAGCGCGACCGTCAAGACCATCGTCACCACCGACCTCCAGGCGCGCATCGCGGAGAAGTATGGCGCGAAGTGCTTCGAGTGCCTGACGGGCTTCAAGTGGATAGCCGACCTCATGCGCCGCTTCGAGACCTCCCAAACCGGATCACCCTACTTCGGCTACGAGTACGTCTACGGCACCGAGGAGAGCTACGGCCACCTCGTCGAGAACGAGGTGCGCGACAAGGACGGCATCTCCGCTGCAGCGATCACCGCCGAGATGACCCTCTATTGGAGATCGAAAGACAAGAGCCTCCTCGACAGGCTCGAGGAGCTCTACCTCGAGTACGGCTACTACGAAGAGAAGAGCGTCAACAAGTATTTCGAGGGAGCCTCGGGCATGGACGTGATGAAGGGCATCATGGCCGGCTACCGCAAGGATCAACCCACAACGCTCGGCGGCATCAAGGTCGAGCGCATTCGCGATATGAAGGAAGGCCTCGAGTGGGCCTCCGGGGGTGCGCGCCCGAAGGCGAGGAACATCGACCTGCCCGAGAGCGACGTGATCCAGTGGCTCCTAGAAGACGGCACCAAGGTGACTGTGCGTCCCTCAGGCACCGAGCCCAAGATCAAGTTCTATATACTCCTGCGCAGCGCCGTCACAGGAGGGGCCGCCGGCCTCCCCGCAGCGCGCACTGTCTCGGAAGCCAAAGCCGCGGCCATCACGGCCGACATCAGGAAAGCGATAGGCGCGTGAGTTTCCTCGCCCTCGATTTCGAGACTACAGGCCTCGACTGCATCATCGGAAGAGTCGTGGAGATAGGGGCCGTCCGATTCGGACTCGGTAAGGAGGGCCCGATCGAGGAGGCCACCATATCCTGCCTCGTCAACCCGAGGATGCCCATCCCCTGGCAGGCCAGAGCTATACATGGGATCTCCGACGAGGATGTAGCGGGCGCGCCGGTCTTCCGCGATGTCGCGAATACGCTCCTCGAACTGGCCAAGGGGGCGATCATCGTCGGCCACAACGTGCGCTTTGACCTCTCCTTCCTCGATGCGGAGCTCCTTCGGTCAGGGCTGCATAGAGAGCCCGCGGAGACGGAGGACACGGTGGCCTTGAGTCGTCGCGCCTTCCCGGGACATTCGAGCTACAAACTCGGCTCTATCGCAGCCGCGCTCGGCATAGAAGCGGGAGAGGCGCACCACGCTCTCGACGACGCACGGGCCTGCATGTGTCTGTACGCGGCATGCAAGGCCCGGTGGGCAGGCGAGGTCTACTCGCCTGCGCCCGTGATGGCGCGACAGCGCTAGCGTCGACACGACTGCGCTACTTGCACATCTTCAGGGCCCCATGTTAGCATATAGTCTACCGATTGGAGGAGCGATCCACATGAGTACTTCCGACGAGGGCTGGGCGGCCCTGTGAAGCGGAGGGAAAGGGGAGGATCGCCGAAGGACGAAGACTTGCCTAAGCTTCGCCTTGGACGTAGAGGCTAATACCCTACGGCTGTCGCGGATCGCAGCCGACGCAGCAAAAGCGTCGGCAGTCCGCGGAGCGCCATCGGAATTCGCCCCTTTCCGCGGCCTATCCATAGGATAGGGATAGTGGATTCCCCTCGGGGCGGATTTCGGGATCTCCATCGGATTGGAGGTCCTTACGTGATCAGCCTTCAATCCGTGGAAGAGAGTAGCCTTCGTTTTTTGGCGGAGCTCTGTTCCACGTACACCCCCGCGGGCCGCGAAGCGGCCCTCCTCCCTCTTTTAGAAGAGCGCCTTCGTGGCCTCGGACCGAAGATCGAAGCCTTCCCATTAAGCGCGGGCAGGGCCAACCTTCTCGCTACGTGGGGAGAGCCGGAGGTCCTCTTCAGTACCCACCTCGACGTTGTGCCCCCCGACCTAGCCTGCCGCTCCAGCTCTAGCGCCGTCGATGCGCGCGGCGCCTGCGATGCGAAGGGGCAGATAGCGGCACAGCTCGGCGCTATCGAGCTCCTTCTCGCGGATGGCGTCCGGGACCTCGCCTGGCTCGGCGTCTCCGGAGAGGAAACGGACTCTATAGGTGCGCAAGCGAGCCTTAAGCTCGCGAGCCGCTTCGCATCCTGCCGCGCGATCATCGTAGGCGAGCCCACCGAATCGAAGCTCGCGACCGGACAGAAAGGCTTTATGCGAGTTCGTCTGACGTGCAAAGGCAAAGCCGCCCACGGCGGCATGCCTGAGCTCGGCCGCAACGCAATACTCGATCTCATGGGCTGGCTCGCGGCCATACGCGCCGCCGAAGGCTCATCGGACAGCGAGCTCGGACGCGAGGCCTGGAACGTCGGCCTCGTGTCGGGAGGTAGGGCGGCCAATGTCGTGCCCGACCTGGCGGAGGCGGAAATAACCTTGCGAACTGTCCCCGGCGGCGCACTCAGAGCCGCGATGGGAAACGCGGCGCCCGAGGGAGCCTCGTTCGAGGTCCTCGTCGACGACCCTTGGTCCTTCTTCGATACGCCCGAGGGTTTTCCGAAGACTTCGGTGCCCTTCGGCTCGGACCTACCCGTCATGCGAGCCCTCGCGCCCGAGGCGGCGGCGATTCTCACGGGCCCCGGAAGCATAAAGGTTGCCCATACGGGCATAGAGCGGCTCACGATCGAAGAGCTCTCGTCTGGCATCGCGCTCTTCCGCGACCTGGGTCTCGCCTACGCGGGGCATAGGCAGGAAGGGCGCAGGGCGGAACGTCAACAAGGAGCGTGAAAATGAAAGGACCCATCATTATGAAGTTCGGCGGCACCTCCGTCGCCGACGCCGATCGTCTGCGGGGCGTCGCCGCTCTCGCCCGGGAGCGGGCCGACGCGGGAGTCCTCCTCGTGCTCTCCGCCTTCTCGGGCGTGACCGACAGCCTCTTCGCCGCGGGCCGCGCGGCGGTAGCGGGAGACGAAAAGGAGGCCCTCGCCCTCCTCGAGAAGATGCTCGGGCGGCACAGGAGCACGGCATCCGAGCTCCTTTCGGTCCCGGCGGACGCATTGCCCGATAGCGTCGAGGCCGCCCTCGCCTCGGCCGAGTCGGACTTGAGCGCGGTGCTCAAGGGAGCTGCCCTCCTGCGCGCCCTGCCCGAACGGAGCATGGACATCCTCTCAGGCCGCGGCGAGCTTCTGTCGACGGCGGTACTCGCCTCCTATATGGGCGTGCCCTGGATCGACGCGCGAACGGTCATGCGCACGGACTCGCGCTTCGGCTGCGCGAAGCCCCAGACCGACGAGATACGCGCTCTCGCTCGGGAGAAAATCCTCCCCTTGACCGGGCCTGGCAAGATTGCGGTCACGCAGGGCTATATCGGAGGCGACGCCTCGGGCGCGCCGACCACCCTCGGACGCGGCGGCTCGGACTACAGCGCGAGCCTCTTCGGGGCGGCACTAGGCGCAACAGAAATCCAGATCTGGACCGACGTCGAGGGAGTCCTCACCTGCGACCCCCGCGTTGTGAAGGCCGCCCGCCCGGTGGAGAGCCTTGGCTACGACGAGGCGGCCGAGCTCGCGGCCTTCGGCGCGAAGGTGCTACATCCATCGACTATACTCCCCGCGGTGGAGCTCGGCATTCCCGTGACCGTGCGCAACAGCATGCTCCCCGAGGGCCGCTTCACGACGATCTCGCGCGAGTCAGCCTCAGGCCAGGGCGTTACCGCCCTCGCCTCGCGCGCTCCGGTCACGGTCATCACCGTGCGCACGCCGCGTATGCTCGGCGGCTCGGGTTTCCTCGCGAGCATCTTCGAGGCCTTCGGACGGCGCGGCGTAAGCGTCGATCTCGTGTCCACCTCGGAGGTGAGCGTCTCCGTCACCGTCGATGGCAAGCAAGTGGTCGACGAGCTCGTTGCGGACCTCGCGGAGTTTGGCGAGGTGAGGGTCGAGCGCGATCGGGCGGTCGTCGCCCTGGTCGGCGAGCGGCTCCTGAAGACTCCCGGCGTACCGGGGAAAGCCCTGGCCGCGCTCGAGGACATAGACGTCGAGATGATCAGCTTAGGATCGAACGAGATCAACTTGAGCCTCGTGATCGAGCGTGGCCAGGCGGCAGAGGCGCAGCGCCGCCTCCACGCCGCCTTCTTCGAGTAGATAGGGAGGCCACATGAAAATTGGAGTATTCGGAAAGGGCAGACTCGGGAGCGCTGTCGCCTCCCTCGCGGAGAAAGAGAGCCTCGAGCTCGCCTGGATAGTCGACAAGGGAGAAGAGCCGACGGAAAAAGTAGATGCGGTCCTCGATGCAAGTACCGCCTCCGCGGTGGGAGAGCACATCGAGTGGGCCCTCGAGACGGGGACCGACATCGTGATAGCCGCGACGGGATGGGACGACTCGATCCTCCTTCCTCTGCGCGATCAAGGGACGCGGATAGGCGCTATGGCGTCGCCAAACTTCTCGTTGTCAGTGGCCTTCATGCGCCGCGCCGCCGTCGCCCTCGGGCGCTTCGCGGCGATCGAGAAGGAATCGAGCCTCGCGATAGTCGAGCGGCACCACGCCGCCAAGGCCGACGCCCCGAGCGGCACGGCCAAGCTCCTCGCGGAAGCGCTCGCCCAGGGATGCCCCAGCTACTCGGGCTGGAACATGGGACGCGCGGAGGAAGGCAAGGTCAACATAGCGAGCCTGCGCATAGGCGCCGAGGTCGGCTACCACGAAATCAGGCTCGAGACCGGATCCGACACGATCGTGCTCTCGCACGAGGCCTATAGCCGCGAGATCTTCGCGAAAGGAGCCCTCGTGGCCTTGCGATGGATATATGGCAAGAAGGGCCTATTCACATTCGACGACCTGGCGGCCGAGCTCATCGACCCCCTCTTCGCGTAAAGGAGGACGACATGGACCTGAACAAACTGAAGGGCCTGGGTATAGCCCTGGCGACACCGTTCAAGAACCCGGGCCCAGGAGACTTCGGCGCGGGAGAATTGGATATGGTCGCATTCCGCGAACTCGTCCGCCGCATGGTCGGAGGCGGTGCGGACTTCCTCGTCGTCCTCGGATCGACGGGCGAGGCGGCCACCGTCACCCCGGCGGAGCGCGATGTCCTGGTCGCAGCGACGCGCGATGAGGCGAAGGGACTGCCGGTGATCGTCGGCGCGGGTTCCAACTCGACGGCCCAGGCCTGCGAGCTCGCCGCGCGTTCGAAGGCCTCGGGAGTCGACGGCATCCTTGTCGTCACGCCCTATTATAACAAGCCTCAAGCCGCGGGCCTCGAGGCGCACTATCGCGCCGTGGCGGCGGCGGCCCCGGGCCTGCCCATCATCGTCTACAACGTGCCGGGCCGTACGGGGCTGAACCTTTTGCCGAAGGACCTCGAGCGGCTCTGGGCCATACCCGAAGTCGTCGCGGTTAAGGAGTCATCGGGTAACCTCGCGCAGATAGGAGAGATACTCCGGACCATTCCGAAGGGCAAGCTCCTCTTCTCCGGCGACGACGCACTCGCCCTGCCGGCAATAGCCCTCGGGGCCTCGGGCCTCATCTCGGTGCTGGGCAACATCCTGCCGGCGCAGACTAAAGCCCTCGTGGACGCAGCTCTCGCAGGGAGAAGGGACGAGGCGAAAGAGCTCCACGCGCGGCTCCTGCCTGTGATCGACGCCCTCTTCCTCGAGTCGAACCCTGCGCCTCTCAAGACAGCTCTCTCCGTCGCGGGTTACTGCTCGAGCGCGGTGCGCCTGCCCTTGGCGAACGCCTCGGAGGCCACGAGAGAGCGCTTCGCCCAGATACTGCCCGACTTCGGTCTCGGCGCCGCTGGAAAGGGGAAGCGCTAGATGGACCTCGACAAGCTCGAAGCTTTCTACTCTCGCCCCATAGAGGCCATCCTTGCCGATCCCGCTCTGCCCGAGTGCCGCGAGGCACTCCTCGTGGCACTCGAGTCCGGCCTCGTCCGCGCCGCCTCTCGCGCATCGGGTGGTGTTTGGTCGGCCAATGCCTGGGTCAAGCTCGCGATACTCGCGGGCTTCAGATCGACCACCATGATCGAATATGCGGACAGCCCCTTCGCCTCGATCGACAAGACCGCCTTCCCCCCCCGCCGCTTCGGTCTCGAGGACGGGGTGCGGCTCGTGCCGGGAGGCAGCGCGGTGCGCCGCGGCGCCCACGTCGAGCCCGGCGTCGTTGTCATGCCGCCTGCTTACGTCAACGTAGGCGCCTGGGTCGGCTCGGGCACGATGATCGACAGCCACGCCCTCGTCGGCTCTTGCGCGCAGATAGGAACGCGAGTGCACCTCTCCGCGGCCGCCCAGATAGGCGGCGTCCTCGAGCCCGCGGGGGCGCGGCCGGTCGTCGTCGAGGACGACTGCTTCGTCGGCGGGCTCTGCGGTCTCTTCGAGGGCGTGGTCGTCCGCTCCCGGGCGGTCCTCGCCACGGGCACTGTCATCACCGCCTCGACGACGATCTACGATCTCGTGAACGGCGCCGAGCTGCACGGCGAGGTGCCCGAGGGCGCTGTCGTCGTCCCTGGCTCGCGGCCCGCGGGCGGCGAATACGCGAAGGCGCACAGCATCTCGTTGTACGCGCCCTGCATCGTGAAGTACCGCGACGGCAAGACCGACGCGGCGACCGTCCTCGAGTCGGCGCTCAGGTGAATGTCGCCATGAAGCGCGCATCTCGACTCTCAGGCCTAGGCCTCTCGCCTATACGCGCGATGAATGTTGGCGCACCGGCCGGCTGCGTGAGCCTCGGCTTGGGCGAGCCCACCTGGAACCTGCCCGAGCCGGGCAGGCGAGCGCTCGCCCTAAGCGCAGGCCCTTGCTCCTACGGCCCTAACGCAGGGCTCCCCGGGCTCCGGTCGGCCATAGCGTCGTTCTACGGCATTGCGGAAGAACGCGTGATGGCGAGCTCGGGCAGCCAGGGCGCCCTCTTCGCCCTCTTCATGGCCTACCTCGAAGCTGGGGACGAAGTGCTCGTGCCGGACCCCGGCTTCCTCGCCTATCCGACGCTCGCTCGCCTCGCGGGGGCCGAGGCCGTACCCTACCCCCTCGCCCCGGACGGCAGTCTCGACGAACGCGCCTTTTCCTTGGTCCTCGAGTCCCATCCGCGGACTGCCGCCGCAATCGTGAACAATCCGTCCAACCCGATGGGAGGCGGCGCGAGCGCGGCTGCCCTCGTCGCGGTGGCCGCCGCATGCGAGGAGCGCGGCATTCTCCTCGTCTCGGACGAAGTCTACCGCGAACTCTACCTCGGGGAGCGGCCGAAGAGCCTCGCCGAGGTCTCCGACTACGGCATCGTGACAAGCTCGGTGAGCAAGGCCTGGGGCGCTCCGGGCCTCCGCGTAGGCTGGGCCCTCGGGGACCCCGGGATGCTCGAGGCTGCCCGGCTCGTGCACAACAGCATGGTCTCTTGCGTCCCCAGGCCCTCGCAGGAAGCCGCCCGCGCGCTCATCGAGGACTCGGGCTCGATACTAGTTGCCGCCCGAGCCGAGCTTGCGCGTAGGTGGGAGACCCTCGCGGGAGCGCTCAAGGCCGAGCTCGGCATAGTCGCCGAGAAGCCCGCGGGCGCTTTCTACTACTGGCTTCGCCTGCCCGAACTCTCGGGCGACGATGTGCGCTTCTGCCTGCGCGCCCGCGACGAAGGCATGGTGATCCTGATACCCGGCAGCGTCTTCGGCGCTCGGGGCCGGGGCTACGCGCGCTTAAGCTATGCAGCCTCGCCCGACGATCTGCGGGAAGGCCTACGCCGGCTCGCCCAGTTTTGGAGGAAAGCATGAGCCTATTCGCCTTCAGCGAAGACGAAGCTCTCGCCATAGCATCGGCGAAGGCACTGCCCTGTTTCGCTTATCGTCTCGACATGGCGCGCGAGCGCTACACAAAACTGCGTGCGGCCTTGCCTGATCGCGTCATCCTCGCCTACGCGGTCAAGGCCAACCCGGGCCGCCCCCTCGTCTCGGCCTTCTCGGCCCTCGGGGCATCTTTCGACTCCGCCTCGATTGGAGAACTCAAGCTTCTGAGTTCGCTGTCGGTGAGCGGCTCGCGCATTCTCTTCGCAGGCCCCGGCAAATCAGCCGAGGAGCTCGAGCTCGCCCTCGCGATGGGCGCGCGCATCGAGGTCGACGGCATCGAGGACCTCGAGCGCATCGAGGAGCTCCTCGAAAGGCGCGCGGCCACCGCTACCGCGACCACCGCTACAGCGGTGAGTCTCCGCGTCCACCCCGCCTCAGGCGTGGCGGAGGGTTCGAGGATAATCGGAGGGTCCGGCCCCTCGGCCTTCGGTGTCGACGAGGAAGAGCTTGCCCCTTTCTTGCGCGAGGCGCAGTGCTTTAAACGAGTCCGCATTACAGGCCTCCAAGTCTTCGCCGCAAGCAATGAGAAAAACGCCCGGCGGCTCCTCGAGAACCACCGAGCCGCCTTCGCCATAGGGAAGGCCCTGCAGCGCGAGCTCGGCCTGGCGCTCGACCTCATCGACTTAGGCGGGGGCCTCGGCATCCCCTACGCGGAGGGAGAGGCTGAGCTCGACATCGGCGCCTTCGGCTCGGGCCTGGGCGAGCTGCTCTCGGAGAACGCCTGGTTCTCCGGACGAATCGTCGTGGAACCTGGGCGCTATCTCGCGGGGCCCGAGGGCGTCTATCTCGCGCGCGTTATACGAACGAAGGCGAGCCGGGGCACTAACTTCGCCATCCTCGAAGGAGGTCTCAACCATCTTCTCCGGCCTCTCCTCACGGGAAGCCCCTTCCCCGCGATCGCGCCTGGCGTCCGAGGAGAGCTTCGGGCGACGAGTCTAGCGGGGCCCCTGTGCACCTCCCTCGACCGCCTCGGCGATGTGCCGCTCCCTCCCCTCAAGGCCGGCGACCTCGTCATGCTCGGGCAAGCCGGCGCCTATGGCTTCACCGAATCGATGGCTCCCTTCCTGAGCCATCCGGTCGCCGCGGAATATTGGTACGAGGAAGCGCCTCGTCGTGCTTTGTGAAGCCGTCCTGGAAATCGACCGGGGGCGGCGTATACTATGATAGTATTCGCGCTCAAGCACGAGGAGGATTCATGAAGAAAATTATCGCTGTCGGGACGCTTGCCCTGGCGATCGCCGCAGGTTCCTTCGCCCAGACAACGCTCGACTCTTTCAAGTCGACCTTCACTTCACTGGCTGGCTCCATGGCTACGAGCCTAGCAGCCGACTCCACGCTAGGATCCAACTGGTCCGACGCGTACATCGGTTCCTTCCCCAACTTCGGCGTAGGCATCACGACCGGTGCCATCTTCACCGGCTCAGGCAGCGCCCCCAACCTCTCGTCCCTGGGCGTCAGCGGCGTCCCTTCATGGCTGTCGTCCATAGGCCTGCCCGTCCCCGCCCTCGGCGGCAGCTTCAAGATCGGCATCCCCTTCCTGCCCATCGACGTCGGCGTACGGGGCATGTATGTGCCCGCCTCTCTCACGAACAGTCTTATGGGCTCGTCAGGAGTGAACGCGAGCTTCGCGAGTTTCGGCCTGCAAGTGCGCTATGCCATCATCAAGCAGGACTTGATCCTGCCCAATCTGAGCATCGGAGCCGCGTACAACTACCAGCAAGGGAACCTCTCGGCACCGATCGGGTCGAGCCAAAGCTACACTGTTCAGACCGGCCCAACGACCACTACCACAATCACCGCCAGCAATCCCAGACTCGCCATCAACTGGACGGGCAACAGCTTCGACTTCACCACCCAGGTGAGCAAGCAGATACTCTTCATTACTCCCTATCTCGGCGTAGGTGCGAGCTTCGGCACGAGCACAGTATCGGGCGGCGTCAACTCGACGATCACGACCAACTACCCGAGCGGCGTCTCCGCCCTCAACAACTACCTGACCTCGCATGGTGGCCCGACGGTCGACCCCAGCCAGGGAATCACCTATTCGGTCAGCGTGAATGATCCCCTCTATCGCGTCTATGGCGGATTCTCGCTGCAACTCGTCGTCGTAGATTTTGACATCCAGGTGATCTACCTCCCGTTTAACAACGGGGAGCTCGGCGCCGCTCTCACGACCCGCATTCAGATTTAAGGCTGTCTGATCTTCGCGATATGAGCGAGAGGGAAACCTTTTAAAAGGTTTCCCTCTCGCGCTCTCTTCCCAATATCCCCTTGATCAAGGAAAGGACCTTTGTTATATTGAGCGTCGCCTTGGGGAATTAGCTCATTTGGTAGAGCGATAGGTTCGCAATCTATAGGTAGGGGGTTCGAATCCCCCATTCTCCACAATTACTTGCGTTTCGACAGACCCCCTAAAAGTACACTGTGACTTAACACTGTGACTTTTCAGGGGGTTCGTTTATGGTTAAGCCTCTTCCTTCGGACGAGTTCTTTACATTCACGCTCTTCAAGCGGACTGCCGTGGATGTGGCGCGGTTAGTCGCGGAGCCGGAAGCGCCGCCCCGGAGCACGCGAGACATCGAGTTAGCGCAGATAATCCAGCCAAGGCTTCTGCAGATCGATCATGCGATCGAGCATCGCCCTGAGACCAGAGGCCCTATGGACCACAGGATTGGCGAGAAGGGCTTGGATCGCCAAGTTCTTCTTCTTGTGGAGGACGGTCTCGGCGATAAGGTCGTAGACGCCGCAATACTCTCTAAGGAGGGCCAGATAACCTTTGGTAGCGCCTTGCACAGGGATGCCCTCGATACCGCCCTTTGACACCATCGCGGGGACCTCCACCGCGATCCAGGACGGCAGGTCGGGGAGAAGGCCGCTGTTGGGAAGATTAACCGCCGCTTCCTCGTATTTAAGATCGCCAAGTATACCCTCGATGATGGGGATGACCCGCTCTGAGACTTTGAGGATGATCTCGCGGCGCGACTCTTGGGAGAGCATGACCTTGTAAAAATCGTAAAAATCGAGAATGCCCCGATGGTCGACTATATCGTGGGCCCAGCCCAGGTACTCGCCGAAGTGGGAATCGGTCGTGATCGGCAAGAGTCCGTAATTCTCGAGCATGAACTTGATGAGCTTTCGGTCTGCCCATTGGTAATGACTTATCGCCCCGCCCTCCCCCTTATGGAAGGACTCGAAGGAATCCATCTTCCCCGTAGCCCTGTATTCGTCGTATAAATCGCTATAGCCGGGCTCGTTTACGAAGTAGGACGCGGCTTTTGCTCTCACGTCCGGATACAGGTCGCGGCCGTCCCGCCTATCCTTGATCTCCAGAGCACAGCTGAAGTGGTTGAGTCCCGCAGCGCGGAACTTGATGTCGCCCTGGGCCAGCCCAAGAATGCCCGGCAGCCAGCGCGAGAGCCACCCGATCTCGTGGCACATGCCGATGAATTTCGCCTGGGGAAAGGCACGAAACACCGTGGTGCAGATCGCCGTCATCGGGTTGGAGAAGTTGAAAATGTAGGCCTCGGGGCAGACCTCCATTGCGTCACGCACGATGTCGAGGATAGGCGGCACGATACGTAAAGCATGGAATATCCCGCCCGGGCCTCCGTTCTCGCCGTAGACTTGGGGAATGCCATACTGCAGGGGCACCTTCCAGTCATCGTCCCAGAGCTTGAAGCGACTGCCGACCTCGATCGAGGAGATAATGAAATCTGCGCCCTTGAAGGCCTCTATCCGATCGGTCGTCGCCACAATTCGGTTCGAAAGCTTGTGCGCTGCGGCGAAATCCTGTGCGGTCTTGAGCGTCGCGCCGAGGGTCTGGACATCGATGTCGTGCAGGGCGATCTCGCAGTCCGCCAAAGCCTTGCTGGAAAAAACGTCCCCCAAGGTACCGCAGCCAAACTGCATGCTGCCAGCACCGACCAAAACGATCTTCATAAGAAGCCTCCGAAGCTGTTACTTTATCGCTCCCTCGATCATGCCCTTGATGACGTAGCGCTGGGCGAAGAGATAGAGGACGATGACCGGGAGCATCGCTATGAGCGTCGAGGTAAGGATGAGGTCCCACTGCTTTAGATAGGCACCCGCGAAAGCGGTCACCGCGACCGGCAAGGTCTGCACTGCGCCGTTCGAACCGAGCATCAGGAGGGGCAGCAGGTAATCATTCCAGATCCAAATGCCATTGAGGATGAGGACGGTGATGATTATGGGTTGTAAGAGCGGGAATACTATAGCGAAGAAAGTCCGAGCTTCGCTGCAACCGTCGATCGTAGCCGACTCTTCGAGCTCGTAGGGGATGTTCTTGATGAATCCGTGGAAGATGAAGATGGAGAGAGAGCATCCAAATCCAAGATAGGCGAAGACTATGCCGGGAATCGACTGCAGCAGCCGCACATGAATGAAGTCTCCCACCACGCGCATCCAGCGCACCAGGGGGAACATGAGGACTTGGAAAGGGATCACCATCGCGGCGACGAAGGCGAAGAATAGGAAGGAGGCCCACGCCGCGCGCGAGCGCACGAGGGCCCATGCGCACATCGACGAAAAAAGGACGATGACCGCAAGTGAAAAGACCGTGATCAGCGTACTGTCGAGAAAGGCGTTGGCATAGTGGACAGTATGGTTGTTGAAGATAAGATCCACATTGATCAGGAGCTGGCCCCAATTGCTGGGCAAGGCGAGGGCGTCGAAGATTATATCCTTCGAGGTCTTCGCGGAGTTGATGAGGACCATGGCAAAGGGGATCAGGAATACGGCGGTGAGGATGGCGACGAGGAGCTCGGCTAGGATTCGGAGCCCATGACAGCGCTTATTCACATCTCCACCTCCTTCCTCTTGTTTGTCGCGACCTGGATGAGCGATACGATGGCGACGAAAAGGACGACGGCCTTCGCCTGGGCCTCCGCCATGCGGTTCGCCTGGGCCGTGTTGAAAATGTCCATCGCGAGCAGTTGGCTGGCCATCACCGGCTGGTCGAGGAAGCGGATCGCCGGCCCGCCCCTGGTCCGGGTGAAGTTCATATCGTATTGCTTAAACGACGTGGTGAGGGTCAGGAAGAGCGAAATAGTGAAAGCATTGGCCATCATCGGTATGAGGATCCGGGTTACGCGCTTGAAGTAGCTGGCCCCGTCCATCTTTGCGGCCTCCATGAGCGATGCGGGGATCCCCTGGATGCCGCTATGAAGATGAGCATGATATAACCCGCGTATTGCCAGGTATTGACGATAGACATGGCCCAAATGACGGAATCGGCACGGCTCAAGAACGACGTTTGGAGGAAGGGGATCGCGAGGGCCTTGCCGAACGCGGACAGGCTGCTATTAAAGAGGAATTGCCAGATATATCCCAGTACGATACCGCCGATGAGGTAGGGGGCGAAAAATCCCGCGCGGTAGAAATTGCGGAAGCGGAGGTTGCTCGTGACGATGAGGGCAAGAGCGAAGCCTACCACATTGACTAGGATCACGTTGATCACCGTATAGGCAACGGTGACAAGGAAGGAATAGGTGAATCCCGGCTGGGTGAAGACCCTTCCGAAATGCAGGAAGCCGACGAAATTGATCGACTCGGAGACGCCGTTCCAGTCGGTCATCGAGAAGTACAGGCCAAAGACGAAGGGTATCAAAATGACCATCACGAAGGCGAATACGCAGGGCAGGACGAAGAAGAACTTTGTCAGGCTGGGATGACGCATCGCTCGACCTTTATTTGATGCCGGGCCTCGAGGCCGCTTTGCAGCTATCGATGCCGGCGAATGCGGTGACGCTGGCCGCCCCTCCGGGGGAAGGGCGGCTAGCGACTCACATAGTGGGGAGGTTGGCTACGGCTTTCTTCATATCCGCAACGAACTGGTCGATATTGTCCGGATTCTGGGCGAAGAGATCGAAGATCGGGCCGAAGACGTTCTGTCCGGCGCCATCAGGCAACATTCCGAAGAATACGCCATAGTTCCCGCCCTTGGCGTTGGCAGCCATGAGCGCCTGGCTAAGCTGCCCCTTGGGCTGGAGCTTGACCGACTTGAAAGCGGGGATCATGCCAGCCTGGTTGACCATGTTGTCCTGCCCTTCGGGGGTCCTAGCGATGGAGGCGAGGAAGGCTTTGGCCTCGGCCGCGTTGGGGCTCTTCGGGTTCACGCAGTACCAGCTGGGGGCGAAGAGATAGAGGCCCTTCTCCGCTGTGTCCAGGAAGGCGTGGGGAGCGTAGCCCATCTTGAAGGTCACGCCGAGCTGCTTGAGATTGGGATCTAC
>Ga0326728_10015270_pt1 | contig 16023 bp, 7 predicted proteins | sample MB3enrmetagenome_FD_207602 | JGI IMG/M metagenome (GOLD analysis project Ga0326728, IMG submission 207602) | Lab enriched peat soil microbial communities from McLean, Ithaca, NY, United States - MB31MN | ecosystem: Environmental > Terrestrial > Soil > Wetlands > Peat | place: USA: New York...
TAAGGGGAATATCGGCGTATGGTCCAGAAGCACAAGGCCTTCGGAGCCGCCCCAGCTTGAGGACGGCGGAATGAATTTGCCATGAATTCAGAACAACGAATCACCCTTCCGCGGGAAGCGTACCGGCTGGAAGAGATCAACCTTCCCCCAGACCTCGCAAATCTGCTGGCCGGCAAGGTCATCACTGCCGAGGTGGACCCGGAACTAGAGCCTGGGATTAGGCAATTCGACATGGCCTGCCTGCCGCAGGAACTGCCGTTCCTGATCGATCCACAGGGGAACGTCTGGAATGATTATTGGCCCATGCGGGTCTCGTTCTTGGACCCCCAGGGCGAGAAATGGCGGATTCCACGGCATTGGTTGACCCAACGGGCTTCGCCACCCAAGGAGGAGGCACCCTATGAGGTGACCCGGGAGATAACCTGGACGGAAGAACTGCATTTGCCTTCCTGGTGGGATCTTTGGGACATCAACATCACGCTCGGCGAGGTGTGGAAGGTCGGGGGCAAGCCGAACCTGATCGAAGTATGCGCTGCACCTCACCGGCAAGTTCAAGTGTTCTGGCGAGATTCCACCGGCAAGGCATGGCGGATGCCGCACGACTGGCGCAGACGGCGAATCCAGCTTCCGGCTTACGACCTGCTACTGGAGAACGGTGTTCCTCCGGATGTGGCCGAGGAATTTGCCGGCAAGTCGGTCAGCGTGAACTACCATCCGGGATCGCTCTGCTGCCTGCCAGATGGATATCGCTTCCGCGATGGCCACAGCGGAAGGTGGCCTGTTCGGGCAATTGATTGTCTTCTGCTCGGATATGGCGATCGGGACGAACGGCTCGCGTAAGGACTGCTATCGGAGGGACCCGGCCGCGGCCCACTTTTGCGAGGAGGAACATACAATGGCGCGACTGCTGATTATCGATGACGAAGAATCTCTTTGCCGGGTATTGAAAATCGCCTTTCGCAAGCAGGGCCATTTGGTGGAAACGGCCTCAAGCGGCCAAGCCGCCAAGAAGAAGATTGAGTCACAGGTCTTCGACCTGATCATCTCCGATATCCGCATGCCTGACCTGACGGGTATCGATTTGTTGGAGTACGCCCACAAGACCCACAACCTCGCGCCATTCATTCTGATCACCGCCGTGCCCACAATGTCCACGGCCATTCAAGCCGTTAACCTGGGAGCTTACCGCTACATCATCAAGACCGACACCCTGGTCGAAGAACTCAGCTTGACGGTGGAACGTGCGCTGGAGGAGTTGACATTGCGCGAAGGGAATATTCGCCTCCCCCTGCGCTGACCATACCCGCCAGTTCTCACTCGTTCCGTTCAATCTTGCCACCGCACCCGATCGCGCCTAGATTGATCGCATGTCCAGGTTGTGGCGTGCAGTCCCTTATGACCTGGACATCTTCGTTACGGTGGCTTTCCTTGCCGTAGGGCTCATCTCCAACCAGCGGTCGACATGGGCACGGGTAGCACCCAGTTTTCTGGCCGAATTAGCACAGTGCATTATTAAGTTGTATACTTGCGGCCGACTGAGGACTTCTGCGAGAAGGTCCGCAGGCTGGACGTCTTCACCGAAGCTTATGAACCCAAAGGAGGTGGTGACCTTGGCTAACAGAACTCCCCTTGGATTTGAATTAAAGTTCCGGGCTTCGGCCGACCGCAGCCAGGTTTGTCCATTTAGGCCTAAACGCACATTGGGGCGGTCGGCGCAACGCTGGAGGTGATCGTTGGAGGTTCTTCTCCGAGATCTCGAAACTTGGTTCGCAGCGAAGCGGGAGCACCTCACGGCCTTTGCCAGATATGACAGCCGACTTGAGGGTTGGTTCAAGGCAGAGTTGCTTGTGCTCTTTAGCCGCCTTGTCACATCGGGAACACTCGAACACTTCGAGCGCGAGGCGAATATTCTGTCGTCGGAAAAGGGACGACGGACACAGGTCGACTTCCGATTACGTCTGGACGGTCAGACCCATCTTTGCGAACTGAAGGCTCTGTGCATCAGTCAGGCGGGTGGTACACCTCGAAACCTTCATTTCTATTTCCGGGACGACCACGTCGGGCTTCTCAAGGACTTCCGCAAGCTCGACTCGCTTGAGGACTCAAACAAGTGGGTGTTGGCGTTCGTCTATCCGCCTCTTGAACCGCGTGCGTGGAGTCAGCAAGTGAGCTCGCTTCCGCCTGACTTGAGACATTGGCGGCCTATTACTAGCGCAGATCATGCCAATGAAGCACTGTTCATTTCATTGTGGCGGGCAGAGGCTGGCCTGAGCCACCCGGCGCGCTGAAGCAAGCACGCTAACAATGCCACTCCAGGCGACGAGGAAGGCCACACCTCAGCCGTAAAGCTGGCGGCGACACGAATGGCATGATGAAAGACACTCAAGTGCGACCTAGGCCGCGCACGGACCCGGCAAAGAAGGAATAATCGAGGGGAATCCTGCAACCACATGACCAACGAGACTTTCAAAGACATCGAAAAACTTGAATCTGACCTCTGGGGGGCGGCGGACAACCTCCGCGCCAACTCCAAACTGACTTCCAGCGATTACTTCATGCCGGTGCTGGGCATCATCTTCCTCCGGCATGCGACGAACCGATTCGAAGCTGCGCAGCGGCAGATCGAAGCCGACCAGGCGAGCGGCAAAATGCCAAAACGCAAGGTGCGCTCGGAGGACTACATCGCCCGCCGCTCGCTGTACCTGCCGGAGGAGTCCCGCTATGAATGGATCATGCAGCAAGCCGCGCTGGGCGTATCGGACCTGCCTAAATCCGTGAGCGACGCCATGAGCGCCATCGAGGCCGAATTCGAGCCGCTAAACGGTGTCCTTCCCAAAGATTATGGCATCTTCGAGCCTAAGGTGCTCGAAGACCTCTTGCGCCTGTTCAACAGCGACCAGGTCAAGCAGGCGACAGGCGACGTCTTTGGTCGCATATATGAATACTTCCTTTCCAAGTTCTCCATCCAGAAGGCCCACGATAACGGAGAGTTCTTCACGCCCTCTTCGCTGGTGCAAATGATTGTAAATGTGATCGAACCGGACCACGGCACGGTATTTGACCCGGCTTGCGGCTCAGGCGGGATGTTCGTGCAGTCTAGCCACTTCATCGAGCGCGAGGGCGGCGACACGGCGAAGAAAGTGGTATTTTACGGCCAGGAAAAGAACCGCGACACTATCCGCATTGCCAAGATGAACCTTGCGGTACACGGCCTGGAAGGAAAGATCGCCGAGGCCATCACCTACTACCAGGACGAGCACAACCTGGGCCCCAGCGAAAGGATGCAGCCCGGACGCTGCGACTTCGTGATGGCCAATCCACCCTTCAATGTCGATCTAGTCGACGCTGAACGCATCAAAAGCGACCCGCGTCTTCCCTTCGCGTTGCCCGGTGTGAACAACGACAAGAGGGTCAGCAACGGCAACTATCTGTGGATTTCCTACTTCTGGAGTTATCTGAATGAGAAGGGGCGCGCCGGCTTCGTGATGTCGTCGCAAGCATCGAGCGCCGGGCACGGGGAGAAAGACGTGCGCCGGAAGATTGTGGAGACGGGCGACGTGGACGTAATGATCTCCATCCGCTCTAACTTCTTCTACACCCGCACGGTCCCCTGCGAACTGTGGCACTTTGACCGTGGCAAACCCGCCAATCGCAAGGACAAGGTGTTGATGATTGACGCGCGCAACGTTTACCGCAAGGTGACACGCAAGATCTACGATTTCTCGCCAGAGCAAATGCAAAACCTCGCGGCAATTGTGTGGCTCTATCGAGGGCAGGGCCGGCGTTTCCTGGAACTTGTGAGGGACTACCTCGGTCGGGTCTGCACCGAGAGTCAGAAAGTGCCAGCCGCGCTCACGACCTTCGAAAACACTCTCACCGACCTGCGCGGGCGGTTCGATGCGCTCGCCGACGCGGTGGCAAAGCACATGGCGCTCGACGCCGAGAAGAAGCAGGCGATCGCCACCGTTGTGACTGAACTCCGCGAGGCGGACGCGCTTTATAAGGCCGACACAAGGAAGGTTTCCGCCAGCATCGATGCCTTCGACCAGAAATATTGTGGCTCGCTGCCTGGCGAGAACGAAACCCAACACAGAGCGCGAAACGAGTTCAACCCTGTTGCAGAGGCAATCCGCGGTCTCATCAAGCAATTGGACCTGCTGTACAAGCTCGCTGGGCGCGTGGCCGATGTGGGCTCCGAGCTAATGGGGGAGGAGGTCATTTCTGCCGCCTACGACCGCCGTGCCGGGGGCCGGCTGGTGAAACAGCTCGATGAGGAACGCAAAGCCGCCGTAGAACAGTTGCACCACGCCGTTCATTTCCATCGCCAGGTGGCGTGGCTGCAGGAGCACTTTCCCAAGGCGGAGCTTCAGGCTGTGCCGGGCCTCGTGAAGCTGGTCGAGCGCAAGGACATCGAGGCTGCTGATTGGAGCCTGTCGCCGGGCCGCTACGTCGGCGTGCGCCCGCCTGAGGAAGACGAAAACTTCGATTACGAACAGACGCTACGTGACATTCACACTGAGCTGGCCGACCTGAACAAGGAAGCCGCTGAACTCGCTGTGAAGATTCAGGAAAATTTCGAGGAGCTCGGAGCATGAAGTGGACTAAGAAGCCTTTAGCCGAGGTAGCGGACTTCTGCTTGGGAAAGATGTTGGATGATAAGAAGAACCGAGGGGAACCGCTACCTTACCTTGCCAATGTCAATGTGCGCTGGGGGGAATTCGATCTTGAAAATCTCCGCGAGATGCGGTTCGAGTATGACGAGATGGATCGATATGGTCTGAAGTACGGCGACATCGTGATGTGTGAAGGAGGCGAACCAGGGCGATGCGCAATTTGGAAAGAGCCAGTGCCAGGAATGATGATTCAAAAGGCCCTCCATCGCATTCGTCCGCACAGCTGTCTTGATCATCGGTTCTTGTTCTACTCGTTCTTTCACAAGGGGAAGATTGGGAGCTTTGGCCCCCTCTTTACGGGTGCCACCATTAAACACCTTCCCCGTGAAAAGCTGGCAAAGATTGAGATTGAATTCCCGCCACCTGAAATTCAGCGTCGCATCGCCGACATCCTCTCTGCATACGACGACCTTATCGAGAACAACCGGCGGCGAATGGCGTTGTTGGAAGAGGAGGCGCGGCAGCTCTACCGCGACTGGTTCGTCCGCCTTCGGTTCCCCGGCCACGAACACGTGCCGATTAACAACGGCGTGCCGAAAGGGTGGGAACACGTCCCCACCCCTGAAGCAGTTCACGTTAATCCGCCGAGTCAGCTTTCGGACGACGCCGAGCATTGGTTCGTCGAGATGGCTGATCTGCCGACCGGAAATATGGTCATACAGCGAGCAGTTAAGAGAGAAGGGCGGTCCGGAAGCAAATTCAAGAATGGAGACACGCTTTTTGCGCGTATCACACCATGCTTGGAAAATGGAAAGACCGCCTTCGTGGACTTTTTGGAAGACGGTGAAGTAGCGCGCGGTTCCACCGAGTTCATTGTTCTTCGGTCTAAGCGCCTTACGCCAGAATTCGTCTACTGCCTCGCCCGCACCTATGCGTTTCGTGAGAATGCGATCAAGAGCATGGTTGGTTCCTCGGGACGCCAGCGCGTTCAGGAGAGTTGCTTTGACAAGTTTCTAGTCCTGGTCCCCCCGACCACCATCCTCGGAGTGTTCACTGAGTGCGTAAGGCCCATTTTTACGCAGACCCGGGTGCTGCACGCGATGAGCCGAAAGCTGGGGGCCGCTCGCGACCTATTGTTACCGCGCTTGATGAGTGGCGAGATTGCGGTGTGACGGGATACTACCATGATCACCGACATAAACAGCGAAGACCGATTGGTCCAAAAAACCTTCGCGGAACACCTTGAGCAGGTACTCGGCTGGGGTAGTATCTACGCTTACAACACCGAGACGTTCGGGCCAACCGGTACATTGGGACGTGCGTCTGAGCGCGACGTGGTTTTGGTGCGGGACCTGCGCGCGGCGCTCAAAAAGCTAAACACTGATATACCAGAGTCCGCCCTTGAACAGGCCGTTGACAAGCTGACCCGAATCGATTTCGCCCGCTCCCTCCTCCAGCACAACCGCGAATTTTATGGTTTCATCCGGGATGGCGTTCCAGTGGAGTGGCGCGACGCCTCGGGCCAGACGCGACACGCGCGGGCGCGGGTCATCGATTTCCGTAACGTCAGCAACAATCGTTTTCTGGCCGTCCGCGAGTTGAAAATCCAAGGCACCCGCGTCCCGCACTATAACCGCCGCGCCGACCTGGTCTGTTTCGTCAACGGTTTGCCGCTGGTCTTCATCGAGTTGAAGGCGGTGTACCGAAACCTTCGCGCCGGTTTTGATGACAACATCACGGATTACATGAGCGAGCACAGTATCGCTCACGCCTTCCATCACAACGCTTTCCTGATTGTCAGCAACGGCGACCGGGCACGCTATGGCTCGATTACCAGCAAGTGGGACCACTTTGTCGAGTGGAAACGCAACACCGAGACGGACAAAGGCCGCGTGGACGCGGAAGCGCTGCTGGACGGGATGCTGACCAAGGAACGGCTGCTCGATTTGGTGCAGAATTTCATTGTCTTTGACGACAGCCGAGCGGGCGGCACCCGCAAAGTTGTGGCCCGCAATCAGCAGGTGCTCGGCGTAAACAATGCGGTGGCTTCCGTTATCCGGCAGGAAGAATTGAAACGACAATTTCCCCCCGGTGAGCGTTTGGTCCAGTACCAAGTTCCGATGCCGAAACTGATGAGGGTGGAGGGACCTTTACCGCCAGACTTGCCCACATCGACCCCGGACGCCTCGGACCACTCCGACGATGATATGCTGCCGCTGGTCAAGCGGGCCCACCCCGACCTGGGCCAGCTAGGCGTTTTCTGGCATACCCAGGGAAGCGGAAAGTCCTACTCCATGGTGTTCTTTGCCGAAAAGGTGCGCCGGGTCGTGCCCGGAAACTTCACGTTCCTGCTGATGACCGACCGCGAGGACCTGGACGACCAGATTTGGCGGACCTTTGTCGGCTGTGGCGTAACGGACGAGAAGACGCCACGGGCGTGCTCGGGCGAAGATTTGCACAGAATCCTGGAAGAGAACCACCGCTTCGTGTTTAGTCTCATTCACAAGTTCAACCGTTCCGTCACCAAGGCCTACAGCGAGCGTGATGACATCATTGTGATTTCGGATGAAGCACACCGCACTCAGGCAGGCAAGTTCGCCAGGAACATGCGGTTGGCCCTGCCGAACGCCTCATTCATAGGGTTTACGGGAACACCGCTTTTTAAGCATGACCACCTGACCCGCCGCATCTTCGGCAACTACATTTCGCGGTACGACTTCAAGCGGTCGGAAGAAGATCAGTCCACCGTCAAGCTGATCTACGAGAACCGGGGCGAGAAGCTGGGGATCGCGCGGCTTGATTTGAATGATCGGATCGCTGATGCCATCGAGCGCGCGGAGCTCGACCCTGACCAGGAAGCGCTGCTGGAAAAGTTGCTCGGGAAGGACTACGAGGTTATCACCGCCGATGACCGGCTAGACAAACTGGCCGATGACTTTGTGGAGCACTGCTCGACGCGCTGGGAAACCGGAAAGTCGATGCTGGTGTGCATCGACAAGATAACGTGCGCGCGAATGCTTAAGCGAATCGAGCCGCGTTGGCAGGCCAAGCTCGCGCGGGTCAATGCGCTCATTTCCACCAAGGAAATTGAGTTTCCTACGACCGCTGATTCTGACGTGCGCGAACGCCTGGCCAGGGAACTCGAATTCCTGCGCGGACAGAAGAATTGGATGGAAACCACGATCATCGAAATGGTGATCAGCGAAGCCCAGAACGAAGTTCGCGACTTCGCTAAGTGGGATTTCGACATCATCCCGCACCGGGTGGTGATGAAGACGGGCTTTGAGACGCCTGACGGGAAGCGGTTGGCGGTGGAAGATGCCTTCAAAGATCCCGGTCATCCGTTCCGCATCGCCATTGTCTGCGCTATGTGGCTGACGGGCTTCGATGTGGAATGCCTGTCTACCCTTTACATTGATAAGCCGATGAAGGCTCACAACCTGATGCAGGCCATTGCGCGCGCGAACCGCATTTTTCCAGGCAAAGCCTGTGGCGTCATCGTGGACTATAACGGGATGTTGAAAAGCCTGCGCGAAGCGCTGGCGCAGTACGCTCTTGGGGATGACCAGGCCGTCGGAGGTGGTGGAGCCATCGTCGCGCCCATCGAGGACCTGTTGGCAGCTCTGCTCCAAGCCATCGAAGCTGCCGAAAAGCACCTGCTGAGTCTCGGTTTTGACGCCAATCGCTTACGTGGCGCCAGGGGTTTTGATCGTATCCAGGCTCTTCGTGATGCTGTGGATGCACTCTACACCTCAGACGAGGCGAAGCGACGGTTTGAGATTGTGGCGCGGCAGGTGTTCATCCGGTTCAAGGCCCTCCTCATGGAGCCCAGCGCTTTGGCGTATGCCGAGCGGCACGACAACATCGAAGCGATCTACAAGAAGCTGGAAGAAAAGCGAGACATGGCCGATATCACCGAAGTCCTGAAGGAGCTCCATCGCATTGTGAATGAGGCCATCCGCGCGGCCGCGCCCGGTGACGACCACGCTGAGGGCCTGACGGTGGACCTCAGCCAAATTGACTTCGCTAAGCTTCGCGCCGAGTTCGCCAGCAAGGTCCATCGGAAGTACACGGCCATCAAGGACATTCGTGATGTCGTCGAAGACAAACTCAGACAGATGCTCGCGCAAAATCCTTTGCGGATGGACTACTACAAGAAATATCAAGAGATTATCGCCGACTATAATCGCGAAAAAGACCGGGCAACGGTTGAAGCTACCTTCGCGCAGTTGGTTGAGCTTGCCGCCAGCCTCGACGCCGAGCAGAGACGCGCAGCGGAAGAAGGGCTGAGCGACGACGAGCTGGCACTTTTCGATCTGCTGTTCAAAGACAACATCAGCAAGGCCGACCGGGAGAGATTGAAACAGGCAAGCAGAAGCCTGCTTTCGTCCTTGCGCAACCTGATCAGCCCTATGCAGGATTGGACTCAAAAGGCAGCGACCCAGGCGGAGGTGAAGATGTTCATTCTTGATAACCTCTATGGGACACTCCCTCGGCCCCCCTTCACTGATGCTGAGACCGAAGAAGTGGCTGGGCGCGTGTATGATTACGTGTGGCAACGTAGCGCGAGCGGCTACGATTCTTCCGTGCAGCAGACTGGCCACGGGACATGGATATGATAACCGCAGGAGGCGGAACTCACCGCATGGAAGACAATTCCAACCACCCATGAGTGTAAGCCGCGGCGAGATTCAGGGGAGGTCAGAAATCCAACATGGGGCTCCTGGTACGCGGGCCTTGGATTCCTTAGGAAGCGTCGAGTACGTTGCTGCTGGTTGAAAATAAGATCCTCGGAGAAGGAAATAAGTGGCCGGGAACCTTGAACAATGGGAGAAGACGTGGAGGGATGTTCTCCACTCAGACCGGTGCCCGCCCGTATTGGGATTGGTTCCTCTGTCTGGGGAACACAGTGAGTCCATCACCGGCTTAGTCAAAAATGCCATGTTGAGGATCCCCGGGAAAGATCAACCCCGGGCTCTCCGGATCCTCCTTTATAGATATCCGGCAGTCACAAGCGTGTGGCTCGCTAGGAAGGCGGGCGAGGCATACAATCTTGGCAAATTTTGGGAGGACTTCGAACGAAATATTGGAGCAAAGATAGCTTCAATGGAGCGCCCCAACCTCGCCCAATCTTTTCGTGAGGCGTGTTCAGTGGTAATGGGGAATTACACTTCGCCACCAGAACCAGGGGCCTTTAGGCATGTGGAGGCATTTCTATTCCAAGCAGGTTTGCCGTTGTGCCACTGCGATCGTTTTGCAAGGTTGGTCCGACAAGTGGAGCGACGGTATGGGCTGCCCGACCTCGATCTTCCCGAGGCTGGTGAGGAGCTGCAGGAGTACATCCTAGGATCCTTTAGCGCTTACGCGCCCCCGATGCTTAGGCGCGCGTTACAGGGTCCTGCCGGGCCTCTCATTTGTCAATGTGCATTGAGAGTGGTTTTTGAAGGGGACTACCAGGGCATAAACCCAGGATTAGGAGAGGCACTAAAAGAGGCCTTCGCCAGCCAAAGTGGAGGCCAACTTCGCCGTTCAGCACGACAACCGTTTTTGCGATTGGGTGAAGACTACAGTTCGCTGGAGATCGTAGGGCCTCGCCAAGATGAGAACGACATTGGCCCCGAAGGGCTTTCTTGGGTTGTCAATGGCACGCTTTACCCGACAGCGTCCTTCGATGAGTTCGTCTATCCTCTCCATGACTCGCAGCAAATCTCGATAGAGCTTCGTGGCTTGCGAAGCGGGGTCACAGCAACTCGCACCTTTACGTCGCGGCTCGAAGACAAATTACAGCCCTTCATGATATTCGGGCTGGGTTCTCGCAGGCTTAGAAGAGAAGAGTCGGGTCGTACGATATGGCTTCCGAGTGGGGATTATTATCTTTTGCACTCAGACCAGGCGAGGATTTTACCAGAGGGAGAATGTTGGGATTGGCCAGACGGCGAGCGTGCCTTATCCCTACTCCAAGTTCGGCCGGAAAGGGAAATCACGTTAGAGGACATCAGTACGTGGAGTTTTCGCGCAGCCCCGATACCTTTTATCGAAACCGGAGGACGCTCCGTCTTAGCCGACAATGGGGAATCAATCTGTTATGGTTGGAAGGGACTGCCCCAAATATGCCGACCTTACGATGAAGATCCACGCCGCGAGGGCGGTTGGGCGGTCAGGATAGCAGTAGCGGCTGTCGTGCGAACGTACCCCCTCTCAGACGGCCAGATTGAGGGGGCAACAATGCGTTGTCGGCTCCCGAGTCTCGGCGAATTGGAAGCTCTACCCCCAGGCTTGCATGAGATTGACATTTCTGTCATTCAACGTCACCGATGCCATTTGAAACAGAGCTATTTGTTGTGGGTTGGGCTTAACGCCTACGTGCCGGGGGAAAAGTTTGTACTATCCGCCCCTCCAATCAACTTGGTCAAAGCGGGGTGTTGCGGGTTTGAGGTGTCCCCTTTTGCAATACAGCATCAGTCTGACGCTTACAGGCAACACCACCTCGCCTTCGATCTTCGGGGCGAGGTGAAACGCCTTGCTTGGTCCAGGAAGGGAATCTTTCTGGAATCCCTTCAAAGGACTCCGGGCCGTCCGAGCGAGCCAATTTCCAATAAACTCGGTGAAACATTCTCAGCCTCGGGAGACTCGCAAAGGTGGCTACGCGTTTGGTGTATACCCGCCGTCCCCGCGCACCTAAAAATTAATAATGAAGTATTGCAGCGAATGAAGGCTGAGCAGAATCATGCCTTTTTCGATGTGAGTCTGGCACAAATCTCTACACTGTACCCGCAAGGTGGGAGTATTGTCCTCAAATGGGACGATTCCGAAACTACCGTCGCAAGGTTCGCGCGCCCACTGACGCCGACTCGAGTGCAGTTCTCGGCATTCCACGAGTCCAAGTCTGTTAAATTCCTTTTCCGAGAACAGATCCAATGGGTGAAACCCCGTCTTCTTGAACTGGTCACGGGTAGAGTGGTTGAATTCGCCGGACAAGACTTAGGTACATCTGAGGAAGGTGTCTTTTGTACCGGCGATCTTCCCGAACTGCGGTGTTTCTTAACTACTCCGGCGAAAGGGTCGCAATGCAGGTCAGCAATTGAGCTGCTGGTACCCAAATGTGACTGGCCCCGCGGTTTGTGGTTGGTGGAACTTCAGGTTTCTCGGGATGAGGGCTCGGACTGGGAACTTGTGACTGATTCGTACGGGCGGCGCGCTCCACTGATAGTTTTTGGGGGACTGGACGGTGCAACTGCAGGTTCACCTCTTGAACAACTCATCAAATGTGAGGAAGAGGCCGACGAGACAGCACACACTTCGGATGAGTTTGTGGACACGAAACACCAAATGTTGGTGCAGGCATTCTCGAATATTCTGCAGGTGGTGCAGTGCGGGTTCGTGCCTGACCTTCGTACCGAACTCGGTTGGTTAGAGCACATTCTGGAACGAGCTGCCCATGCAGTAAAGAAAGAGCTTCGCAAATCATCCCGGGAGGACGTCAGCAAGCTGCTGCTCCTTCTTCCGCCAAGCGGAGACCAGTGTGCCACGGACGACGGTTCCTCTGAAAAACACTCTGGGATTGTCCTTATCCCTGAGCTATTGGCGCTGAGCGCTGAGCATTATGTGAGCGTTTCTGTAAATCACCCACTGGGATCATCCTTGTTGTGGTGCGGATTTCTTGCAACTTACGACTTTGTGTTCGAGGCGTTTCGCAACATGATCGAGGACGCATTTTGCAGCTCCCAATCTGGAACACCAGAGACTTTTGCAGTCCTAAAAGACTTTCGTAATTTTCCTGTGGTTGTCCAGACAAACGGCAGCGGCGTGGAGCCATTGGATTTTGCACGTTTCGACTACCGTCGATACTTCGACGAAACCGTTGGGTGCATTGACGACGTAGATGCGCAACTGGAGTGGAACACTAACCGAGTGTTAGGGAGAACTCATGCTCGTTGGGCACTGGGTCAGTTCATCAAGCGTATAGAAAACGCTCGTGAAAACCAGGAACTAGGTTCTGTCAACGCCTTCTTCTGCAACGCCGTGCAATTCCTCGATTGGTTGACGAAAACGATGGGCGACTATCAAGGCCTTGTACCGCCGGACGCGGGGAACAATCCATGGCTTCGTGTTTCCATTGAAGAGCCAGCCATCGTAATCTGCTCCAACAAGTTTGCCTCGGTTTTCGCCATGGCGGCGCGTGCCGCGAGTGCAGGATGGCTATCGTTTGAAGACGCTATGCAATGGCTAATCCGGATTGGTGGCGATAGCCGGATCACAAGACAAGCGATTGCTACCCTTGTGGGTCTCGCGCCAGAACTCTTTGGTTTTTACCTCATGTTTTGGGAACTAATGAAACGGACGTACCCACATGATTGACAAGCCACCTGACAAGAATCCTGTTGCCTTCGGCGAGCAAATGGAGGGCAGCATTCGGGGTTACCTGAAGTCAGCCCTACCCGTCAGTCATCGCTACCCCCGCCTCCGGCAAGAGATTGGTCGCGCTCTCGCGGAACCCGAACTATTACTTAAGGGCCCTTTTGTCGAGGCGTTGCCCGACTTCCTCAAAGACGTGCCCTTGGAGGCGCTGACCAGCGGAGGTGAGCCGCTCCTTGACTCCGAGTTCTCCAGGTTGCCGCAGAGCGAATACCAGCGCCGTCTGCACCGACATCAGGCACAGGCGTTGGAGGCGGTGGTTCGCCGCAGAGAGAACATTATCGTCGCCACTGGCACCGGGAGCGGCAAAACGGAATGTTTCCTATATCCAATTCTTGATTCCCTCTTGAAAGACGGGAACCTAAATCGCGCCGGCGTGCGCGCTCTGCTTGTCTATCCGCTAAACGCTCTTGCAAACGATCAGCTTTACAAGCGTCTTGTCCCATTGTTTGTGCACTGGTTTCAACACAGAGGCATTAAGGTGGGCCGTTACACGGGACTCACGCGCCAAGGCCTGACTCGCGCTCAGGCCGAAGAGGAAATCCTAAGTGCCGATACGTCTTTTGCGCAGGAGTTCGGTTGGAAGCAAATCCCGGCAAATTGGCTACTCACTCGCGAGGAGATGCTGGCGACGCCCCCACATGTTCTGATAACGAACTATGCGATGCTTGAGCACCTACTGCTTTTGCCAAAGAACGCTCCGTTGTTCAGAAACGCAGCGCTCCGCTTCCTTGTGCTAGATGAGGTTCACAGTTACTCTGGTGCCCAAGCAACCGAAGTTGCTCTCCTCATCCGAAAGCTAAGGCATCGGCTTAACTTGCGCTTTGAAGACACGATCTGCATCGGGACTAGCGCCAGTTTTGCACCCGGCGAGAGTGCTGACAAGGACATTCTGCAATTCGCGACCAACCTATTCGGTGTACAGTTTTCTCGGGTGATTCGAGGGAAACGACAGGAACACGAACTATTGCGCGAAGTTTCCGCTAGGATTTTCTCCATACCGTCCGAAGCGTGGATTGCCTTGGGAAGGGCGGCGGCATCGCTTCCCACTGGGGACGCTGAGAGTGTGCGGCGGTGGAATCACGCCATTTCAATTTTGAATCTTTCAAGCGGCCTAAGCGATCGCTTTTTGCTTGATGAGAAGACACCGCTTGGGCGCGGCTTGGCGCGTGTATTTGCCCTGAGTGAAGAAATGCGCCACGCGTCCAAGACTCTATCCGAGGGAGGGGCTGTTGAATTCACCCAACTTGCTGAGACGGTCTTTGGAAGAGGAGCGCAGGCACAGGCTGCGTTAGCAGGATTGATCGCGATCGGAATTCGAGCACGGTCAAGCTCAGAGGATTTCCCACTGCTACCAGCCCGCTATCATTTCTTCACCAGCGGCATTGACAACATAACCTTACGGTTGGCGGCCGGAGAGGCGGAAGGGTTTGCCGAGGTGCGGCTCGGCAGCCAGTTCAATCACGACGGCCAGAACTTGTACCGACTCCTAATCTGCCGTAAGTGCGGCCAGCCTTACGTTGAGGGATTCTTGGAGGGTGAACGTCTCCATCCGCGGCCGACAGGCACCAAACCCGTGGCCCGTCGGCAAGTTTTCTGGTTGGGCGATAGGGGCCCCGAGGTCGAAGACGAAGACGACGACACTGCCGATTCTTTCGAAGCTGGGAACACCATATGGGAAATGAACCCTGCCACTGGTGAGATCAAGTCACCCTTTGGCCCCCGAGTGAAACTCCGCCTAGTGGAGCTAAGGGATGATCCTGAGGAAAACACGCGTTACGTGCGTAAATGTCCAGCCTGCGGTGGGACTGCCGGTACCGACGCCGAAGTGGTGACCGGGTTTCATCCCGGTGACTTTGCGCTTTCCGCTGTCATTGCCGATGCGCTGTATCAACGCCTCCCTTCGGATGCGGCCGGAGAACCGACTCCCGGCAACGGGCGGAGACTCCTAGCTTTTTCCGACAATCGACAAGACGCTGCGTTCTTTGCGCCGTATTTGCAACGTACCAGTCAAGATATTTTGCTCCGTTGGGCGATCATGCGGGTGTTTCAGAGCTGCCCGGGCACTCAGACGCTGGCTTCGCTCACCGACAATGTGCACAACTTGCTTTCACGAGCGATCAGTTTTGTGGACGCCGCTGGATCGGTCTTCGATGTTGACGCCGACTTCGCCAACTTCCTTCGTGGCAAGGTCACAGCAGAGTTTTGTTTGCCAACGGGCCGTCGCACATCTCTAGAGGCTCTCGGTCTCGTCTATGTCACGTACGACCCCACGAAGCTGGCTCAAGCGGCAGAACAGTTCGCGCAGTCGTTGGCGGAGAAGCTGTCTCTCCAGGCCAAGCCGATATTGGAGGTACTCCTAGAGACGATCCGTCGCGCCCGCTGTATTTCACAGCCCTCCAACGTGAGCCTTGAATCGGCCCACATCTGGGGTGAAGATTTCATTAGTCGAAATCGACGATTTCAACTGCAAGGCACTTCGGTTAACGCGCGCTACAGCTGGCTGCCCACTGTTAGTGATAAAGGGCAGGTATTCCAAAACCGTCGGAGTTACTTCTTGGAAAAGCAGCTTGGGCTGGCCAGCTGCGATGCCACCTTACGCGAGGCTTTCCAGGCCCTGCAAGCATATGGGCTCATCGTGCAAGACAACGCGGCGTTTGTTCTGGATGTGCGTCGGCTGGTTTTTGTGGACGGACGAACTACCGTCCTCCGCCGATGTAAGGCCTGTGGCTGGCGGCAGTTCGCCAGCGTGCAGGACAAGTGCGCTGCTTTTCGATGCCAGGGTGACTTGGAGGAAATCTCCTCAGAGGAACGGCGCCGGGAGCTCGTCGAAAATCACTACTTTCGCCTCTACTCCCAGGAGGACTACGCCGGGACGGTCGCTAAGGAACACACTGCCGCCATCAACAACCGTATCCGAGAGCAACTTGAACGTGACTTCAAGGTCGGTAAGGTAAGCGTGCTGAGTTGTTCTACGACTATGGAGTTAGGCGTG